>ERZ808240.1101-NODE-1101-length-34415-cov-12.332538_pt1 | contig 34415 bp, 31 predicted proteins | sample MGYA00521084_ERZ808240 | MGnify/ENA primary metagenome ERZ808240 (study PRJEB31516, sample SAMN03275571) | gut metagenome | biome: mammalia-associated habitat; material: feces | host: Papio cynocephalus | place: Kenya | collected 2012-08-06 ... | reverse complement strand
ATGCCGCGCTTGGTGGAGCCGAACTGTGCGCCGGTCTTGGACAGGCGGGCTTCTTCCAGGCCGTCCTGCTCCACATGGTACGGCATGGTGATGGTAGCCCGATCCGAAATCTTCAGGTTCTTGGGGCTGATCTCAATGCCCTGCTCGCGCAGCTTGTTGATCTCGCCATCCAGGTGGTGCGGGTCGATGACCATGCCGTTGCCCATCACGCAGACAACGTTCGGACGCAGGATGCCGGAGGGCAGCAGATTCAGCACGAACTTGCCGCGCTCATTCTTGACCGTATGGCCTGCGTTGTTGCCGCCCTGATACCGTGCGACAATGTCATACTCCTGGCTGATGAGGTCGACCATACGGCCCTTGCCCTCATCGCCCCAGTTGATACCCGTAATTGCAGTAAGCATAATAAATGACCTCTTTATCATTTTTTCAAAAGACAGCCTTTTCCGTGCACCTTGCCCGGGATACGCCACCTTGGGAAACTGCACCGCTGCACTTTGCAGCACATACCAGTGCTAGTATAGTATAGCACAGTCCGGCGCGCAAAAAAAGAGGGAAACACCGCTTTGCACGGCATTTCCCTGCCAAAAATCCGGTTCTGGTTTTGTGCGTTCAGCTGCGGGGCTTCTTTATGTCCGTGCGGCGGGTCACCCTGTGCAGGGTGCCGTCCGGCTCCTGGATGGAGGTGTGCTCCAGCTGGGCGCGCAGGCTGGCCTTCATATCGTCCAGATACTCCTTGCGCAGGGCCTGCTGCTCGGCCTTTTCGGCGTCGGTCAGGCCGGTGGTCTTGCTCTTGTGTGCCAGCTCGTTGATGCGGGCAATTTTTTCCTTGGTCATGGTGTCCTCCTGTTTTTTCTCGCAGAATATGGTATACTGGGTGCAGCGATCAACTGCAAAGGATGATGTTTCATGGCAACTCAGCTCAATTACGCACAGCAGATGGATGCTGTGCTCAAAACTCTGGATCTTTCCGGCACCCGCCCGCGCCTGCTGCTGCATGCGTGCTGCGGCCCCTGCTCCAGCGCCGTGCTGGAACAGCTGTGCCAGCATTTCGAGATCACTGTTCTTTATTATAACCCAAACACCTGGCCAGCGGAAGAGTATTTTCGGCGCGGCGAAGAACTGAAAAAATTTGTCGCCGCCGCCCACCTGCTGGGCGTGACCGTGGTGGAAGACCATTACGACCCGCAGGAGTTCTATTCCGCCGTCACCGGGCTGGAAAACGAGCCGGAACGCGGCAGCCGCTGCACCGTCTGCTACCGGCTGCGGATGCGCCGGGCCGCGCAGTACGCCGCCGAACACGGCTTTGACTGGTTCACCACCACCCTGTCCATCAGCCCGCACAAGGATGCCAAGCGCATCAATGCCATCGGGCAGGAGCTGGAGCAGGAGTTTGGGGTGAAGCACCTGCCCTCGGACTTCAAGAAGCACAATGGCTACCTGCGCAGCCTGCAGCTGAGCGAGGAATACGGCCTGTACCGGCAGGATTACTGCGGGTGCGAGTTCAGCGCCAAAGCACGAAAATAAGCAAAAATGAGCTGCTGCACAATGCCGTGCAGCAGCCCATTTTATTTTGAGATCAGTTTTCTGCCAGATTGCCGGTGTAGAGCTGGTAGTACTTGCCCTTCTTGGCGATCAGTTCATCGTGGCTGCCGCGCTCAATGATGCGGCCCTGTTCCAGCACCACGATGCAGTCCGCATTGCGGACGGTGGACAGGCGGTGCGCGATGACGAAGCTGGTGCGGCCATACATCAGGCCGTCCATGCCGCGCTGCACCAGCGCCTCGGTGCGGGTATCAATGGAGGAGGTCGCCTCATCCAGGATCAGCACCGGCGGGTCTGCCACAGCAGCGCGGGCAATGGCCAGCAGCTGACGCTGGCCCTGCGAGAGGTTTGCACCGTCGCCGGTCAGCATGGTGTTGTAGCCATCCGGCAGGCGCTGGATGAAGCCGTCGGCATTGGCCAGCCTGGCCGCTGCCACGCACTCTTCATCGCTGGCATCCAGACGGCCATAGCGGATGTTCTCCATGACCGTGCCGGTGAACAGGTGGGTATCCTGCAGCACGATGCCCAGAGAGCGGCGCAGATCTGCCTTTTTGATCTTACGGATGTTGATGCCGTCGTAGCGGATCTTACCATCCTGAATATCGTAGAACCGGTTGATCAGGTTCGTGATGGTGGTCTTGCCGGCACCGGTGGAGCCGACAAATGCGATCTTCTGGCCGGGGCGTCCATAGAGGTTGATGTCGTGCAGGACGGTCTTTTCCGGCACATAGCCAAAGTCCACATCCGTAAAGGTGATGTCGCCTTCCAGCTTGTGGTAGGTGGTGGTGCCATCGTGGTGCGGATGCTTCCAGGCCCAAATGCCGGTGCGCTCGCTGGTTTCCACCAGGTTGTCGTTCCGGTCATACTTGGCGTTGACCAGCGTGACATAGCCCTCGTCGGTCTCGCTCTCTTCGTCCATCATCTTGAAGATGCGCTCGGCACCAGCCAGTGCCATGATGATGCTGTTGGCCTGCATGGACACCTGGCTGATGGGCATGTTGAAGCTCTTGTTCAGGGCCAGGAATGCCACCACGGTGCCCAGGGTCGTTCCGCCGATGCCGGCCACGGCCATGGCAGCGCCCACCAGTGCGCAGATGGCATAGCTGATGTTGCCCAGCTGGGCATTGATGGGCATCATGATGTTGGCAAAGCTGTTGGCCTTGTTGGCGCTTTCCTTCAGTTGGTCGTTCAGGTTCCGGAAGCCTTCCAGTGCCTTCTGCTCATGAGTGAAGACCTTGACGACCTTCTGGCCCTCCATCATCTCTTCAATGTAGCCGTTCACCTTGCCCAGGTCACGCTGCTGCTGGATGAAGTACTTGCCGGACTGCTCGGTGATCTTCTTGGAGCAGAACAGCATCAGGGCCACCATCAGCATGGTGACGAGGGTCAGCTGCCAGCTCAGCATACACATGCTGACAAAGACGGACACGATGGTGATAACGCTGGATACCAGCTGCGGGATGCTCTGGCTGAGCATCTGGCGCAGGGTGTCCACGTCGTTGGTATACACGGACATGATATCGCCGTGGGGATGCTGGTCAAAATATTTGATGGGCAGGCTCTCCATGTGGGTGAAAAGCTGGATGCGCAGGTTGCGCAGCGTGCCCTGGGTCACATTGACCATGGTGCGGGCGTTGAGCCATGCGGCCAGAATGCCCACAACGTAAATGCAGCCTACCCGCAGCAGTGCACCGGCCAGCGGTGCAAAATCCGGGTTCTGCTGCTGGGTCATCGGCACAATGTAGTCATCCATCAGCGTCTGCAGGAACAGGCTGGCCTGCACATTGGCCAGTGCGCTGACGATGATGCACACCAGCACGAGGATGCAGTGGGGCAGGTAGTGCTGGAACACCTCGCCCATGATGCGCTTGAGCAGCTTGCCGGGGTTGGCAACTTTGGGGCGCGGACCGCCCGCGCGGGGGCCGGGGCCCCGTACTTCTTTTGCCTGTGCCATTACTGTTCCCCTCCCTGCTTGTCAAAGTCGCCGCCGCCCTGGGTCTGGCTGTTGTAAACTTCCTGATAGATCTCGTTGGTCTTCAGCAGCTCTTCATGGGTGCCCAGGCCGTTGATGCGGCCGTTGTCCAGCACCAGGATGCGGTCTGCATCCTGCACCGAGGAAATGCGCTGGGCAATGATGATCTTGGTCGTACCGGGGATCTCTTCCCGGAAGGCCTTGCGGATCTTAGCGTCGGTGGCAGTATCCACGGCGCTGGTGGAGTCATCCAGGATCAGAACCTTGGGCTTGCGCAGCAGCGCACGGGCAATGGTCAGGCGCTGCTTCTGGCCGCCGGACACGTTGGAGCCGCCCTGCTCGATCCAGGTATTGTACTTATCCGGGAAGCGCTCGATGAATTCATCGGCGCAGGCCAGCGCGGCCACGCGCTTGCACTCTTCCTCGCTGGCGTTCTCATCGCCCCAGCGCAGGTTGTCCAGAATGGTGCCGGAGAACAGTACGTTCTTCTGCAGCACCATGGAGACCTCGCGGCGCAGCACATCCAGGTTGTAATCCCGGACGTCCACGCCGCCCACCTTCACGGTGCCGGTCTCGGCATCGTACAGGCGGGGGATCAGCTGCACCAGGCTGGATTTTGCACTGCCGGTGCCGCCGATGATGCCCAGCGTCTCGCCTGGTTTGATGGAGAACGTGATATCGTTCAGCACCGGCTGGCCGCTGCCGTGCTTGTACTTGAAGGTGACATGCTCGAACTCAATGCCGCCGTCCTTCACCTGCTGCACCGGGCTCTTGGCCGGGGGCAGGTCAGTGGTCTCATCCAGCACTTCCACGATACGCTTGGCCGATGCTGCCGACATGGAGATCATAACGAAGGCCATGCTCAGCATCATCAGGGCCATGAGGATGTTCATGATGTAGCCGAACAGGGCGTTCAGCTGGCCGGTGGTGATGGCACCGTGCAGCACGTACTTGGCGCCGAACCAGCTCAGCGCGATGTTGCAGCCGTAAACAGCCGTAAGCATGGCGGGGTTGTTGAAGCTCAGGCGGCTCTCAGCGTTGACGAACTGCTCATACAGGCCCTCGCAGGCCTTGGTGTACTTCTCGTTTTCAAAGCCCTCACGCACGAAGCTCTTCACCACGCGGATGGCGGAAACATTCTCCTGCACGGAGGCGTTCAGGTTATCGTAGTTCTTGAACACGCGGTCAAAGATCTTGAAGGTGGGCACCATGATGCTGGCCAGCACGGCCACCAGGAACACCACGGCCACCACGAACACCAGTGCCAGCGGGCCGCCGATCATGACGGACATGAACAGTGCAAAGATCAGGTGCACCGGGGCACGCACGCACATGCGCTCAATCATCTGGAACGCATTCTGCACATTGGTGACATCGGTGGTCATACGGGTGACCAGACCGGCGGTGGAAAACTTATCAATATTGGAGAATGAATAATGCTGGATGTTCTCATACATCGCATCGCGCAGGTTGCCGGCAAAGCCGGTGGATGCCTCTGCAGCATACTTGCCGGCCAGCACACCCAGCAGCAGCGCCAGCGCCGCCACCAGGAAGGTGAGCAGGCCGTACTTGATGATGGCGTTCATATCGCCCTTTTCAATGCCCTGGTCAATGATAAAGGCCATGATGGTGGGCAGCAGCACATCCATCACCGCTTCCAGCGCAGCAAAGAGCGGTGTCTTGATCGCAGCGCGCTTATACTCGCCGAGATGAGACAACAGCTTTTTGATCATCGGTTATTACCTCCTTGTTCGTTTCTTATTTGTTTGGTACAGAACAATTCTATACAAAACATTTTAATTGTCAAGCACTTCGCAAAAGTTTTGAAAAAAGTTCATAATTGCTAATTTTGCAGGAAGTTTTTCAGCAAATCAGCCAAAGCCCTCCGGTTTTACTGCAGCCCTTCCCGCAGCTTATTCAGCAGGCGCAGCAGCTCCGCATTTTCGGCTTCGGTCAGCAGGCCGGACACAAAATCGTCCGTCTGGTGCAGCGAGAGCATCGTCTTTTCGTGGAAGCGCGTGCCCTCCTCGGTCAGCACCAGCTTTTTCAGCCGGGCGTCCTGCGGCACGCCCTGCCGCTCGATGTAGCCCTTGCGCTCCATCAGCTGCAGGATGTTCGTCACCGTGGAGCGGGTGATGGAAAATTCCCGCTCAATGTCCCGCTGGAACACCGCCGTGTCCCGGTGCCGGTAAAGATATTCAATGATCCACCCGTGCATGGGGGTCGCCTGCTCCACCCCGTTGGCCCGGCTGAACTGATTGATCTTGCGAAAGATCAGGTTATCCACCCGGCGCATCTGTGCCGGAATGACCTGCGGCCCTTCCCAGGGGGGATCTGCGTGCTTGCCGCACTCGTCTCGTTTTTCATCACACATGGTCGTTGTCCTCTGCATTGTTTTTGTCACGAACTGTTCTGTACAAAACTGTTCGATATGACACCATTATGGATCCAACTGCCCGTTTTGTCAAGTCATTCCGGGCAGAAATTTGCGCCGCCGGGCGGATTCTTCGCCTGAATGTGTATCTTTTTTCGCACATTTCTGTTATACTGAATAATTGCATTCCAGAAGAACAACCAGAATAGAAAAGGGATCATTATTTATGAATGGAAACGACATCTGGCTCATCGCGGGGCTCGGCAACCCGGAAGCCAAATACGACGGCACCCGCCATAATGCGGGCTTTGCCGCACTGGATGCCCTGGCCGACAAGTGGGGCATCCAGGTCAACAAAACCAAATTCCAGGGCCTGTGGGGCCAGGGGGACGTACAGGGCCACAAGGTAGTGCTGCTCAAACCCCTGACCTATATGAACCTTTCCGGCGATTCCATCGCCCCGCTGGCCAATTTTTTCAAGATCCCGGCTGATCACGTCATCGTGCTGTGCGATGATATCACTCAGAACCCCGGCAAACTGCGCATCCGGCCTTCCGGCTCGGCCGGCGGGCACAACGGCCTGAAGAGTATCATCGCCCGGCTGGGCGGGGAGAACTTCCCCCGCATCCGCATCGGCGTCGGGGCCAAGCCCCACCCGGACTACGACCTGGCCGCCTGGGTGCTGGGCAAGTTCCCGCCCGAGGACGTCAAGGCCATGACCGACCGCTACCCGGACATTGCCGCTGCCGTCCTGCTCATTATGGACGGTAAGCTCGGCATGGCCCAGAGCAAATACAACGGGTAAGACTTTATTTTAGAATGGCCTCCGCTTCGCTCTGGCCATTTCAGACCGTTATTTCCAAACGAAAGGAGGTCTCCCCATGTATGATGTTCGACTGCGCTCCACGCCGGAATACCAGAAGGTGCTTACCAGCTTTGCGAAGCCCGGGCCGGCAGCGCTGTTCGGTCTGCCGCCGGCAGGCCGGGCGCTGCTGTACGCGGCCCTGCGCCGGGATCTTGCCCGGCCGCTGTGCATCGTGACCCCCGGCGAGGCCGAGGCCACCCACTTTGCGGATGACCTCAAGGCTCTCGGCATTCAGGCTGCCGTGTTCCCGCCCCGGGACTTCATGCTGCGTCCGGTGGAGGGTGCAGGCCGCGAATACGAGTACTGCCGCCTGTCCGTACTGGGCGCGCTGGCTGGCGGGCGGCTGCAGGCCGTCTGTGTCCCGGCAGAAGCGCTGCTGCAGTACACCGTTCCGCGGGAGGAGTTCCGCAAGAACACCCTGACCCTGAAACCCGGCATGACCTACAACCGCGACGCCCTGGTAGCGCGGCTGTTCGCAGCCGGATACGTCCGGCGCAGCCAGGTGGACGGCCCGGGCCAGTTCAGCGTGCGCGGCGACATCGTGGACATTTTTGCCCCGGATATGCGCCTGCCCGCCCGTGTGGAATACTGGGATGACGAGATCGACTCTCTTTCCTCCTTTGACCTGCTGACCCAGCGCCGGGAAAGCCCGCTGGAAAAGATCTATCTTTCCCCGGCCCGCGAGGTGCTGTTCGGCGATACCGCCGAGACGGCAGAGGCCCTGCGCGCTGCGCAGAAAAAGGCCCGCGGCAAACGCCGCACCGCACTGGAAAAAGCCATGGAGGCTGACCTTGCCCAGCTGGATGCCGGTGTGATGCCGGAAGCCATGGACAAGTATTACGGCCTGCGCTATGAGACCCCCGCCACCCTGCTGGATCACCTGACCGACCCGCTGCTCATTCTGGACGAAGTGGGCGGCATCCGCGATGCCCAGAAAGCCACCGAGTTCCGCCGCAGTGAGGAGATCTCCGGCCTGCTGGAAGAGGGCGTTCTCTGCCCTGGGCTGGACGTGCTGTACCAGACCATGGACGACCTCGTCATCGCCGTGCAGAAGCACAGCAGCCTGCTGTGCGAGAACTTCCTGCGCGGCATGAACGAGTTCAAGCTGAAAGACCTTATCAATGCAGAGGGCTATGCTGCCCCCAACTGGGGCGGTGACCTGGCTTCCCTGCAGGAGGATCTGGACCCGCTGCTGGCACAGGGCTACGCGGTCACCGTCTATGCCGGCACCCCCAAGGGTGCCTCAGCCCTGACCCGCGACCTGGCCGACAAGAGCTACTCCGTGAGCATGAGCCGGGATGTGCTGCCCTCCAACGGGCTGGTGCAGGTGCTGCCCGGCCATCTGACCGCCGGGTGTACCTTTCCCTTTGCCCAGGTGGCCGTCATTTCCTCCCGGCGGCACAGCCTGGATGAGGCCGCTGTCGAGAACAAGAAGCGCAAAAAGAACAAAAACGCCCTTTCCAGCCTGTCCGACATCAAGCCCGGCGACTATGTAGTGCACCAGAGCCACGGCATCGGCATGTATGCCGGCGTGCAGCGGCTGGAAGTGCAGGGCGTCATCAAGGATTACCTGAAGATCCAGTATTCCGGCTCGGACGTGCTGTATGTGCCGGTCACCCAGCTGGACCTGCTCAGCCGCTACACCGCCCCCGGCGATGAAGAAAAGGTCAAGCTGGCCAAGCTGGGCGGCACCGAGTGGCAGCGCACCCGTGCCAAGGTCAAAAAAGCCACCGAAGAGATGGCCCAGGAGCTGATCCAGCTCTATGCCCGCCGCCAGCAGGCCACAGGCTACGCCTTCCCGCCGGATGGCGACTGGCAGCGCGATTTTGAGACCCGCTTTGAATACGACGAGACCGATGACCAGCTCACTGCCACGGCCGAGATCAAAAAGGATATGGAGCGCGGTTACCCAATGGACCGCCTGCTCTGCGGCGACGTGGGCGTCGGCAAGACAGAAGTTGCCCTGCGGGCTGCCTTCAAGTGCGTCATGGGCGGCAAGCAGTGCGCCATTCTGGCCCCCACCACCCTGCTGGCCTGGCAGCATTACAACACCATCCTCTCCCGCATGGAGGCCTTCCCGGTCAAGGTCGGGCTGCTCTCCCGCTTCCGCACCCAGAAGCAGCAGAAGGAAACGCTGCGCGGGATGCAGGCCGGCAGCGTGGACATCGTGGTCGGCACCCACCGTCTGCTCTCCAAAGATATCCGCTTCCATGATCTGGGCCTTGTCATCATCGATGAGGAGCAGCGCTTCGGCGTCAAGCACAAGGAGAAGCTGAAAGAGAACTTCATCGGGGTGGATATGCTCACCCTGTCCGCTACGCCCATCCCCCGCACCCTGAACATGGCCATGAGCGGCATCCGGGATCTTTCCACCATTGAGCAGCCTCCCATTGAGCGCCAGCCCGTGGAGACCTTTGTGCTGGAGTACAACGACGTCATTCTGGCCGAAGCTATGAAGAAGGAGCTGGCCCGGGGCGGGCAGGTCTACTACCTGCACAACCGGGTGGACAACATTGAAGCTACCGCCGCCCACATCAGCCAGCTGGTGCCCGGAGCCCGCATCGGCATCGCCCATGGCAAGATGACCGAGGACGAGCTGAACCCGGTGTGGCAGCACCTGCTGGGCGGTGAGATCGACATTCTGGTCTGCACCACCCTGATCGAAACCGGCATTGATGTGCGCAACTGCAACACCCTCATCATCGAGGATGCAGACCGGATGGGTCTGGCCCAGCTGTACCAGATCCGCGGCCGTGTGGGCCGCAGCGGCCGCAAGGCTTACGCGTACTTCACCTTCCGCCGGGACAAGACCCTTTCGGACATTGCACAGAAGCGTCTCTCCGCCATCCGGGAGTTCACCGCTTTCGGCTCCGGCTTCCGCATTGCCATGCGGGATTTGCAGATCCGCGGCGCGGGCAGTCTGCTGGGGCACAGCCAGCACGGCCACATGGAGGCCGTCGGCTATGACCTCTACGTCAAGATGCTCAGCCAGGCCATCGCGCAGGCAAAGGGCGAGCCCGTGCAGCGCGACAAGAGCGAATGCCTGGTCGATCTGCGGGTGGATGCCTATATCCCGGAAAAATATATCGCGGACGGTCCGGGCCGCATCGAGGCCTACAAACGCATCGCTGCCATCCAGACGCCCGAAGACGCCGCCGATGTGCTGGACGAACTCATTGACCGCTACGGCGACCCGCCGCCTTCGGTGAGCGACCTGGTCAATGTCTCGCTGGTACGTGTGCAGGCTGCTGCCGTGGGCGTGTACGAAGTGACCCAGAAGAAGGACGTCATCCAGATGCAGCTGGAAGAGCTGGACGTGCCCATGATCCGGGGCCTGCTGGTCGCATTCAGCGGCCGCGTGACTGCCGGGGCAGGAGCCAAGCCCTATCTGACCGTCACCCTGAAGCCGGACGAAAAGCCGCTGGAACTGCTGCAGACCATCTTCAGATCCATGGCAGAGATCGAAAGCAGCCAGGCTGCAGAACCAAAATCCTGAACCGTAGCATCCTCACCCTTTCCGGCATTGCCTGCGCAAAGCAGCCGGGAGGGGGAGTTCCCCATAAAATCACAATACAGGAGCAACACATATGAAAAAGAAACTCATCGCGCTGGTATGCGCACTCGCACTGACCTTCAGCCTGGCAGGCTGCGTCATCTCCACCCCGGACACCGTGGGCAAGATCGGCGATTTTGAAGTTCCGTCCGGCCTGTACCTGCTGGCCCAGTACGGTGCCTACCAGCAGGCCGTCCAGCTGGCAGGCTCTGACCAGGACACTACCAAGGTAAAGTCCTTCCTCAAGGAGACCATCACCACCGATTCTGACAGCGGCGAGACTGCCGTGGTCAAGGATTTCGTGGCCGACAAGACGCTGGAGACCCTGCAGCTCTATGCGGCCATCGAGGCCCGCTTTGACGAGCTGGGCGGCGAGCTGACCGAGGCCCAGCAGACCCTGGCGGACAACTACGCCCAGCAGCTCATGAACCAGTACGGTGACACCTACACCGCCAACGGCATCGGTCTGGAAACACTCAAGACCTTTGAGCGTATCCAGGTCAAGCACACTCTGCTGCTGAATCTGGTCTACGGCACCGGCGGCGAAACCCCTGTCTCGGACAGCGAGCTGACCAGCCATCTGAAGAGCAGCATGGTGGAGCTGGCCTACGTCACCGTGCCGATGTACAACACCAGCACCTTTGCCTTTGCCGATGACACCCAGAAGGAAGAGATGCTGCGCATTGCCACCGAGGCCATGGACAATTACAACACCGGCATCCCTACCGGTTCTACGGCACAAACCAGCCAGTTCACCATTGCCGCATCTGCCGCTCTGCCGGAGATCTACGGCGTGCTGGATATGGACTTTTCTTCGGACAGCACCAATGTGCAGACCGAACTACTGACCAGCAGCGACCTGGCCGATTCCTTCACCCTGAACGACTCCGGCAACACCCTGCTGGACCTTGCCTACGGTGAGGCCGCTGCCGTGCAGTACTCCAACTACGCCATGATGATGGCCGTCCGTCTGGACCCGCTGCAGGTCTCCACGCTGGACAGCCTGCGCAGCCAGATCCTGAGCGACCTGAAGGGCGATGAGCTGGACGACGCTCTGGCCGCCTACGGTGCCCAGCTGACCAACAGCCTGGACAGCTCTGCCATGAACAAGCTGCCCGCTTCCAAGATCGACGTCACGACTTCCAGCAGCAACAGCTGACCCCTGTCTATTCAAAACCCCCGGATGCGTTGGCATCCGGGGGTTTTTTCTGTTTTCTCTTATTCGGCTGGGGTCCCGCTCACCCGCGCAAACTCTGCCGCCAGTGCGGCATTCACGGACCGTACCGCATTGGCATCCGGTTTGATGGCCGTGCGGTCATAGGTAAACAGACCGTTCACTTCATCCTCCACATCGGTCAGCTGGGTGTACACCAGCGCGGAAAGGCCTTTTTTCAGCTGTGGCAGCACCGTGCCCAGCTGCAGCTTTTTGTACCGGGCTGTCAGTTCTTCCCGGCTTTTGGCCGTGCCGTAGCCGTAGGTCTTGCCCGGAGCCTCGTGGCCGGGCATGGGCCAGGCGATGCCGCCGTACTCACTAAGCGCTACGGTGCGGGCCTGCGGGCGGACATGCAGCGGGTAGAAGTAATTGTGCAGGGAATGCACCTCGCCGCCGCCCTGGTCAAACCAGCCGCTTGCCTCGTCCACCGGGCGGGTGTCATCCAGCGCGCGGATGGCCTGCACTGCTCCGGCCGCATCAAACTGCCCCCACCCCTCATTGAAGGGCACCCAGCAGCCTACACAGGGGTGATTGCGCAATGCCTGCACGGTGTCTTCCAGCTCCCGGCGGTACTCCGCCCGGCTGGATTCTTTGCCCCGGCTCAGCAGCCCCCAGAACGCTTTCCCATCCGGGAAGCGGCGCAGCAGCGGCTGCAGCGCGTTGGTCAGGTAGGTGACGAACCACAGGTTATAGGCGCTGCCGCCGTTGACCATATCCTGCCAGACCACAAGGCCCAGCTTGTCGCAATGGTAGTACCAGCGCTGCGGCTCGATTTTCGCATGCTTGCGCAGGAGGTTGAACCCCAGCGCCTTCACCTCGCTCAGTTCGCGCTCCACCGCAGCATCCGAAGGCGGGGTGTACAATCCCTCCGGCCAGTAGCCCTGATCCAGCAGGCCGTTGAGCAGGATGGGTTTGCCGTTCAGGCAGAAGCGCAGCACACCCCGGGCGTCCGGCTCACAGCTCCATTTGCGCAGGGCAAAATAGCTGTGCACCGTATCAAATTCCGCCTCGCTCCCCTGCGTGGTGCCCACGGTCAGGTCATACAGGAAGGGACTGTCCGGGCTCCACGGAAGGAAGTGTTCTTCCGGGATGTCCAGCGTCACGGTGCCGTCCTGGTCTGCTTCGTCACTGCCCCAGTCCTCGGCAATGGTCGTGCCGCCGGCACGTACCACCGCCCATAGGTTGACCGCCCCGCCGGGCTTTGCGGTGTGCACCTGCACAGTCACCGTGCGGGCATCGTAATCCGGGGTCACGGTCAGGGTCTGGATATAGTTTTCCGGCACGCGTTCCAGCCAGACGGTCTGCCAGATGCCGCTCTGCGCATGGTAGAACATGCCGCCGGGGCTCAACGTCTGTTTGCCGCGGGCCTGCGTGCCGCTGCCGGTAGGGTCCTGCACGGCCACCCACAGGCTGTTGCGGCCGGTGCCGTTGAGCTGGTCGGTGATATCCAGTGCAAACGGCCAGTAACCGCCCCGGTGGCCACCCACCAGATGGCCGTTCACCTGCACGGCGCAGGCGTAGTCCACCGCGCCAAAATGCAGCAGAACCCGGCCGCCCTCTCCGGCAGGCGGGGCAAACATCCGGTGATAATGCAGCCACTGCCCGGGCTGCAGGGTACGGTTCACCCCGGAGGCCGGCGCTTCCGGCGAATACGGCACCCGGATCTCGCCATCCCAGGCTGCGGGGTGGTCTGCTGTGGCGGAAATGGCGTACTGCCACAGGCCGTTGAGGTTTTCATAGCTGTCCCGGCGCATGGCCGGGCGGGGGTATTCCGGGAGAGGATGCATGCGCTCACCGCCTTTGTTCTCATTGCTTTCATTCTAACACAGGGCGGGTGGTTTGTATATGGATATGGCAAACAAAAAAGCTGCCGTACCGGGCGGTACAGCAGCTTTTATTCCTTGATCAAAAGGCCTCAGTCGTCAGACTCGTCGTCTTCGTCCTCTTCCTCGTCCTCATCGTCATCATCCGTCTTCGGCTTATAGAAAAGGCCGCTCAGGAAGATGCTGATGAAGTACAGCAGCACCATCGGGCCTGCCACCATGCACTGAGACACGATGTCCGGCGGGGTAACAATAGCTGCCACCAGGAAAATGAGCACGATGGCCACGCCGCGCACCTGCTTGAGCAGCTGCGGGCTGAGGATGCCCATCTTGGACAGGATGATGGTGACCAGCGGCATTTCAAACACACAGCCAAAGATGATAAACATCGTCAGGCAGAGGTTGACATAGCTCTCAATACTGGTCGTGGTCTGGATGTACTCTGCGCCCTCGATGCCGGTGCTGAGAAACCGCAGCATGAACGGCAGCATAAGCTTGTAGGCAAACAGAACACCCACGATGAACAGGGCCAGACCGACCGTCATGACCATCTTGAAGAAGAAGCTCTCGCTCTTTTTCAGGCCCGGCTTTGCAAAGGCGTACGCGTGGTACAGCGCCACCGGCACCGTGACCACCACACCGGCCAGAATGGACACGCGGAAATACTGCATCAGTTTTTCCTGCGGTGCAATGGAGACGAACTCATAATAATCGCGGCCCATGGCGGTGAGCAGGTCGATAAGACGGTCTGCATAAGCCAGAGAAACCACCACGCCGAGCACAAACACCACTGCGCAGATGATGAGCCTGTTCCGCAGTTCTTTCAGATGGCCGGTCAGCGTCATACTGCCGTCATCGGACATGACTTCGGCTTTCTTTTTGCGCTTCATGTTCGTTGCCACAATTACTCCTCGTCGTCCTTCTTGGAAGCCTTCTTCTCAGTCTTCTCTTCCTTTGCCTCGTCGTCGGAATCGTCGTCAGACTCGTCCATGCCCTTCTTGAAGTTGCTCATGGTCTTGCCAAACATCTTGCCCAGCTTCGGCAGATTCTTGGGTCCAAAGATCAGCAGAGCGATCACGAGGATGACGATCAATTCAGTAGTACCAATACGCATAATAAAATCTCCTTTTTACTTTTGCCGCGCCGTTGGCGGGCTGATTAACATGTATACAGCAGCCGCAGGCGCGGCGGCATCCAAAATAGATCAGACCTTGGCTTCCTCGGCCGGGGCAGCCTCTGCAGCTTCTGCAACAGCGGGGGCAGCTTCAGCGGCCGGTTCCACCGGCTTCTCAGCGGGTGCGGTCTCGGCAGCAGGGACTTCTGCGGGCTTCTCCGCTGCAGCCGGCTCTGCTTTGGCCGGTTCTGCTGCCGGGGTCTCCGCCTTGGCGGGCTCCTCAGGCAGTTCCTCTACCTCTTCCAGCTCGGTAACTTCCTCTGCCTCGGCCGCAGCCTTCTTGGCAGCTTCTTCCTTGCTGGTCTTGCCGATGCCGGCAAAGCTCTTGGTCACGTCCTTCACGCTGTCGTCGATATCCTTCTTGATATCGGTCAGGGGGGCGACTGCCTCCTTGATGGGAGCCTGGATCTCATTCAGCGGCTCCACCACATTCTTCTGGATCTCCTCCGAAGCAGCGCCGGTATATTTCTTCAGCTCGCGGAGCATCTTGCCCAGCTTCCGGGCGTAGACCGGCAGCTGATCCGGGCCGATGAACACGAACGCCACGATCACGACCACAACGAGTTCCCAAAAACCAATTTTCATAACGATCCAATTCCTTTCCTGTGCCGGCGGGCAGCAGCTGCACCGCCGCGCTGTGCGGGACCTGTCCGGGTTCCGTTTTGCTCGTACCGCAACCTCGTTTTCTGTGCAGATTCTGCCCGGACCTGCGTGGATTCGGCGCTTTGTGCGCCTTTATTGCCACACTTATACCGAAATTTGGTGAACTGTAAATGAATTTATTTTTAATTTTTTATGAACAGGCAACACTTGACCGCATTTTCCTAAACAACAGATAGAACCGCGCTTTATTTATACAGTTCGGATAGGATACAACAGCATTCAAAAACGCAAAGCCGATGCGACCGCAGTCGCACCGGCTTTGCAGAGAATCTTATTTTACTGTGGATCAGTCGCCGCAGCTCTCGCAGTGGTCGCAGTCCTCTTCCAGCTTGCCCACGATGGGTTCCGGATCGATGCCCTGGCGGCGATAATAATCAGACAGAGCCGCCTTGACTGCCTGCTCTGCCAGAACGGAGCAGTGCACCTTGATGGGGGGCAGACCTTCCAGGGCCTCAACAACGGCCTTGTTGGTCAGCTTCAGGGCCTCATCGATGGTCTTGCCCTTGATCAGGTCCGTTGCCATGCTGCTGGTGGCAATGGCAGCACCGCAGCCGAAGGTCAGGAACTTGACGTCCACGATCACATTGTTCTCGATCTTCAGGTACATGCGCATGATATCGCCGCACTTGGGGTTGCCGACTTCACCCACACCGTTTGCATCGGGGATCTCACCGACATTGTGCGGATTTGCGAAATGCTCCATGACCTTTGCACTGTACATGCTTGCCATAATTACTGTTCTCCCTTCAGGCTGAACTGACGGGCCTTGTTCTGGCCCTGCAGCCACATACAACTCATCGCGCGGCGGCGGGGAATGACCTCCTCCAGCACGTCGCACAGGTATTTAGCTTCTTCCATGGTGTTCTTCGGACCAAACGTAAAGCGCATGGAGCCATGGCCGATCTCTTCCGGCACGCCGATGGCCAGCAGCACATGGCTGGGGTCTAGGCTGTCGGAGTTGCAGGCAGAGCCGGTAGAAGCGCAGATGCCGTGCATATCCAGGTCCAGCAGAATGGTCTCGCCCTCCAGGCCCGGGAAGCTGATGTTCACGTTGCCGGGCAGGCGATGCTCCAGGCCGCCATTCAGGCGTGCCTCGGGGATGTTCTTCAGAACGCGGTCGATGACATAATCGCGCAGCTCCTGCTCATGGGACATGCGCTCGTCCAGATGGGTGGTGGCAATTTCCAGCGCCTTGCCCATGGCAGCAATGCCGGCCACATTCTCGGTGCCTGCGCGGTGGCGGGCCTCCTGGCTGCCGCCGTCGATCAGGTTCTGGGGCCACACGCCCTTGCGGCAGTACAGGGCACCCATGCCCTTGGGGCCGTTGAACTTGTGGGCGCTCATGGACAGCATATCCACGCCCAGCTCCTTGACATCCACCGGGATGGTGCCGACAGCCTGCACAGCGTCGGTGTGCATCCACACGCCATGCTTGTGGGCGATCTCTGCGATCTCCTTGATGGGCTGGATGGTGCCGATCTCGTTGTTGGCCATCATCACACTGACCAGTGCGGTGTCGGGGCGGATGGCTGCCTCCACATCCTCCGGGCGGACATAGCCTTCCGGGGTGACGGGCAGGTAGGTGACCTCAAAACCCATGCGCTCCAGCGCTGCCATGCTGTGCATGATGGCGTGGTGCTCAAAGGCACTGGTGATCAGGTGCTTCTTGTTCTGGCGTGCCTTGGTGAAGGCCGTGCCCTTAACGGCCCAGTTGTCGGCCTCAGAGCCGCAGCTGGTGAAGAAGATCTCGGCCGGAGAAGCATTGATGGCCTTTGCCACCTGTGCACGGCCGTTGTCCACGAACTCCTTGGCGTCGTAGCCCACGCTGTAATGGCTGCTGGGGTTGCCGCAGGCACCGCTCAGAGCCTTGACCATCATCTCCAGTGCCTCGGGAGCACAGGGCGTCGTGGCTGCGTTATCCAGATAAACCACTTTTTCCATGTTTTCCATCGGAATGATCCTTTCTAGCAAATACACGCGCCGCCCCTCTCTTCCGGGCCGCGCTGTGTGCTGTTACCTTTTAACCCATTATTTATATCATATCATTCCCTAGCATGTCAATGGGAATACTGGAATTTAGTGATTCAGACACATTTTTTGCCCTTTCCGGTCAGTTTTCCCAGCAGGACTTTCCACTTGGGGTACCCCCAGCGCTTATCTTCCTCAAAATCATCTGCCAGCTTCCAGGGGAACACGCCGCCGTCAAAGTACAGGCTGCCGTTTTCATCCACCCGGTCCAGCTTTTTCGGCAGGAAGGCTTCATCGTAGTAGCTCTTGCGGCGGTCCGGCAGCACCCAGTGCAGGGTGCCGTCCGGGTCCATGCCGGATGCCCACACGCCGAACACAAAGGTAGCCGCCTCGCCGTAGCAGTGCTGCTCAAAGCGGATGGCCCCATCATAATAAAATTTGATGACCTCCAGCGTACCGGATTCCTTTTTGCCGTCCCGGCCCAGGGTGGGGCGGTAATCCTGCTGATAGCGGCAGCCGCAGTGGCTGCCCGCAAACTGTTTGGGGTCAAAAGACATAAGTGCCATCCTTTCTGAAACCCTCTCAGTCATCGTTCCGCGATGCCAGCTCCCCCGAAAGGGGAGCTTTTCTGCTTACCGAAAGGTACTTTGATAATTTGAAAAATTATTTTACAGTCCCTGCTCATAAAGCTCGCCCTTCGGGAGAGCTGTCAAACCCATCAGGGTTTGACTGAGAGGGTTCGTTCTTAAAAATGCCCTTCGAAGTCTCCTTCAATTTCATACGGCCAGCTCAGGATGCCGCCCAGGTCCCGCAGATTGGTGTAGCCCAGGCTTTCCAGTTTCTGCACGGCGTCTGCACTGCGGCGGCCGGTGCGGCAGTAGACCAGCCAGACGGCCTCCTTCTCCGGCATGACCTCGGCTGCGCGGCTCAGCACCTCGCCCAGCGGCAGCAGTTTTGCCCCCGGGATGTGCCCCACGGCGTATTCATCCGGTTCACGCACATCCACGGCGTGCGCCTTGCCTGCATCCAGCAGACGGATGGCGTCTGCCGGCGTGATCTTCTCTGTCATAGCGTTCAGCTCCTTGTTCTCTCATCTTATCCATCCTATGATAACAGACCTTTTTTGTTTGCACAAGACTTTTATCGCTGGGGCCCTCTGCTAAAAAAGTTAAGGCCCCGGCTTTGCAAATTCCGGCTGCCGTGTTATACTAGATTCTGATAAGGAGAGAACCACCATGAAATTTTCCACCAAAAGCCGTTATGCCCTGCGCCTGATGGCAGAGCTGGCGCGCTATGCACCGGGCACCACTGTTTCTCTGAAGGAGATCAGCGAGCGGCAGAACCTCAGCCTGAAATATCTGGAACAGATCGTCACCCCGCTGGCACGGGCAGGGCTGGTCAAGAGCGAGCGCGGCAGCCAGGGCGGCTACCGCCTGACCAAAGCCCCGGCAGACTATACGGCTGGCGAGATTCTGCGCGCCATTGAGGGCAGCGTGGCCCCCATTCCCTGCCTGGGCAGTGTGACCAACGAGTGCCCCATGTCCGAGCAGTGCTTTACCCTGCCTTTCTGGACCGGGCTGGACGAGGTCATCAACCAGTACATCGACAGTGTCACCCTGGAACAGCTGGCCAGCCAGCTGCCGGCCGTGGACCCTACCGGCAAGCAGGAGGGCTGCTGCAGCTGCAACACGAAAAATGAAAAATAATGCTTGACAAACCCGGCAGCATCGGCTATAATAATCAAGCATTCAGCGAATGCCTATAGGGGTATAGCTCAGTTGGTAGAGCAGCGGTCTCCAAAACCGCGTGCCGTGAGTTCGAGACTTACTACCCCTGCCAGAAAGCACAGGAACTTCGGCTTCTGTGCTTTTTTGTTGTTTGGAAATCATTTTCTTCCATTTTCTGAAAATAATGCTTGACAAGCCTCCGTTTTTTCGATATAATAAAGCACGTTCCGCGGCAAACGCCGCATGAACGATGAACTTGAGCGATCATGGCCCGGTAGCTCAGTTGGTTAGAGCACCAGCCTGTCACGCTGGGGGTCGTCGGTTCGAGCCCGATCCGGGTCGCCATTTGCTGCTATAGCTCAGTTGGTAGAGCGCATCCTTGGTAAGGATGAGGTCTCCAGTTCGAATCTGGATAGCAGCTCCAAAACGCAGACACCTCGAAGTCCTGGAGACTTCGGGGTGTCTTTTTTGTTTTCGTTCCTTTTGACAAAATGCCCAAAAGCGCTCCTTACTTTCCTTCAGAACCTCCAATTGATGTTTTACCCAATTTGTTATATAATTAACATAATGATTTTGGCAGGTTTACCCGCATTGAGTGTATTGGAATAACGAACAATTGGAGGTATGACACTATGGCTCGTTTTACTCTTCCCCGTGATCTGTACCATGGCAAGGGTGCTCTGGAAGCTTTGAAGACCTTTACCGGCAAAAAAGCCATGATCTGTGTGGGCGGCGGCTCCATGAAGCGGTTCGGCTTTTTGGATCGTGCTGTTGCATACCTGAAAGAGGCTGGCCTCGAAGTGGAACTGTTTGAAGGCATCGAGCCCGATCCCTCCGTGGAGACCGTCATGCGCGGTGCCGAGGCCATGCTGAAATTTGAACCGGACTGGATCATCGCCATGGGCGGCGGCTCTCCCATTGACGCAGCCAAGGCCATGTGGATCAAGTACGAGTACCCGGAGATCACCTTTGAGGAAATGTGCAAGGTATTCGGTATTCCGCCGCTGCGCCGCAAGGCTCATTTCTGTGCCATTTCCTCCACCTCCGGCACCGCTACCGAGGTAACTGCATTCTCCATCATCACCGATTATCAGAAGGGCATCAAATACCCCATCGCAGACTTTGAGATCACCCCGGATGTCGCCATCGTCGATCCCGATCTGGCCGAGACCATGCCCAAGAAGCTGGTCGCCCACACTGGTATGGACGCCATGACCCACGCCATTGAGGCTTATGTCTCCACTGCACACTGTGACTACACCGACCCGCTGGCCATTTTTGCCATCCGCATGATCCAGGGCGACCTGGTGGACAGCTACAACGGCGATATGTCCAAGCGTGACTCCATGCACAACGCTCAGTGCCTGGCCGGCATGGCCTTCTCCAACGCGCTGCTGGGCATTGTCCACTCCATGGCCCACAAGACCGGCGCTGCCTTTGCAGACTACGGTGCCCACATCATCCACGGTGCTGCAAACGCCATGTACCTGCCCAAGGTCATCGCTTTCAATGCCAAGGATCCCGAGGCTAAGAAGCGCTACGGCGTCATCGCAGACGAAATGAAGCTGGGCGGTGCCAACGATGACGAAAAGGTCAAGCTGCTCATTGAGTATCTGCGCGGCATGAACGATGCGCTGAACATTCCGCACTGCATCAAGAACTACGGCCCGGATTCCTACCCCACCGAGCAGGGCTTTGTGCCGGAAGAAGTCTTCCTGGAGCGCCTGCCGGAAATCGCCAAGAATGCCATCGCGGACGCCTGCACGGGCTCCAATCCCCGCCAGCCCAGCCAGGAAGAGATGGAAAAGCTGCTCAAGTGCTGCTACTATGACACCGAGGTCGATTTCTAACATTTCTTTGACTTTCTGAATCCCTCCCTCTAACGCAAAACCCCGCAGGGCGCAATGCCTTGCGGGGTTTTGTTGTTTGGAAAAAACAAACGATTTAAATGGCCTCCGCTCCGCTCTGGCCATAGCAGCGGAAATTTTATTTTTCATGATTGCAAAGCGGAGAACGCCTGCGGGCGTTCCCGCTTTGCCTTTTCACAGATGGGGTCGAACTTGATAGATGCATCTGGCAGTTTCGACTTCTCTCGTGAAAATACGTTTGTCGCGGCCCGCAGGCCGCGACAAACGCCTATTTAAAACAAAATTTCCTTATAAAATGGCCAGAGCGAAGCGGAGGCCATTCTCAATCGTACGCCATCACGCAAAAAACGCCCCGAAGCGTTTCCGCTTCGAGGCGTTTGAGCTGGAGCTGCTATCCAGATTCGAACTGGAGACCTCATCCTTACCAAGGATGCGCTCTACCAACTGAGCTATAGCAGCACAATCACAGCTCAATTATATTACCATAACCTCCGCCGTTTGGCAAGAGGTTTTTGCAAAAATTTTCTGGATTTCTGCAAGACCTCTTGTTTGTGCGGCCGTCTGGATAAGGAAATGTGAAAATCAGCTCTTATAAATCAGGAATCTTTGAACTCGAACAGTTCCTCTACCGTGACTCCAAAAACGTTCGCAATGTCCATTGCAAGTTTAAGCGACGGATTATACTTCCCGTTTTCCAGATGCACGATCGTCTCCCTTCGTGCGTTCACCCGCTCTGCCAATTCAGCCTGCTTCATCCCGGTTTTTTCCCGATAGTCCTTGATCTTTGTTACCAGTACCACCTTAAACCCCCTTTGCATCCATATAGCAGAACAAAACCGTCCGGAGAATGGACATCAGCACCAGTACGCTCATCAGCAGATAGCCAATCACTTCCGGTGAAATTGCAAATCGTAAGATGGCGGACGCAAATCCAATGCAGACGATCAGAACCATGCTGATCTTGAAGCAGATGGAATCGCACCGATTCAGGTTCGCCGCTGCCATTTCGTCCACGACCTCTTTCTTATATCTCTTTTCGCGTGCCGCCAGATAGCAGAAGAACCAGAACGCAAAGATTGCAACGCAATTCTGAATGGAAGTGAAATATGTCTCCCAGCCGTTTCTGGCCCAGCACCAGTAGTACACCGCAATACAGCCTGCCAACACAATGCGTGCTATCAGCAGCTCTCTCAATGTTACTTTTTTCATACCAGTTCCTCCCATCGTGTGAACTATTTATAACTTTTCGTGTTATAAATATATCACATTTTCGCAGAAGCGTCAATAGGAATGTTATAAATATTTCACTTTTTGCAAAATAGTTCCACTCGCTGCACGCAAAAACCGCCCCGCAGTTTTCCACTGCAGGGCGGTTTGTTGTTGAAAGTTCAGATCACTCGATCAGGCCGTTCAGCAGAGACAGGCACTTGCGGCTGTGCAGCTTGCGGATGGCCTTGGCCTCGATCTGGCGCACACGCTCACGGGTGACGCCAAAGTCACGGCCCACCTCTTCCAGCGTGCGGGGACGGCCATCGTCCAGACCAAAACGCAGGCGGATGACCTTCTCCTCACGGGGCGTCAGGCTCTTGAGGGCCAGATTGATCTGCTGGGCCACCATGGCGCGGTCTGCTGCCTTACCGGGAGCCTCGGCGTTTTCGTCTGCGACGAAATCGCCCAGCGAGGAATCTTCTTCCTCACCCACGGGGCTTTCCAGGCTGGCCGGTTCCTGGGCCATGCGCTGGATCTCGCGCACGCGCTCCACGCTCATGTTCATGGCCTTTGCCAGCTCTTCCGGCGTGGGCTCGTGGCCGTTCTGGTACACCAGCTGGTTGGTGGCCTGACGCATCCGGTTGATGGTCTCGACCATATGCACCGGGATGCGGATGGTGCGGGCCTGGTCCGCAATGGCGCGGGTGATGGCCTGGCGGATCCACCAGGTGGCGTAGGTGGAGAAGCGGAAACCGCGGTCACAGTCGAACTTCTCTGCCGCCTTGATCAGGCCGATGTTGCCCTCCTGGATCAGATCCAGGAATGCCAGATTGTGGCCGACATGCTTCTTGGCAATGGACACCACCAGGCGGAGGTTGGCCTCGCTCAGGCTGCGGCGGGCGTTCAGGCCATCGCGGCGGATCTTCAGCAGTTCCTGGCGGCGCTCCTCGGTCAGGGGGCCGTTCTCCACAGCCTCCATGGCCTCTTCCTCCGCTGCCTTTTCCTCCGCGTCCACATTCTCTTCCGAGGCCTTTTCGCCGTCCTCGTCCATGTCTTCAATGTAGCTGCGGCTGTTCTCGTCTTCTTCAAAGGAGAAGCGGGCGCTGTTCTTCTTGATGTACTCCGGCGCACCGTACTTCTGGCGGTCTGCCTGCAGGATATGCGCAGCCTCGGCACCCGCATGGATGCGGCGGCTCAGCTCCACTTCCTGCTCTGCGCTCAGCAGCGGGATCTGGCCGATCTGCTTCAGGTAGTTCTTGACGGGGTCATCCAGCAGTTCGTCCATGGCAGCCTTCAGGTCTGCAGGGTTCTCCTCGCTGGTTTCCTCGTCCTCGTCCATGCCGATGCCCATCTCATCGTTGTTGTTTTCGGCATTCTCGACCTCGGCCAGAATGCCGTCCACGTCCAGGCTGGTCTCAGTCTCTTCTTCCAGGACCTTGATCCCGCGTTCTTCCAGAAGATTGCAGAGCGTGTCCTCATCCATTCTGCACTGCGCAGCCAGCGCCTTGGCCTCCTTGGCCGAAATGGCACCTTCGCCCTTGGTCAACAGTTCTTTTAAAGTCATGCCCATTTTGCTCTCTCCTTCTTGCTACGGGGAAAATCATGTAGTAGTGTGTTCCTGCGCATCAGATCACAAGGCCCCCGTTCACCCCGAACACCTGTCCGGTGATGTATCCGGCGTCCTCGCCTGCCAGGAACAGCAGCAGCCGTGCCACCTCATCGGCGGTGCCAAGGCGGCCCACAGGGGTCTCCTCGGCCAGCGCCGCCTTGTCTTCGGCGGTAAATGCTGCCATCATATCGGTGTCAATGACACCCGGGGCCACGCAGTTGACGGTGATGCCGCTGGGGCCCTCTTCTTTTGCCAGTGCTTTGGTCAGGCCGATGAGGCCCGCTTTGGCGGCGGAATAGTGCACTTCGCAGCTGCCGCCGGTCTGCCCCCACATGCTGCTCACGGTCAGGATGCGTCCGGCCTTGCGGCGGATCATGCCCGGCAGTGCCAGCTGGCACAGATGGAATGCGCCGGACAGGTTCACGTCCAGCATGTGCTGCCACTCTTCGGGGGTAATGTCGGTGAACAATTTCTGCTGGGCAATGCCGGCATTGCTCACCAGCACATCCACGCGGCCCAGAGCCTGTTCCACCACCCGGAACGCCAGCTCACAGCTGGCACGGCTGGCCACATCGCACTGCACGATGGTGCAGCCCGGCAGCTCTTTTTCCAGTGCGGCCGCTGCTTCCGTGTTGCTGTGGTACAGCACCGCGACCCGGTAGCCTGCCGCATAAAATGCCCGTGCCGCCGCCGCGCCGATGCCGCGGTCTCCGCCGGAGATCAGCACGCCGCGCCCGTTTGCCGAGACTGCTGCCCGGGCGGCCGGTGCAGGTTCGGGCTCTTTCACCGGGGTCGGCTGTGCAGCCGGAGCAGGCGGTGTGAGCACCACCTCCCGCGTGGGCGGTTCCGGCACAGGGGCCGGTTTCGGCTCCTGCTTCGGCTTGGGAGCCGGTTCCGGAGCAGGCTCCGGATCGTCCTCCGGCATATTGAAGGTCAGTTCAAACTCGTCTTCGTACAAGAGTGTTTGCCCTCCTGTCGGTGTTCTCTGCAGCGCGGCATTTCTGCGCCTGCAGGAAGATATCCTTTGGCCCATGGCCCGGCAGAACCACGTCTGTTCTGCTTTTCCGGTCAAGTCCGGTCCTGTAGCGTGCCCGCCGGGGTCTCAGATGGGTTTCGACAAGATACCATTGAATAATATAGCACAATTTAGCGAAAAAAGAAAGTGGAAGCTTCCGGTTTTTTCACGAAGCTTCCACTTTTTTGCACATTTTTGCCGTTACGCCTGCGGCACAGGCGGTTTCCAGCGGGGTTTTGCTGCCCGTTTTTCCCGCAGAGAGAGGAAAAACGCCTGCAGCAGAGCCTGTGCTTCCTCGGCACGCAGGCCCTTTTCCACGGCCGGATGGTGGTTGAATGGCATGCTGAACAGGTCGGTCACCGAGCCGCAGCACCCGGCCTTGGTATCCGCCGCACCGTACACCACCCGCCGCACCCGGCTGTTGATGATGGCCCCGGCGCACATGGGGCAGGGCTCCAGCGTTACGAACAGTTCGCACTCCCACAGCCGCCAGCCGCCCAGCGCTTTGCAGGCGGCATCAATGGCCAGCAGTTCCGCGTGGTGCAGGGCATTCTTTTCCGTTTCCCGGGTATTGTGCGCCGCTGCGATGATCTCCCCGTTCCGGGCAATCACAGCCCCTACCGGCACTTCGCCTAGTGCAGCCGCCTTGCGGGCTTCCTCCAGCGCAGCGCCCATCAGTTCATAATCGGTCATTTCCGTTCCTCTCTTTTATCCTGCAGCAAAAACCAGCAGATTATTCAGGATATGCAGCGCCATGCACGGTTCCACCCGCCGGGTGCGCTGCGCCAGCACTCCCAGCACAAGGCCCATCCCCAGCGCATAAGCCATGCCGGCCGGGTCATGCTGGGCAGCAAACAGCACCGCCTGGATCCCTACCGCTGCCGCCGGGCCAAAGGGCTGCAGCAGCCGCTGCACGACACCCCGGAACACCAGTTCCTCCGCCACTGGGGCAAGGATGCAGTGCAGCACAAAGGACTGCCTGCCTGCCGCCAGCGGCAGTGCGGCGCACCCGCTTGCCAGCAGCCGCCCGGCAAACACATAGGCCAGTGCACAGCCGAACGCTGCCAGCAGTGCCCGCAGTCTTTGGGAATGTTCTGTCATGCTCCGCCCTCCCGCTGCATGGATTCCTGCGTTATCTTATCACATTCCGCTGCTGCTGTGCAAGGATCCTGCGTTCTTTCGCGCCAAATTTTGTTCAAACAATTGACATACCCCCTGCCGGTCTGGTATAATCTACGCGACCTTTTTGAAAAAAGTGTCGTTTATCGCAGAGCATTCTGTGTTTTTTCCTATTGAGATTCCCGGCAAACCGGAGGTATTTTATTTATGATCCGCATTCTCACCGATTCCGCGTCCGACATTCTGCCTGCTGAAGCAGAGCAGCTGGGCGTGACCGTTATCCCCCTGAACGTGACGCTGGAGGACGGCACTGTCCTGCGTGACGGCATCGACATGACCCCCAGCGAATACTACACGCATCTGGCATCCTGCCGCAAGCTGCCCACCACCAGCCAGCCCAGCCCGGAACTGTTTGAAAAGTTCTATCTGGACGCCGCCGCTGCCGGAGACGAAGTGCTGGGCATCTTCCTCTCCCACGAGCTGTCCGGCACCTACCAGTGCGCCAAGCTGGCTGCAGACATGGCCAACGTGGACAATGTGCTCTTTGTGGATTCCGAAAACGTCTGCTTGGGCGAAGCCCTGCTGGTGCGTCTCGCTGCCCACCTGCGGGACTGCGGCAAGACCGTCGTGCAGATCGCAGCCGATCTGGAACATGCCAAAAAGCACCTGCATCTGGTTGCCGCCATTGACGACCTGAAGTACCTGCGCAAGGGTGGCCGCCTGCCCGCTGCAGTCGCAGTGGCCGGTGGAATGCTGGGCATCAAGCCCCTGATCACCATCAAGGAGGGCAAAGTTGCCATGGCCGGCAAGGCCCGCGGCCTGCCCGGTGCCTATGTGGCCCTGTTCAAGAAGATCGATGAACTTGGCGGCATCAGCCCCGCCTTTGCGACGCTGGCCGGCTACACCACCTCGACCCGCGAGGTACAGCCCATCCAGAACTACCTGCGGGACAACCTGCAGCAGGAAGAACCGCTGGTGCGCCAGATCGGCTGCGTCATCGGCACCCATGCCGGCCCCGGCGCGTTCGGCCTCGCATTCTTTGACCGCGAGCTGGCCCTGAACTGATCTTCTCCCCTTTTTATAGAAAACGTCCCGTGCTTTTTGTCAGGCACGGGACGTTTTCGTTTTCACTCCAGATACAGCTTTCCTTCGCAGGCCAGGATCTGGTCCAGGATCATGCGGGAGACCCGGGCGCCATACACCATGGCGGGATGGTCGTTGTACTCAATGATATCGTGGAAGTCCTTGTTCATCAGCACAATGACGTATTCCCCGTAAGGCGTGTGCACGATGCCGCCATCGTTGCGGCAGGCGTTCATGCTGCCGCTCTTGCTGGCGACCCAGATGCGCTCCGGCTCGCCGGTCTCCTCACAGTCCAGATAGAACTGCGGGAAGTCATGGGTCAGCATGGTGTTGTAATGCTGCTGACGGAAAATAGCCAGCATCTGGGCACTGGCCTCGGCACTGACCAGCGTGCCCTTTGCCACCTGCGCAAACAGGGCGGCATAATCCCGCGGGGTGGTCGTGCCAAGGTCGCGGTAGCGGTCAAAGTGCAGCGGGTTGTGCAGCACGGTGTGGGCAAAGCCCAGCTCCCGGATGCAGGCATTGATGGTATCCAGCCCCAGGTAGTCGATGATCATGTTGGTGGCAATGTTGTCCGAGCAGATGATCATCATGGTAGCGGTATCCTTCACCTTGAGCTTTGCGCCCACGCCCAGCGCACGCAGCATGCCGGATCCATCCACGAACTGGCTTTCCTCATAGGTGATCTCCTCTTCCAGGCTGGCCTTGCCGCGCTGCACCTGCAGGTACAGCACAGCCAGAATGAAGGCCTTGATGGTGGAGGCTGTCTCAAATTCTTCGTCCGCGCCGATCTGCACGGTATGGCCGCGCAGGTCATCCACAAAGACGCTCATTTTGCCCTGATAGGAGTACAGCTCGGCGGCAATGCGCTTTTCCAGCGTCATATTCTGATCCATATTGGAATTTCCTTTCCCGATTCTACAAATTGTTACAGGTTTTCCTCAAAGAAACGCTGAGCGTTGCGGTAGAAAATGCGCTCCACTTCATCCTCGGTAAAGCCTTCCCTGCGCAGTGCATCCGCCAGAAGCGGGAGCTTGGAGCAGTCGCTCAGTTCCAGCTTGCCGCCAATGCCGTCAAAGTCGCTGCCCAGGCCGATCATCTCAATGCCGCCCACCTGCTTGAAGTGCGCCGCATGTTTGGCCATCAGAGCCGTGGTGCTGCGGCACAGCTCCGGGCTGGGCTGGTCATCCAGGAAGCCGCTGCAGTAGTTCAGGCCCACAAGGCACCCCCGCTCCGCCATGGCGCGGATCATCTCATCGGTCAGGTTGCGGCAGTGGGGTGCCAGTGCGCGGCAGTTGGAGTGGCTGGCCGCAAAGGGGCGGGTGGAGTGCTCCACAATATCCCAGAAGCCCTTGTCGGACAGATGGCTCACATCTGCAATGATGTGCAGGCGCTCCATCTCGGCCAGGAAGGCAAAGCCCGTTTTCTTCAGGCCGGTGGTCTCGTTGGGCTGGCAGGGCCAGATGTCATCCGTGCCGGGCACCACATTGGGGCTGGCCAGCTCGTTTTCGTGGTTCCAGGTCAGGGTCATCATGCGCACACCCAGCTCGTACATGCGGCGCAGCACACCCAGGCTGCCCTTGCAGCAGCCGCCTTCCTCAATGGTCAGCATGCCGCTGATCTTGCCGGCCTCCGCATTCTTGCGGATATCCGCTGCCGTGTATACCGGTGCGATCTGGTCCGGATACTTTGCCATGATGCGCTTGAAGATGTCGATCTCTTCCAGCGCGGTGACCAGCGGGTCTGCCCCGGGGGTCTTATCGCCCAGGTTGACAAAGGCGGCAAAGCACTGCAGCATGTAGTCCCCTTTCTGCAGTTTTTCCAGATCAATGTGCAGGTCGTTGTGTGCGAAGCTCTTGGGCTTGCCGTCCTTTTCGGCATGGCGCAGCTCGCTCAGGGTATCGCAATGCAGGTCCCAGACTTTCATGCGAATCGTCTCCTCTTTCTTAAAAAATACTGCCCACCGCATACAGGCACTTGACCAGATCTTCCCGGTAGAGCGGGTCTGCCGGGTCCAGGCTGTTCAGCACCACGCCGCCGCTGGCGGCAGCACCGGTGGAATGGATATACCGGCCATCGCCCAGGTAAAGGGCAATGTGGCCGGGGAAATACAGGGCATCGCCCCGCTGCTTCTGATCAAATGGAATTTCGTGCATGGGCCAGCCTTCCACAAGTTTGGCGTCCCGGTAAATGAGCACGCCGCACTGCATGTATGCGCTGCTGACAAGGCCGGAGCAGTCAATGCCGCGGCCGGACTTGCCGCCCCAGCGGTACTCGGTGCCAAGGTACGCTTTCGCGGCCCGGGCCACCTCTTCCCGGAAGGCTTCCTCGCTGCCGCTGTGCCAGCGGTCCAGCGCGCGCCGCACCAGCTGGTCAGGCCGACAGCCACAGGCCGCTGCCAGCGCGGCGTCAAAGCACAGGCCCGCCGCCTGGGTGAACACCGCGCTCATCTCGTACCGCACCGGCTGCAGGGCCACATCCCGCACATAGCCGGTCTGGCCGGTGACCAGCTGGACTCTGGCCCATCCGGCGGTGTGTTCGGTTTCGGGTTCCGGCAGGCGGCGCAGCACGGCCCCCTGCTCCAGCTCCTGCAGCCGGATGGCGGAAACTTTGGGCAGGCTGAGCACATCCGTGGCACGGCCCGCAAAGACAAGCTCTGCAGCCAGATATGCGCGGGCTTCTTCCTCGGTGAGGAACTGCAGGCCGCCCGCCTGCACATAGCCATGGTAGCCGTAAAAAGTGACCACCTCCGCCACATCTGCAGGCAGGGCTGTGCCCTCGGCGGTGGTACCGCCGGGCAGTGTGCGCACCTGGCAGAGCTGCCCATACAGGCCCTCATCCCCGATGGTGGAGAGCAGGCCTGCTTCGCTCTGCTTTGTGGGTTCCGGCAGATCGTAAATGGTCACGACTGCCTGACGGAATACTGCAATGTTCATGCTTCATCCTCCAACAGCTGCAGCAGCTCTTCCGGCTTCATGGACAGGATGGCCCCATCCGCCGAGCCAGTAACTGTTTCGGCCAGCGACTGCTTGGCCTGCTGCAGCGCCACGATTTTTTCTTCAATGGTGTCCTGCGCGATCAGCTTATACACCTGCACCGGATTCTGCTGGCCGATGCGGTAGGCGCGGTCAGTGGCCTGATTCTGTGCCGCCACATTCCACCACGGGTCGTAGTGGATGACGATATCGGCCGCGGTCAGGTTCAGGCCGGTGCCGCCGGCCCGCAGCGAGATGAGGAATACGCTTGCCTCCCCGCCGTTGAACCGGCGCACCAGCTCGGCACGCACCGGCTTTGGGGTGGAGCCCTGCAGGGTGAAATGGCTCACCCCTGCCTCGTCCAGCCGCTTGGCCAGAAGGTCCAGCATGGAAGTGAACTGGCTGAACAGCAGGATGCGGTGCCCGCCCTCAACAGCAGCTGTCACCAGCTCCATGCAGGCATCCAGCTTGGCGCTGCCGCCCTCCCAGTTATCCGCCACAAGGCGCGGGTCACAACAGATCTCGCGCAGGCGCATCAGCACGGCAAACACCGCCATTTTGTCCTCGGGTTTCGCGGCACGCAGCTTCTCGCGGGCATCCACCACCGCGGCCAAATACAGCTTGCGCTGCTGCTCTTCCAGCTCGATGCGGTGGAGATTCTCCGTCTTGGGCGGCAGTTCTTTCAGCACGTCCGCCTTCATGCGGCGCAGGATGAACGGCCCGGTGAGCTGGTTCAGCCGCCGCACCGCATTGGGGTCTTCTTCCTGCACGATGGGCTTTTCGAACCGGGTACAGAAGCTCTTGTAGGGCGGCAGGTAACCCGGCATTAAAAAGGAGAAGATGCTCCACAGCTCGCCCAGGCGGTTTTCCACCGGGGTGCCGGTCAGCGCAAAGCGCACCGTGCTCTGCACCCGGCACACGGCCTTATATTTCTGTGTGGTGTGGTTCTTGATGGCCTGCGCCTCGTCCAGAATGCAGGCATAGAACGCCTGATTCTCGTAGAGTTCCTCGTCCCGGCGCAGCAGGTCGTAACTGGTGACCACGAGGTCCGCATCCGCCCAGGTGGCGGACAGTGCCGCACGGTGGGCAGCATCCCCATCCACGGCCACACAGGTCAGCTGCGGCGTGAACTTCCGGCATTCTTCTTCCCAGTTGAGCACCAGCGAGGCCGGGCAGACGATGAGGCTGGGCAGATGCTGCCCGGCTTCCTTCAGCGCCAGCAGGTAGCTCAGCACCTGCACGGTCTTGCCCAGGCCCATATCGTCGGCCAAGATGCCGCCCATGCCGTAGCCATCCAGCGTGCGCAGCCAGCGGTAGCCATCCCGCTGATATTTGCGCAGCACTTTCTGCAGGGATTCCGGCGGGGCATACTCGCTGTCCCGCACGGCGTGGAAACTGCGGCTGATCCGCCGGAAGGCATCGTCCCGGCTGAAGCGCACCCCGCTCTGGCCGGAAAGCGCCCAGTCCAGGCTGGGTGCCCGGTACAGCGGCAGCTGCGCATGGCCGTCTTTCAGGCGGACGCCCGAAAGTTCCAGCGTCTCGTTGAGCTCATCCAGCACTTCCATGGAGTCGTCCAGCCGCAGCAGGCGGCCATCCCGCAGGCGGTGGTAGCGCTTTTTCTGGTGCAGGGAACGGAGCAGCGCCCGCAGCTCTTCCACCGGGAACTCCCCGGTGTCCACCTCAAGGTCCAGCACGCTGCCGTTCACCGACACCCCCACCGAGATCTTTGGCGGGGCAGCCTGCAGGTTGCGGAAGGCATCGCTCAGATACACCTCGCCCGCGCTCAGCAGCGCCGGAACGCCCTCCTCAAGGAAACGGCAGATCTCGTCCTCGTCGCCGGTCTCAAAGACCATTGGATTGCCCGCCTTCGGGTGCAGGTAACCAGCCAGCAGCTGCCGGGCGCGGTTCTCTGCCCGGGCATCCCGCAGCAGGCCCGCCGGGGCCGGGGCAAACGGCGTGACCGTATCTTCTCCGTACAAAAATTCCAGATGGGCTGAAATGACCATCTCGGACGGCACATCCAGATAGAACTGCACCACCGGCTCCAGCGGGATCTGATTCAGCAGCAGGCGTTCCGGATCTTCAATGGTGAGCTTGCTGCCCAGCTCCGGCAGCACATAGCTGCAAAACGCGGTGGCATCCGCATTGGTAAAAAACAGGCTTTTGCCGCACAGCGCCTGCACAGCCGGCAGCAGGCGGGCGCAGTCCGCCCGGCGCAGCCGCCAGAGCGTATCCTCGCTGAACAGGTAATCGTAATCCAGCCCATGCACCGCCCCCAGGGCAGGGTGTCCTTCCACCTGCACGCCGCCGCGCTTGCGCGTGACTGTCATGGTCAGGGCGGGCAGGCCCTCTTTCAGCACATAGCCGCCCAGCTCTCCGCCGGGCAGGTACATCTGTGCCAGCGCATCAAAGATCTCACCGGTCAGCGGCAGACCGCCGGCAGGGCCTTTTTCCGCCACATAGCGGTAGGTGCGCACCACATTCGTTTCCATGCTCTGCTTTGCGTTCACCTGGCGGCGCAGCAGATGCAGCAGCTCCTGCGCCTCGGCATCAAAGGCGTCCCAGCAGTGGACAAACGAAAGCGTTTTGCCGTAGCTGACGCTGCGGCCATGCTCGATATCTTCCAGCAGATTCGGGATGCTCTTGACCACATACGGCCGCCCGCCGTCTGAGATGCGCAGCCGCAGCCAGGGCTGCTCACCGGGCAGCATGGTGAGTTCCGGTTTCAGATGGGCAAAGCCTTTTTGCTGCCCTTCCCGGCCCGGGTCCAGGTCATCCAGTGCCGCCTGCTGATAGGTTTCCAGCAGCCTGCGGGCCTCATAGTCGGATTCCGGTGCTTCGCCGCGCCACTTGCGGCCAAACAGCATCTCCAACCCGGAAGCATAACTGTCCTTCCGGGGCAGTTCCGGGTGCAAAGCCGCCGCACCCCGCACAACGCCCGGAATGGCATCCGGCTTCGGCGGCTCCTGCTGCGGTTCTGCCGGGTGCTTCTCTGCATCCATCAGCAGCAGAGCACCAATGTGCTTGCAGTAGGAGCCCTCGCCATTCTGGTTATAGGGGCAGTCGCAGGAGGCGCTGACAAAGCTGCCGTTTTCCCGCAGCCAGGCCTGTGTATAGTAGCAGTTGGGCCCGCTGCCCTGCACCAGTGCCGATACATGGCGCACACCGTCCTCATTGACAGTACAGCTGCTCTGCTGAATGCGGCGGCGGTACTTCTGGGCGCGTTCAAACGTATTCTCTCCTAACAGTGTGCGGATCTCGTCTGCATCCATCGGTGTTTCCCTCCCCTGCAGAGCACTTGTGCCTTTTGCGCTTTATTGATTAAGCATACCGCGTTCCGCACGGGGATGCAAGAGGCAAATCGCAGCCGGGCCGGACAAAAATACCGCCCGCCTGCACAATGCAGACGGGCGGCACGATACGGCGTCCGATTATTCGGTTTTTGCTTCCTGCGCAGCAGCGCTGTCGGTGCGCATGGCACTCTCGCGGATCTTTTCCAGCGTCTGCTCACTGAGGATATGCTCTGCCTTGCAGGCATCCTCGGCGGCAGTCTTTTCATCCACGCCCAGCTGCATGAAGAAGTGGGTCAGCAGACGGTGACGGCCATAGATGCGCTCTGCGATCTCGCGGCCCGGTTCCAGCAGGGTCAGGTTGCCCTCGCCGTCCACCGCGATATAGCCGTTCTCCCGCAGCTTCTTCATGGCAATGCTCACGCTGGCCTTGGTAAAGCCCAGCTCATTGACCACGTCAATGGAGCGCACTTTGCCCATACGCTGGGTAAGCATCAAAATCGTTTCGAGATAATCTTCTGCGGACTGGTGGATCTGCATGGTTTGTTCGGCCTCCTGCCTTGGCCCTGGAAAACAGGGCGTTGTCTGCCGGAGCGTAAAATACCCCGGTTTGTATGTATAAGGATATCACATTCCCGCCGGTGATGCAAGCAATTCGCAGGAAGTTTGTGTAAACAAACCAATTTTCTTCTGCACAAATCTGCTGTTTTGACGGTTTTCGCTCCCCTGCGTTTTGTGCAAAGGAGATAAAACGTGCCCTCAGCCCTGCCCCGGGCGGGAAGCTTCGTTCAAGTACGCTGCCGGGCCGGATTCATACAGATCGCCGCCGTGGGCGTCCAGAATGACGGTCAGGGGCATATCCTGCACCGTCAGGCGGCGCACCGCCTCGCAGCCCAGGTCCGGCCAGGCGATGACTTCCAGCGTCTGCACGCTTTTTGCCATCAGGGCACCGGCACCGCCCAGCGCGGCCAGATACACCGCACCGTTGCGCACGACCGCTTCTTTCACGGTTGCATCCCGCTTGCCTTTGCCGATCATGATCTTGTTGCCCAGGTCCAGCAGGCGGGGGCTCATGGCATCCATGCGGCCGCTGGTGGTGGGCCCTGCAGAGCCGATCACCTCGCCCGGGCGCTCCGGAGTAGGGCCGACGTAGTAAATGGCGCTGCCGTTCAGATCAAACGGCAGTGCTTCCCCCTTGTCCAGGGCCTCGGTCATCCGCTTGTGGGCCTGGTCGCGGGCGGTATACACCACACCGGACAGCAGCACGGTATCTCCCGCCTGCAGCGGGGCAAGATCCTCCGCAGTGCAGGGAGTCGTCAGTTTGTATTCCATTGCATTCCCCTCCTTACAGCTCTGCGCTGGCGCGGCGG
>ERZ808240.1099-NODE-1099-length-34432-cov-16.209675_pt1 | contig 34432 bp, 31 predicted proteins | sample MGYA00521084_ERZ808240 | MGnify/ENA primary metagenome ERZ808240 (study PRJEB31516, sample SAMN03275571) | gut metagenome | biome: mammalia-associated habitat; material: feces | host: Papio cynocephalus | place: Kenya | collected 2012-08-06 ... | reverse complement strand
GCTGTTTTTATTAAATTATTTTGCATTACCCCCTTGACTTTTCACCATAGGACTTACTTTTCTGCCGCTTCTCCGTTAAGCAGAGTTTGATTTGTTTTTATTTTTTTAAGCTGATTTTCTTCAAAATCGCATTCCTTGTTTAATTCCTTAAGCCTTTCGCGGGAAAGCATTTTCTGCGGTCCGTAAAACTGCTGAACGCCTACCTGAATAAGCCCGCCTATAAGTGAAGAGCAAGCCCAGTAAAACGCAACGCCGCCGGGAAGCGTAAACCCGATGAAAAGCGATAAAAGCGGCATTGTAAGCATCATTCCCGCCATATTCGGCGCGTCGGGATTAAGCTTTTTCTGCATCACAAGCGAAAGCGCGCTTGTAAACATCTGCGCCAAAAAGGCGATTATCGGCATTACCCATATCAGCTGTGCGTCGTGAAAAATATCAAACGAAAACTTAGGCGTTTGGGTTAGATCGATACCGAAGAAATTAAAATCGATAGCGCTAAGCTTGCTTGCAATCTGCGGAAAATCGATAGTTCCGTTGCGTACCGCCTCGATTATCTGAAGCTCTGCGCGCGCGTTTGCGTTTTTACCGAGCGCCTCCGCCGCGGCGGTAACGGTTGCGGAATCGATGTGAAGAAGATAGGTAAGAGGCGACATAATGAGGTAGTAAATACTCATCATAAGCACAAGGCGCAGCACCATAGGCAGGCACCCACCCGACATTGAAACGTTTTCCTCTTGGTAAAGCTTTTGCATAGCCTCGCTGTACTTCTGCTTATCGTCGCCGTATTTTTTCTTAAGCTCGTCTAACTTAGGCTTAATACGGGTCTGCTGAACCGAGGATTTTTGGCTTTTAATGCTAAGCGGTATTAAAATCACGTTTATAAGCAGTGTGAAAAAGAATACCGCGGCGGCAAAGTTTCCGCCGAACAAACCTGAAAGAAATTCAAGCGCCCAGCCGAAAGGAATGTTTATAATATTAAATAAAGTTTGCATTTATACACCGTCCATTCGCGCCGAAAATACGGCAACGGTTATTTTTTGGTTTTAAAGCGCGCCCTTTTTTCGGGCACGGGGTCATATCCGCCCTTACAAAGCGGATTACATCGCAAAACGCGCCAAAGCGCAAGCAGCAGCCCTACAAACGCTCCCCTTTTTTCTATTGCCTCCACGGCATACGCCGAGCAGGTGGGGGTAAAGCGGCAGCAGGGTATTTTGCGCGGAGAAATATTTTTCTGATAAAGCTTAATCAGCCCTATTAACAGTTTTTTCATCTGTTTTTAATATGCCTGCCTCGCGGAAAAGCTTTAGCATAGACTCTGCCGCGGCGGTGCTTTTGATGTTCAGTATGCGTGTGCGCGCCACAATTACAAAATCGTAATTAGGCTTAATATAGGGTGCGCAGTCCCTGAAAGCGGCGGTTATAACCCGCTTTGCGCGGTTGCGCTTTACCGCGCCGCCGAGCTTTTTGCCCGCGGTTATGCCAAGCCGCGGCACATTGCGGCGGTTAGGCATAGCGTAAATCACGAAATAGGGGGAAACCAAGCTTTTTCCCCTGCGGTAAGAACGCCTGAAAACATAGTTTTCCTTAATTTTTATAATTTTTTTCATAGCCTTAATAAAAGGAAAAGCCACGTTGAAGTGGCTTTAGTATGTCAACTGCTTTCTGCCTTTTGCTCTGCGTCTTGCAAGAACCTTGCGGCCGTTAGATGTTGCCATTCTCTTTAAAAAGCCGTGCTCCTTTTTTCTGTGGAGCTTCTTAGGCTGGTACGTCCTTTTCATTTGCAAACCCTCCTTACCGTGAAGACGTGGGCGGTTACGGATATGAATATAAACAAGCCATAACCTATCGAGTATAAATTATACCTCAAATTCCATACCTATGTCAATAAAAATTTTTAATTAGCGGAATTTTTTTAAATTTAAAATGTTAAATTTTCGTTAAAGTTGTTTATATTTCGTTCATTTTCATATGAAAATACCCTCGTATACTAAAGCACAAGGAGATGAAGCATATGTTACAAACGGTTTTTAAACGCTATGAAAAAAAGTACCGCCTTACAAAAGAACAGTACGGCGAGGTATTAAATCTTCTTTCATATAACGCCGTTCCCGACGAATACGGCGAAAGCAATATATGCAGTATATATTACGATACGCAAAATAAGCTTTTGATACGCCGCTCGCTTGAAAAGCCGGTATACAAAGAAAAGCTCAGGATCAGAACCTACGGCATACCGAAGGACGGCAGTACCTGCTTTGTTGAGCTTAAGAAAAAGTACAAGGGCGTTGTTTATAAAAGAAGAATTGAAACCGACTATAAAAACGCGCTTTTATATATGAACGGCAGCGATAACAATATCCGCCCCTCGCAAATTAAAAACGAAATTGATTATTTTAAGGATTTTTACGGCGGTCTTGCCCCGTCCGCCTGCGTGTTTTACAAGCGCACAGCTTACTATGACAGGCTTGACCGCAATATCCGCTTCACATTTGACAGCGATATTATTTGCAGGGATTACGATCTTGACCTTAAAAACGGAATATACGGCGAGCGCATTATTCCAAAGGACGAATATTTAATGGAGCTTAAAACCGACGGCGCAGTTCCGCTTGAATTTACAAAGCTTTTATCGGAGCTTAAAATATACCCGTCTTCGTTTTCGAAATACGGCACGGCTTATATAAACAGAGTAGGTAAAAAGGATGAATTATTAAAAGGAGGAGAGCATTGTGCTTGACAGTATTTTTTCAACGGTGATAACAAACGGAATAACCCCTGCGTCCTTTGCGGCGTGTACCGCGATTTCGCTGATATCGGGGCTTTTGATCTCGCTTTGTCACGGAATAAGGGGCGGTTCTTCAAAGGGATTTGCGGTAACGGTGGCGCTGCTGCCGTTCGCGGTTCAAACGGTAATAATGCTTGTAAACGGAAACCTAGGCACCGGCGTTGCGGTGGCAGGCGCGTTTTCGCTTGTAAGATTCCGTTCTTCCCCCGGTACCGCAAAGGAAATATTAAATATATTCACCGCACTGGCGGCGGGGCTTGCGGCGGGCGTCGGATATATAGGCGTGGCTCTTATTTTCGTGCTTATAGTATGCGCCGCCGAAGCGCTTTATACGTTAACCGGCTTCGGTGAAAAGCAAAGAACCGAGCGCGAGCTTAAAATAACCGTGCCCGAAGACCTTAATTATACCGAAATATTCGACGATTTGTTTAAAAAATACACAGCGTTTTATCAGCTTAAAAAGGTTAAAACGGCGGGGCTCGGCAGTCTTTATCAGCTTACCTATTCGGTAAGGCTTAAGAACCCTGCCTTAGAAAAGGAATTTATAGACGGCATGCGCTGCCGCAACGGAAATCTTGAAATTGTGTGCAATTACAGCGCCGCCGCAAACGAGGAGTTGTAAAATTATGAAAAAAGCCTATGCATTTATTGCCGTTATATTATCCGTTTTGCTGCTTTCTTCCTGCGGCAAAAAGAACACTGCAAGCGTTATAACGTCATCGGGCGGCAAGGCAGATACAAGCGTCAGCACCGATAATATGGATTTTGATTTTTCGAATAAAGATACCGAATACGATTACGATGAAAGCGAAGCCACCGTAATAAAGGAAAGCGAGGACGCGGTTAAGATAACCGCCGCCGGCACATATGTAATTACGGGCAGGCACAGCAGTATAACCGTTTCCGCTCCCGATTCGGCAAAGGTAAGAATTATTCTTAAAAACGCAACGGTTCAAAACAGCAGCGGACCCGCGATTTATATAACAGCCGCCGACAAGGTGTTTATAACCGCGTATAAGGGCACTGTTAACACCGTTTCGGACGGCAGTACCTATTCCTCGGATTTTGACGGCACAAACGTAGACGGTGCCGTATTCAGCAAAGCGGATATCACCCTTAACGGCGAGGGCACGCTTAACGTTACGGGCAGCTATAAGTGCGCCGTGGTTTCAAAGGACGACCTTATAATATGCGGACTTACGCTTAATGCCAAAAGCTTAGGCAGCGCAATAGAGGGTAAGGACTGCGTAAAATCAAAGGACGCGACCGTAACCGTAACCTCCGGCGGAGACGGAATAAAATCCACAAACAGCGAGGATACCGCGCGCGGATTTGTTTATATAGAATCGGGCCTTTTTAATATTACCGCCGCAAAGGACGGTATACAGGCGGAAACCTTAGTAAAGCTTTCGGGCGGCGAAATAAACGTAACATCGGGCGGCGGCGCGCCGGAAAAGGTATCGTCGGGCGGCGACGGCAGAGCGCCGTTTGAAAGCAGCTCGTCAGACGATGAGGAAAGCACAAAGGGAATTAAGGCAGGCTCGCTTATTTTAGCCGAGGGCGGCAGCATAACCGTAAGCTCGGCGGACGATACCGTACATTCAAACGGCGACGTTCAGATAAACGGCGGAAAGTTCGCTCTTTCTTCGGGCGACGACGGAATACACGCGGATAACGCCCTTATAATAAACAGCGGCGAGATCACCGTTTCAAAATCTTACGAAGGGCTTGAGGGCAAAACCGTAACGGTAACCGGCGGAAATATAGATATAACCGCTTCGGACGACGGCATTAACGCCGCAGACGGCAGCGGTGCCTCGGCAGGCGGAAAACCAGGAGCCAACGCTTCAAGCGATGTTTATATAAATATAAGCGGAGGGTATATAACCGTAAACGCTTCGGGAGACGGCGTAGACTCTAACGGAAATATCGATATTTCGGGCGGCGTAATTCTTGTAAGCGGACCCACAAGCGACGGCGACAGCGCGCTTGACTGCGACGGCACCGCAACGGTGACGGGCGGCACGGCGATATTCTGCGGAAGCGCGGGTATGGCTGAAACCTTTTCCGACAGCTCTTCCCAGCCCTCGCTTATGTATACGCTTGACAGCGCGGCGGCGGCAGGCACAAGCATTGCACTTGTAAACTCGGAGGGTAAGGTAATAGCCTCGTTTGTACCCTCAAAGCAGTATATAAACGTTGTAATAAGCTCGCCTTATCTTACCGTCGGCAGCAGCTACACGCTTTCCGTAGGCGGTACGGTATCGGGATGCGATAAAAACGGTTATACCGATAACGGCAGTATTTCGGGCGCGCAAAGCGCAAACGAGGTTAAAATAAGCTCTGTTTCCACCACCTACGGCAAGTCGGGCGGTATGGGCGGAAATATGGGTGGAAATATGGGCGGTATGGGCGGTCCGCAAGCGGGCGGCAATCAAGCTCCGCCCGATAACGGCGGCTCGAAGAACGGCGGAAAGCAACAGGGCGGTACGCCGCCCGAACGCCCCGGCAAAACCGAAACCCAAAAATCATAAAAACGGATTGCTGCACACCTTATGTATTTGCAACAACTAAACGGTATGTCATTCTGAGCGCGAAGCGCGAAAGAATCCGTATTCCCCTTAAAAGGAAAACGGATTGCCACGCACCTAACGGCGCTTGCAATGACAAGGTAAGCGAAAGTTTATCCGCACGCCTTATTGTATTTGCAATAACTAAACGATATGTCATTCTGAACGCGAAGCGTGAAAGAATCCGTAATTCCCCTTTTAAAGAGAAACGGATTGCCACAGCCGTTTACACGGCTTCGCAATGACAAGGTAAGCGAAAGTTTATCCGCACACCTTATATATTTGCAATAACTAAACGGCTTGTCATTCTGAGCGCGAAGCGTGAAAGAATCCGTATTCCCCTTAAAAGGAAAACGGATTGCCACAGCCGCTCACGCGGCTTCGCAATGACAAGGTAAGCGAAAGTTTATCCGCACGCCTTATGTATTTGCAATAACTAAACGATATGTCATTCTGAGCGCGAAGCGTGAAAGAATCCGTATTCCCCTTAAAAGGAAAACGGATTGCCACAGCCGCTCACGCGGCTTCGCAATGACAGGTAAACGTAAGTTTATCCGCACGCCTTATGTATTTGCAATAACTAAACGGTATGTCATTCTGAGCGCGAAGTGTGAAAGAATCCGTAATCCCCTTGAAAGAGAAACGGATTGCCACAGCCGCTCACGCGGCTTCGCAATGACAGGTAAGCAAAAGTTTATCAGCACACCTTATGTATTTGCAACAACTAAACGGCTTGTCATTCTGAACGCGAAGCGTGAAAGAATCCGTATTCCCCTTAAAAGGAAAACGGATTGCCGCGCACCTTGCGGCGGTCTCGCCTGCCGGCTCGGTCGGTGCTTCTGCTTCGCAGAGGCGTCCACCGGACACCCGCACCGCAATGACAAAAAAGGCGGTTTAAAACCGTTTTCTCGGTGCTTATAACCCCTGCATAAGTTAATTTGAAACGGCATATTCTTCTATTAAAGGGGAGTGTGCCGTTTTGAAAAAGTTAATTGTTTTTTTACTTGTTTTCTGCCTTTTATCGGGCATATCGGTTTATGCTAAAGAAGCCGTTACCGTATCAAGCGAATGCGACATCTCGGATATAAACGTGCCGCTTGAAGCGTCCGCTCCGAGCGCCGCTATCGGGCAAAGGCTTGAAATCAAGGCAAAATCGGTAATTTTAATGGAGCCTGTTACGGGCAAGGTGCTTTACGAGGACAATCAGGACGAAAAGCTGCCGCCTGCGTCGATTACGAAAATAATGTCCCTTCTGCTTGTTATGGAGGCTATCGACCGCGGCGATATTTCGCTTGAGACCGTGGTTACCGCAAGCGAGCACGCAAGCAGTATGGGCGGCTCGCAGATATGGCTTAAGGTAGGAGAAACCATGACGGTAAACGACCTGCTTAAGGCAACGGTAATAGCCTCGGCAAACGACGCGTGCGTGGCGCTGGGCGAGCTTGTTGCAGGCAGTGAAGAGGGCTTTGTGGCTATGATGAACGAAAGAGCCGCCGAGCTTGGAATGACAAACACCCACTTTGAAAACTGCACCGGTCTTGACGCAGAGGGCCACCTGACCACCGCATACGACGTGGCGGTTATGTCGAGCGCGCTTATAAAGCACAGTATGATAAAGGATTATTCCACCGTTTGGATGGACAGCCTGCGCGACGGCAAAAGCGAGCTTGTAAACACAAACAAGCTTGTAAGATTTTACGAGGGCACAACGGGGCTTAAAACAGGAACCACGGCAACCGCAAAATACTGCCTTTCGGCAGCCGCGCAAAGGGGCGGGCTTGAGCTTGTGGCGGTGGTAATGTCGGCAGACAGCACCGCCGACCGCTTTAACGGCGCTAAAAAGCTGCTTGATTACGGCTTTGCAAACTACAATTTTTCGTCGGTAGGGGCAGAGCTTGCGGGCGATACCGCTGTAAGGGTAACCAAGGGAACCGAAAAAAGCGTTAAGGTAAGCGCCGGTGAAAACCTTAATGTTTTACTGCCGAAATCCGTTTCGGGCAAGCTTGAACGCACGGTCAATTTAAGCGAAAGCGTTACCGCACCCGTTAAAAAGGGCGACGTATTAGGCACGGTTACGGTAAGCGTTAACGGCGAGGAATTGGGCGAAATTCCGCTTACAGCCGCCGAAGATGTGCAAAGGCTTACCTTTGCCCTTTCGTTCGGCAGGATTTTAAAGGGTTTGTTTAAATTATGAAAACTTTTAATGAATTAAGGTAAATAGGCTTGAAAAAGTGAAAGAAATATTGTAAAATAGAAATACAAAGAAAAAAAGGAATTCAGGGGTTAATAATGTCAGTTAAATTTAACGCAGCATACGCAAAGGAATTTATAAGAGAAAACGACCTTAAAGGTCTTGAGACTCAGGTTGCGGCGGCGCACAAAACCGTAAACGATAAATCGGGGCTCGGCAACGATTTTTTGGGTTGGGTACAGCTGCCCGAAAATTACGATAAAGAGGAATTTGCACGCATTAAGGCGGCGGCAGCCAAAATAAGAAAGGATACCGATATACTTATAGTTATAGGTATAGGCGGTTCGTATTTGGGAGCCAGAGCCGCCATTGAATTTTTAAAGGGACCTTATTATAATCAGTTGCGCGACGGCGCGCCCGAAATCTACTTTGCCGGCAACAGCATAAGCGGCGCTTACCTTGCCGATATAATGGCTATGTGCCGCGGCAAGCGCGTTTCGGTTAACATTATTTCAAAATCGGGCACCACAACCGAGCCGGCGGTAGCCTTCAGGGTTCTGCGCGATTATCTTGAAAAGGAATACGGCGAGGAAGAGGCTGCAAAGCGCATTTACTGCACTACCGATAAGGCGCGCGGCACGCTTAAAAAACTTGCCGACGAAAAGGGCTACGAGTGCTTTGTTGTGCCGGACGACGTAGGCGGCAGATATTCCGTGCTTACTGCGGTAGGCCTTTTACCGATAGCCGCCGCCGGAGCGGATATAGACGCCCTTATGAACGGCGCAAAAAAGGCTATGGTTAAATTTAACGAGCCGGATATGTATAAAAACGATTGCTATACCTACGCCGCGCTTCGCAACGCGTTTTACCGCAAGGGTAAATCGGTTGAGCTGCTTGTAAGCTACGAGCCGCGCTTTACAATGATGGCGGAATGGTTCAAACAGCTTTTCGGCGAGAGCGAGGGCAAGGACAATAAGGGCTTGTTCCCGGCTTCGGTAACGTTTTCAACCGATCTTCATTCAATGGGTCAGTTCATACAGGACGGCAGCCGCATAATGTTTGAAACGGTAGTAACCTTCGGCGAAAGCGATAAGGACATTACTATCGAGGAGGACGGCGACAACGGCGACGGTCTTAACTTCTTGGCTGGCAAAACAATGTCCTACGTTAATTCAAAGGCGTTTGAGGGTACTGTTTTAGCCCATACCGACGGCGGCGTGCCCAATCTTGAAATTAAAATCGATAAGCCGGACGAAGAAAACTTAGGCGAGCTTATTTACTTCTTTGAAAAAGCATGCGCCGTTTCGGGTTATATGTTAGGCGTTAACCCGTTTGATCAGCCGGGTGTTGAAAGCTATAAAAAGAATATGTTTGCACTGCTCGGAAAGCCGGGCTACGAGGACCGCAAGGCTGAGCTTGAGGCGCGTCTTAAGGGTTAATAACTGCATAGGCAGTATAATATAAAAGGAGCTGGTATAAATGATCAAACTCATTATCGGAAAAAAAGGTTCGGGTAAAACCAAAAAGCTTGTTGATATGGTAAATTCCGCCGCTCAAACAAGCCTCGGCAACGTTGTGTGCATTGAAAAAGGCGATACCCTTACCTATTCCGTTACACATAAAGCGCGCCTTATAGACGCGGAAAGCTACGGTATTTCGGGCTACGGCGAGTATTACGGAATGGTTGCGGGCATTAAGGCCGGCAATAACGACGTTACGGATATTTTCGGCGACGCTACGCTTAGAATAGGCAGCCGCGATTACGACGAGCTTACCGCATTTCTTGAAAGAGTTGCCAAGATCGACGACGTTGAATTTGTATTCACCGTATCTGCCGATAAGGAAGAGCTTCCGAAGAAGATCTTTGACATAGCAGAGGTTTGCTGATAATAAAGCGTTAAATTAAAACGGCTTCAGCTAAGCGCAGTGCTTTGGCTGAAGCCGTTTTTTTATCGGCGTTAACAACGCAGGTGCGGTTTTTAAAAAATTGTTTTCGCCTGCCGCCGTTTTGCAAATTAAAAAATATTTAAAAAATAATCGCTTGTTTTATATGTAAATATGTGGTATTATTTATATATATGTGTATTGTAAGGAGACGGCGTTATGCATTTGCAGGAATCAGGGGAAATGTACCTCGAAACCATACTGATTTTAAGCCGCAAAAGTAACTTTGTGCGGTCAATTGATATAAGCGAGTATATGGGCTTTTCAAAGCCGAGCGTAAGCCGCGCCATCGGTCTTTTAAAATCGGGCGGATATATTACGGTCGACGGCAGCGGCTATATAGCCCTCACGGCGGACGGAGAGGAAATTGCCGCTAAAATTTATGAAAGACACAACGTTTTATCCGAATTTCTTGTAAATATAGGCGTAAGCCCCGAAACAGCCGCGGCGGACGCCTGCAAGATTGAGCATAATATAAGCGATGAAACCTTTAAGGCGCTTAAGCGCCATATAAAGGAAAAGGGCTGATATTATGCCTTTCGGGCTTTACTATACCGAAAAGGGCTTCGGCACACCGCTTGTGCTGCTGCACGGAAACGGGGAAAACGGCGAATATTTTAAAAATCAAATAGATTATTTTGCAAAAAAATACAGGGTTATAGCGGTGGATACGCGCGGCCACGGCAAATCTCCGCGCGGGAATAAGCCCTTTAGGCTTGAAACCTTTGCAGACGATTTAAAAAGCTTTTTAGACGAAAATAATTTAAAAAGGGTAAATCTGCTCGGCTTTTCGGACGGCGGCAACATAGCCCTTATTTTCACGCTTAAATACCCCGATTATGTTAATAAGCTTGCGGTAAACGGCGCTAATCTTTTTCCCTCCGGTCTTAAAGCGGGCTTTTTGCTGCCGGTAAAGCTGCTTTACGGGTTTTTTTATTTTCCGGCGCGGTTTAATAAAAGGGCAAAGCGGCGGCTTGAGCTTTTGGCGCTTATGGCAAAGGAGCCTGATATTTTACCCGAACAGTTAAACGATATTAAATGCCCCGTGCTTGTAATGGCAGGCACGCGCGATTTAATAAAGGAAAAGCACACAAGGCTTATCGCAGGCTCTGTACCGAATTCGCGCCTTTGCTTTTTAAAGGGCGACCATTCAATAGCTAAAACAAACAGCCTTGAATACAATAAAACAGTGGAAAAATTTTTGGAAGAATAAACGGCGTTACCGTAACGGTAACGCCGTTTTGTTATTGCGAACGCAAGGAAAAAAATCGGCTCCCTCTGACGAGGGTGCGGGTGTCCGGCGGACACCTCTGCGAAGCAGAAGCACCGACCGAGGCGGCAGGCGAGACCGCCGAAAGGTGCGCGGCAATCCGTTTCTTTTTCAAAGGGTATTACGGATTCTTTCACGCTCCGCGTTCAGAATGACAAGCCGAACCGTCATTGCGAGGGGCTTTAGCCCCGTGGCAATCCGTCCCCCCGACAAAGCCCGACAAAATACGCACCGACTGTATTGTATACTTATCTTATCATCTGTTCAACAAAGGCAGTAAGAGTTTCAAGCTGTTTTGCGTCTAACCTTTTAAGCTTTTTAATAAGCTCGTTTAGCTGTGCCGGATTATGTGAATCGGTTTCAAAAAATTCCGCAGGCGTTATTTTAAGATAATCGCAAATATTGAAAAAACTTGAAAGCGACGGATTTCCCCTATCATTTTCAATATTGTTGATATAACAAGCGTTTTGACCTAATGATAATGACATTTCTCTTGCAGAGACACCGTGAATTTCTCTTAATTCTGTCAGTCTTTTTCTAAATTCAACTTCGTTCAAAACTATCACCCGTCTACTTTTTGATATATTATAAGCGACACTTTGACGGTTAATTATATATGTGGTATAATATTTGTATTGATATATCTATTGTTATACGATATAATGGATAATATACAGGATTGTATAAGTAATATGGAGGGAACTTAAAAAATGAAAATGTTTATTTGTACCGATAAAAACGGCGGTACGGCGTTTGCCGACCGGCGGCAAAGCTCGGACAGCGCCGTGCGGAAAAAGATTTTCGAAATTACAGGCGGCAAGCCCCTGTACTTAAATTCTTATTCTGCACAGCAGTTTGAGGATAAGTCGGGGCTTATTATATCGGAAGACTTTATTTCGGATATGCATAAGGGCGATTTTTGCTTTGCCGAAAACACCTGTCCCGATCTGTCGCTTTTTGACGAGCTGTATGTTTTTAACTGGAACAGAAATTACCCTGCGGATAAATATTTTGAACCGGCTCCCGCCTTTAAAAGGGTTAAAAGCGAAAAATTTACTGGAACCTCGCACGATAAGATCACACTTACAGTATACAGGAGATAAGCAAAATGAAGAATATTAAAATTAAGCGGTCCTTAGCGGCACTTTTATTATCCTTAGTTGTTTTATTTACAAGCGCCTGCGGCGGCACCGATACCGTTTCAACCTCGGCTAACCCGACAAGCAGTAAAAGCACCTCCACGTCAGACGGTATGCCCGATATAATCAGCGCCGCCGACGTTAAGCCCGAAAGCTCAAAGCCCGCCTCCTCTTATGTGGGCAGCGGAAAGGCGTCCCCCGTTTCCGCAAGCGCCGTGCCTGTTTATTCGGGCAGTCCCTATGTAAAAATAAACAACAATATTCCCAATTTCAGCTCGGCTGAGCTTACCGTTAAGGGGTACGAAAAATACGGTCAGTTAGACGAACTCGGCAGATGTACCGCGGCGGTAGCCTCGTTAGGAAAAGAGGTAATGCCAAAGGTTGGCGAAACGCGCGGCAGTATAAGCCACATTAAGCCCACGGGCTGGATGCAGGCAAAGTACGATAATATAAGCGGCAAGTATTTATACAACCGCTGCCATTTAATAGGTTGGCAGCTATCTGCCGAAAACGCCAACAGGCAAAACCTTATTACCGGCACAAAGTATTTAAACGTTACGGGAATGCTGCCCTTTGAAAATATGGTTGCCGACTATATTAAGGAAACAAGCAATCACGTGGCATACAGGGTAACGCCGATCTTTAAGGGCAATAATCTGCTTGCAAGCGGCGTTCAGATAGAGGCGTATTCGGTTGAGGACAGCGGCAACGGCATTTGCTTTAATGTTTACTGCTTTAATATACAGCCGGATATAATTATAGATTACAGCAGCGGGTCAAGCCGTATACGCGCATCGGAGCCGGCGACTTCAAGCGCTGCCGCGCCGGAGGTAAGCTCCGCCGCGGCACCGTCTTATGAGGAGCCCGACCAAGGCGATACCGTTTACATAACCCCAACGGGCAAAAGATACCACCTAAGCACGACCTGCGGCGGCAAAAACAGCTACCTTGTAACATACGATATTGCGGTTTCACGCGGTCTTACCCCCTGCCTTAAATGCGCAAGCTGATTAAAAGCTTAACAGCGCAGTCTTCTCCCCACCCGTCATTGCGAACACCGTCAGGTGTGTGGCAATCCGTTCTCTTCCTCCCTCGTCATTGCGAGGGGCTTTAGCCCCGCGGCAATCCGTTCCTCTCTTAAAGGGAATTATGGATTCTTTCACGCTCCGCGTTCAGAATGACAAGTTTTTTGTCATTGCGAAGCCGTGTAAACGGCTGCGGCAATCCGTTCCCCTATTGTCATTGCGAGCGCCTAACGGCGTTCGCAGCATAAGCTTTTCGGTATATAATTTAAGCGCGTCGGATAAAACGGCGCGCTTAAATTGCATTTTCCCTGTTATTTTCCGAAAAATTGGAAATAATACTGTAAATCGGAGGGAAATGTATGAACAAACAAAATACCGTAAGAGTAATATCCTTTTGTCTGGCGGCGGTGCTTACAGCCGCAGGCTTTGCCCTTAAAAGCCGAAAGGAGCTTAAAAGCTACAAGCTTGAAATACAAAATAATTACTCGCGCTCGCTTGACGAGCTTTCGGGCAGTGTAAACAGCATTGCCTTGGCGCTTAACAAGGCGCAGTATATGACCTCGGCAAAGCAGATAAGCAGTCTGGCGGCGGAGCTGCTTACCGAGGCGGAAAACGCCAAAAACGCCCTTTCGCAGCTGCCGGGCGGCAGCGGAGAGCTTACCGTGCTTAACCGTTTTTTATCGCAGGTGGGAAACTATGCTATGTCGGTTTCAAAAAGCCTTATCGCCGGCGGCGAAATAAACGACGAATATTCAGGCAACATTGAGGCTTTAAAGGAAGCGGCAAAAAAAATATCCGAAACCGTTAAGGATTCGAACATTTCTTATAACAACCCGAAAAAGTGGGCTGAGGAAATAGATAAAAAGCTTGACGGCGCGGTTGATAAGGATTCGCTTGCAGGCTCGCTTGATATGCTTGAGGACAGCCTTAACGATTACCCCACCTTAGTGTACGACGGACCGTATTCCGACCATATACTTGAAAAAGAGCCTCTTATGCTTAAAAACGCCGAAAAGGTAAGCGAAGCGGACGCTATGCTTAAAGCCGCCGAAATAACGGGCTTAACCAAGGATAGCCTAAACTTTGAAGAAAAGACGGGCGGCAAAATACCGTGCTACCGTTTTTCGGGCGATAATGTAAACGCCTGTATAAGCGTTTCGGGCGGATACCCCGTGTATATGCGGAAAAGCCGCAAAATAGGCGACTATGTGCTTGAATACCGTCAGGCGCTCGACAAAGCCAAGCGCTACCTTGAAAAAATGGGTATGAACAGCTTTTGCGAAACCTATTATTTTGCCGACGAGGGCGTTTGCGTTATAAGCTTCGCTTATCTTGACGGGCAGACCGTATGCTATACCGACCTTGTAAAGGTGGGGGTTGCCATGGATAACGGGGAAATAATGCTGCTTGAAAGCAGCGGATATTTAACAAACCATACCGACCGCGCGTTTGAAACCCCCGCAATACCGACGGCGGACGCCGCAAAGGCTTTAAGCCCGAAGCTTGAAATACGCGAAACGGCGTTAGCGCTGATTCCGACAAGGGGCGGCGGCGAAACGCGCTGCTACGAATTTGTTTGCACCGCCGAGGACGGGCAGGAAATACTTGTTTATATAAACGCTGTAACCGGCGCGGAGGAGAATGTTTTAATACTGCTTAAAAGCGACGGCGGAACGCTTGCAAAATAGCAAAAGGTTACTTTAGAAATAAAAACGGCGGCTGTTATAAGCCGCCGTTTAGTCTTAGCAAAATCAATATTCCGTTTTTAAGAATAACGGATTGCCGTGCGCCTTATGTATTTGCAGCAACTAAACGGCGTGTCATTCTGAACGCGAAGCGTGAAAGAATCCGTATTCCCCTTGAAAGAGAACGGATTGCCACAGCCGTTCACACGGCTTCGCAATGACAGAACGATAGCTTACTGCACACACCTCACGGCATTCGTGGCAACTAAACGGTTTGTCATTCTGAACGCGAAGCGTGAAAGAATCCGTATTCCCCTTGAAAGAGAACGGATTGCCACAGCCGTTCACACGGCTTCGCAATGACAGAGCGACAGCTTACTGCACACTCCACACGGTATTCGTGGCAACTAAACGGTTTGTCATTATGAGCGCGAAGCGTGAAAGAATCCGTATTCCCCTTGAAAGAGAACGGATTGCCACAGCCGTTCACACGGCTTCGCAATGACAGAGCGACAGCTTACTGCACACTCCACACGGTATTCGTGGCAACTAAACGGTTTGTCATTATGAGCGCGAAGCGTGAAAGAATCCGTAATACCCTTGAAAGAGAACGGATTGCCGCGCGCCTTTCGGCGGTCTCGCCTGCCGGCTCGGTCGGTGCTTCTGCTTCGCAGAGGTGTCCACCGGACACCCGCACCGCAATGACCGGAAAATCGGAACAGCTTGCCGCACGCCTGACGGCGCTCGTAACGACAGTTGGAATTGCGGCTCCTTACCGCTTTAAGTCCTGCTCTGCAAATACCTTTTCAAGCACGCCGCCTAACTTTTCCGCCATAGAATAAAACCCAAGGTCGTTCGGGTGGCAGTTATCAACCGTGCCGTCGTTGCCTGCCGCCGCCATAAGCTCCCTGCCGTCTATAAAATAAACATTTTTATCCCCTGCCGAAACCGCGTTATTATATGTTCCTTTTATAATTTCCCTGCGGGTATTCCAATTATCATCGGGCAGGAAAACGGGCGCGCTCATCATAACAACGGGAAGCGCGGGATTTTTTTCGCGTATTCTTTTAAAAAACCGCTCGTGCGTGTTTAAAAGATGCTCGGCGCTCGGCGCGTTATGGTCGTAATCGTATACAAAAGCGGACATTTCAAGGCCCTTTATATAATCCGCCATACTGTCTTCACCCTTGGCGTTTCCCGAAAAGCCTAAATTGATATAATCGGCGTTAAGTCTTCTTGAAATACGCGCCTGATATGTATTTCCGGGGCGCGATACGCACCCGCCCTGAGTTATCGAAGAGCCGTAATAAACGATCGGCTTTTTAATTTTATAATCGTCGGCAGGGGCTGTAACCGAATTTTCGTCAAGACCTATATACAGCTCCTTTAATGTGCTGTATGTAGGCATATTTACGGTTATTTGACGCATTTTTTTACAGCCGAAATCGGCAATGCCTTCAAAGCCCTCTTTAACGTCAAACGGCGGTATAAACGTGCTTTTATAAACCTCTTTCCCGTCATTATCAGTAAAGTAAAGGTCAAGTCCCGCCGAGCCCGATATTGCAAAATGCGCCATTTTGCCCACGCCTGCGTAAACCGCCTTAACGGCAACATAAGGGCTGTCGGTTTTAAAACGCACACGGCCGCCCGCATTATTGGCATGAAGCGCCAGAACACCGCCGCTTACGCCTGCGGCGGCTTTTTCGGGCATTCTTCTGTAAACGCCGCCCTCTTTAAAAACGCCGTAGACCTTAAACGGTGCGCTTTGTATATCAAAAAACCCGATACCCTTAACATTCAGGCTTGTTTCAATCTTAAAATTTGCGTCGATTTCCGAAATATTCTTCATATATACCGCTCCCTGCAAAGCTTTAATTATTATAATACTACAATATCTTATAATTATTGTCAATTATGTTATCTATAAATTTTTTGCACATTTATGCGCCGTTTACAAACAAAGAAAGCAGCCGCGGCGGCTAATTGCCGCCGCAGTTCTTTTGACTCAAATAAATTAAACCTGCTCTGTTACCGGCGGCTCGTAGCTTACGTCATATTCGCTCCACTGTATGCGAACCGAGGTACGTGCGGCGCCGTTTGAAATAAAGGACACGACCTCGCAAAACGACCAAAGCTTTGTTTCCGGATCCTGCTGGCGTATTCTTACATTATGCGTTTCCTGCGACTTGCTGTAAACAATCTCGTCTATTACCGTACGTCCCGAAACCGTGGTATTGTCAAGCGTCTGTGTTTCTATGGTGCTGGCGTTATAAATCGAGGTTCTGCGCATATCAATTAAAACCGAGGCTCCGCTTTCCTTCGGGGCAATGCTTATTCTAACCGCGCTTGCAGAGGTAGTCTGATAGGTCAGCACAAGGTTTTTAAGCGGTATTGTCAGCACGCTGTTCACTGCCGACAAATCGGCGTGATATTCACTGTAAGGCGCAAAAAGATTGGGCGTTGTTATATCCTGTTCGGAAGTTTTAAAATTAAGCTTATAGCTTATAGGCGTGCTTTCCGAAACGGTGATTACGGGCGTTTCCCCGTTTTCGCCCTGCGGACCTTGAATACCCTGCTCGCCTTTTTCGCCGGTGTCGCCTTTTTCGCCCTGTATTCCCTGCTCGCCTTTCTCTCCTTGCGGACCTTGAATACCCTGTTCACCCTTTTCGCCGGTATCTCCTTTTTCGCCCTGTATTCCCTGCTCGCCTTTCTCTCCTTGCGGGCCCTGAATACCCTGTTCACCCTTTTCTCCGGTGTCTCCTTTTTCGCCTTGTATTCCCTGTTCGCCTTTCTCTCCTTGCGGACCTTGAATACCCTGTTCGCCCTTTTCTCCGGTGTCTCCTTTTTCGCCTTGTATTCCCTGTTCGCCTTTCTCTCCTTGCGGGCCCTGAATACCCTGCTCACCCTTTTCACCGGTGTCGCCTTTTTCACCCTTAGGTCCTGCGGGACCTTGCTCACCCTGCGGACCGGGACAGCCCCTGTCGCCCTGAACCCCCTGCGGACCTATCTCGCCCTGGAGTCCCTGCTCGCCTTGAGGTCCCTGTTCGCCTGCTGGTCCGCGGTCGCCCTTTTCGCCCCTTTCGCCTTTAAGGCCGATCGGTCCTATCGGTCCCGGATCTCCCTTAGGCCCTGCGGGACCTCTGTCCCCCTTGGGACCTATCGGTCCGGGGTTGCCCTGAACCCCCTGAAGCCCCATAATACCGGGATCGCCCTTGGGGCCTGCGTCTCCCCGCACGCCCTGCGGTCCCCTCGGTCCTGCCGGACCTGCCGCGCCTCTCGGTCCCACCGGACCGGGACAGCCCTGTTCGCCTTTAAGACCGCGCGGACCCATAGGTCCCTGTTCTCCTCTTGCACCCTGCTCGCCCCGCGGGCCCTCCGGCCCCATAGGACCCGCAGGTCCCTGAATAGTAACATACGTGCCGCATTCATCGGGCTGACAGCAGCCCTTTCCGCCGTAATTATTTGTATAACAGTTCATATTATGACCTCCTGTTTGAAAATTCCTTTTCATATCATAATATGCCGCAAACGGTAAGCTTGTACCGATTAGACAATACAAAAAGTACGGTGCCAAACAGCGCCGCACTTTTGCTCAAGGCTCTTATCAACCGTTTATCGATCGGTTCGCCTTATTTTATTTATGTTACAGCATAATTTGAATTTTTGTCAAACACCCGAAGGGGTGCTTTTTAAGTACAAAGATTATCGTGTTTTGATTATTCGGAGGTGACGGGGCACTGCTTTCCCGTATGGTCTATTGTGTAATTGTCCTTTAAAATCAGGTCGCTTATAAACACAAATTCATAGCCTTCGTCCTTTAAGCATTTAAGTATTGCAGGCAGCGCTTCGGGAGTGTGGTCGGCGTCATTATGAAAAAGCACTATACTGCCGTTTGTCACCTTACCCGTAACCCTCTTGCAAATGCTGTCCGCAGTAGCGCTGTCCTTCCAGTCAAGGCTGTCAACAGACCATTGAATCGTATGCATATTAAGGCTCTCTGCCGCTTCTATAAGCATATTGTCATAATCCCCGTACGGCGGACGGTGAAGCGTAGGGCGCACGCCCGTTATCTTTTCTATTTTGCTGTTGCAGCTTTCAAGCTCGTCGCACATCTGGGCTTTTGAAAGCTGCGGCATATGCGGGTGCGTATTAGAGTGGTTTTGAACCTGATGCCCCGCGTCGGAAAGCGCTTTGACAGACTCAGGGTACTTATCCACCCAAGAGCCAACAACAAAAAACGTTGCCGGCACATCGTATTCCTTAAGAATATCAATAAGCGTTTGGGTATCGTCGTTTCCCCAGGCGGCGTCAAAGCTTATTGCAATTTGCTTTTTATCGGTCTCGACGCAGTAAATCGGCAGCTTTCTGTTATTACCCGCCCTTACCGAAACCGAGCCGACCGCAACTGCCGTAAGCGCGAGCACCGCGCACAGCGCCAGCATAAGCTGCTTTTTTGTTATTATAAGAAATTTCATATATAACACCTCAATATTTTTATATGCCGGGGTGTTTGTACTATATTATACGTAATTATTTTAATTGTAAAATATAAGAAAATATGGTATAATAAAGAAAACTGTGCTTCGGAGGTACGAAATGTCTGCAAAAATATATCGGCCGGCAAACGGCGCAGACGGTCTGTTCATAAAAAACGACCGTTTTAACACAACCTCGGTCTCCTTTAACTTTTATATGCCGCTTAAGGCCGAAACTGCGGCGTGCTATGCGCTTTTGCCGTTTATTCTTACAACCTGCGGCAAGGATTTCCCCGATTTTTCAAGGCTTAATTATAAGCTTGATAAGCTGTACGGCGCCAATCTCGACGCCTCTGCCGAAAAGGTAGGGGATTACCAATTGCTTAAAATACGTATATCTGTTATAAACGACAGATTCACCTTTGAAAGCGAGTCCCTTATAAAAGAAGCGGTAAATATGCTTTTAAGCCTTATCTTCTCGCCGAAGGCGGAAAACGGCGCCTTTTGTGACGAAGACCTTGCAAGGGAAAAGCGCAAAGCAATAGAGCATATAAAGGGCGAAATAAGCGAAAAACGCATATACGCCAAAAACAGGCTTATTGAAGAAATGTACAAAAACACACCGTACGGCGTGCCGAAATGCGGCACCGTTAAGGACGTAGAGGCAATTACCGGCGAAAGCCTTTTTGCGGCTTGGAAGGAAATGCTTGCCACCGCTTATGTACGCATTATTATAATAGGCGCCGCCCTGCCCTCCGGTCTTTTTGAAAGCATTGCGGAAAAATTCGCTAATATTGAAAGGCACAATATACCCGATTGCAGTATAAATGAGCCTACCGCAGAAACGGACGCTCCCAAAACCGTTACCGAGCGTATGCCCGTAACGCAGGGCAAGCTTGTTATGGGCTTTTCGTCCCGAATGCACGGGGACGACGGCGACTCACTGCCGCTTATGGTTATGACCGATATTTTCGGCGGCGGACCGTATTCGCGCCTTTTTGCAAACGTGCGTGAAAAAATGAGCCTTTGCTATTATTGCTCGGCTTCGTCTATGCGTATCAAGGGCCTTTTAACCGTTGATTCGGGCGTAGAACTGCAAAACGCCGATAAGGCCGAAAAGGCTGTAAACGAACAGCTTGACATAGTTAAAAACGGCGGATTTACGGATTTTGAATTTTCTTCTTCCGTAAAGAGCATAACCGATTCGCTTAAAACGTATAACGACAGTCAGGCCTCCCTTGACGCGTGGTACTCGCTTAAAGCGTATAATAAAGAGCTTTACTCGCCCGAAGATATAGCCGAAAAGCTTTCTTTTGTTACAAGGGAAGACGTAATAAAGGCTGCAAACGGCGTAAAGCTGCACACCGTATATAAGCTTTTACCGGAGGTGGAAAAGTAATGCAAAAACAGTATTTTGAAAGCAGTATAGGCGAAAGCTACGTTAAAGCCGTGCATCCGTCCGGTCTTAAAATTTATATTCTTGAAAAGCCGCAGTATAATTCCTCATACGCCGTTTTCGGCACGAAATACGGTTCTATTGATAACTGCTTTGCCGTAAACGGCAGCGAAACGCGCGTACCTGAAGGCATAGCGCATTTTCTTGAGCATAAGCTTTTTGAAAGCGAGGACGGCGACGCCTTTACAAAATACGCCGAAACAGGCGCTTATGCAAACGCCTTTACCTCGTTTGACAGAACCTGCTATTTATTTTCGTGTTCGGATAAATTTGAAGAAAACCTGCAAATACTTCTTGATTTTGTGCAGTCGCCTTATTTTACCGCCGCCACCGTTCAAAAGGAGCAGGGCATAATAGGGCAGGAAATTAAAATGTACGACGACAGCCCCGGCTGGCGCGTTATGTTTAATATGCTGCTTGCAATGTATAAAAATCACCCCGTAAGGATAGACATAGCCGGAACGGTGGAGTCCATCGCCGAAATAGACGATAAGCTGCTCTACGAATGCTATAACACATTTTATAATCCCTCAAATATGTTTATATGCATTGCGGGCAACGTTAACACCGAAAAGGTGCTTTCGCAAATTGAAAGCGGCATAAAAAATACCGAGGCTAAGGAGATTACCCGCATAGACAGCGAGGAGCCGGATGAAATTTTAAACCCTTATACCGAGCAATCCCTTTCGGTGGCGCAGCCGCTTTTCTGCCTTGGCTTTAAAGAAACGGTAAAGGAACCCGAACGCACCGTGAAGGAAAAGATATGCACCTCGGTTTTGCTTGAAATATTAGCGGGAGACTCCTCTCCCCTTTACAAGCGCCTTATAAACGAATGTCTTATAAACGACGAGTTTCAAAGCGAATATTTCACCGGCCGCGGCTATGCCTGCGCAATGTTTTCGGGCGAATCGCAAAACCCGAAGCGCGTAGCCGAGGAAATAAAAGCCGAAATTGCAAGGCTTCGGGCGGACGGAATAGATAAAAAGCTGTTTTCAGCCGTGCGCGCGGCAATGTACGGCGACGCAATACGCATTTTCAACAGCACCGAAGCGATAGCTATGCAGCTTGTGGGGTGCGCCATGTCCGATACGGGTTTGTTTGATGAAATAAAATATTTAAAAACAATTACCGCAGACGATGTTCAAAAGCGCCTTTCACTGCTTTGCGGCGATAAAGCCGTGCTTTCGGTAATAAACCCGAACGGAGACTGATTATGAGCTACAACGTTACTATTTTCGGAATACATTTAAAGCTTTCGCCGATTGCGTTTTCTATACCCTTAGGCTCAGGCCACTGGGATATTTACTGGTACGGCATAATAATAGCGACGGGATTTTTACTGGCACTTATCTACGGCCTTAAAAACGCGCCGCGCTACGGTCTTAACGGCGACAGAATGCTCGACGTTATTCTTGTGGCAACTCCCGTGGCAATACTTTCGGCGCGCACCTATTACGTTATATTCGACGGTGAAAAGCTTAACGGAATAGGCGATTTCTTCGGCTTCGGCACCTCATCGGGCTTTGCGGGGCTTGCAATTTACGGCGGCGTTATCGGCGCGTTTGCGTCGGGCGCGGTTATGTGCAAAATACGCAAGGTGAAAATTCTCGATATGTTCGACGTGGCGGCGGCAGGCTTTCTTATAGGTCAGGGCATAGGCCGCTGGGGCAACTTTATAAATCAGGAAGCATACGGCGCATTCACCGGCAGCAGCTTTTGGGGTATGCAAAGCGAAAAAACCGTTTCCGAAATGGGCGAGGGGCTTGTGCACCCGTGCTTTTTGTATGAATCAATATGGTGCATTGCGGGATTTTTCATTTTAAATCATTTCAGCAAAAAGCGCCGATTCAGCGGTGAAATTTCGCTTATGTACTGCGTTTGGTACGGCTTCGGCAGGGGCTTTATAGAGCTGCTCCGTACCGACAGCCTTATGATAGGAAATTTAAAGGTTTCGAGCCTTTTATCCTTTTTAATATGCATTGCGGCGTTTTCGGCGCTTGCCGTTTTACGCAATAAATATAAAGAAAACTCAGGCAGCGCCGATTATGAAGAGATTTTTACGGATAACGGCGAGCCCGACGCAGCAGACGATTTGAAAGAGGAAGAAAATGAGCAGAATAATTGACGGCAGGCTTATCTCGGCGGCGGTTAAGGAGCGCGTTAAAAACGAGGTTGCGGCGCTTAAGGCAGACGGCGTTACGGTAGGTCTTGCAGTAATAATAGTGGGCGAGGACCCCGCTTCTAAAATATATGTTGCAAACAAGAAAAAGGCGTGCGAGGCGCTGGGCATCGTATCCGAAGAATACGTACTGCCCGAAAGCACAACCGAAGAGGAGCTTTTAAGCCTTATAAAAACGCTTAATAACAAAAAAAGCATAAACGGTATACTGTGCCAGCTGCCGCTGCCGAAAGGGATTAACGAAAAGCTGATAATAAACTCGATCTCGCCCGAAAAGGACGTAGACGCATTCCACCCCCAAAACGTGGGCAGAATAATGATAGGCGACTATGATTTTGTTCCCTGCACGCCTGCCGGAATAATGGAAATGCTTAAATACGAGGGCATTGATCCCGCAGGCAAAACCTGCGTTGTGATAGGCAGGTCAAATATAGTAGGTAAGCCTATGGCTATGCTTTTACTGCACGCAAACGGTACGGTTACGGTTTGTCATTCGAAAACCGAAAACCTAAAGGATATCTGCCGCACGGCGGATATTCTTGTGGCGGCGGTAGGCAAGCCACGGTTTGTCACGGCAGATATGGTAAAGGCGGGCGCGGTCGTTATAGACGTGGGTATGAACCGTGAAAACGGCAAGCTTTGCGGAGACGTGGATTTTGAAGCCGTTAAGGATAAGGCTTTTGCCATAACGCCCGTACCCGGCGGCGTGGGACCTATGACGATAGCAATGCTTATGCAAAACACGCTTACGGCAGCAAAACGCCAAAATAACATTCGGCGGTGATAAATTTGCTTAAAAAACTCATTTGCGGCATAGCGGCGGCAATTATGCTGTCCGCCGCGGTCTTCGCCGCAGAGGATATAACGCTTAACGCCGGCAAGGATCTTCTTGTTTACACAGCGGGCGGCGATAACGGTAAAATTGCCGCCGCGCTTAATATTGACAGCGAAGAGCTTTCTTCATATATAAGCGAAAACAATGTGGAATATTTTGCGGTTAATAAAGAAAATACCGTTCAGATAAAGCTTACGGTAAATATAACCGAATTTTCTTCCTCGGTCTCAAATCTTTCAAATTTGTCCGACGGTAATATAGAATCGCTTTTGCCCGAAATTACCGGCATTGACGGTATCCGCGGCGAGGTGCTTGATAAAAACGGGCAGAAATTTGCAAAAATTCAGCTTTCCTCTAACGACAGCGGCGGCGATTACTCTGTTACCGAATATATTACCGCGGCACAAAAAAAGCTGTATGTGCTTTCGGTAAGCACTGCCGCCGATGAAAGCTCGGATTATGCCGATAAGGCCTTTTCTTCGCTTGACTGCTCCGATTTTAACCGCGTCAAAGCAAAAAAAAGCTATTACGGCTATATTGTTTTGGCCGCAATAATACTGCTTGTTTTTGTATGCGCTTATATCGTGTTTACGCTGATACGCGATATAAAGAATGATCGCACGCCCGCAAAGCAAGAGGAGGAGCCGAAGTTTTAACACTTGATATATAAAGACATATATGGTATAATCGGTTTCGAGTTATCTGTATTTTTATATCATAAGGAGGAAAGCTTTTTTTGTTTAACAATATAAAATACGTTTGGAAAAAGTATAACTTTTTATTGCGCCAGTTGGTTTCGCGCGATTTTAAGGTTAAATATAAACGCAGTGTTTTGGGAATGTTTTGGAGCATTCTATACCCCGTTTTAACAATGGCGGTTATGGCTCTTGTATTTACCAATGTTTTTAAATTCACAACGCCGGGCGTTAACTATCTTGCCTATCTTATGAGCGGTCTTGTAATGTTCAACTATTTCAGCGAAGCTTCAAACAATGCTATGAGCAGCGTTGTCGCCAATTTCAGCCTTATAAACAAGGTATATATGCCGAAATACATTTTTCCGCTTTCAAAGTGCGTTTTTGTGGGTATAAATTTTTTGCTTTCGCAAATTCCGCTTTATGTTATTCTTTTGGCTACCGGAACGGGCGTTACCTGGCACCATATACTGCTGCCCTTTGTTTACTTATGCTTGTTCCTGTTTACGCTTGGATTCAGTATGATCCTTGCAACGCTTGCTGTATTTTTGCGCGATATGTTTTATATTTACGGCGTTATAATTTCCTTGTGGACATACCTTACGCCTATTATGTACGACATCGCAATAATAGACAGGCCTGCTTTACTTTTAATTTTTAAGCTTAACCCTATGTATTGGTTCCTTTATTTTGCAAGAAGAATAATGCTTTACCACACTATTCCCGAAATAAACGTATGGATCTACTGCCTTGTTTATGCTTTGGTATTCCTGCTGCTTGGCGTGTTTATATTCAAAAAGAAGCAGGATAAGTTTATTTATTACGTATAACGGAGGTTTATATGGAACCCGAAAATTATATGATAGAGGTTGACGACGTTTCAATGAAGTTTAACCTCGGCATTGAAAAAAGCTTTTCCCTTAAGCAGTGGTTTGTAGATATAGGTCACGGCAAGAAACACGAAAAAAAGGATTTCTGGGCGCTTACCGATGTTTCGTTTAAGGTAAAAAGAGGCGAAGTTATCGGCTTTATCGGCTCTAACGGCGCAGGCAAATCCACCCTTTTAAAGGTGGTTGCAGGCGTTATGAAGCCCACAAAGGGAACGGTTAAAACATACGGCAATATCTGCCCTATGATAGAGCTCGGCGCCGGATTTGACCCGCAGCTTACCGCAAGGGAAAATATATATTTAAACGGCTCGATTATGGGATACTCAAAGGAGCTTATCGATTTAAAGTTTGATGAAATAGTTCAGTTTTCGGAATTAAAGGATTTTCTTGAGGTTCCGGTTCAAAACTTTTCATCAGGTATGGTCGCAAGGCTTGCTTTCAGCGTAGCCACGATAGTAGACCCCGAAATTTTGATTGTTGACGAAATTCTGTCTGTCGGGGATATAGCGTTTCAGGCAAAAAGCGAGCAAAAAATGCTGTCTATGATCGGCGGCGGCACAACGGTTCTTTTTGTATCGCACTCTGCCGAGCAAATTAAAAAAATGTGCGATACCGTAGTATGGATAGAACACGGTGTTGTGCAAAAGATCGGCGGCAAAGAAGTTTGCGAGGAATACATTGAATTTATGACCAAAAAAACAGCAGTATAAAGGGTGAGAAACAATGATTAAACGGATATTAAGAAAAATAAATGAACACATCAAAAACGAAGGAATTAAATCAACATTTGTATGGCTTTGGAATTGCGCAATATATAAATTAAGATTAAGCAAAGTTAAAAGTGTGGATTTTGAGAATATTAAAACAAACAATTCCGAAAAAAAATTTCTGACTCCCAAACGCAAACCAACCATTTATATAATTGCAAGTATACCTTATTATGATATTGGCGGCGGTCAACGTTGTTCCCAATTAGCTAAAACATTCAATATAATGGGATATAACGTTAAATATCTATATGCGTTTAAGTCATCGGAAAGCTTGCGTTTTGATTTATTAATGCCTATGGAAACCCATTTGCTCATAAATGAAAAAACCGTAGATATTATAAAGGATGATGTTACCTCTGAAGACTTATTTATATTTGAATCTCCATCTATAAAATTTAAGGAAATTTTAGATTTAGCCATTTATAAAAAAGCTAAAATATGCTATGAAAACATTGATAACTGGGAAACATCTTTAGGCAGTACTGTATATGATGAAAAAACCTTAATAAGCTTACTTACCAATGCCGATGTTTTAGTTGGAACTGCTAAGCCTCTTGCCAAACAATTAGAAAATTATCTTATTAAATACAATATTCCTAAAAAGCCTGTATTATACCTTGCTAATGCAGTTGATGACGAAATGTTTTGCGGAAACAAAAAGCTTGAAAAGCCATGGGATTTATGCACCGACAAAGTAACCTTATTATATTATGGCTCTCTTTGGGGAGAATGGTTTGATTGGGATTTGATTATAGATTTGGCGATCAAACATCCAAGGTATTGTTTTAATATAATAGGTGATGTCTCCAATATTCCTAATATTCAAAGAATTGCACCCCATAACGTGCATTTTTTAGGGCTTAAAAAACAATGCGATTTACCTGCCTATCTAAAATATGTGGATTATACTATGGTTCCGTTTAAACCCGGTGAAATTTCCGATTATGTTTCGCCCTTGAAAATATTTGAATATATTGCTATGTATACAAAAGTTCTGTGCACGGAACTTCCGGATGTTAAAGGCTATCCTAATGTATATTGCGGTAATACCGTAGATGAATGGGAAAAAATAATTGAATCAAATCCAAAATTGGATTATAAAGCTGCTGATGAATTTATTTTATCAAACACGTGGAAATCAAGAGTAACCGAAATCCTTAATACAGTTTATCCTCAAAACAATATTTCAATACTCAAGGACAAATTATCAATTATTGTTCTTAACTATAATAATAAAAATGTTATTTTGAAATGCATAAACACATTATTAAAATTCAACGAAATATATAATTATAAAATCATTATAGTTGATAACGGAAGCACAGATGGTTCATATGAGTTATTAAAAGAGACATATACTGATAGCGAAATATTGCTGATACAAAATGATAAAAACGGTTGTTCGAGCGGTAGAAACCTCGGTGCTTCTAAAGTGACTGGAGAATATATATTGTTTTTAGATTCTGACCAATGGGTAACAAATAAATATTGGCTGCAACCGTATGAAAATATAATTAAATTGTATCCGGAGTTTGGACTTATAGGTTGGGCAGCAGGCTTTTTTAACCGCAATAACAGAGCATATCATGTAGTTGATAGTTTCCCTTATAGATATATGCCTAGTAATATGTTATGCAGATACGATATAGGATATCTGGGAAGCGGCGGAATGATAGTTAAAACATCTGATTTCAGGAAAGTGGATGGATTTGATTTATACTATGATCCCACATGTTATGAAGACACTGATTTCTCTTTGAAAATCAGAAACTCAAATAAAGAATTATATTATTGCCCATATTTAGGTATAATACATCTTCCGCATCAGACCACAAAAAGCGGAACAAAAGCACATTCTGAGCTTACTAAGAAAAAGCAAGAATACTTTACTAAAAAATGGAATAAAATTAACCCTGCAATTTTTAAATACAAAAAATAACAAAGTTCAAATATAAAATATCATAAACAGTTTAGAAATAACATTCCGCAAAACAGTTTAAAAACCAAAAAACAGCCGCAAAGATGTATTGATAGAACTTTATCGGTTTTGTTTTGATACACTATCGGAGAATGGATATTATTATGGAGATTTGTAATAAGAATATTTTTAAAGTATTGATAGCTTTGTTCTCATCCTTTATTCTTGCAAAACAATTTAATTTGCATCATTACACTTTTGTTTACCTTTTTTTCTCATTATTGCTTATTTTATTTTTTATAAAAGCTAATACAGATTTAACAAGGAGGAAAAAAAAGTACGTATTTATTTTGTCATTTGCAAGCGCTTTAATCTTTTCCATTGGTACAATTGTTTGGGAAAATGAATTTCAAGGTGTTTATGATATTTTTACTTTACGCCGTATTGTCTTGTTAATTTTATTTTTTGTAGCGGACTTTTCAATTGCATATTACTCATTTTCCGCTATCTTAAATAAGCTTGAAACCTTTAATTTATACGAAAATCCCGGTAAATTTTATATCCTTTCCGGCAAAAGTGCATTTTTAATTAGCTTTTTCATTATATTTCTTGCCTATCTTCCTTATTTAATAAGATCTTATCCTGCAATAATGTCACCTGACTCTTTTGTACAAATCAATTCTGTTGAAAACCACGTTTTATCAAACCTGCATCCGTTTGTCCAAACTTGGCTGTTTGGCGGAATTTACAATATCGGCAAACTTGTTTTTGGTAAGGGTAATGCAGCAATAGCTTTTTATATTATTTTTCAAATGTTTGTAACCTCAGCTGTTTTTGCATTATATATCACCTTTCTTTATAAAAAGCACATTAACAAATATGTAATTCTTGCAACATTGGCATTTTATGCATTTTCACCTTTACATGCATTTTACAGTGTCACATTATGGAAAGATATTCTGTTCGGTGTAAACTTTTTGGCGATGAACTTAATATATATTAAACTTAATCAAAGCGGTTTTAATTTTAAAACTATATGCCTATTTACAGTGACAAATTTAGCAATGATTTTTCTTAGAAACAACGGCATTTATATACTGATACTTGTAACACCAGTTTTAATATACTTTTATAAAAATAGCAGAAAAATAATTGCTCTAACATGTATATGCATAATTACGTTTTACTATATCTTTACTGGACCGATTTATAATGCAATAGGTGTCTCAAAAACAAAATCAATAGAGGCATTTTCTATACCTCTACAACAAATTGCGAGAGTTATCGCATTAGATAAAAAAATCGATAATGAAAGCTTAAATTATTTAAATGAAATTTTAGACTTAGAATCAGTAAAAAATAACTATGCACCTCATATTTCTGATCCTGTTAAGAATTCTGTGTATATTGAAAAATTTGACGAGACAAAAGTAAAATTTTTATTTGTCTGGGCAAAATTGTTTTTTGAACACCCACAGGTATATATTGAAGCATATTTTTCGCAAACATTAGGATATTGGTATCCTGATACCATATACTATGCTATTGGTGGATTGAATGCCGAAACCGAACTTTATAACGCTTATAAATACGGCATATCAAACACTAATAACTTGCCTAATTATATAAATAAACTTTTTGATATGCTTGCAGATAAATCTTTACCGTTTAGCTATATAATATGGAGTACAGGATTATATTGTTATTTGCTGTTTATTTCGATTGCTTTTGCAATATATAACAGAAAATTCATTGGCAAAAACATAATATGCTATTTACCTTTAATTATGCTTTGGTTAACAATGATGGTAGCCTCGCCTGTTTTTGCTGAATTACGGTACATTTACGGGATATTCACATGTTTACCTTTAGCCTTAATTTTACCGTACACAAAGGAGAAAGAAAGCAATGAATAAAATAAAAGTTATGAGCATTTTCGGCACAAGACCGGAAGCTATAAAAATGGCGCCGCTTGTAAAGGAGCTTGAAAAACGCGCGGAAACAGAAAGCATAGTATGCGTTACCGCGCAGCACAGGGAAATGCTTGACCAGGTGCTTGAAACCTTTAAAATTAAGCCGGATTACGACCTTAATATGATGAAACAGGGGCAAACGCTTATGGATATAACCATAGGCGCGCTTTCGGGCGTCGACGCCGTTATAAAAAAGGCTAAGCCGGATATTGTGCTTGTTCACGGCGACACCTCCACCACGTTTGCGGGCGGTCTTGCGGCTTTTTACAATCAGGTAGCCATAGGTCACGTAGAGGCAGGGCTTCGCACCTACAATAAATACTCGCCCTACCCCGAAGAAATGAACAGGCAAATGGTTGACTGTATGACCGATATGTACTTTGCCCCGACAGACTTAAGCCGCGATAATCTTATTAAAGAGCATGTAGACCCCTCTAAAATTTACGTTACCGGCAATACGGCTATCGACGCTATGGACACAACGGTTGACGAGGGCTATACCCACCCTGAGCTTGAGTGGCTGGGCGGCGATAAAATGATACTTCTAACCGCCCACCGCAGGGAAAATTTAGGCGAGCCTATGAAAAATATATTCAGGGGAATACGCCGTGTGCTCGACGAACTGCCCGGCTATAAAGTGATCTATCCTATTCACAAAAACCCGCTGGTGCGCGCCGCGGCAGACGAAATTTTCGGCGATTGCGACAGGGTTAAGCTTATAGAACCGCTTGAGGTTTTTGATTTTCACAACTTTCTAAACAGAACGCATATAATACTGACCGACAGCGGCGGCATACAGGAAGAGGCGCCCTCTCTCGGAAAGCCGGTGCTTGTACTGCGTGACACAACAGAGCGCCCCGAAGGCATAAAGGCAGGCACGCTTAAGCTTGTGGGAACAAACAGCGAAAACGTGTATAAGGAGACTATGCGCCTGCTTACAGACCATGATGAGTACGAGCGTATGAGCAAGGCCTCAAACCCATACGGAGACGGCCACGCAAGCGAAAGAATAGCCGACGCAATAATAAAAAAATTCAGTTAAGGAGAAACGGATTGCCGAGCGCCGTAAGGCGCTCGCAAAGGCAGGATAGGGCTGTTACTCACAGTCCTTTTTGCCTACTTTTAAAATAAGGAGCTGCAATATGAAGGAAAAGCTTTCAAAGCTTATAAATGTATATAAAAAATACGGGTTTATGGGCTTTATGAAAAAATTATACACCTACATAGTGGCAAATTATTTTAACAAAATAAGCTTTGCGGTGTTTTTTAACCCGAAAAAATACCGCAATATAATAAAAAATATTTTAAATACCGAAGCATACGACCGCATAGTGCTTTGGCGGTCGAGCTTTGGGTATAACGTTCCCCTTTTTCAGCGGCCGCAGCATATTGCTGGCAACCTTGCAAAATCGCGCTGTCTTGTGCTTTACGAGGTTACAACTATGACCGATAAGGTTAAAACCGTGAAAAAAAAGAGCGATAACCTTTACCTTATAAATTATAATAACATTTTGTTAAACAAAATTTTAATGCAGGAATTAAGCCGTGTTACCGCGCCTAAATACATTCAGCTTTACTCAACCGACTGGAAGCTTTCGGTTGAGAATATAAAAAACTATATGAACAGCGGTTACGGGTTTATTTACGAATATATAGACGATATAAGCCCGGAGCTTGCCGGAACAAAGGATATACCCAAAAACATTACGGATAAATACGAGTTTGTAATGCAAAATAAAGACGTATACGTTGTTGTAACCGCCGATCTGCTGAAAAAAGACGTTGTTTCGCACCGCGGGGAAGAAAACCTTGCAGTTTCCTCAAACGGTGTTGATTATTCTTTCTTTCAAACTCTTGACGATAATTATGATTTCGAGCCGGAGTTTAAAGAAATTATAAATAAGGGCAAGCCGATCGTGTGCTATTACGGCGCGCTTGCAAAATGGTTCGATTACGATATAATTAAAAAGGTTGCCGCAACCGGCAAATACTCGGTGGTTTTGTTCGGAATAAAATACGACGGCTCATTTGATGAAAATTTAAACGGCGAAGAAAATATTTATTTCTTAGGCTCGCGCGATTACAGGGTGCTTAAAAATTACGCCGCAAAATGCGATATTCTTACAATACCGTTCAAAATAAATAATATTACAAGGGCGACAAGCCCCGTAAAAATTTTTGAATATATGGCGCTTAAAAAGCCTATAGTCACTACCGATATGAACGAATGCAGAAAGTATAAAAGCGTTTTGATTGCCCAAAACGCCGAAGATTTTATTTTAAAGCTTGATAATGCGCTTAAGCTTAAAAATAACGCCGAATACCTTAACACGCTTGACAAAGAGGCTAAGGAAAACGATTGGTCGCAAAAAGCGCAGGCTATAATAAGCCTTATTTCAAAAAAGGAAAAATAAATTTATGAAGGCTTTTTTTGAAAACCTGTATAAGGGCAGTAAAAGCGAATTTTTAAAATTGCTTAAATCAAATTTGCAAAACGGCGAGAGAACATTTGTTGTAACCGCAAATCCCGAAGCCTTTATATGTGCCGAAAAAGACAGCGAAATGAGCGAAATACTTAAAAGCGCAACGGTTGTTGCCGACGGAATAGGAATTGTTAAGGGCGGTAAAATTCTCGGAACAGACATAGCGGAGCGTATACCCGGCGTTGAAATTGCCGAAGAGCTTTTAAATTATGCAAACGAGCTTAATAAATCGGTATACTTTTTCGGGGCAAAGCCTGAGGTTGTGGAAAAATTAGCAGAAACCGTAAAGCAAAAATACACGGGCATAAAAATTGCGGGCTATTGCGACGGGTACTGCGAAAATAAGAACGAACGCTTTAAAGAAGCGGCGGCTCTGTCGCCCGATATTATTTTGGTGGCGCTTGGAATACCGGCGCAGGAAAAGCTTATTTACAGGCACATAAACGAATTTAACAAGGGGATTTTCGTTGGCGTTGGCGGAAGCTTTGACGTTTTAAGCGGAACAAAGGAAAGAGCTCCGCAGTTTTTTGTTAAGCATAATCTTGAATGGCTTTACAGAATAGTTAAGGAGCCGAAACGCCTTAAAAGATTTTATAACAACAATATCAAATTCTTTTTTAAGCTTTACGGGGAAAAATAAAAGTGCGGATTTTAATTGTTGGGAAGTGAACTTTTGAAAAGGAATAACGAACAGTTTAAAAAAATATTCCGTAGCTTTTTAACGGCTGTTTTAGTGCTGTCTATGACTGCAATTTTTGCAATTGAGTGGATAACCGAATACAACCATTATATTGTTTTGCCGTTTGTTCAAAAGGGTAATATTTTGGTCTTTACAATATACGCCGTACTTGTGTTGACCTTTTTAAAGCTGTACGACGGTCTGCGTTACGGAACATATAAAAAGCTTAATTTAATAATTGCGCAGCTGCTTGCCGCGGTTTCGGCGGCGTTTATAGTATACCTGCAAATAGTTTTGCTTTCGGCGGGCTTTGTAACCGTAAGACCGCTTGTGACCGCCCTTTTCGGGGACGCGGCTGTTATTGTTCTTATAAATATTATAGGCGAATATTTATATAAAAAAATATTTCCCGCAAAAAAGACTATTGTTATATACGATAACTTTTCGCCCGAAACATTTTTAAGCAAAATAAGCGAAAGAAAAGATAAATTTAACGTTACAAAAATCATAAACGTATCAGAGGGGCTTGAGGTTATAGAAAAGCTTATAACCGAAAGCGAAAGCGTTATAATTTACGACGTTCACTCCGAAATGCGCAACAAAATACTGAAAATATGCTTTGAAAACGAAATAAGAACCTACGCCACAACAAAGGTTTCGGATATTCTTATACGCGGCGCGGAATGCCTGCATATGTTCGATACGCCGCTGCTTTTATACCGCAATATAGGTCTTACGGTTGAACAGCGCTTTATAAAAAGAAGTATGGACATAATCATATCCCTTTTAATGCTTATAATAACAAGCCCGTTGCTTCTTATATGCGCATTGGCAATTAAAATTGAAGACGGCGGACCGGTATTTTTCCGTCAGGCACGCGGAACCCTGGGCGGCAAGGTCTTTTATATTCATAAATTCAGAAGTATGATAGTAGACGCCGAAAAGGACGGAGCGCCGCACCCTGCAGAAGAGCAGGACAACCGCATAACGCGCGTGGGCAAATTTTTGCGCGCCACACGCCTTGATGAGCTGCCGCAGCTTATAGATATACTAAACGGCAATATGAGCCTTGTAGGTCCGAGACCGGAGCGCGTAGAGCATATTAAGCAGTATACAGAAAAAATTCCCGAATTTCAGTACCGCTTAAAGGTTCGCGGCGGGCTTACAGGTTACGCGCAGCTTTACGGCAAATACAATACAAGCCCGTACGATAAGCTGCAGCTTGACCTTATGTATATTGAGAATTATTCGCTGCTGCTTGATATAAGACTTATTTTAATGACGGTTAAAATTATGTTTATAAAGGAAAGCACCGAGGGCTTTTCAAAGGAAGAAAGCAAAAAAATAACGAAAAAAAGTAAAAACGAAAAAAAATAAACGCACCGATACAGTAAAACGGGTTTCGTAAAACGAAACCCGTTTCAGTCTGTCGAAAAACCCAAAATTCAAGCTGAGATTGGGATTAAAAAT
>ERZ808240.1098-NODE-1098-length-34439-cov-19.005235_pt1 | contig 34439 bp, 37 predicted proteins | sample MGYA00521084_ERZ808240 | MGnify/ENA primary metagenome ERZ808240 (study PRJEB31516, sample SAMN03275571) | gut metagenome | biome: mammalia-associated habitat; material: feces | host: Papio cynocephalus | place: Kenya | collected 2012-08-06 ... | reverse complement strand
GACGCAACGGCTGGTTTGGTCCCAGCCAGCCGAATCAGCGTAGCCCTCTCCACGGGGACGCCAGAATGAGTAGCATGCTTGTCAGCAGTGACGTCTCGCAGCATGATCTTGTCTAGAGTCCAACCGCTGCCGTCTTCGAAGCTGTTCTTGAATGCCCAGTCTGCTGCGATCTACTTCTTGTCTTCCGCCACGTTCACGCTGTAGACTACCGTAGCGCTGATCACGATGACTACAGTCGCGAGCATAGCCCCGAACGCCACCAGTCTCCTCTTGCTGACTGGGGCTGCATGCTTAGACGGCCTCGTCTGGTTCTCCTATGTGCGCTCTAGCGCCTCTCGCTGTTCTCACCGATAGATCATATCTGCTAGGATCGCGAGAACTATCATAGACTGACGCTGGAGCCACGTCCAACTGGACGCCTGCCTACAGTATGCTGACGGTATTATGATCACATGGCGAAGAAAGACACTTACATCGAACTCTACAAGAAGTACAGGCCTAGTACCTGGTCTGAGGTGATCGGGCAAGACCTGGTCGTGGACGATCTGAAGCGGGCAGTCGCGTCGGGGCATTTGCCGACAGCATACTTGTTCGGTGGACCTAAGGGCACCGGCAAGACGACGGTCGCTAAGATCCTAGCGAAGGCTATCAACTGCGAGCGGCCTGACGGCGAGGGGAACCCATGCTGCGAGTGCGAGACGTGCAAGTCGATCGACGCGGGCACGTGCCCGGGCGTGCATTACATCAGTGCTGCTAACTATGGTGGCGTGGAAGACGTCAGGGGATTCATGGAGCAAGCCCGCCGGATGAGCGTCATCAGGAAGCCTATCTGGATAATCGACGAGGTCCATAACCTGTCTAAGGCTGCTTTTGATGCGCTGTTGATCCCCCTTGAAGACGTGAAGATGCCGTCACTGTTCATCTTCTGCACAACTGAGATCAAGAAAGTGCCCGAGACTATCATCACCCGAGTACAGTCCCGCTCTTTCAGTCTGGTTCCAAGCGACAAGCTCGCGGGGCTATGCGAGAAGATCCTCCTCAAAGAGGGGTTCGAAGAAGTCAGCAACGAGGACTGGTCTGAGGAAGTCTCAGCCCGTGGGAAGGGCTCGTTCGATGATTACAAGAAGTACTGCCAGGCTGAGATCTGGAAGGCTATCAAGCAGGCTAACGCGGGCGTAGAAGGCGGTTCTGTCAGGGAGACGCTGTCTAAGCTCGAGAAGTTGATACGAAACCCGAACGCTGACGACAAGAACTGGGAGGCTGTCATCGCCGGCGACTTGTATTCTAAGCATGACGCTGGCAAGGCTATCGTTGACGTGGCTAACGCTATCCACGCGGGCAGGGACCCGAGGGACATCATCAAAGAACTGGTGAAGACGACGCGCGAGATGATACTCTTACTGCATACAGACATGGAAGTAGACGCAGTCATGCAGAGGCGCAGGAAGGCTGCTGAGCGTCTAGGCGACGCTGCCCTCTTACGCTGCTTCTCGATCTTCGGCGAAGCCCAGAGAGACATGCAGATGGACGATGACGCTAGGATCTACCTAGAGGTAGCCCTGGTGAAGGTCACGAGAGTCGTGTCTGCCAGGCAGGCAGCCTGAGCACAGCTCAGACATATCTGAGTGTCAAATGCGCCCGGCGATGACGAGATGACCAGAGGGAGATCATAGTGAGCATGGACTGGAGCCAGTTTCCGTTGACGCTGGCAGCAGGCCATGGCGTGTCTATAAGAGACGTGAAGAAGATCACCATCAGGATAGAGTCAGCGAGCGAGACTATAGCCAGTCTAGAACTGACTGACAGCGTCGACGCTGGGGTGAGCGTCTCAGTCTGTGATAGCGTGCTGACGGTGACGCCATGGCTGCAGGCGACCGACGTCATGTTAGACTCGCCTGACATTGTAGTCTCATGTTCACTGCCTGTGCGTTCTATCAGGGGGATCGTCGCCTACACATCTGGAAGCAGGGCGAGCTTAGACAGGCTAGACTTGCCGGCATCGAACGCGACGGTGGTCATCAAGGTCTCTAAGTGGGCTATAGACGTGACTGCTCGGCTAACCAGCGTAGAAGTCATAGAGGCAGAGGCAGTAGACGTGGTCACTGTCTCCGTCGACGAGCGCGCAGGCGACGATAGTGAGACGGAGACTGGAGACTAACATGGACGGTGACAGCAAGACTGCGTCAAAGCAGCACGCAAGACCAAAGACGCCTCGTCTGCCTGGTGGCCTGTCTCCAGATCACGCTGTTGACTGGTCTGCAGCCACTCGCCCCGTGCTGAAGGCTATCAGCCTCATCATCATCTGGGCGTTTGCCACTGCAGCCGTGGCTGGTGGCCTCACGTTGAAGACGTTCGTGTCTAAGATCAAAGACGCGGGAGTCGCTGCGCCCATCAGCTCATTTGGCGTTGATTCTGAGAAAACCAGTTCTTGGACGCCCTCAGACCCATGGTCTGGCAAGCCTCTTGATGTTCTCGTGCTTGGGCAAGACACTCGTGCTGGCGATGCTGACGCTGCTATAGGGGGCAGCGATCCAGCGGACGCTGACAACCATCAGGCGGACACTGCTATGATCGTCCACGTGAGCGCTGACCGCAGTAGGATAGACGTAGTCTCACTGCCTCGAGACTCCATAGTAGACCAGCCTGCTTGCAAGGTGACTGGCGGTGAGACAGCGGAAGCGCGAGACGAAGTCATGCTGAACAGCACGTTCGCGTATGGCTGGCAAGAAGGAGGCGACCTCGCGAGCGCTGTGTCTTGCGAGCTTGCTACTGTGAACCGTGAGACTGGTCTGGACATCAGGCAGTACGCTGTAGTAGACTTCGCAGGCATGAAGGAGATCATAGACTCCCTAGACGGGGTAGAACTATGCGTGCCCGCAGCAGTTGATGACAAGTACACTGGACTCAGGCTGTCTCCAGGCCTGCAGAGGCTTGATGGAATGCAGGCTACCCAGTATGCTAGGGTCCGGCATGGCATCGCTGGCGCTGACGGTGGAGACATCATGCGCTCAGCCCGGCAGCAAGCAGTAGTCAAAGCGCTCGTAGACGAGGCTATGAGAGCGGCCAGGTCAGCTAACCCCGTGAGACTGTACACTCTGGCGTCTAAGTCTCTAGAGGCAGTGAAGATGTCTCCAGATCTCGCGAGCCCAACAGCCCTGGTCGGCTTAGCATGGTCTCTCAAGGACGTCTCGTCTGACAGCATCGAGTCTATGACTGTGCCCACAGCGCAATGGGACGAAGACGCTAACAGGGTCGTGTGGACTGATGAAGCGGGGAACCTGTGGGCTAAGATAGCGGCAGACGAGCCATTAGACTCGCGAGGCGATGATTCTGGCGGTTCTGACGCTGACGTGGACAGTCAGACTGTAGGCAGTGATAGCGCTGCTGACGCTGGCACTGGAAACAGTGGCGACTCGGGCTCGGCGGCCGGCGGCTCTGACGGGGATGATAGATCCACGTCTCCTGTTGACCCGGCCACTGGCCTCAAGACTATAGGCGGGGAGCTCATCGATCCCGTGACTGGTGGCGTAGTAGACCCGGAGACTGGCTACATAACAGACTCTAAGACTGGCAGTGTGATTGGGCTCGCGAGCAAGTATCTGTCTACTACCGTGTGCAAGCCTACAGCGTGAACTCGCTTAGCCAGCCAGCGCTTCTGCGTCCGCTGGCTCTCTGACTGTTGCGTAGCAGACGTTGAGAGCCATGTCTTTTGAGCGCAATGGTAGTGGAGATAGCAGCCCCGACTGACTGGCCGGGCGCATCAGGGTTGTCCGCGCTCGTGATGGCGGTGGCAGCAGTAGGCTACTTCTCGTTGAAGGCAGCAGGGAATATCGTCAAGGCTTGCGCGGCCATGTCTCTGACGATCATAATCGTCGTCGGACTCGTACTGGAAGAGTCTGCCCGCGAGACTGCGGTCATAGAGAGCAACGTGGCAGCAGTAGAGTCAGCCTATGACGTGACTGGCTTAGCGCAGGCTGGCGACGATAGGCCTGGTGGTGGAGAGTGGATGGACTCATCTGCTGGCGCTGTCACGAGGATGCGCGTTGCTTGGACTGACCGTGCTGGCGACCGGAAGACGGGATGGCTGGTCATGGACGGCACTGGCGGGAAGCCGACGGCCGGACTCGCAGAAGACGAATCGCACGATTGAGTCTTCTCGCTTCTATTGAATGAGTCTCGACGTCGTGATAGCATATCTTTCAGATTGTCTTCATTGATCATAGAAGGAGTAGCAACATCACATGGCAGCGACTGCCGACAGCACGCAGGGTAGGAGAGTCAACGAGGAGATCCACGTCCCAAGGATCAACCTCATCGGGCCTGATGGGCAGAATTTGGGAGTCACCGAGACTAAGGTAGCCAGGGCACTGGCTTACGAGATGGGCTTAGACCTCGTAGAGGTGAACCCGAATGCACGGCCGCCTGTCGTGAAGATGGCTGACTACTCGAAGATCCGCTACCAGGAGCAGCAGAAGGCTAAGCAGGCCCGCAAGGCGGCTAAGGCGCAGGAAGTCAAAGAGCTCAAGTTCAGGCCGACTACTGACGAGCACGATTTAGACACTAAACTGCGCCAAGCGGAGAAGTTCCTCAGCAAGGGGAACAAGCTCAAGCTCACCGTGCAGATGAGAGGCCGCGAGCGAGGCCGTGCAGGCAACGCTGTCGACGTCCTCGACAAGCTGGCCAGCAAGCTCTCAGGGAAGGCTAAGGTCATCCAGTCGCCTACAGTGGAGGGCCGCTTCGCGACGATGACGTTAGCCCCCGTCACAGATCCGGCTAAGTGAACTCACGCAGGCGACTGTCTGCCATCGCGGAGTAGCAGCCAGCATGCTCACGATAGACAGCATGCTGGCTGCTATCGCGTTCAGACGCAGCCTCCCGAACACTGGGAGCTATTAGCGCTCAAGTGCTGGTATTTCGCCTTATAGCCTGAACAGTGGCGTGTCTCAAAGAAGACTGACGTAACATGGCATGAGTCGCGTACATACAGAACTCTGTAGGCATTGGTAGAGAGAAGGCTCAGCATGCAGACTATCTCGTTGAAGACTAAGACTGGGAAAATCACGATCGAGGCGACTGACGAAGACATGCTGTACATGCAAGAGGCTATCAGGCTCGGCCGCATGTACAGGGACGCTGGCTACGAGCTAGCCTTGGTCGGTGGCCCCGTGCGTGACCTCATGCTAGGTCTCACGCCTAAGGACCTAGACATGGCTAGTGACGCGAAGCCTCGCGAGTCTGAGAAGATCCTCCGGGAATGGGGAGAGTCGTTCTGGGACGTGGGCCGCAAGTTCGGCACCCTAGGCGCTTCGAAGACTATCCGCGATGGGGTCGAAGCGTCTGTCGAAGTGACTACTTACCGCAAGGACTCCTATGACCCAGAGTCTAGGAAGCCCCGCGTAGCCTATAGTGACCGTCTCGAGGAAGACTTGTCTCGCCGTGACTTCACTGTGAACGCGGTCGCAGTCAGACTGCCAGACCTCGAAGTAGTCGACCCATACGGTGGAGGGGATGCTATCTCGTCTAAGACGCTGTCTACGCCACAGGGAGCTGACGTGAGCTTCAGTGACGACCCGCTCCGCATGCTGCGAGCATGCCGTTTCGCGTCTAAGCTAGGCTTCGAGCCAGACGCGGAGACCCGAGTGGCTATGCGCCGGATGGCAGACCGCATCCAGATCGTGAGCGCTGAGCGCATCAGGGACGAGATCTCGAAGATCCTCTTGTCTGGTGATCCCGAGAAGGGCTTGAGCCTCATGCTCACGAGCGGCCTCATGCGCTACGTGCTGCCGGAAGTCGCCGCGCTCCGCGAGATGGACGGGTCTTCTCGTGGAATGCACAAGAAGACGTATGACCACACTATGACTGTGCTCAGGCGTGCTATCAAGTTCGAGAGCATGTACGGGGACATCGATGCTCCGGACCTCACGCTGCGATTGGCTGCCCTCATGCACGACGTCGGCAAGCCGGCTACGCGTCGGTTCCATGGTCGCAAGCCAGTCACTTTCGATGGTCATGAGAGCGTTGGTGCCGACCTCACCAGGGCTAGGCTCAAGGCGCTCCGCTTCGACAAGAAGACGGTAGATGACGTGGCAGCACTCGTAGCCATGCACATGCGGTTCCATGGCTACATGGACGGGAACGACGCGTCTGGCAGATGGTCTGACTCTGCTGTCCGCAGGTACGTCCGAGAGGCTGGCGACCTGTATTCTAGGTTGAACGCCCTCACCAGGGCTGACGTGACTACTCGCAAGACTACTCGGGAGAGGGAGTTCATGCGTCGCATGGACAGCATGGAGGCCCGCGTCGTCGAGCTGAAGAAGCAGGAGGACCTTGACGCTATCCGGCCCGAGTTAGATGGCGTCGAAGTCATGCAGATCCTAGGCTTGCAGCCTGGCCCGATTGTAGGCAAGGCTATGAAGCACATGCTGGAGTACAGGCTCGAGCATGGCGTCATCGGTCATGAGGCCGCTGTCGCTGAGCTGGAAGACTGGGCTGCCAGCAACATGTGAGCTCCCTAGGGGAGATGGTCTCGTGCAGCAGGCCAGCGCCGCGTTCTAGAACAACGCCGTCAGCTACGGCTCTCCTCGATGTGGAGACTGTTGAAGACTGGCAGCATGAGACGTGACGTGTCTATCGTTCAAACAGGCCCTGCAGCCTGCTATCAAGTGGCAGGCAGTATGCAGTCTGAATAGTCGTAGTCACGTCTGCCTAACTGCCTTCTACCACAAGGAGACATAGTGGCATCAGACACTGGCACTGACGGCAGGGGACTAGACCCGTCCGTCGTTGACGCGAGTACTGTAGCCTTAGCGCAGGGGACAGACGTAGATGATGGCCTGTCTACCGTGGAGGCTGCTAAGCGCCTCGAGAAGCATGGAGAGAACAAGCTGGTGGGAGCGTCCCCAGTTCCTGCATGGAAGCGGTTCTTGCTCCAATTCAAAGACCCCTTGTGCACTTGCTGATCGCGGCTACTGTGATCAGCGTGATCGCGTGGGGCATAGAGGCAGCTCAGGGCGCCTCTGAGGAACCAGCGCCATTCGACGCGATCGCCGTCGTGCTCATACTCGTGCTGAACGCTGTGCTTGGGTTCATCCAGGAGACCAAGGAAGACGACAAATCACGTCATCAACGCGGCCATGTGGCGAGACATCGTCTTCGTTGGCCTCATCATGGCTGCTGTGACGCTCACTGCTATGAGCATGCACCTGGCTGGAAGCTTGTCCACTGACCGCAGCGTAGCGGCTATAGGCCACGAGGCGCAGATGACTGAGGCTCGGACGATGGGCTTCACTACCCTCGTGTTCGCGCAGTTGTTCAACGCTATCGCGAGCCGCACTGAGATCCGGTCTTCGCTCAAGCACCTGTTCACTAACAAGTGGCTATGAGGCGCTATTGCACTGTCTATCGCCCTCCAGCTGCTGGTGATCTACGTGCCCGTGCTCAACTCCGCGTTCGGCACGTCTCCCCTAAGCCCGATGGCATGAGTAGAGTGCATCGCATTAGCCAGCCTCGTGCTCATCGGCACTGAGGTCTACAAGCTGACCGCACAGGCCATCAAAGGCGATAGCAGTGCTCGCTGACCGATCATAGCGCTCATAGTGGTCCATTGACATTGCCTCATGGACTGGAGTAGGATGGGGTTGACTCGCTGTACACGGCAGTCAGCCCCATTTATCATGCTTACAGCAAGCGTGCTAATGAGAATAGAAGAGAATGACGTAGACAGTAGACTATGCACGTAGTCAGACTCACGATCGAAGACGGTGACCAGAGAATATGGAGATCAGAGCAGACCACGATGGTTGGACTATCATCACGGATAGCCGCGACGAACATAGGGTAGAGCGAAACGGTCATGCGCTCGCTGCGTCATTCGACTATGTAGACAAGTCTGGCTCCCTCTCCACTAGAGACTACGTGGAGATCACACCATTGCCAGGTGAGCCAGGCAGCTAGTTCCTAGGCTTAGAGCCTACTCCTGAGCCTGGCGTCGGGGAGTACCGTAGATTCTCGTTCTCAGGCATCGCGTCTGCTGTCGACGTGAAGACAGTCAACCCGATGCTGACGCCAGGCGGTAAAGAGCAGAAGCGCAAGCTTGCCCTGAGAGGGCTATTCGACCGTTGACCTAGTGCAGACGCAAGACGGGGGCGCATGGACTGCTGATAGTCCATGCGCCCCCGTCGTCTAGACTCTGGTCGTTGGCGTCTCAATCAAGCAGTCTCACAGCGCTGCCGTGTCCATGATCACATAGTTAGCGCGGTGGATGTACAAGGCTTTGCCGTCGATCGTGAGCTTAGTCATCTTCGGGAGATCATCGGGGACAGACACGCCGACGTTGTCGCCAGCGTACACTGCGATCGGGATGCCGAGCTGAGAGCTGATGACGACAGTCTTAGGCGTGCCGATCACGTTCTTCAAAGCGTTCACGTTGCGGTCGAACAGCGTGACTGTGCCGTCGCCACTGTTGTCAATGCTCTTAGGCATCTCGAACTCCTTCACGGGCTTGAGGCCATCTTCTACGAAGATCACAGTGTTGCCTACCTGCCTCATGTCATGGCCGTCAGCAGTGACGTCGATGACGCTCGAAGTAGCCTTAGTGCTGCCCTCGTCGTCAGTCTCCGTGTTCTCAGCCTTGACGTCGACTCGCTTGCCGTGGACTTGGACTACGTCGCTTCCATAGTTGTCGTAGACTTGCACTGTGAAAGCATTGCCTACGAGGGAGCCTTTCAAGTCGCTCATAGCCATGTCGAATCCAGCGCAACCGCTCATCGCGAGCATAAGCCCAGCTGTCACTGCTGCCAGCGCTGCTTTGATCTTCTTGTTCATTTAGTCCTCTTCTTGTGAAATCGTTTGACTACGATCTACAATACATGCAGACATGGTCAGACACGCCATGTGGGGGGATCAAAGGCCAGGCTGATCTGCTGAGACAGTGGTGCGGGCTATTGTCTTGCACGCTGGAGACACCCAGTCCACGACGTTGGATTGAGGCTATGCCCTAGAACCGCAGTAAGCCGACCATAGACCGGCGAACCCGGCAGCCATGATAAATCCATCATGGCTGACTCAGCCTCGCAGGGAGGGCGTACAACTACGGTCCCAAAACCATGTCGTTAGCAACACGTCTTAGGGAACCCGTAGCAGGAAAACTGCATACTCTGTCAGACAAGAACGCTCGTGCTGCAGCAGACAGTCAGTTGAACAATCAGGGGCGCGTTCCCGGCTGGCAAGGCAAGTGCGTCCCGGTAGCTGGGGTCATCGGTGACGGGCGTGGGCGCATCGGGAGCAGGGGCAGGGGGCGCCTGCTCCGCAATAACAGTATAGCTTCCGCACTTACGGGGGTGCAGTGTCTGGTTAGACACTGCTGCTTGCTGTCAAGGAGACAGTGAACTGCATTGGATCTGTGTGATGCACTGAGCGACACAGCCGATGCAGAAATGCGTTTCCCACGCCGGCTGCACGAGGCTTAGAATCGAATGTCTCGAGACTATGTGAACATACTGTCGATCTAGAGGCATCTCTAATGATTGACAGTCAGAATAGCCGACCACGGTATGGTTCATCACCTGTAGCCGCGATCAGCCTTAGAATCGGTTAGAACCCGATTTTCGAGTACGCATGTAGACTACGGTCTGACCCGTAAGTGCGGAAGCCTAAATCGCATGTCGCAGACATTTGCAGGCAGTCTAGGCCATCGCTACGATCGGGAATCGATCTGTACTCTTGAACTGCGTGAGAGCACATCACTCGACCGTCTTAGCCAGTGCTGTCTGGATGACCTGCACCCCCCGTAAGTGCGGAAGCTATACTGTTATTGCTCATGGAGCAGCCTGCCCTGCAGCAGCAGCAGTGGATCGCCCACTCGCTCCTGCAGGGCGCTCCCTGCCCACGTCCTGTCCGTAGTGATGAGCAGCTGCCGTGCGCACATAGCCCTTTCAGCTGCGCGGTACCACGGCTCTATGAGATGTCTTGTCTCGCCAGAGCGGCGACTGCCCGCATGTCTCCTGCGTGTTCATTCAACGACATGGTTTTGGGACCGTAGTTGTGCGCCCTCCCTGCGAGGCTGAGTCAGCCATGATGGATTTATCATGGCTGCCGGGTTCGCCGGTCTATGGTCGGCTTACTGCGGTTCTAGGGCATAGCCTGCTATCATCCCCTGTCAGACCAGTAGAAGTAGGTGGGCTGCCGGTAGTCTTGCTGCAGACAGACCGCCGCAGCAGTATGCAGTATGCAGAAGTCGTCAAGGGGGAGGGGTAGATGGCCAGACTCCCATACTCGCGGTGTCGGGCATCTGACGATGGCATTGCGCAGAATCACTGGTCTACATGTGCCCGTAGAGTCAGCTGAGAATCGAATGCCTCGAGATCGCGTGGATGTACTGTCGTTCTCGAGGTACTTCTAATGATGAGTCGTCAGAATAGCCGCACTTGGTATAGCACATCATCCATAGTCCAAATCGAGCTGAGAATCGGTTAGAGCCCGATTTCGAGTACGCATGTAGACTACGGTCTGACCCGTGAGCGCGGAAGCCTGAATCCTAGGGAGCAGCCAGTTGCTTGCAAGCATGAATCGGTTCTGTAGCATGACTCACGGCGTCTAGACCACGCTGAGTCTCCTATTCAGGGGAAGTCGCCTGACCAGCTCGCACCCCCGCAAGTACGGAAGCTATACTGTCATTGCGGCAGTGCAGCGCCGCACGTCCCCTGCCGGCTACCGGCTCAGCCACCTGCCCCCCCCCGACGCTCAGTCCCTGCCCCCACAGCGTTCGCGCCCGAGCGGCCTTCATGCTCGCTCACCTGAGCGCTCGCCTGCACCGGTTCGCGCCACTGCGACTAGGGCGACTAGGTGCTGCAGGCCTAGCGCCACTTGCTCTAGTGTGACGTCGGCTGGTGATCAGGCTAAGAAGAGGAGACGTTGATGGCTGACTACGGGCTGACTTCCTCGAGACTTAGAGAAGACCCAGACTACGTGGATCCATGTCTGCCAGCCGATGGGGACGCGGCAGCCGGTGGAGACGTTCCTGGCCCGGCTATCTTGTCCCTCGCGAGGCAGAAAGGCGGACCAGTCGTGCCGATAGTGATGGTCCTAGAAGGCAGGGGAGGCGAACTGACTGCTTGCGGGAACATGAAAGCAGCAGGCCTCGTCGGCAAGGCTAAGAAGACCCCCTCGGGATAGTCTCAGTGAGGGAGACCGCAGCGGCGTAGTCTCACTGCACGCATACGAAAATGACGGAGAGTCCACTAAGGAGTGCAGAATCATCCACTTGAACGAAGACACGCTTGCAAGGCCAGTGAAGCTCACTACAGCTAACGTGCTCTGACGAATGCGATAGAGAGTAGAGACCATCGTCAGCTTCATCGTCTCTAGGAGGACGTCGTCAAACGCTGAGCGTGGCGATAGTACTGCCGAAGGCTAAGAGCAAACGATGGCGATCAGTAGAGACTAGGAGAAGCAGATGGAGACTGCAGACAGATTCGCGGTGAGGCTCGTAGAGAAGCATGACGGTAGTGAGCATACGCTGTTCAGTGGGGATGGCCTGGGTAGACACACAGCTGACGCGGCGCTGGCTGTGATTCTGCTGGCAGGGGTCGAGTCAGGGCTCAAGCCCCTCGTGGAAGACGGGCCATCGCATGCGATGGAGAACGCCACTGTGATAGGCGTAGAACGGACTGCAGACAACCCCACTGCCTTCACTGGATGGGCTGACAAGACGCCGGCAGAATGGGGGTCTCAGCCTGCGCCCACAGAAGACGCTGTGAGGGCTTGGGCTGGAGATGCGCTTGGATGCTGCCACTATTCTCCCGTGACGCTGCGATTAGCGTCACTTGAAGCTCATAGACTGACTTCAGCGGTTGCTGTCAGTTCAACTGTGGTGCAGGAGACGTTAGATGGACACGTCTTGAAAGTCTGGGTCATGCAGGCCAGATCCAGTCATGCAGTCTGTCCTGCGTCAATAGGCCTATGCGTGACCGCAGTAAACGGTGCTGACAACGAGAATATCTGTTGATTGTAGTCTTGAAGCCTGCGTGCAGTCAGAGAACAGGCAGTCTGGGGGGGGTCCACATGAGCTCGTACGTGGTAGTTGGTCTGCATAGGGAGCGCTGTCGCGCTAGAGACCCTAAGAAGTGCAGGTACCATGTCGGGCCAGATGGCAAGCCTCTAGAACATTACCCTGACGTCCGGTCTGCTGACGCGGCGTTGGTCAGGGCGAGGGAGGCTGCCAGTAGGCCATTAGTCTCGGGGGCCGCGTCAGTAGGTGATTCTGACTCGGGGCAGCTAATGGACGCTAGCAGGGATCCCGGTACTGGCGCTGGCGTTGGCAGTCATGACGGGCTGGACGATCTCGACTTGTTCGTCATTGACGCCGACGACGTGTTGTCGAGGACAGACGACGCTGAAGGCTTAGACGCGAGAGGCGGCGACTCGTCTAGTCTCGACGTCACTGTGCCCACGCTGAACCGCATGCGTGAAGACGCTGCGGTAGACTCAGCTCAGAGAGAAGTAGCGTCCATGGTAGTGAGCTCTGTGAGAGCGGCTATGTCAGACTCTGGCGAATGGCATGACAGGCTAGCGTGGACTGCCAGTGGTTCGCCTGTGCAGTGGCCAGAATGGTGGTCTACCAGGAGTACGATGACTGCTTATGAGCCTAATGACGTGGAGTACGTGAGCAGCGTGCAGTCGATAGCCCGATGGTCGTTCGACTATTGCTCTGACGGTGAGTTCTCGACTGAAGACAGGGAGACGCAAGTAGGCTTGTATGACGCTGTGCGCGCTGGCAAACTGACTTGGCAGGACTTGCGTGACGCGGGCGCTAAGACGTGCTGGATGCAGGCTGTGTCTGTGGGGGGCGGCAGCGCAGGCGAACCACATGTGAAGACAGCGCTCACGTGGTGCGGCCGGAAGCCTAAGGCCACGGACGGCGATGGTCCCGTGGTAGGAGACGAGAACATGGACTGTGGCCGCAGCTGTGGTACTCTCAAGGCTATGATGGAGTCGCTGGAGGACCTGGCTGTAGGCATGAGCCAGGCAGAGATCGAGATCCACGTGAGCAGGTGACGGGCAGCTCATGATCTGACTGAGAGTAGGCTCAAATGACTCCGCGTCTGCTCAAATGACTCCGCGTCTGGTGAGTCGTAGGCTGTCTAAGTCACGCGATAGACCAGTCGAGGCCATCGCGCGTCAGTTCGAGACTGGTCTTCTCATTGCCTTCGCCATCGTCTGGTCCCAGCTCGGTCTTCCATTCAGATTCAGTCTTGTTGCCAGTAGGCTTCTCAGTGCCGTCAGGCCGGACGATCACCTGAGCGTCAGTGCCAGCAGCGTCAGAGTCGACGGGAGCCACGCCGTAGATGGCAGAATCGTCCCACGTCTCGTCATTGACCTTAGACAGGACATCGTCAGCCGCCAGGACAGCCCCATTAGACAGAGTGAGACCGTCCAGTGTCTTCAGATAGTCTGGAGCGTCGTCAGCTACGCGGGTGATGACCAGAGAGTAGCTCACACCCTTGTCTACTACGCGTCCATCAGCGTCGTGTCTGCAGATCAGGCCGTGATGGCTGGCCAGGCCATCTGCTGGCTTGCCTGTGAACTTGCGTTTTAGCGCGATGGCGTGATCGTCTGTAGTGCCGGTGATCGGATTCCATCGACGCAAGACTGGCGCATCTGACTGCGCTCGACACCCCTTGATGGGAGCGCTCGCCGCCACGTCGCTGAGGGGCTCGTTCTGCAAGTCGGCGAGGCTCGCAGCTAACTGCTCGTTCACTGCTTTGAGATCGATCTTACTGACGTCTACTGCGCCTCCCATGCCATACCTGCCGGACGCCAGGTCGGGAGCGTAGTCGCCTAAGACCATCTTGCCCTTAGCGGTCAGCATGATGACGTTCGAACAGGCGTCTGGCATGGCGACGCCATCCTCCACGCTTTTCACGAGGCCGCTGTACTTGATAGTATAGTGGGAATAGATGTCGTTGACGCTGTCGTCAAGGTCTACGTTAGGCTCAGCGTCTAGTATCGGGCAGAGAGAGTGTTTCGCGTCAAACGGGTCGTCTTTAGCAAGCCTGATAGCTCCATTGGCCAGACCATCGAACTTAGCCTTCTCCGCGTGGTCTGCAGTCTTGTCTACTTCTGCGGTCTGCTTGGCGATCTGGTCATGATACGACTGCCATATTCCCGAGTCTCTTGTCTTAGCGTCAGCGTGACTGCTCTCGACGTGTCTGCTAGCGAGCAGGGATTGGAGTGGACCACTCAAAGACAAGCAGCCGATCATGAGTGCAGTCCCAGCTCCCAGTGCTACGACTATCTTCTTAGCAGTCGCGCCTAACTGCTTCCAGTCGATGTCCATCTCGTTCTCCAGTCGTTAGCGGATTACTGCCGTCGTCTTGATGGTATGCGTGATGCGCTGACGCTGGCAATGGCCTACACGCGGTAGGAGGCAAAAAACGGCGACAACTGACGAGCCGCCAGGAGACAGCAGGCTGAGCATCAGACTAATGGCAGAACGACAGACATAGAACAGGGGCGAGGCTCCCTAATACGGAGCCTCGCCCCTGCTTTAGCGTAGTCTGCTATGACGAAAGACGTCCTATGCCTGCTGCGCCGTAGTCGTCGTGGACTTCCCAGTCTACTTCTTGCCATCGAGTGGGATGACGTAGAGCAAGAACGTGACGATCGCGGTCACGATTATGGCGACTAGTAGACCACCTAGCACGTTGAAGACTGCTGTGGAGTACTCTGCTGTGCGGACTATCCGCGCTAAGCGCATGATCTGGTCGATGAGGATAGCGCCGGCGACTGTCGTGCTGGCTCCCAGCGCAACTGACCATAGGGAGATTCTCACGCGGTCGAGGCGCCAGTGCAGCAACCGGCCTAACGCGATCAACCCGAGGGTGATCGACCCCGGTAGCACAACAGCCAGCAGTAGACTGGTGGTCACGACGCTCGTCGTAGTCAACTGCCGCCACAACCATGTGCCAGTGGCCTTCAGAATCTCAAGCGCCTTCTGCTTGTTCGCCGCTGCCACCGTCACGACGGGAACGAGCATAGACACGCAGATGGCGATGACGTGCGGCGGGTCGATCTTCTCAGTGAGCCACGTCTCCACCCTTGCGCCGAGCGTGCCCTTGTCTCTAAGGTCGGCTTCGCCTGCTCTTTGAGACTGGTCGTCTTCAAGCCGGGCCTCATTGTCATCTGCAGGCTTCTTGCCCTCATCGTCTCCGACTGCCATGTCTTCCTCCTTGATCTATGTCAGGCTACGTGCATCCGACTGGTGATAGCCTCAGTCGAGATCTTAAAACAGTGCCTCATTGTCAGGCAACTATCGTCAGCTAATAGTGACAGTTCGTCTGCGAGGCGTCGTCCTCATCGGTCACTCCTTCCAGTCTTCCGAGTGAGAGTGCGCCATCACGTGCACGGTGTCTCCAGTGCTGCCAGTAGCATGGACGGGGCGCGTCGCTCCGGTCTCGTCAATGACCCTGGTAGCGTCAGTACCCTGCGTAGACTCGTTGAGACCGGCTGTCTCGTAGACCCCATAGTAAGACTGCCCCATAGTCTCCCATGCTGACACCAGGGCACTATTCGACATAATACCAACCAGGTTGAACGAGACGCCGTCTCCTGCTTCTGTGATCACAGAGGCGAACGACATGCCCCAGTCGACTGATAGGCTACCATCATCGTCCGTGCGCCAGATAGCCCTATCCCGATTGTTCCCTGCAGGGCAACCGTGTTTCTGAGAGAACTTGACGTCAGTCTGCTTGACCTGCTTAGACTCGTGGTCATGATAGCGCAGCGAGTCAGGCTGATCATCAAGCTGGTAGCCCATCACCGGACTGTTCTTCGCTACGTCTGCTGGTGATTCAGACTCCAGTCCCCTGATAGCCTCTTCGAGCGCGTCATTAGTCTCACGCATGTCTACACTGACGTAGGGCACACCGGCGTTGCTGTCTTCGCCTAAGCCGATCTTGCCTTCAGCGATGAGCGTGATGGCGTTAGAGCAAGCGTCTGGCATGGTCGCGCCCCACATGCTCGCCTCCACGTATGAACTGCACTTGTCCGTGAAAGGCGTGCCGTCGGCAGCGTCCGTCTCCTTGAAACGCCCTAGGTCTTCTGGAGACGTGTCAGCCGGGTGACGCTCATCGTCGTCTGCAGTGCTGCCAGCTTCTAGGACCGGACACAGGACGTACTCAGCTTAGCGTCCTGTGGATTGTCTTTAGCGAGGGAGACAGCCTTGTCTACCGGTGGATGGAAGCGCTTCTCCTCAGCCTTCTCCTTGTCTTCGACCGCAGACTGCCTGCTGCGGTCTGCGGCTGCTGCGGGCGCCTTGTTGCTCATGATGTCGACTGTGATCATGACCCCAGCGACAGCCGCTGTTCCGAGCACCATGACAGCGCTCGCAGCCACGACTGCTTTCACTCCGTCTTCCCGGTTATTCTCTGGAGTCTTGTCGCTCTTGCCGTTTCAGAACATGAGACTGATCTTATTGAGGGTGGTCTTTGCGCTGCAGAAGAGACATAGGAGGCTACAGCGCGTCGCGAGGCAGATGAACTCTAATGGCCTCTAATGGCGTTATGATGACCCACATGGTCTAGCAGGAAGCGTCTTGTTGACCTCTGGTATGCCTACTGTTCATCACCTGTTTCATCTCCAGCATCGTAGATTGTTGCCTGAGTCCATGTGGAGTGGTTACATTAGTCTTAGATCGCGCTGCTATGGCCAGACGCAGGAGGTCAGTGGCGGTAGTCAAGCAGCGTGCTCCGCATACAAGGTGATCACAGACGGAATGGAGCGCTTGATGGCGACTATCATTAGGAGAACGACGGCGGTGCTGGCTTCAGTGGTCATGCTCGCTGGCCTGACTGCTTGCACTGGCGAGACAGCCAATGACGATGCTAGCTCTGCGAACGAGGCTACTTATGGGTCTGGTGGCCAGACTATCAAGATCGCCTCCGGTTCTGAGAACAAGGAGGCGGCAGACGTCATCAAGTCGGCTGCCGAGAAAGCCGGCGTGACAGTCAAGATGGACTGGATGGGCTCGCTAGACGTGATGAGCGTGCTGAAGAACGGTGGCGACGGTTACGACGCAGTGTGGCCCGCCTCCAGCATGTGGATCACGATGGGAGACTCGAAGCATGTGGTGAAGAACGAGAAATCTACGTCGACCACGCCAGTAGTGTTCGGAGTGAAGAAGAGCAAGGCTGTCGAGCTTGGCTGGGCTGACGCTTCGGGGAAGACTAAGCCAGTGTCTACAGCTGACGTAGCTCAGGCTGTGAGAGACAAGAAGCTCTCGTTCGCTATGACCAGCGCGACCCAGTCGAACTCGGGCGCGAGCGCTTACTTCGCGTTCCTGTCCGCGTTCTCAGGGCATTCTCCTATCACCGCTGCCGACTTGGCTGACTCTAACGTGAAGACGCAAGTGAAGACACTGCTGTCTGGCGTCGACAGGTCTTCAGGCTCGTCTGACTGGCTGAAAGACATGATCACGAAAGACCCCGACTCGCATGACGCTATGGTGAACTACGAGTCCCTAGTCGTCCAGGCAGACAAGCAGTTGACAGCAGATGGCCACGAGCCATTGCTCGCTGTCTACCCGTCTGACGGTATCGCCGTGTCTGACTCTCCTCTCGGCTACATTGATCGTGGTCAGGGGTCTGAGGAAGAGCAGGCGTTCCGGAAGTTCCAGGAGGCTATCACGTCTGACGAGTCTAAGCTCGGCTTCGAGAAGATCGGGCGTAGGGCAGGCTTAGGCGGAAGAGTCTCTGACCTCTCAGACTCTACCGTGAAGTCGTCGTTCAACCCAGACTGGGGCGTCGTGACTGACGCCAGCGTCATGAAGACTGTCCAGTTCCCCGACAGTGACGTGATCACGGCTGCTCTCACTGCCTACCAGTCTGAGCTAAGGAAGCCAGCGTGGACAGTATGGGTGGTAGACTATTCTGGTTCTATGCGAGGCGAAGGCTATGACGGCGTGCGACAGGGCATGGACTTGGCTCTAGACCCCGAGAAGTCTAAGGAAGCGTTCATCCAGCCTGGAAGCGAAGACGTGAACATCTTCATCCCGTTCAGCAGTCGGGCTGGCGAGGCTGTGAAGGCTGAAGGCGCTGACACTAGGGGTCTGCTAGACGCTGTAGACAACACTGACGTGGACGGGGGGACGAACATCTATGACGGTCTCTCTGAAGCCCTGCGCAACCTGCCCGGTGACCCGTCTAAGTACACTGTCGCGATCGCGCTCATGACTGACGGCATGTCGGACACTGGAGACGAAGACAGGTTCCGCGAGGAGTGGGATGCGTCTAAGCAGAAGCCGGCTATCTTCCCGATCATGTTCGGAGACGCTGACTCCACCCAACTTGATGCCCTCGCCGAACTGTCGAACGGCAAGACGTTCGATGGCCGTACTGGCGACCTCGCCAGCGTGTTCAAGACTGTCAAAGCTTACAACTGACGGAGGTCGTTCTGATGGAAAGCACTGGAATCAAGAGCAAGATCGTGGCAGGAGCGGCGATCGTCGCAGCTGCCTGCATCATCGGTGGCGCGATCGTCTTCGCCGTCAACAAGACTAAGCCTGCACCCCCAAAGGAGACAGTGCAAGGGTATCTCGGTGGCGAGAAAGTCAGCCTCTTCGAGGACCCCGACTTCCAGAAACTGGCGTCAGACGCGGGGCTTGACGTGCAGTACAAGAAAGCCGGGTCTCTAGACATGATGACAGCAGACAAGACTGGCGTAGACTATTTGTTCCCGTCTAGCCAGGCTGCAGTCGAGTACGGCAAGCAGAAGGGAGTGGAGACTGGAGACTCTGACATCGTCTTGAACAGCCCGATCGTGCTGTACACGTACAAAGACGTAGCTGACTCGCTCGTGAAGAGCGGGGTCATGTCTAAGGACGGGGACGTGTACAAGCTGGACGCAGCGAAAGCAGTGGACGCTATGCTGCAAGACAAGACGTGGCGGGATCTTGGCTGGACTCAAGGCTATGGACAGTTCCGCATCGACTCCACTGACCCGTCGAAGTCTAACTCCGGCAACGAGTGGGCTGCGCTGGTGGCCACCGTACTGAATGGTGGTCAGCCTGCTACCGTAGACAGCGTGAGCAGGGACGCAGACAAGATCAAGCACGTCTTCAGCAAGTCTGGGTGGATGGAGTCTAGCTCCGAGGACTCCTTCAACCAGTTCCTCACGCTCGGTGAGGGGTCTAAGCCTATGATGATCGGCTACGAGTCACAGATCCTAGACCTTGCGGCTAACCAGCCGAACATCTACACTCAGGCTAAGGGGGACGTAGTCGTAGCGTACATCACGCCCACAGTGTGGTCTACCCACGTCATCATCCCGACTGACGACAAGGGTGTGGAGCTCAGAGACTTGCTGAAGACCAGTGCAGTGCAGAAGCTGGCGTGGGAGAAGCATGGGTTCCGTGGGGCTACCTACCAGGGCACAGACTCCGTGAGCAGGTTCAAGGTGCCGGGGACGATGGACAAGATCACGTCAGTAGTCGAACTGCCTGCCCCAGACGCCATGGACGCTATCATCAAGACTGTGAGCTCTAAGTGACCACAGTAGACTGACGTGAGGCCAGACTGCCTCTGGGTGGGGCGCTACTCGATCAATCCGAGTAGCGCCCCACCCTATTCTTATGAGCAGATCAATTGCTTGTGATCGGGTGAGCGTCACGCAAGTCGATAGGCTCCCATGACGACAACATACTGTTCTTGCGCAATATGGCCGAAGACGAGTCGGCGTGGACGTAGTCTTCCAGTCTGACAGCGCCGCCAGTCGCATATGACGCGAGACGGTAGTCTCCGTCCATAGTAGACTCATGCAAGATGTCCATGCTCACTGCTACGCCTGCTTGCTGGTCATAATGGACTAGTCTACGTCCCGGCGTGACAGAGCCATCTAGCCTGAGTTCAGACCCGTTCTCTAACAAGAGTCGACTGTCTGAGTCCAGCGTCACGAGCCCCGTGCCATACTCAGCCCCATCGCCGTACGTTACCGCGTCAACTAAGCTTCGTGTCTTAGGCCCATCCACTGTCAATGAGACGCTCATAACCGTCAAGTCAGCGTGCTCTAAGTCTATCCTGCTTACAGTGAGCGATGGCGCATGGTGACCAGTCGGAGAAGGCTTCAGACAGACCTCAGGCATGTTCTCCATACGATTGTCTCCTGAGGTCAAGAGCAGACTGTCTACATGGTTCTGTCCATCGACTATTATGTCTGCGTCACTGCCGACTATAGTGACGCATAGCAGACTAGTCCCGCATAGCGCCATAGCCACTCTGCTGGTGGATGACTTCACTGTGAGACGCTCATCAGCGTAGTACACGTCTGCGTCTGCGTCTCGGACCAAGATCCGACCCGCGCCAGCGTTGATCACATGGTAGTCATGTCCGCTATGGAACGGTAGCCTCCACGCGTAGTCTCCGCATACGTCTGCAGGCTGTTGACCGCCAGCGTGCTTAGCCATGCTGTCTCCGATCCATAGTGTCACATCTTGCTTCTCTTGACGAGGTAGCCGACGGTGAGCACGCAGACCGCGAGCATGAAGCCGACTCCAGCGCCCCATTGCTGCAGCGCAGTGAGCACGATGACTGCTATGGTGACACCACTCATCATAGCAGTAGCGTCGGGCAGTCTCAGCTTCTCAGTCGTAGCGGCCCAGACTATGGCTAATGGCGCTGCGAGTGCTATCACAGCCGCTATCACGTTGAGCACTACGTTCATCAATCCGACCATCTCCCTGTTTCTATTGAGATATGCTTGCATAGTCGGATCCATGGTAGCTGCTATGACCGGCCATGAGTTCGTGGTAGTCACGGTAGTCAGCGAGGTTTGATGCCCGTTCATCGTTGCTATCTCAACGTTCTCAGACTATTCTTGAAAATCGCGACACGCCGCAGTTGCGTTAGTCCTGATATCGTGTATTATGGTACATGTCAACGAAAACGGCGCCGCGCCTTGCGGCATGATGGAACCGAGGAGGTCAGGAAGATGGCTAACATGATGATTATGTCTGCGAAACAGCTGTCTGCCAGCCTCGTCCTCGGTCATGCCTGCGATTGGGCTTGCGCCAGCATTCGCTCTAATGAGTCGTATGAACCCAAGCAGATGTTTGATCATACGTGGGATCCACTCACTTAGCATGTGAGCATGAGAGCTTCATAGAAGCCCGGATCCCAGTGTGGATCCGGGCTTCTATCGTTATGGCCAGGAACCAGCGAACAAGAATCGAATACGAGCGCCTTCGCGGACAAGACGCAATCGGAACGTGGGATAACGGTAGTCCACCTGGTTAGGGACCAGGGCTCACGTAGCGTAAGCGGGTTCGACTCCCGCCGTTCCGACTAAGCAGCTGCCATCAGGTGGCTGCGAAGGCCTGACGCCTACCAAGCGTTGGATGACTGTGGAGATGGCTCTGGCCATCGACTGCAAGCATGCAGCGTAGCGTCAGACTGGCTTAGTCTACCATGAGTAGGGTAGACGGCAGACGTGGACAGCCTCGCGGCTAGAAGCGCTAAACACAGGCCAAGTGGCCTGTCAATAAGAGGACCTGGTCCGCAACCAGGGGAAGACGGAGTCTAACCGTTGGCTCGATAGAGCCATGGTCCAGCTATGGTGTCTGCAGACAGTAGGCAGCCTTAGTGATGCGCTGGGTTAGATGCGCGAGGCCGATCGGGAGCCGGATGTGAAAGAATTCCCGTGATTGACTGCGAGGGCGCGCTGCTCGTCGTAGCTGATGGTCGAAGCAGACTGGAGACAGCCTGTGGACGCTGATGGCTATTGGCGCTGCGTGCGACCGTAAGACGGTTGATCGCCATTGTCATGGATACTGCCATGTGAAGAGCAGACGCAATGAGGCGAAGACTGGATGCAGTCTGAGCATGAGGACACTATGTGACTTCGATGCGTCTCATAAGCATGGAACCGGAAGCCAGCGTCTTCAGATTCAGACGTCCGGTAGTCATTAAAGAGAATCAATCCGTGGGCAGCCTCGCGTGGTGCGAGGACCCGACTCATAATCGGGCTTAGCTTGGTTCGACTCCAAGGCTCACGACTCAAGAGGCATGTGGTCTAGAACGCACGTCCTCAGCGGCAGGTCGCAGCCTGCCGCGGCTACTGCTTGTTGCGAAGTGTTCCTGCAAAGACCTGCGCGACGCGCCAAGGCTGGCAGGCCTACGGGCTCAAACTCGTCAGGGCGAGCATAGCTGGCGGTAGTCTATTTTGCCTTCATGGTGGAATCGGTAGACACGCAGCGTCCAGAGCGCTGTCCGAATGGGTCTGGGTTCAAATCCCAGTGAAGGCACGATCACGCTCCATGGACGTGAACGAGGCTACGCGAGACTTGGTTAGGAAAGTTCACGCAGTAGCCTTAGAAACAGAACAAGTTCCTCCCGTTTGATCTCGATCAGGGACGGGTCGTATGCCTCTATAACTCAGTTGGTAGAGTGGGACACTCTTAATGTCTAAGTCCGGGGTTCGAGTCCCCGTGGGGGCACGGTGATGGCACCTTGACCACTAGGCGATGATCGCGCTCACGTCGGGGGTCAGTCGTAGCATACATGGCAGCGCGCTCCCATGTGGTGAGGGTGCGCGGGTTCGAGTCCCGTGCACTACCATAGCGACGCCATCGCCCAGCATGTGCTGCAGACCATGCTGGCGTTAGTGCAGTCGCGCGGCGCCGTGCCCTCCGGCAGTCGCTCGATGCTCGCGTGGCGCAGTCGGTAGCGCAGCTCCATCACACGGAGAAGGTCGCTGGTTCGAGTCCAGCCGTGAGCACGCCGTCGTAGCTCAGTCGGCGAGAGCGCCGAGTCGAAGCCTCGGAGGTCGCTGGTTCGATGCCAGCCGACGGCACGGTAGCTACGTCGTTCACTGATCATAGAATCAATGCGACGCAGTCTATAGGACACGTCTATCGCCACATGGCGCTATGGCGTGTCGTGGACGGATGTTTGTTATAGTTGTCTTGTTGCGCTTCATGGCGCGACGATGAGAACTGAACAGTGTTGACACATGGTGCGTTAGAGTAGTTGGTCATCTCGCCATCCTCTCAAGATGGAGACGACGGGTTCGAGTCCCGTACGCACTACTCATGCTTAGCCCGGCGGGCTTGCGCTCTGTGATCGTGGTGAGAAGTCAGAAGCTCACTACTGTCACGGGGAGTTCATAGCCTCCAGTCGATTCGCGTGTCGTCATTCTGACGGTCGGCTCGCGGGGAAGGCTGCTTACAGCTGAATGCAGCCCAGACTGGGGACTGGCACTCGTCAGGGCTAACGCATGGTCAGTCTTGTAGCTCAACAGGCAAGAGCCCCGCTAAATCCACTGTGTGGAGTGGCACCGTAGATGGAGGCCTTTCTCCACTGGAAAGACAGTGGTCAGCGGGAGACTCGGGTTCAAATCCCGTCAAGACTGCTTAGCTCTGCAAGGAGACAGCATGGTTAGGGCAAAGCGGGCCAGCACGCTTCAGTTGCCGGGTCGCGACGCTCAGCCATGTGGAATCTCGTAGCGTAAGACGAAGCGTGGAGCGGCATAACCGCGCTTAGTCTCCAGCGGAAGGCATGGGGCCATAGTTCAGATGGTAGAACACCTCCCTAGCACGGAGGAGATCGCGGGTTCGAGTCCCGCTGGCTCCACGACGCAAGCAGCCGGCTGTAAGCCAGGAGTGCGGGCTACGACCATGAGGACGTCACAGCGTCGACTCATGGCACTGGCGCAGCTAGCGGGGATCCGAAAGACCCAAGGCCTGTGAAGCTTTGGGGAGCAAGCTGGGAAGCCTGGGGTCCACCGCGGCGGCTGCTTGCAGTCATGGTTCCGTAGAACAGTTGGTCAGTTCACCACCTTGTCAAGGTGGGGGTCGCGGGTTCGAGTCCCGTCGGGATCGCAAGCTCACCGCGTCCGGAGCGGTGAGACAGGGTAGACGGCAGCGGGCGGCGCCGGCGTCTGCCTGCGCGCTGTATGCCTCGCTTCGCCAGCGAGGATGCCTATGCCAGCCGGGGCAGGCGCCCCGAGAACTGTGAGAAGAATGGCTGCACGCGAATGTACTGTCAGCGCGTCAACATGGTGGCATGGCCCAGCGGCGACGGCAGCGGTCTGTAAAATCGCGACATCAGACACATCGATGGTTCGAGTCCATCTGCCACCACATCGCCATGTCTGGAGAGGCTGCTTCGAGCTGTCTCCATTCTGCTTGCTCAGTATGCAGTCAGGCATAGCGTTCAATGGACGCACTGCAGATCGGTAGCTGCGGCGTGCTTCGAATACACGTGGGCTACGGCCCTGGGGGTTCGACTCCCTCTGCGTCCGCGCAGGTCGGCTGCCGCCCCAGGCTGGGAACAGGGCAAGGCTGCAGTCGACCTTAGGAGAGGCTGGTCAGTCTGAAGACTGCAAGACCTCGGCGTCATAGCCGACCAGTGAGAACGCTGGTCTTCCGGATAGTGAGGCGGCATGGCTGAGTGGTCTAAAGCCTGAAACCTTGAATGCAGAACCGCATAGTGGGCGCACGCGTGCAGCCCATGGTTGCCCTGTTAGACAGTACGGTGTCGAAGGGGCCGCGGGTTCGAATCCCGTTGCCGTCTCACTGTCTCCTATCTATTGCCCGTTAGTTCAGTTGGCAGAACGGCGCACTGTTAATGCGTGTTTGTCGCTGGTTCGAGTCCAGCACGGGCAGCTTTGGGGCTGTAGTTCAATACGGAATCAGAATCCCTTCCCAGCAAGAAGGCGACCCGAGTCCGAGTCTCGGTGGCTCCACGATGAGCGTGCTCTCAGTCTGCTGGCTGATAGCAGCATGCCCTATGCTCTTGTAGCCCAATTGGTAGAGGCGATAGACTAAGGATCTATTCAGTGCGGGTTCGAGTCCCGTTGGGAGCACGATGGCGTCTGCCAGCATGAGTCTTGCAGGCAGACGTGATCTATGGATGGCGGCGCGAACGGTGAACGGCCTCGTTGGAAGCGAGGTGGGCGACAGCCTAGCGGGTTCGACTCCCGCGCCATCCGCTTGCAGCCAGACATGGAGACATGCCGGACTGTGGAGAATCAATGGTAGGAGGCCGGCTGGCCGCGCGGCCCATGCGCATCTGTGCATGGATCGTGAGGAACTTCCGGGCTTCACAGTGGACTCACTGGCGGCTAACAGCCGCGCGGGGCGACCCGACGGTAAGGGCAGCAGAGAACAGTCCAGCCGATGGCAGTGCGCTCAGCAACTGCACAGGCGATGGGTGAAACGGTGGTGCAAGAGACCACCGGCTCAAGTCTAATAGCTTGAGCGCAGGCAACCCCCAGTGGAAGCAATGGCAAGCAGCGGGCAGGCAGTCCACGCCACGAGTCCGCGGGTAGCCAGCGTAGACGGCGGCTTAGGAAGCCGCTGCCAGATGGATGGCCAGCGCGGCGCTGACAGACTCGCAGTCAGTCAGCGTCGTACAGAACCCGGGGCATAAGCAGCCTATCATCGTTCTCCGTCTATTCCCTCGTCGGCAAGAGGCATGCCACGCGACTGTTGATCGCGCAGACGCACTGTAGAAAGTGTCCGGCGGTTCGATTCCACCAGGGGGAGCTCAGACGGTGCACGGTCCGTCTGTAAAGAAGACTAAGTGCGTGCAGGCTTGAGAGCCACGTGAAAGCCTGGAATGTCTCGCTAAGACAATCGGCTAAACGCTCCGGCTCTTGCCCGGAGAACTCCGGGTCCGAATCCCAGGCGGGGCACTCGGCTGCTTGCAGCTGTAGACTCATTCATCGCAGGTATTATGCGTACTATGACGAGTGGGATCTATGGGATCTTCGGCGCGGATGATGGCTCATGCTTGTACGTGGGCCAGTCTAAAGACGTCGAAGGCAGGTGGAAGCAGCATCTGAGCAAGCTGAAGCGAGGGAAGCATCGCGTTGATCTCCAAGCATGGTTCGATGAGCATGACTGCGATGAGTCAGCGTTGTGCTTCCGGTTGCTTGAGGCTTGCGAGGACGACGCTGTCTCCAAGAACACGCTTGAGATCAAATGGTTCAATGAGCTACGGCCATTGTTCTATGGTCAGGTTCCGTCTATAAGCTATCATTATGATGGGCCAAGGCCATCGTATGGTTCATGTGACTATTACTTGAAGAATCACTCGTTCTGCAGGGTATGGTTCTATCATTGCAAGAACTGTCTCAAAGTGTTTCGTTCAAGAAGAAAGCATGTCCATGAGCACGCATACTGCTCAACAGCATGCTTGGAGGAAGATCGCAGGGTCTTGAAGACGATAGACGCTGCAGATGTCCTCAGGATGATCAACTATGGCTGTTCTCTTAGTGAGATAGGCAGGATGTATGGCACTACCGCTAAGGTCGTACGAGACTTCATCGATCAGTATGGCGTCATAGAGAGGAAACGCATACGCTCTGCCAGTCCTGAGGAAAGCGCTGAGCGTGGCTTGTACTCAGCTCACTTGCGTTGGCATGTCCGCCGAGGCAAGCCTGACGTTGATTGCCGATTGTGCATTGACCATGTTGGCTTCGATAAGACAGAACTCGTCAGTGAGAGCACTAGGCGATGCTCGGCTAAAGACTGCAGCGCTGTCATTCGTGGTCGTGGTGTCAAGTATTGCCCGTCATGTATGCTTCTGCACAAGCGTCTCACCAGCAGGTTCGCGGCTCATGTCGCTTATCATGTGAATCGTAGCAAACGTTTAGACGATTGCTTGTTCTGCAGGCAGGCTGTGGTCAACGTTGACGGGTGGCTTGGCTTGACTGGGTTGAGCCTCAGTGAGGCTAACGCTTTGTACGACTCTCTCCGCGGTGATTGAAGTTTTGCCTCTATAGTTAAATGGTCATAACTCTAGACTTTTAATCTAGGTTTGTGGGTTCGAGTCCCACTGGGGGCACGTGGACTGTAGCTCAGCGGTAGAGCGATGGATTGTGGCTCCGTAGACGAGGGTTCGACTCCCTCCAGCCCAACGCGGACGTAGTTCAGCAGGTTAGAACACGACTCTGATAAAGTCGAGGTCGGTAGTCCGAGTCTACCCGCCCGCACTTTGCCGCTTGCTTTGGATGCAGTCAGCGGTCGGCGTCTCATGGAGACGTAAACGCATGCTCAACGTCTATGTGCGCTACGGCGTGTCGCAAGCCAGCATGTGTTATTATAGTTCTCGTCGCCACGTGGTGCGACATCAAAGGTCTACAGACTGGAGATGGCCTAAGATGAACGCAGGCCTGCGGGCTAGCGCTCATCGCTCACAGTGGCGACGAATGGAGTGGTGCCTGAGTGGTCGAAAGGAACTCACTGCTAACGAGTCGAGGGCGAAACCTCCGCAGGTTCAAATCCTGTCCACTCCGCGAGATCCACGCCAGTTGGACATGTGCTTCCCCAGGCTGTGCACGGCTTGAGGGAGATCTGGCAAGCGGTAGCATAGGCTTTCGCCTGTGACCGCGAATTGGGCTTGCAGATCTAACGGTAGAGCGCCTCGTTCGCATCGAGGAGGCTGCACGTTCGGATCGCGTCAGGTCCACGACGATGTCTGAGCTCACAGTGTTGACCGCACTCCCGCTCAGACTGCATCCCATAGCTCAATGGTAGAGCGACCGCCTGATGGCGGGAGGCCGCCGGTTCGATTCCGGCTGGGGCAGGGAAGACCGGCACGCTCGCGCAAGAGCTGCTGGGGACTGGCTGTCGTCGTCACTGCCAGTCCATTGACGTTCGCGTGGCGCAGTTGGTCAGCGCACCTCCCTGACACGGAGGAGGTCGGTAGTTCGAGTCTACTCGCGAGCACGTCTACAGACGCCACTGCGATGGTGGTCTAAGTATAGTCTTGGACGTGAGGCTAAGTGCCAGCAAATCGACCGCAGTCGAGAGCAGGCATGAAGTCAGATGGCCACGAGGTCCTGCGGTTGGACGCCTCCCTGTCACGGAGGAGCTTGCGGGTTCAACTCCCGTCGTGGTCGCCGGGGCTGCTTAGCGTTAGCTTCGCAGCTTCTATGCCGGTTTAGCTCAGTTGGTAGAGCAGCTCACTAGTAATGAGCAGGTCGCTGGTTCGAGCCCAGTGACCGGCTCCGGGGCATAGCGCAGCTTGGTAGCGCGCTTCGTTCGGGACGAAGAGGCCGCGAGTTCGAATCTCGCTGCCCCGACTCACGCCGCGTAGCCTATGGACTGACTGCAGTCTGTATGCCCGCGCGGTTCTGGATAACAGAATAGGTCCGTAGTTCAACGGTAGAACGATGGTCTCCAAAACCATTGACGTGGGTTCGATTCCCACCGGGCCTGCTTGCGTCACTGTAGGCTGTGCTGACAGGCGTGGTCGCCGGTGATAGCAGTGAGCTGCTAGCTCAGTCGGTTAGGGCAGCGAACTCATGATTCGTCAGTCCAGGGTCCAAGCCCCTGGCGGCTCACTGAATGTGGTCAGTCTGACTGCATTGATCCCAGCGTGTCGCGGTCTGAAACCGTGGTATGATGGAATCAACGTCAAGACGTGTGGAGACTCAGTGGTCTACGGCGTCCATCATGTCCGGCTCGCGAGAAGATGGACATGATGCTGTCGGTCAGCCGCAAGTGAGGCCATGAGCGGTCACTGACTATGCGGGCGTAGCTTAGTTGGTAAAGCGCCACCTTGCCAAGGTGGAGACCGCGGGTCCGAGTCCCGTCGCCCGCTCGGTCGCAGCAACGCGACTCCTCTGAGGGGATAGTCGCGACTGGTGGTCGGGGCGCAGCCTGCCCACCAGTATACTCCCTCCTCGTCCAACGGCAGGACACTAGACCCTGGATCTGGGTATCGTGGTTCGAATCCACGGGAGGGAACGCGGTCGCGCCAGGCGGCGGCGTGCTATGAGTCCACCAACCATGGGTTCATAGATCTGGCAAGGCTAGCCTGGCCTCATCACCCAGGCGCGCGCTGTGAGCAGACGGTTGATCACAGACAGCGAGAGCCGTGCGTCTACATGCGCTCGTAGTTCAATTGGATAGAATTTCAGACTACGAATCTGGCGGTTATGGGTTCGAGCCCCATCGAGCGCGCACTGCTACGCGTGCACGTCTGCATGCTTGTCCGCGTAGCATATTATGGCCCACCGGTGTGCTTGGTCTGCGCACATCAGCCTTTCAAGCTGAGGGTGAGGGTTCGAATCCCTCGTGGGCTGCGATCGACTGCCTCCATCGACTGTTCTCGGTTGAATGCTGTCAGTCTATTCTTCGCTGGTGGATCTTGACGGCTAGGTAACGGTCTGCAAAACCGCATAAGCGGGTTCGACTCCCGCCACCAGCTCTGCTCCTTGCATCAGACTAAGCCCCGTGGCGCGCTGCATCCGGTAGCGCGCTACGGGGCTTTTCTTCGTTTCAGTCGGCAGTGAACTCATCACGCAGGCGGCTTGTGGTCACTGCGATAGCTGTAGACGACGTTCTTGACGTGAGCATAGGAGACGATTCTGCGACATGCAGAGCAGATGCTTGTCGTCTGGCTGTCACTGGTCGATCTGACCATCGGCTGTCTATTAGGCCATTCATTTCATGTCACAGCACCAGAACATGCCCTAAGACGTCAGCTATGCGCCCCTAGACGCTGTGACTGCCAGAACATGAATAACTCATCGGGTTCGAGCCTGCCTCGCAGGAAGGGCGTATAGCTGCAATCGCAGAGTCACGTGAGGTCTACTGGAGACGATAGCGAGCCGGCCGTTCGACTACGATCAGGAGCGCTCGCCTGCTCATTCTTGCAGTCTGTCGGCTATCCCCTGTCCACGGTGCGCTGGAGACACGATGGTCGTAGACGGGCGCACGCGTCTCCCGGAATCTTCACCGCCGGGCGAGACTACTGCGTGATCAGGGACAGACGAGCACCATCCAACGATGCCGTCGTCTGTGCAGGCTAGCAGTATCGGCTTGTCTAGCGAGCTCTCGCAGTAGTCCCATGATCCCTGCTGGGGATCCGCATTGACTATGGAGCCTCCATCATCCACGGAAAGGCCATGTGGCGACGAGGTGGATTCGCCTGCCGCCGCCTCCAGCATGCTGTATGCCTGCCTGTCAGCCTCGTCTCCAGCGTCCCCGAGACTGTCTCTCCTGGTTGTCGCGACGTCCATCCCGCGTCTCCTTGTAGAGTCTTCGTTCGTGTTCCGGCTATAGAGCTGGCGTTTCTCGCACGATTCCATGTGCAAGATGTTCTGTGTGCACAAATCGGTTAGAACGTCGTCTTAGAAGACATGAGCAGCCGACGCTATGTGTTATGATTGATTCTATAGGATACTGCCATGCCGTCAAGGCGTGGCGTCAGATTAGAAGCTAGGGGGGATAGCATGCCAGGAGACCACAAGATCAGAGATCATTACTATGATTCGCGGTATTCGGTCAACCGGCCTACCAGTCGAGGTGATCTACAGATCAACCGCGCTGCTGTGGAAGAGCTGGTCTCAGTCATGTCTGCCCGATGGGCTAAGCAGGAAGCCGCGCTACGCAAGAAGATCGGCGAGCCCAAGTTCAAGGTCGGCGACAAGGTCCGATTCGCGTCTGATGGCGTCATGGACAATGCTGCCAATGATGGTCACGAGTTCACAGAAGCATATGGCGTCGTGGCCATAGTCGACGCTACCGGTACGTTCGAGCAGCACGAGGAACCGAGCTATGACCTGTGGTTCCATCAGAAGGACGGGACTGAGCTCCTCTGGAAGCACATCCGGCAGTCAGAGCTCGAAGCAGCCACTGACGCGGGCGTCGTGGAGTGATCCGACTGCGCTGATAGCAATAGAAGCCGAGTCTTCGATTCTCATACTGCTCATCCATCGCGTTCAATGAGTCTGTCTGTTCTAAGGAGGCATGTCGACATGGAACTGCATGTGGCTGATGGCCTGTACGCAGGCGACGATCTGGACCCGAGAGACCTCGACTCTCTCAAGCCGTAGGAGCTCGGAGGCTTCGGGGCGGGCTTCTCCCGGATCTTGCTGGGGGAAGGCTATAGCAAGGGGACTGTCATCGATCCCGATGGCGCCATTGCCCTCGAAGAGGCTGTAGCCCACGCTAACAATGTGATCAACCATTGGCTCGAGCACTGTGGGGACGCTGAGACTATCCGCAAGTACATGGACGCGGAGTCAGTAGTCGCGCTCTGCATTCCTGACCAAGAGCTGCGTCTCGTGACTCTCGCTGATGGCGTAGTCTACTTGCATGATGGTAAGCCCGCCACGTGGTTCGACACTGCGCTGCCAGACTTGTTCTACCTGGGAGACGAGACTAAAGCAGCGTTGCCTGGGCTGCTCCTTGAATGCTGTCGGCAAAGCGTCTGGCGTTAGCGGTCTGATAGTGAGGAGGTTCTTAGAGGCGACGCGTCTTCCAGTTCCGCGGGGCGACAGTAATGGGGACTATAGTCGGGCTGCGAGATGGAGAGCCCACGTCCGCTGGCATGTGTCTAGGGGGCTGCAGTCAGACGAGTGCGTTCACTGCGTCAGCTCACTCGAGTCTGGAGATCACAGGCAGTAGGCATCTACAAGCATGTAGACACGCCGTTTTGCAAGTGTCCGCAGCGCGTGTTATTATGAGATCTGTTGCCTCCGCAGTGTGGTCGTGGTGGCGGGTGGTTTGAGAACTGCATAGTGGATCTTGTTGTGAGCATGTGGCGTCATAGCTACATGCTGCCGTCAGCCTCTACTCGGGGCTGACTGGTTTCTCATGCGATGTTGGCAAGCAAGCTTACTGCTTGCTTGCGACGTCGTTCTGGCCTTGTAGCTCAACTGGATAGAGTGAGGGACTTCTAATCCCTAGGTTGTGGGTTCGAGTCCCATCGAGGTCACTGGCGAGCACGCTACCACGTGCTCGCGATCTATTCGGGAGAGGCCATGACGGGGAGTTCTTCTATTGTTTCTGACTGGAAATCTGAAGTGGACCGCCTCGCCGCTATCCTCTCACCGTATGATGCGGGCGTAGCTCAATGGCAGAGCCCTAGCCTTCCAAGCTGGTCACGCGGGTTCGATTCCCGTCGCCCGCTCTGTCTTCGAGGCCATGGACCGGAGTTCTTCTAAACATTTCTTTTGGGTAGAAACAGTGAATGCCGGTCTGCTATCCTCGTTGACTCAATGGACCCGTCATACAGCGGCCTAGTATGCTTCCCTTACACGGAAGACACCGATGGTTCGAATCCATCCGGGTCCACTAGACGCGGCGATAGTGAGGAGTTCTTCTATTCGATCACATGGTAAGTGGGCGGTCGCGGGTCCGAGCCCCGCCTGGCTGCGAACGCGGCCGGTAGCTCAGTTGGTAGAGCGCCCAGAATTCGCCTCACTGCTATCCGCGTCATCATTCTCGCGCAGCGCACATACTGTCTGCAGGTGAGACGGGGTTTCTCGCTTGCAGGCAGAAGAAGGGCACGCTGCGCGTCTGCCGGCGTAGCTCAGATGGTAGAGCGATGCTCTCGTAAAGCATAGGTCGTGAGTTCGATACTCACCGTCGGCTCTCGCGGGATGGTAGCAGTTCGGTAGCTCGCAGGGCTCATAACCCTGAGGTCGCGGGTTCGAATCCCGCTCCCGCAACTTCCCCTGATGACATGGCTCGGCTGTGAGCAGCGCGATGCTTGCAGTGTTTCCTGGTCAGGGGATTCTGTTCGGGGCCATAGCGCAGCTGGTAGCGCACCTGCTTTGCAAGCAGGGGGTCGCGGGTTCGATTCCCGCTGGCTCCACGGAGACTCTCCTTAGCATGAAAGAGAGTCACTGTCCATGCCATTCTCTTTGTGGCGAGGCAGGGCGCATGCTAAGGAGAGTCGATGATCTTGCCCCCATGGCTGGAATTGGTAGACGCGACCGACTTAAAATCGGGTGCCTTGTGCGTGCGGGTTCGAGTCCCGCTGGGGGCACTTGCCTGCAGTCTTGCAGACAGAAACAGTCGATAGAATGATCTTTGCTCTCATAGCTCAGTGGATTAGAGCGCTGGTCTTCGGAACCAGGCGTCGGGGGTTCGAATCCCTCTGGGAGCACGAAGGCTAGTAGGTTCAAATAACCGGAGCCCGCGGCCATGTCCTAGGGGTCGTGGGGTGAAACCGCGAGGTAGCGCCTCGAGTCGCTGGCAGTGGTAGCCAGTCTGGTCTTCTATTCCCCTGTGGTGTAATAGGCTAGCACACGAGCCTTTGAAGCTCTAGGATTTGGTTCGAGCCCAGACAGGGGAGCTCAAGCTGCTTGCGACTATGATCATTTGACCGCAGTCGCCAGCAGTCAGTTGAACATGCTTGAGGTCAACTAAGCGGTTCAATGGAACCCAGCGCGGAGGCTGGCTAAACTCTCCCGTCTGTCCTCTCCAACCGACGCTAAACTCGAGGAGATGGCCAGCCGGGGCCTAGCGGAACACCGGCAGCCCACTGCGCTATGGCCATAGACAGTGGGAACGCCCCCTTAGCTCAGTGGTAGAGCAATCGCCTTGTAAGCGATCGGTCATCCGTTCGATCCGGATAGGGGGCTCTAGCGGGGTGGAGCAGTTCGGTAGCTCGCCGGTCTCATAAGCCGGAGGTCGCGGGTTCAAATCCCGCCCCTCGCAACTAGCGAGCATGGTCAAGTACAGCATGGCAGCAGGTTTCCGAAGTTTTTCCTGCTGCCTGCCAGCTGTACCGCTGACTGCATGCTTGCTGTCGACCAGCAGCCCGTAGCCTTGCAGGCTAGGCTACTACGTAGACTTGACTGCGGTGCGCCCGTGGTCGAGTCGTGGCGCTGGATCGACTGACGCTGGACAACCCCACGGGGGTGACCAGCGTGTGAGCCTGCCGCAGACGGAGTTTTCTTGTTTGTTTTGGCCGTCTGTGAGACCTAGGTCTGGGGAGGCCTGAGCGGAGCAGAGTCCCATGGGACGAGGCCTCCCCTTACGCGGTAGTGGCCCAGCTGGTAGGGCACCTGCTTCCCAAGCAGGTGGTCGCGGGTTCAAGTCCCGTCTACCGCTCTCTCGGGGCTATGGCCTGGAGTTCTTCTATCCCACAGAAAATCTCCAGCAAAGACAGGTAGCCAGTCCGCTATCCCCGTTCATGCGTTCGTAGCCCAGTGGATAGAGCGTCTGCCTCCGGAGCAGAAGGCCGCGGGTTCGAACCCCGCCGAACGCACTTCGACGCAAGCAGGATCCACTATCATGCCAGTTCCCTATAGTGGCGTTGCAGTACTCGACGCTGAGGACAACGGATAGAAGGCACATGCCTCCAGTACTGTAGTCATACGCCCATCCCGCGAGGCTACTCTAGCCATGATGAACTAATCCCGGATACCGGTTTCGCCGGTCTATGGTCGTCCTACTGTCATCTCAGGGCAGTACTGCTCATGCTGATCATAGTCTATCATCAGATGTCTGAGTCTGAAACATCTATCTTAGGTCACAGAACAATAGACTGACGACATGGAGACTACATGGGGTCGCTAGATTCTGATTGGACTGCACCATTGCCTATCGACACTCCCACGCAGAGAATCTGGAACGAGATGGTCCATAGCATGGAAGCCAGGGGATGGAAGAAGACGCCAGTCTCCATAGCGAATGGTTGGAA
>ERZ808240.1096-NODE-1096-length-34447-cov-6.291289_pt1 | contig 34447 bp, 26 predicted proteins | sample MGYA00521084_ERZ808240 | MGnify/ENA primary metagenome ERZ808240 (study PRJEB31516, sample SAMN03275571) | gut metagenome | biome: mammalia-associated habitat; material: feces | host: Papio cynocephalus | place: Kenya | collected 2012-08-06 ... | reverse complement strand
TGGGCGTGGATGCCCCTGCTGTAATACCTACTGTTTCCACGGACCTTAATTGATTAATATCCAAATCGTCAAGTGTCTGTATATAGTACGTATTCAAACATTCCTCTTTGCAGATTTCAAATAGCTTCTGAGTATTCGAACTACGCTTATCACCTATCACAACCATAGCATCTACTCTCGCTGCAATTTGACGGGCTTCCGTCTGACGCTCTTTCGTCGCATTGCAAATCGTATTTAAAACAACTATATCATACCTCTTTTTTGAAATAATTTCAACTAATTCTTTGAATTTATTGTAGTTAAATGTCGTCTGGGCCACGATACAGACCTTTTGATCCTTATCAGGTAATTCAAAACTTTCCGCATCCTCTTTTGTCTGTACTACCGACACCTGATTTCCTGCCCATCCACGGATTCCTTCCACTTCCGGATGCTCACCATTTCCGACAATAACGATATATGATCCTTTTTTACTCTCATCTGCCACGATCCTGTGGATTTTCTTAACAAACGGACAGGTCGCATCTACACAGGTAATGCCTCGTTCTTCCATAATATCGTAAATGTATTTTGCCACACCATGCGAACGGATCACGACCACATCTGCATCTACTTTCTTAAGTTCTTCTTCGTTATTTAACACTTCAACCCCATGGTTTCTCAGATCTTTGATCACTTCTTCATTATGAATGATCGGACCATAAGTGAATATCTTCTCACCCTGGTGCTTTTCCACCTGTTCATACACCGTCTCCACTGCACGTTTTACTCCGAAGCAGAACCCCGCTGTCTTTGCAAGTTCAACCTTCATATACTACAATTCCTTTCTTGTAATCTTCCATCATATCCAGCCACAGGCTGTACACATACGTTTATTTACACAAATCCACAATTGTCTTTACAACTTCTTCAATCGTCATATCCGAGCTGTCTACCAGAACTGCATCATCTGCCTGTTTCAACGGTGCGATTTCACGTGTCATATCTCTGTGATCACGTTCTTCAATATCATGTGCAATTTCTTCCAGATTACATTCTTCACCTTTTTCTTTCAGTTCATCGTAACGTCTCTTTGCTCTGGTCTTTACACTGGCAGTCAGATATATCTTCACATCAGCATCCGGCAGGACGCATGTGCCAATGTCCCTTCCATCCATGATCACATTCTGTGTCTTAGCAAGATTCTGCTGAAGTTCCAGAAGCTTCTTACGCACCTGCGGAATCGCAGATGTCACAGATGCCATATTCCCCACTTCTTCATTTCTGAGACGTGATGAGATATCTTCTCCATTCAAGTATACATGCTGTACGCCGTCTTCGTAAGCAATCGTTACTTCTGCATCCCTGCAGGCTTCAATTACTTTTTCCGTCTCACCCGGTTTGATTCCCTTATTTAGGAAATGTATTGCAAGACCTCTGTACATTGCCCCTGTATCTACATAAATATATCCTTTTTCCTTTGCCACAAGTTTTGCAATGGTGCTTTTTCCAGCTCCTGCCGGTCCGTCTATCGCTACGTTATATCCCATAATACGTTCTCCTTATTTTATATTTTTATCACTATATCCCATCTTTACGCCTGTATTCCGGTCCCTGCCGCATATGCTGTAGACCATGCGATCTGCAGGTTGAATCCTCCGGTCACCGCATCCAGATCCAGAACTTCTCCTGCAAAATGCAGTCCCTTCACTAATTTCGATTCCATTGTTCCCGGATCTACTTCTTTAATCTTAACGCCGCCCTTTGTAATAATCGCTTCATTATAATCTCTTAAATCTGTCAGTGTGATCGTAAGTCCCTTGATCAGCCTTACAAATCCAAGACGCTCTTCTTTCGTAATGACATTCACTTTCTTCTCCGGATCGATACCGCTTAATTCAATCATCACCGGGATTAATTTTGACGGGAATAATTTATGCACTGCATTCTTAAACTGACGGTTCTGATTCTCTTCAAATTCTCTGAGCACACGCTGATCCAAATGTTCTTCCGAAAGAGCCGGTTTTAAATCAATTTCAAGTGTCAGTTCCTTTGCTTTCAGTTTCTTTCCCACATAGCTGCTGGCACTTAAGATCAGTGGTCCACTTACACCATAATGAGTGAACAACATCTCCCCGAAATCTTCATAAAGCTTCTTCTTCCCGTCACGGATTGTTACATTTACATTTCTAAGAGAAAGTCCTTGCAGATCCGTTACCCAGTCTTCTTTGCATTCCATCGGCACCAGTGCCGGCATACATTCTGTCACTGTATGGCCCAGACTTTCCGCAAACCGGAATCCATCTCCTGTTGATCCCGTTGACTGGTAAGACAGTCCGCCCGTTGCCACGATACATGCATCCGCAGGAACCTGGCGCTGGTCTGCAAGTACGATTTTCTCAAATCTTCCATCTTTCGCCACAACTTTTTTCACGGCAGTTCTTAAATGGACTTCCACTCCCAGACGATCCATCTCCCGTTCCAGTCCACGGATCACATCTGAAGAATGATCCGATACCGGAAATACTCTGTCTCCGCGTTCCACTTTCGTAGGAACCCCGATCCGTTCAAAGAAATTAATCACCTGCTGATTTGTATATCCGTAAAAACTGCTGTATAAAAATTTTGCATTGCTTCTGACCGCATCAAACAGTCCTTCTATATCGCAGGCATTTGTAATATTACATCTGCCCTTTCCCGTAATATAAAGTTTCTTTCCAAGTTTTTCATTCTTCTCATATACTACGACCTGATGTCCACATTCAGCCGCCGCTATAGAGGCGAACATACCTGCCGCCCCGCCTCCGATGACAACTACTTTACTCATCTTCTATTTATCCTTTTCTATCTCTTTTTACTGCTTTTTTTCTTCATTTCCAGAAAGCTCGACCCTGTCGCCTACCATATTCAGCTCATCTTTGCTGTAAACCTGATATTCGTCCCAGATCTGTTCCAGTGTCTCCAGTGTTGTGATAACTTCTTTCTGTTTCTTCATACAAAGTGCCACAACCAGTGCATTGATCACACTCAGTGGTGCCACCAGTGAATCCACAATAGACGCCATATCACTTCTTGCAATCAGGTTGCAGGATGAATATAACGTCATCGGTGAATGTACACTGTCCGTAAGCGTAATTACCGTTGCCTTACGATTACTTGCGAATTCCAATGCCTTCAATGTACGCATAGAATATCTTGGAAAGCTGATTCCGATCACCACATCATCTTCACTGACACGGATCAGCTGTTCGAAAATTTCGCTCGAACTATTTGTATTCACCGCTGTCACATTTTCACAGATCAGATTCAGATAAAAGCTCAAAAAGCTTGCAAGCGGCGAACAGCTGCGGATACCGATTACATAAATTCTCTTTGCTTTCAGAATCGTATCCACCGCCATCTCAAACGCCTCATGGTCAATCGCTTCCATCGTAAGCTTAATCTTCTCGATATCCGAATGCAGGACTGATGTCAGAATCTCCCCCTGACTGATTCTTCCATACGTCACTTCCATTCTCTGGATAGAATTCAGCTTCATCCTCACCAGTTCTCCCAGTGCTTTCTGGAATTCAGGATAACCATCATAACCAAGAGCCGTCGCAAATCTCACCACCGTTGATTCACTGACACCGACCTCTTCTCCCATCTTCGCAGCCGTAAGAAAAGCCGCTTTATCATAGTCCTCACGGATAAAATCCGCAATTTTCTTCTGTCCTTTGCTGAACTTGTGATATCTTTCATCAATCATCTTCAGCAGTTCATTCTTTGCGCTCATGCGATATACCTCTTTTTCAAACAATATTTTTATTATATAGCTTTGCGAGGGAATAGTCAATCGGTGGGTGTAGTGGTTACGAGAGATGAGCAGGTGTGGGTGGTGGAACACTTATGGCCTGGATTTTCTTTTAACATCTTCTAACCCCGCCAACGAATGTTCCACCACCCACACCTGCTCATCTCCCTTAGCCATACATCCCTATATCCGGAAGTAAGTTTTCTCGTTAGCACAAAGTTATTGTGGCTCCGCCGGAAAAGGCCTTCTGCTACTGTCAGGCTATCTAAACTCCGCCAGAAAAGCCCCTCTGCCGCCACTAACCTATTGAGCCTCCACCAGAACATATCTTTTATCTTACTTTCTTCTCATACCTCCCGGGACACACTCTTCCCATTATCCCCCGCATATTTTCGCAAACAGCCAAGTGTAGAAGTGCCGGTTACAATGCATGCGTAGGGTGCTTTGCAAGACCGTTAGTGAAAAAAGGGCGATAAAATAAGATTCGGGATGTGCCACAAGCACATCCCGAATCTTATTTTATCGCCCTTTTTTCGCTTACGGATTGTAAGCCCCCGAAGCCCGCATTGTAACCGGCACTTCTACACTTGGCGTCCGCAAAAACTATACAGGATAACTTCCGTTTTCCGTATCCGCTACTGTCGCATCTACCTTTGTCTGCTGTGCTTCTCTATACTTGAAGAATTCTACAGCAACCTGTGGGAACAATGCATAAGACAGTACATCTTCGTCCTGCTGGATCCACTGTTCGCATTCTTTGCGGAGTGTATCTAATTCATCCGGAATCAGATCTGCAGGACGGCATGTAATAATCTCCGGATTGTCACCAAGTACTTTCTTGATCACATCTGGGTTCATTGGTTTTACTGTCTGTCCGTATTTTCCACTTAAGAGGTCTTTTGTCTCTTTTGTAGCAACTTTATAACGTTCTCCCATCAGCACGTTGAATACAGCCTGTGTACCAACAATCTGTGAGGAAGGTGTAACAAGAGGTGGTTCTCCAAGGTCTTTACGTACTCTTGGCACTTCCTCAAGCACATCGTAGAATCTGTCTTCTGCACCCTGCTCTTTTAATTGAGATGTCAGGTTAGAAAGCATTCCGCCCGGTACCTGATACAGAAGAGTCTTGATGTTAACACCAAGGTTCTTTGGATTTAAAAGTCCGCTGTCAAGAGCTTCGTCACGAATTGGACGGAAGTAGTCAGCGATCTCAGCCAGAAGTTTCTGGTCTAATCCTGTGTCATAAGGTGTTCCCTTGAATGTCTCAACCATAACTTCTGTCGCCGGCTGAGATGTTCCAAGTGCGAATGGTGAGATTGCAGTGTCGATGACATCTACACCAGCCTCTACTGCTTTCATATAAGTCATAGAAGCAACACCTGATGTATAGTGTGTATGAAGCTGGATTGGAAGATCTACCGCTTCTTTCATTGCTCCGATCAGTTCTGTTGCTTTATATGGTGTCAGAAGACCAGCCATATCTTTGATACAGATAGAATTTGCACCCATCTCCTGAATTCTCTTTGCAATATCTACCCAGTAGTCCAGTGTATAAGCATCACCCAATGTGTAAGATAATGCAACCTGAGCTTCTACTTTTTCTTTATTTGCAGCCTTAACCGCTGTCTTCAGGTTACGAAGATCATTTAAGCAGTCAAAGATACGGATGATGTCGATTCCGTTAGCAGCAGATTTCTGTACGAAATATTCTACCACGTCATCTGCGTATGGACGGTATCCCAAGATGTTCTGTCCACGGAATAACATCTGAAGTTTTGTATTTTTGAATCCATCACGGAATTTACGAAGTCTTTCCCATGGATCTTCTTTTAAGAAACGAAGAGATGCATCGAATGTAGCTCCACCCCAGCACTCTACGGAATGATATCCAACCTTGTCCATTTTATCAACGATCGGGAGCATCTGCTCTGTTGTCATACGGGTTGCGATCAGAGACTGATGCGCATCACGCAGGATCGTTTCTGTAATCTCTACAGGTTTTTTTGCTATATCTGCCATTTTATTTCCTCCTAATTATATATCGCTTAAATTCCTACGCCAAAGATTGCCATGAATGTTCCGGCAGCTACGGCTGTACCGATAACACCCGCAACATTTGGTCCCATAGCATGCATCAGAAGGAAGTTCGTCGGGTCTGCCTCAGCTCCGACCTTCTGTGATACTCTGGCTGCCATTGGAACTGCAGATACACCGGCAGAACCAATCAGTGGATTAACCTTACCATGTGTTGCAACACACATCAGTTTACCGAACAGTACACCTGCGGCTGTACCGAATGCAAATGCGATCAGACCCAGAATTACGATCTTGATCGTATCCATATTAAGGAATGCCTCAGCACTTGTTGTTGCTCCAACAGATGTTCCAAGCAGGATAACTACGATGTACATCATTGCATTGGAAGCTGTCTCTGTTAACTGTCTTACAACTCCAGACTCACGGAACAGGTTACCAAGCATTAACATACCAACCAGTGGTGCTGTTGTAGGAAGGATCACACACACAACGATCGTAACGATAATTGGGAATAAGATCTTCTCAAGCTTGGAAACAGGTCTTAACTGTTCCATCTTAATCTTACGTTCTTTTTCTGTTGTCAGAAGTTTCATAATTGGTGGCTGGATAATCGGTACCAGCGACATATAAGAATATGCTGCTACTGCGATTGGTCCAAGTAATGCTGTCTGCTGTAACTTACCTGCGAGGAAGATCGAGGTAGGCCCGTCAGCTCCACCGATGATTGAAATCGCTGCTGCCGCTTTGTCAGAGAATCCCATAGCCATTGCTCCAAGGTATGCTGCGAAGATACCAAACTGAGCAGATGCACCCAGAAGGAAACTCTTAGGGTTCGCGATCAGTGGTCCGAAGTCTGTCATCGCTCCTACACCCATGAAGATCAGGGAAGGAAGGATTGACCACTCATCCAGTTTATAGAAATAGTAAAGCAGTCCGCCGGTTCCATTCGCTGCATCTTCTGCATGAAGCATGATGTCCGGGTAAATGTTAACCAATAACATACCGAATGCGATTGGAACAAGAAGCAGAGGCTCGAATCCGTGTCTGATTGCAAGATAAAGGAAAACACATGCAACCGCGATCATGACTACATTGCCCCATGTAAGACTGAAAAACGCCGTCTGATGCACGAGGTTTCCTAATGTTGTCGTTATATATTCCATTTTTTAACCTCCAGTCGTGTTAGATAAACACCATGAAAATGATGTTAGTTCAATGTAGCAAGAACAGCGCCTGAATCAATTGCATCGCCTACTGCTACATCAATACTTGCAACGGTTCCATCTTCCGGTGCTACAACTGGGATTTCCATCTTCATAGCCTCGATGATAACAACTGCATCACCTTTCTTTACAGCCTGACCTACATTTGCTTCAATCTTGAATACTTTTCCTGCTGCTCCGGCTTTTACTTCAATGGATCCTGCTCCACCTGCCGGTGCTGCCTTTGGTGCTGCTGGTGCTGCCGGTGCTGCTTTTGGTGCTGCCGGTCTTGCAACTGGTGCTGCTCCAGCTCCGTTTTCTTCTACTGTTACATCATATACATTGCCATTCACTGTGATTGTATAATTTTTCATTGAATTATCCTCCTAATTAATTATGCGTGCCACTTATTTGATGGACGACGCTTGATGCTTCTTACTACGAAGCCGTCTGTGCTTCCACCAGCTTCTGCTTCATAAGCTGCGATCGCTGCGGAAATAACTGCTGCCAGTTCATCATCATTTGACGCTTCTTCTACTACAGGTGCTGCCACTACTGCAGGAGCCGGAGCTGCTGCCTGTGTGCTTTCTGCCTTTCCTTTGTTCTTGAATTTTTCTTCAAGAGCAGGGATGTATTTGAACAGAGAGATCAGAAGTGAGATAAAGATCAGGATTACAAATACCGTTCCCATACCAAGGATTGTATTAAGTCCTGCTTTTTCCATGATCTCGCCAATGCTGTAATGTGCATCGATTGTTGTACTGTCCAGATAAAGGTTTTCATCAAAAACAAATGTAATATCTGCATCACGATCTTTGAATTTTGCACTGGTCGTTACTTTCAGTTCATCAGAGGATGGCTCGAATTTGTAATCACCATGGCTTACATATTCTCCACACTCTTTTGTTCCCTGCTGCCATGCATCCAGAGCTGCAAGGAAACTATCTTTTGTAAATGGAACTCCCGCCTGATTTAACTGAGACTCAATCTGGAAATCTGTCATCTTGTTCCACTGTTCGATAGTATCTGCATCTGCACTGTTGCAATACTCGATCAGAAAATCCGTTGCCTGTTTGATCGTTGATTTATCATACTGAAGATTTTCTTTCTTACTTCCGCAAGCGGTAAAGCAGAGCATTGCGACAAGCACACAAAGTAATACGCTTAATTTTTTCTTCACTTTGCCTCACCTCTCTAAACCGTACCGTGTTTCTTTACCGGACGATCCTCTCTTTTTGTGAATAACATTTCAAATGCACCGATCACATATTTTCTTGTGTCTGCTGGTTCGATGATTGTATCCACATATCCTCTTTTCGCTGCTGATAATGGGCTTGACTGCAGATTCTTATATTCTGCTGCTTTCTCTTTGATTGTTGCTGCATCAGCGTCTGCATACATAATCTTAGCTGCCTGATTTGCATCCATCATTCCGATCTCTGCTTCCGGCCATGCATATACCATATCTGCGCCGACTGCTTTACTGTTCATTGTCACATAAGCGCTTCCGAACGCTTTACCGATTACAACATTTACTTTAGGTACTGTTGCATCTGCAAATGCATAAGTAAGTTTTGCTGCTGATTTTGCAATACGCTTCTCATCGTATTCACTTGCTGTAAATCCGCTTACATTTGTAAGAGTCAGTACAGGAATGTTGAATGCATCACAGAACTGTACGAATTCTGCAGCTTTTTCAGCTCCGTCAGCAGAAAGTGAACCATCAAATTCAGCCTCTACTTCAGCTTCTTCATTGAATACTTTTGAACGGTTAGCAACTGCACCTACAGTCATACCGTTCAGTTTGATGAATCCTGTCACCATATCTTTTGCATATGCTTTCTTTACTTCGCAGAAGATATTGTCATCAGAAATCATTGTAAGAGCGATTGCTGTATCTTCCTTTGCATTCGCAAGATCTGCGCATACGCGGTTCAGATCATCATTGCATTCTTCATAAGAAGAATCTTCCTCATTGTTGCTTGGTAACATGCATACAAGAGAACGGATATCTGCAAGGACCTCTTCTTCCGATCCGATTCCGTCTACAAGACCTGTTGTCTCGCTCTGGAATTTTGCAGAAGATGTATCACATTTAGAGATATCATTTCCCGGAAGTGCATTTGGAGTATTGGTAAATAATTTACCATTCTTTGTCTCCATGAATGTGAAATCTGTCAGAGCAGGTACGATAGAAAGTCCACCGCCGCATGTTCCGAAGATTGCTGTGATCTGAGGGATCACTCCGGAAGCCATTGACTGTTTCTGATAAAGTTTTCCAAATGCCTCTAAAGCATCTGTAGCTTCCTGCAGTCTGAATCCGGCACAGTCAACCAGTCCGATGACCGGTGCTCCCATCTTCATTGCCATATCATAGATATTGGAAATCTTCTTTGCATGCATCTCACCGATCGCACCATTTAAAACAGTAGCGTCCTGGCTGTATACGTATACCAGATTTCCATCGATCACTCCATATCCGGTGATAACACCGTCTGCTGGAGTTTCTTTTTCCTGCATGTTAAAATCAGTAGTTCTTGCAGTAACTGCTCCACCAATTTCAACAAAACTGCCTGCATCAAGCAAACCATTGATTCTCTTACTTGCTGCATTGTCTGCTGCCATGTTGCCCATAGTCTAGCCCTCCATTTTCATTATTTTAAATTGGGTTTTTCTATTTCGTATAATCAAAAAGCAAAACCAAATTTTTTCCAATTATATTATACTGTCTTTGGCACTTCAGCGCAATACTTTTCTTGTTTTTTGTTAAATACTTGACAAGGTGTTTCTTCCTATTAAAATAGGACTTTTTTAACGTAAAAGTCAACCACGCAGTCTATTCAGTTAACTTTTAATTATACATTTTCTCTGCAATATTATACAAAAAGGACTATTCACCTTCCAGCTTCACTGCCGGAAATAAATAGTCCTTTCTGATTTTAAACATTCATTTGATTTTTAGAATTTCTTTACTTTCTTCCGTTTCATATTCTTACATCTCTTCAGAAGGAATTCAGCAAGTTCATCTGTACTGCTGTTTTCCAGAGCAGTCTTTGGAAATCCGATCATGGCCCTCGGCGATCCCATCGTCTCCGGATCTGCTTTTACAACTACGCCAAATGCCTCTTTGGTCTCCAGGATCTTGGTAACATCTTCGTACGAGAACGATCTTGTCTTCTTTGCAGTCACACTGTCAAAATGGTCATCAAAGAAATCAATCTCTGAGCTAACCGGTCCTCCGTTCAGTTTGCATCGTCTGTCAAACTGATCTTCCGCATCTCCGACAGCTGTTGTTGCCAGTACTTTTCTCCAGATGGTTCTGTTTACTACTACTGCCGCAACAAATGCCAGTGCCCAAATTACAAGAAACTTGATAATAAAAAAGACCATTCCTCCCGGTGTGCCGCCTCCCGGATTTCCATATTTACATATAAAATAGAATGCCAATGGTCCTAATACAGCCACCACAAACTTTATCATCAGATCACTGTTATCTACACGGAAAAGTTCGCAGATCTGTTTTAACGTGCTCTGTGACTCCTTATAAGCCACACGGTAATAATTCGCCATATCATTTTCCCCTTTACAAAATCTGTAGTTTATTATATCTTTATATAGTTGATTATTCAAGAAAATCTGCAAAGATTGTTTATTAATTATCTATAAACTTTATCGCTAGAAAGCGTCATTTATTTTTGACATCTATTATCATTTATTCATATTTACTCTTTATCTGTTCAATCGTACTACCAATTTATAACATTTCAACATAATATTTTCTAAAAAAACATGAAAAACCTTAACTTTTTCTTAAACAATCGGTTGTACTTTAGTCTAGTTTGTGATAAGATTAACTGCGTTGAGAGTTTTAATCATAAGAGGGATTTCCTCGAATCTTTAAAACTAAAGAAAATTTCATATTGGAGGGTGAATCTCATGGAGAACACTAAGAAAAAATTACCATTTGGTTTCTATGTGTGCTGTCTGACTTTCTCTTTTGAAAGACTTGCATACTATGCTGCTAAATGGGGGCTTGCGATTTTCATCGTAGCCAGCGCGGCTAAGGGTGGTCTTGGACTTGACAAATCCGTAGGTGCTGCAATGAGTTCTAACCTGGTAGCTTTCACATATATCACACCTATCATTGGTGGATATATCGCTGACCGTTGGATTAGTCCTCGTATTCTTGTTCCTGTTGGTGAGATCCTTATGGGTCTTGGTTATCTGTGTGCTTGGAGAGCAACAGAGGCCAATGGTATCGCAATGATGTGGGCAATGATCATTCTTGTTTCTATCGGTACTGGTTTCTTCAAAGGAAACGTATCTGGTATTAACGGACGTCTCTTCCCATTAGCTGATCAGGACGAGCTTGACACTGTATTCAACTTACAGTATATGTTCGTTAACATCGGTTCTTTCTGTGGTACTACATTCCTTTCACTGATCGGTACAAACGCTGGATACCGTACAATGTTCCTTGTATGCGGAATCTTCCTGTTTATCGACTGTGTATGGTGGTTCGTAGGAATGAAATCCTTCGGCGATGCCGGAAAGAAACCATTCCTGGTTGACAACCGTTCTGAGAATGTTGACAAAGCAGACAAAGAAAAGGACAATGCACCACTTACAAAACTCGAGAGAAATCGTGTTATCGCTATTCTGATCGTAACTGTATTCTCTGGTATCTTCTGGCTGATCTGGTACATGGCTTACATGCCAGTTTACTATGAATTCGGTCCAGTATCTCAGGGAGGATCTGGATGGGCTAACTGGAACATCGGTTCCTTCGAGATGCCTACAGCATGGTTCGATTCAATGAACGGACTCCTTTGTATCATTCTTTGCCCTATCTTCGCAGGAATCTGGGCTAAGATGAGACAGCGTCCACAGGGTGACTGGGGAATGTTCACAAAGACTGCTATCGGAATTATCATCCTTGGTCTTTGTACAGGTTCCATGGTTCTTGCCGCTGCACTTTCAGGACAGGGAACAAAAGATCCAGTTGGTATCTGGGTAATCATTCTGGCATCTGTATGTATGTCACTTGGAGAGGTTATCTTCTCACCACTTGGTAACGCTTTCATCAGCAAATATGCTCCAAAGAAACTTCTTGGAACAATGCTTGGTGTATGGCCACTGATCATCTTCTTCTCTGGTAAAGCTTACGGACCACTTTATAACTGGCTCGGAAACTTCGACTTCGTTAAAGCATATGGTGCTGTTACAATCATCATCGTTGCCTGCGGAGTTATCATGTTAGCATTTACTAAGAAGTTCGACAAGATGGTTGAAGGTAAATAATTAATTACATAAAAATAAGACTTGCTTTTGCAAGTCTTATTTTTATGCCATTGGGGACGGGGTTTTCCGGCTCTTTTATTGTCCCTCTGGTTTTTCTTTCTGTTCTTATTTTTTACGATACTTTTTATTTCCCGTACTGTAACTTCTTTTGATCTGGTTATTATTCTTCGTCTTCTTTTTTGTACTGTCTTTCTTATTTGCCTTGGCACTAAAAGAATCTCCCGATCCACGTGGTGTAATATTCTTCTTTGTTCCAATCTCTTTCTGATCCTCAAATGCTGGCTTTAAAAGCAATTCTGCACCAATTACAAAGCAGGCAACTTCGACCGCCAGCTGCACCATCTCACCATTTTCCCCGATATGCTCAAAAAACGGATCCAGCACACGAGCCCCGGAAAGAATTACCATGGACACCCCTACATAGGATAACAGTGAATAATACATCATCGTCTTTCCCCTGCCCTCGTTCTGCTGCATGAAATAATATCCTGCGATGAAGATCACGCCGCCAAGAATCATCAATATGTACTTTAACATTCTTGTATCTACCTCCTGTCTTTTTATCTATCTGTTTGATTTTCCGGCTTTTTTGATAGTATCTCTTTTTAGAACCACTATGTTTTTTCTTTATTTTTCAAACAAATCTACACTATATTATACATGATATCCATTATAATTCCTATATTTTCTATCTATTTTTTCAACTTTATTTAACTATGTACTTCTGAATCTACGGGACTATAAAGGGATATGCCTTAAGCATATCCCCTGATTTTCAATCTTGTATTCTATTTCTGATTTCTGAACTGCATCGGAGTCATATCGTAAGCTTTCTTGAATAAGCGGTTGAAATGCTCCACATTCTGGTATCCAACTGACATTGCAATATTTTCAACCGTCATATTGCTGCTCTTTAGAAGTGCTTTTGCTTTCTTCATACGAATCTTTTTCACCAAATCTCCAAATGTCATTCCAGATTTTTCTTTAATATATTTGGACAGATATGGTTTGGACAGGAAGAACTTCTCAGCCAGATCATCTAATGTAATGTCGATATAATTTGCCTGCACGTAATTCATGATCTCAATCATTCTTGGATCAGTACATGCATCTGCATTTCCAAGTTCTTCAATCTTATTAACTGCAACGATCAAAGCTTCAATAGAGGCTCTGATGATATCAGGATCGATTCCTACGCCCCAGAATGTCTTGCCCTTACAGATAATTCCAACATAAGCTACTGCCTTAGAAGAAGATCCCTTTGTCAGCGAATGTTCCTCATAGAATGATAATTCATAGCTGATATTGAAATACTGCTTAATTGCATTACTTACCGCATCCAGACGTCCATTTCCATTAGAAGTGATTACTTTACTCTCTCCTGCATGATTAATAGTTACTTCTGCTGTAATTCCATCTACCTGTTTGAAATGGCACTCGTCAATGTGGAAGATAGACTTTGTATTAATGTAGTGATCTGAGAAAATCTGATATACCCAGTCAGGAGTCAGCTCTTTGTGGGCCTTATCTGATACATCTTTTACCATGTATCCTACTTCCTCACGCATCTCTTTTGGAAGGTTGATTCCATGACTGTGCATCAGGATATAATTTACGCCGCCTTTACCAGACTGACTGTTGATACGGATAACATCCGAATCATATTCTCTTCCAACATCTTTCGGATCAATTGGCAGATATGGAACTGTCCATTTGTCACATTTCTTTTCATCTCTCCATGCCATACCTTTGGCAATTGCATCCTGATGAGATCCGGAAAATGCTGTGAATACCAGGTCTCCTGAATATGGCTGGCGGTCATATACCTGCATTCTTGTCAGACGTTCGTATGTGGCACGGATTTTCTTCATATTAGAAAAATCAAGTCCAGGATCTACACCCTGGGAATACATATTCATACCAAGTGTAATGATATCAACGTTACCTGTACGTTCTCCATTTCCAAATAATGTACCCTCAATACGATCAGCGCCTGCAAGAATACCAAGTTCTGCTGTTGCTACACCGCATCCTCTGTCATTATGTGGATGAAGTGAAAGCACCACATTCTCTCTATATTTCAAATGCTTATGTACATACTCTAACTGACATGCAAATGTATGTGGCATCGCATTCTCTACAGTTGTAGGAATATTAATAATCGCCTTGTTGTCTGCAGTCGGCTTCCATACGTCCAGCACTGCATTACATACTTCCACTGCATAATCCACTTCCGTTCCATGAAAACTTTCCGGGCTGTATTCAAATGTAAAATTACCATCTGTCTCATTCGCAAGCTTAAGAAGCAATTTTGCTCCATCAATTGCAAGTTGTTTTATCTGCTCTTTGTCTTTTTTGAATACTTGTTCTCGCTGTGCAACTGATGTCGAATTGTACAAATGAATTACCGCATGAGGTGCTCCCTTTACCGCTTCAAATGTTCTTTTGATAATATGTTCTCTTGCCTGTGTCAGTACCTGGACTGTTACATCGTCCGGAATCATGTCTTTTTCAATCAAAGTTCTCATGAACTGATACTCTGTCTCGGATGCTGCTGGGAATCCAACCTCAATCTCCTTGAATCCGATATCTACTAACATCTGGAAGAACTCAAGCTTTTCATCCAGGCTCATCGGCTCAATTAATGCCTGATTGCCATCTCTTAAGTCTACGCTGCACCACTTTGGTGGCTGCTCTACTGCATCTTTTTTCGCCCAGTCATATGTAACCTCAGGCGGCATAAAATAACTTTTCTCATATTTCTGATAATTCTTCATAATTTAAAATCCTCTCTTTCTATCAAACATATTCACTGCGATGCATTCCCTCACCACAATGAACAAAAACTGCTGCGCTTTTATTATTGTATGCACCGCAATAATAATAATCAATTTGGTTGTTCATTTTTAATACTTTTATATCCTAACACATCCATACATAAAAGGGAAGTGATAAATTTAATCACTTCCCTTGATGTTTATTAATGTGTTTGACTTTTCAGATTATTCTGGCTAACTCTGCTCCAAAGACCGTTTTTTCGTAATTGTGACCTTCTCGTCGTAACAGGTAAATATCTCATCTACCTTTTCTTTCTGAAGCTTTGGTGTAATTACACTGACTATTGGTACGATTACAAGTCCCGCAATCATTGCTGCTGCTCCAGCATTGATTGGTGAAGCAATAAAATGTAAGAACAGATTCAGCACTGTAATTCCAACCCCAGCAGCAAAGCTTGCCCATACCGCTGCTCTCGTCACACCTTTCCAGTACAGACCATACATGAATGGTGCAAGGAATGCCCCTGCAAGTGCTCCCCAGGAAATTCCCATTAGCTGTGCGATAAATGTTGGTGGATCCATCGCAATCACTACAGACAACACAATGAAGAATACTACCATCACCTGCATAGTACGCACCTGTTTCTTTTCACTCATATCTTTCAGCACATTGTCTTTTAAGAAATCAAGTGTAAGAGTTGAGCTCGATGTCAGGACCAGTGATGCCAGCGTAGACATAGATGCAGATAGTACCAATACTACCACAATGCCGATCAGAATATCCGGAAGTGTTGATAACATATGCGGTATAATTCCGTCAAAGATCATATTCCCCGCCTCATCATGTAATTCCGGTGCGTCAAACAATCTCCCGAATCCTCCAAGAAAATAACACCCTCCGGAAATTACAATTGCGAATAGTGTTGAGATCACTGTTCCTGTGTTAATAGATTTCTCATCCTTTATTGCATAGAACTTTCCAACCATCTGTGGGAGTCCCCATGTTCCAAGAGATGTCAGAATTACAACTCCTAACAGATTTAACGGATCCGGTCCAAAAAACGAAGTAAAAGCTCCCTGCTGCCCCATTGTTACCGGTACATCACTTGGAATTTCTGCCATTGTCTTTATCGCCTGAATAAAGCCTCCCTGACCATTTAACACTGCCAAAATAACAGCTACAATTCCGCCAAGCATGATGATACCCTGAATAAAGTCATTGATTGCTGTTGCCATATATCCACCAAGGATTACATAAATTCCTGTAAATACTGCCATTCCGATAACACAATATTTATATGGAATATTGAATGCCATTCCGAACAGTCGTGATAATCCATTATATACAGATGCTGTATATGGAACCAGAAATATAAACACGATTGCAGATGCCGTAATCTTAAGCGCTTTGCTTCCATATCTCTCACCAAAAAAATCTGGCATCGTCTTAGAGTTCAGATGCTGTGTCATGACCTTCGTGCGTCTTCCAAGCACTACCCATGCAAGCAGGCTTCCGATAAATGCATTTCCAATTCCAATCCATGTCGATGCAAGGCCATATTTCCACCCAAACTGTCCCGCATAACCGACAAATACAACTGCGGAAAAATAGGATGTTCCATACGCAAACGCCGTAAGCCACGGACCTACTGATCTTCCCCCTAACACATAGCCATCCACACTTGTCGCATGCTTTCTCGCATAGATGCCGACTGATACCATAATCGCAAAGAATATCACCAGCATCAATAATTTCATCACCATAACTTTTTCCTCTTCTTTCCTCTCATTCTATAATCCGCTGACCTTTTTATCTCATCTCTTTTTGCGGATTTATATGCTAATTTGCTTTAAAGTGTTGCGCTTTAAAGCATTAAAGTTTATGTTGTTAGAATACCATAGATGATCAACTATTGTCAATATAAAAAAACAGCTATGATTCTCTGTTTCATGAATCTATAGCTGTTTTCCCTCAATACCTTTGCGTCTATTTTTTATTTTAACTTTTCTACTCTTTCCTGAATCGTCTTATTGAAGTTCTCTACTCTTCTTTCATATGTACCATTCATGAGTTCGGATTTCAACATAAAATCTGCTGTTGCAAGATTATTAGCAGTCGGAATGTCATAAAGTACCGCAATACGCGACAAAGCTCTTACATCAGGATCGTGTGGCTGAGCCTCTAATGGATCCCATAAGAAGATCATGAAATCAATCTGTCCTTCTACTATCTTTGCACCAATCTGTTGGTCTCCACCAAGCGGGCCACTGTTATAACCTTTTACCGGAAGTCCCGTCTTCTCAGCAATCAGACGAGCCGTTGTTCCTGTTCCACATAAGAAATGTCCTTTCAGAACTTCCTTGTTTTTATCGCACCACTCAATTAATTCCTGTTTCTTACCATCATGAGCAACCAATGCAATATGTTTTGCTTTTCCTATCTCAAATGTAACATAATTATCTTTTAACATTTGTTGAAATCTCCTTTCTTTTGTTTTGCTTTCACAAAAAATCTATTTTTATAATAGAATTTATTTTATTATCTGTCAACTTAAAAAATATGACATCCACTTCTTCCATGTTCTTTTACATAATAAAGGGCTTTATCTGCATCCTTAAATATATCGCCTTCCGGATTCTTTCTGTCTGAAAAAGCAACTCCGACACTCAATGATACAGCTGGAATTTTCCCTTCTGCTATTGCTAATTTTTCATTTACAGCTTTAATTTTGTCTTCTACTGTATATTTCAAATCAGTCGTCATCTTCACCATGATAATTGCGAATTCATCCCCGCCAATACGACAGACATAATCAATACTTCTAAAAGCCGTCTTTAAACTGGAGGCAACTTTTTTCAGGATCTCATCCCCGGTTGCATGTCCATATGTATCGTTAACAGACTTAAATGTATCTACATCGACAAGTATCAGTGCATACGGATTCTCGTTCTTTTCCTTTTCATGAATCTTCAGAAGCTTTTCATACGCTCCCCTATTAAGAAGTCCGGTTAACGCATCATGCTCTGCCTGATGTCTGATCAGTCTCTGTGTCGCTTCATTTTCCAGATAGACCTGATTATAAGTCACTGCAAGCTTCTGCAGCTCGGCTGCTCCAATCACAGGGAATATCTCTCCACGCTTGATACTCTCATTATAACTCAATAATGGTTTTACAATCAGTATATGTACCATAACTCCAATCATAATAACAAGAATTGTCAATATAGCAATTCCTATCTCTAATTTGCGATACATATCGTAAAATACGGTTGTTGCCCTTCTCTGACGTGTTTTTGTCTGTCTTATCAACGCAGACATACAATCAGAGACTTTGTTCGATATTTGCTGTTGCTTATTCCGATAGTTACTGTCATTTAGAAGTTTCTGCGCTTTTGCCATCTTCTCCGACTTGGAAAGTTCTCTGTCCGCTTCTGATAGCTTCTCATTCTTTATCTCTTTCGGCAAATCACGTCTGCCTGCATTAGTTGCCGACGCGACAAGCTTCATAGAGTAGATTTCTACTTTACTCAGATTATTCGAACTTTCCAATGCCGACTCTAATGATGCCAGTACATCTGAGCCATTAAAATATTTTTCCAGATTTTCTACTGCTTTATCTCTGCGTTTTAGAACATCTAACTCTTGAAAATACGAATCCATGTATCTTCGTGCTCCTGTAGTCGCATATTTTCTTGCCTGCTCTGTCAGATAATCCGATGCTTTCTGTAATTGTCTTGCTGAATTCTCGCATTCAATATACTGATTAGTTGCCTTCCTCATTACATTGAATTCTTTCTGTCCACAAATTGAAACTATTATAAAAAACAGCGCAATTACAATTGTGATTCCAATACTCCAGAAGCTCACTGTCTGAATCTTTATTTTTCTTTTCATCCGTTTCCTTCTTCCACCCGTATTCATCTGCCACAGGTTTTCTCATTCTTTTTTCTATTACCGCCAGAAATTATCAACGCAATATAATTCTTAACATAATTTTAGCAGTCAGTGAAAACAAAGGCAATATTAATTTTAGATTTTTCAGTAATTATTACTTTTATTGTATAAATATTTACATCGGACATATAACATATAACCAACACCAAGAACTATCAGAAACATTCCGCAGATTTCCCATTTCATATCTTTTTTTCCTCCGCTGGACGGCATAGTAAATACTCTGTCATTCTTAATTATATAAGATAGCTCCAGATAATAGTATTTACCATTTTCTCTATATGCAGGTTCTGTATCTCTTTTCTCCTCTGATATATAAGGGATTGTAATCTCTACTGGTTCTTTCAACAAACTATACCCCTTCATCGTTTCCTGTTCTGTAAGGCGGTATGTTCCATATTTCAGATTTTTCATCTGTATTATCCCTTTTCCGTCTGTCTCTGTTTCCTCAACTTTTTTCCACGATCCATCTTCCTGTCTCTGTTCTAACTTAAATTTTGCTCCTCCTAATCCAGTATTTTTTGCATCCCGCTTTTCGATTGTAATTTTGCCCTTTTTATAGCAAAATCCAGAATCATTATATCGGCTTTCAAAATGTGCGACCAGCATATCCTTCGATCCTGGAAGCAGTAAATCATGTATCTCTATTCCGTCACTATCCGTTGCATCATCTCCTACATTCTCTTTTGTTGGTACAAATTTATCCAGACTTACAGAACCACTCGCAAAACGTACGCCATATTTTCCTGCCGGAAGATTTTTAAAATAATACGAACCATCTTTTTCCGATGTTTCTGTATACACTTCCTTTCCATTTTCATTCCTTACTATCTTATACGCACCGGAGTCATCTTTTCTTAATAAATATACTTTTATACCACCTAACCGCTTCTCCTGTGGATCTCTTTGTCCATTCTCATTTTCGTCCAGCCATGTTGTCCCTGATATTGTACGATCTACAAAATATACTTTCGGTTTTGCTGTTGCATCTTTCCCATGAGAGATTCCGTTGACAATTACATTACCTCCTCTGGCTCCTTCAACCTTTATCCTGCAAGATACACTAAGTGTCTTCTCTCCTTGCAGATCCCCAATCCAGATAACTGCAGCCGGAGACTTTCCATTCATAGCTGTTATCTCTCCATCAGCTCCAATCTGCGCTCTATGCCAGATAATTTCACTTCCATTAATCATAGAGCTTTGATTATTCAAAATGTCTTCACATTTATAATCTTTTGCCGTTGTATTTTTCACATACTCAGACTCTGTATAATAGCAGTTCCATGAATCCAGATTACCTATTTTGTCAGGATTTATCTTCAACTCCTCCATCTTTACCCTACCATCAAAATCATTCTCTCTATTATCTCCATTTATCGGCATCGTATCCATGATTAATTGCCTGCTCATATCATTGCTGCTATTATTTCCTACATTGATCGTATAGCTTATAGAATCTTCCGGATCATGAAATTTCTGATCTGGTATCTTTGATGGCGAGCTCCTGTCCAGCTTTGAAATCCGGATTCCTTTTTTCGATTCATTTCCCAACGATTCGTTATAATCTCTTAGATCTTTCTCTCCTTTTATTCTTGCCGTATTCACAATCTCTTCATTGTTCTTTACATCATGATCATTATCCCCAGGAGTCCCAATCTGAGCACTGTAATGAATCTCTGGTAATGCATCCCCGGAATTCACATTTGTAAACTTCCATATCAGAGAAACTGTTCCATCCTGATTCTTTTTTACTTCCGGTTCAGCCGGACTGCCATCCACAATTTTTCCAGTATGCCCTGCTTCTTCATTCTGTATATACTTTCCAAAAAAGTATGAACTTCCCGGTACATATGATAATTTTTCTGGCAAAATATCTGTAACCGTAATGTTTGTATCGATTGCCTGCTTTTTCGATAGTTCATCAAATTGTGGCGTGAGAATGTAATCTACATACCTCTGCCCATCGCTCACATGATAGATACTTTTCTCCTTTCCATTTTCCAGTTGTTCTACACGCTTTGTAACCGTTGTTGCTGTATTCAGAATGTACAGAGAGTCTCCATAATTATAATCTCCCGTATGGCCTCCTGCATAACCAGAATCATCATATCTTGCCTTCTCATATGGCCGGTACTCGGTATGTGTCGCTTTTGGCAAACTTAACGGATTTGCCGGATTATTTCCAAGCATACTTGGGACTTTCTCTTTTCCTGCAATATCAATATAATCTTTTCCGCACCAGCTTTTTGCCGCCAGTACCGTCTGATAGATATTTCCCGGTACCGCATCCTCACTTACCGTTCCTTCAATCTGGGAATAAAGCATCGCCCCCTGCAACACCTTTCTGATATTTTTGTAATCTCCGTTCAATGGCCTGTACTCTGTCATTGCACCAATACAGCGATATCCCGATGTTTCTAATTCCGATAGCGACCGAAAATACTGCAATTCTTCCATCTTTGCAGACAACATCTCTTTATCACTATTCCAATTTTTTCCATCAGCTTTTGCCGCATAGAGTACAGTACTTTCAAAATTTGCTGCTTTTACCCATGTACCGACAGAACTTTTCCCTGAAAGATTAATGGCATCCGCGTCAAATTTTGTTAATACATTTGCCGCATACATCCGATTATTCATATCTCCATTTTCAATATTCAGAAAACCATTCATGATAGAACACTTATGTCCTCTGACCAGTGCATCCATCCCATTTCCCCAGTTCCCATATCTGGAAGGATATCTTCTTCCCAATGGATCCGATTCCGTCTCTCCTCCACAGTCATCTGCCATAGAATATTGGATACGGTATGTATGATCTCCTGGTCTGGATAAATATACAGTCGAAGTAATTGCATCATCTGTCATTTGCATCTGGTTCGAATTATCCATAACTACATTTATTTCCTGTCCCGATGCAGAGCGTGCCTGAAGATTTACATCTTTTATCGTCGTCTGGAAGGTTCCATCAGAGACATTTAAATCTTTCAATATCTGTACATTCTTTTTCTCCGGATTCGTTGTTCCATTATTATAAGACGGAGTCAGAATATAAATCATCCCTGCCGAAAAACATCCAATATTCTCAACACCTTTTTTATAATCAAAATATATATTTGTAAGATTACTGCTTCCGAGATCTGCATTCGGCAACTTCTCTGTATCAATCTCATAGTTACTTACCGTAACCGATATTACATTTTTCTTCTTTACTGCATTCCAATTTCCTCCCTGATAACAAGTAGTACTCCCTTCATATGGCCAGCTCAGTGCTATGTTCTCCGGTCCTCCATATACAATATACGAAGTATTTCCTGTTATATTTCTTCCATCAGATGTCTGCCCGTTTGTTACATGTGGTCCCCACGTTAACACCACTGGCTCATAATTTTTGCTTACATATTCTTTCTGCTCATTTGAAAGGGTTGTATTAGCCGGCACAAAAGTAGTAAATAATTCCAGATCAAAGGTGATTGGTCCGTCTGGAAGTTCGATCCCTTTCAGATCTTTTCCTTTATCATTATAAAGCTGTAATGTAACTCCATATCCCATTGTCGTACCCGTTACTTTTCCAATTCCCTTATCCAGCGCCTTTTCATTGCCTTCATCCAAATCATATGTTCCGCCTATATACTGATTGTATGACTCTATACCTTGCTTTAGCTGCACGTTATACCTTGGTTGCGCTGTTACTTTTGTTTCATTTGCCTGTATAGTAATTTGTTCTCTTCTGGAATGTTCTTCACAAACCGTTTCACTTTCTGTCGGATATATTGAAGCATCTCCAATTTCCACATTTCCCGCCCGGTTATGCTCCATCCATGCTGTCAAAACAGGGCTTACGCTGTCTCCATTTTTCATTGCTTTAACTTTTACCACCGCCATCAATGTACCCTGTCCCGGAATCGCCGTCGGATTTGTTGTCGATCGTACTAATGTCTTTTTTCCTTTTAGTATCTGACAAGATCTTGTCTCTTTCATTCCATCTTTGTTAAAATCATAGGTCCTGTCTTCAGTTATGACCTTCCACCCATAATCCATCCAGCTCATAGCCGTTGTATTCCATACTGCTTCTCTGGATGTCAACGGTAATATGAATTCAAATTCTATTGCACCTTTTTCATAATATTTTTCATTCGTTACCGCTGTACAATAGTTTAAATTATATGTAATCTCATCAAATGTGCGCACTTTCCCGTTTGCACCATTTTCATCATTACCCGTTCTATTTTTGTAACATGGATCTTTCGGATCATCACTCGTATCAAAATTTTCCGTCCCGTCAATTATTTTTGAAATTTCAAATTCAGCAAGATAAGCAGAATCCGTATCCAGTGCTGGTTGAATCAAAGTACTCTTTTCATCCGCTTCTGCTTTCACCGCAAATGCAAATGTAGGTATCAATAAAACAATCCACAAGACTACACATACCCCTGACCATCTATACCTTTTCTTTTTATCTTTTATCTCCATCAAACCCTTCTCTACTCTTTACATTCGCAATATACAAGCAGTCTTTGATAATTATGCCGATACGGATGACACGTAATAAGCGTCACCATATCTCTTCCTTTTTGTATCAGAATCGGATCTGTCTCATCCGGCATTATTATCTTCTTTTTCTTTACTTCGTAACACCTGGTTTCCCATAGATTAGTCACATATATCTTCTCTCCCGGTTTTAATTTATCCAGATCACGGAACATTGCTGCTTTTGCATATCCTCTGTGTCCCGCAATTACACAATTCGTATTATCGCCGCCTATTGGAAGACTTGTCTGTGACAAATGGGCCGCACCATGTATCATGTTTTCTTTATTCGCACCTAGATATATCGGTAATATAACTTTTATTTCCGGTATTTCCAGATATCCGATCATATTACTTTGCAATCCCCAGGCTTGCAAATCAAAACTACTCTTCTGATAACTCCATGCATCTTTCAGTCCGCTCTGTCCTTCTTCATATAATCTTCTATTGTATTGTTCCATCATTTTTCTGAGTGAATCCAGATTAGTATCAGCTGACATTCTATCGTATTCTCTTATCTTTTGCTCCACTTCTCTCTTCTGCCTCTTTCTGCAACCATACGGATACAAACATGTAAATATACCCCCAATAATACAAATAAAAGCTGTTATTATAAGTATTTTCCGAAATGGTTGTTTTCTCTTCTTTATTTCTTTTTCTTGCTTATTTTTCACTTTCATCCCATGTACTAATAATCTATGCGTATTAATTCCATACGGTGTACAGGTAATTAGCGTACATAAATTTTTGTCCTTATCTATTGCAAGTGAAGATACTTCTTCCGGTTCAACTATCTCAATATTAAATACTTTATAATCCAATCTCTCGCCCAGTACATGGATCTGAAAAAAATCACCCACTTGAATTTTGTCCAGATTTGAGAATAACTTTGCCTCTGTCATTCCCGTATGAGCTGACAATACACTATGAACGCCTCTGCCTTTTATCGGCAGACTAGTCTCTTGGAGATGTCCGACACTATCTTTCAATACCTTTTGAGATATACCATGACGAATCGGAAGATGAACATTAATTTTATCAATATCCAGATATCCCATTATCCCAGAGCCGTCAACATCCAGCATCTGCTCATATTCTCTGGTTGTCAATCTCTGCGCTTCTTCATCAAAAGGATCTGTCATAATAACATCGCTGTCTAATATCTTATGATTATACTTTCCGGCTGCTTCCAGCATCTCTTTTTTCTTCTCTTTCGAACAATCTTTCAATCTCTTTTCATAGCCGTCAATTATCTTAGAAGCATTTTTCTGATTCACCTTCGAACTAATCCATGGATACGCCATTACCAGTAATCCCGAAGAAATCAACAGAAAAATAATTACCTTTCTTATCATATTCTTCAAAATAATAATCTTCTCTTAAACTGCCTGATTTTTCTTACCAACCGTGCCCTTTAATATTAAAATTCCAGCTATTACTAACAGTCCGCCAAATATCAAGAATACCACTGCTCCTTTTCCTCCCGTTGCCGGAAGCAAAAAGCCTTTCGTATTATTAACTTTCAGCATAACATTTCCATTTGTCATAGTATAATTACTCTTTACCGATATTCCTTCTGCGCTTTCATCCATATATGTTTCATTTTCCGCCGTAATCTTGATTTCAATATCTTCTTTCAAAAGGTTATATCCTTTATTCGTTTTCGTCTCTCTTAAATAGTAAGTTCCTGTCCGGATTCCCTTCACATAAATCTTTCCATTCTTATCCGATGTTAATACATCGTTTCCATTCTTATCCAGATAATACCCTTCATCCGCTTTTGTTACTTTGATTTCATTTTTTTCAGAATCTAATAACTGAAAGGTTACATTCTCCAATTTATTTGTAATATCACCACTTCCGTATTTTAAAAGATCAATTGCGTATGTATAGATCTGCGCTTTCACCGGATCCGTTGTAATGGTTACATCTTCCTCATCATCTTCTACATTTGCCTTTTTTGAATATGTAAGAGATGCTTTATTTACATTTCCAACACCTACTGCGGCCTTTTCATTCAACTTCACCTCATATGTTATCTCTACTGATTTATACTTGGCTGCTTTAACCGCATCAGACAGCGTTTCTGGATTAAATGCATATGATAACTGCTTTCCTGCCCGGTTGAACTGGTAATTTACAGATGCTGCTAATTCATCTTTTGTTCCGTTGTCTCTGATTCCATATACTTTATTTTCTTTTACAAATTCCAGACCTTCTCCTAAAATATCATTGACTACAAATGTCTTCATTTTTCCAATATTGTCTGGTACATCTGCATCAATCTTAAATGTCACATTTCTTCCAATCTCTGCATCTGCTTTTTTTGTCTCGCCATGATCCGATAAAACCGTCTTTCTGATGTCGATTTTTTCTGTCTGGTTTTTGGGATATACATTCACATCATAGACCCATTCTTTTCCGTCATCTGTCATAGGAATCGATACAAAAAACGGCGCTGTTGTTACGTTCACATTCGATGGGTAACTATATTCATATACCAGATAAATTCCTAATGGAAGTTCCGATGCTTTTGCAATCCCATCTTCGTTTGTTGTTATATCTTGTAGATTATCCGATTTATATTTTGTTTCAATTTCAACCTGTGATTTCCTTTTTAATGCCTGGCTCATGACATCTGTATTATAGTATCTTTTCCCATTCACTGTCATCTCTGCTTCCCGATCCGTAAGTTCAAGGAATTCCTTCGTCTTCGCATCCACAGTATAACCCGTTCTCACATTTCCCTCTTTGTCATACTGCCCCATATCACCAATCTTAACGTATTTAAACGTCACACCTTCTAATGGTTTTAACCGTTCTCCTGCATTTTTCACAGCGGTATCCAGTTCTTTTTGTGACGGATATTCGCCGAGGTCTGCTATGCTCTCTCCCACATATTTGTGAATAGTCATACTTCCTTTAGCAGTACCATCTACAGTTGTTCCTGCTGCTTCTACCTTCGATATGTTCATCCCCATTAAACCTATCGTCATAGCTGTTGCTGCAAGCATCGTTGTCATGCATCTTAATACCTTTTCTATTTTCATATTATATTACGGATTCGCTTTTTTGATATTATCATCGATGATTGTATTTAAAAGCAATAAAGCCCTCACTTTATCACTTCTCATCGTCACATATCTTAATTTCTATATGTTTGCCCAGAGCATTCGCATATTTCTCCAACATTACAAGTGTCGGAACTCTTGTTCCTCCTTCGAATCTTGCCAGATTCGATGTTCTTATCCCTGTAATATCTGCCATATCCTGTTGTGTCATCTTCTGACGATGTCTTTCTTCTACTAATTCTCTGATTATCTCTGAAGAATCTCCCAGCACTTTCGTCTGTATATGATCAGCATATGCCAATAATCTTTTTTCTCTCCGCTCTTTTTCTGTGTGATATTCTTCCAGAATCTGCTCCATATCCTATCACCTATCCCTATCTTTTTCAAGATTATATCATTGATGATACAATCTTGTCAACGCTTTATTATCAGTTATAAACGGTAACTTTGTTCCCGTTGTATTTTCTCAATCTCCTCATTCGCGCTTACTTTATCAAAAGTTAAAAACAAAAAAACAGCGGAACACCGTTAAAAATTAGTATTTCACTGTTTCTTGTCCAATAATGTTCTCTTTGTGTGTTCTGTCCAAACTATCGACCAACAGGGACACAAAAAAAGCCACTATTTCCCGTCCCCAACGGCTCTTGTCATCTCATCAAACTGCTCTTCCATCTCTTTCACGAGTCTGAACTGCGTCCTTGCGCGGACCAGATTGTGTTCCGGATAAGCCGTTTTGAAATACACATCTCCTTGAAGGAAATCGGCAAGGAATCGCATACCGCATTCCAGTGTCATGAGTCTTGCTCCCCATGGGAGACTTGCAATCTCTGCTGGTGTCAGTACGTCTTTTGCCATCTCCAGATAGCCCTTGACATAAATCTTATAAAGATCCATATCAAAATGTACTTTATCCAGATCCTTTTCATCTTCTTCGGCAGTGGATGCACCAAAGCGGATAGAATCGCCGAAATCATTTGCTGCAAGTCCCGGCATGATTGTATCCAGGTCGATGATACATAGTCCCTTTCCGGTATCTTTATCGAATAAGATATTATTAAGCTTTGTATCATTGTGTGTAACCCGCAGCGGAAGCACTCCTTCTTCTAGCTGTTTCATCAACACACCACAGTCCTCTTTTCTTGACAGTACAAAATCAATTTCTTCACGACATAATCTTGCTCTATTCTTCACATCTTTGCGCTGTGCGTCTTCAAAATCATGGAAACGCTTCACAGTATCATGAAACTTCGGAATCGTCTCATAAAGGCTCTCTGCCGGATAATCACCTAACTGCTTCAAAAAGTGTCCAAAGCTTAATGCTGACTGATAGAACTGTTCCGGTCTTTCTACCGTCTGGTAACAGATAGAATTCGGTACATAATGGAGACAACGCCACGGCTGTCCGTCCGCATCTTCAAAATAGCTTTCACCAGATTTTGTCTTAATATAAGACAATGCCTCCCTGTCCAGATCTCCGCCTTCTCCGCGGATAATATTCCGCAGATATTCTGTAACGCCGAATATATTGTCCATTACCTGATCCGGATTTTTAAATACATTAATATTAATGCGCTGGAGAACATAAAGAGGAATATCTGTGCCATCCGGTCCCGGCATATACACCGCATATGTTTCATTAATATGTCCTTCTCCAAATGGCTTCACATAACTGCATTGCGGGCCAAAGCCAAATGCATAAACTGCATCTTCCAGGCTCCTGCTGTCCACTCCTTCGATCTTCCTCCTGGTAGAAAAGATCACTTCTCCCGCTTCTACTTTTCTTCCTGATTCAATTGTACAATTCGACTTCACAACACTGCCAAGCCCGACATGCGCTCCAGCACATACCACCGAATTATGGTCTACTATTGCTCCGCTGTTGACCAGCACTGCCCGTTCGATCCTTGTATTCGTGTTCACAACTGCCCGCTGCATAACAAAGCACCCAGGCTTAAGTACTGCACTTGGGCTTACTACTGCAGATGGATGCACAATTGCCGGAACTTCATATCCTTCTTCCAGTAATTTGTCCGTCCAGAACAGACGCGTCTTATTATTTCCGAATGCTGCCACCGCCACCGGATATTCTGAATGTCTGACTTCATAGTCACAACACATACCAATCACATTTTCATCCTTGACCGCATCATCCAGAAATGCTACTTTTTCATACCCTAATGCCTGCGCAGTCTCTTTTACCATCTGTCCAAACCCGCCGGCACCAAGAATCAATAACTTTTTTTCCATGTACTTTCCCTCAATTATTCATAAAATTCTTTCTTTTATCTTATTTCAATTATTTTTTCTACTACAATATATTTATGGTTTTTCATTACATCTGCTTTCTTACCACCATATATTCATCACCGTTCCGGTAATATGGGCACTGATAATGCTGGTCGGAAACAAGACGCATATATTCATCTTCATCCATGTTGATATCGCACATATAACACTCATATTCTTCATCATATGTATAATACGTACAACTTTCGCAACTGTTCTGAGCCATGTTGTTCCCCTTTTCTGTATTCTTTACTATTGCATAATTTTTTTTATTATATCATATTTTAGGTCTCTGTACGTAAAAAAGAGCATAAACATTGCAATTACGGGTTGCCTGTGTTTTGTTTTCCATGCTATATTTTATGTGATATTTTTATCAAACTAATACTAAAAGAATATACTAAAGGAAAGGGTTATTATGGATTCACTATTTAACACTCCACAGGAAGTTGTGCAGGCTAATATGAACGGTGCCGTAAAGAAAGCCACAACTTCAAAAAAGAAAGTTTTTTTCATGGGAATTATGGCAGGTGTCTGCATCGCACTTGGTGCACAGTCCAGTAATGTTGCCATGCATGACATTGCAAATGTAGGACTTGCCCGCCTGGTCGCAGGCTGCGTCTTCCCTGTAGGTCTTATGATGATCGTCTTTATCGGGGGAGAACTCTTCACCGGTGACTGTATGATGACAATGGCCTGCATTAAGAAAAAGATCAGCGTTACCGCACTGATACGCACACTGGTCATTGTTTATATTGGAAATATGGTAGGTGCTGTTGCACTTGCATATCTGGTATATTTCTCCGGACAGTATAATTACACCGGCGGAGCACTTGGTGCATTTACGATCAAGGTTGCTCTCGGAAAGGTAAGCTTATCTTTCCTTCCGGCTCTGGTATCCGGAATCTTATGCAACATTCTGGTATGTGCAGCTGTACTGATGGCTTCTACTGCCAAAGATATTGCCGGAAAATCTCTTGCCATCTTCTTCCCGATCATGGCATTCGTCGTATCTGGTTTTGAACACTGTGTTGCAAATATGTATTATATCCCGGCAGGAATCTTCGCATCCATGAATCCGGATTACGTTGCAAAAGCAAAGGACTTGTATGGAATTACTGCAAGCCAGATTTCTTCCCTTAACTGGAAGAATTTCTTTGTAGTCAATCTGCTGCCAGTTACAATCGGTAACATTATCGGAGGCGGATTTATCATCGGTGGATTATTCTTCTATCTGCACGGCAAAAACTGCAAATAAGTAAAATACAAAAGAACTTGCCATCTGCATATTCTCTTGTATTCTTTCCATTGCTTTTGAGTTTTCTCCTCCGATACGTTAGACTAAAATTAGTATTTATGTACAAACATCTTGCGCTTCGTGATGACCTGTCTTTACTTCCGAAAGAAAACACGATTTTACAATTGAACGATATTATGATCATACACACAGAAGGTCTGAATAGTTAACCGCTATCCAGACCTTCTACTGTCTTTATTTATCTAATTTCTATTTTGCAAATTCTCTGAGCATCTTTGCCAGTCTCTCTGCTGTCTCCTCAATTCCCAGTCTGGCGCTGTTGATACAAAGATCATAGTTGCGTGCTTTTCCCCAGCCTTTGCCGGTATGGTAATCATAATAAGCTTTTCTGTCTTTGTCTTTCTTTCTCACCATTGTAACAGCCTCAGCCTCACTTATAGAAAGCTGATTCATCTTTCTTTCCACACGCCATGCAAATGGTGCTGCAATAAAAAGGCTGATATGTTCAATCTCTGCCTGATCCAAGATATAATCTGCGCAGCGTCCGACAAATACACAGTTATCCTTTTCTGCCAGTTCCCGGATAATAGAGCTGTATGCCAGATCCAGTGTATCATTGGCAGTCATACCATTCAATTCCTCATTTGGTACATTATACCATACCTGATGAAGCCATGGATTACGCTTTTTCTCATCTGCTTTTTCCAGCACTTCTTTCGGCATCGCAACAATCTTTTCTGCTGCCTTATCGATCAGATCTCTGTCATACAGTTTAAGTCCCAGCTTTTCTGCAACTAACTTGCCGATTTCATGACCGCCGCTTCCAAACTCTCTTCCTATACATATAATCATAAGCGCTTCCTCCTTCTGGTTCATAAATCCCGTCTTTATATACTTTAAATATACATCTTTTTCCGACATTTTTAAACCAACAATCCAAAGGAAATGTCTATTTGCTGTCCCTAAAATTTGCCACTGCGTCCTCCATGACTGGAACCCGAAGAACTGGTGTGTGTGGAACTTCCTCCACCTTCCGTTTCCCGTTCAATTTTCCTCGTTGTCACGACACGGTTCACAAACCGGTCTACTCTTTCCGTCAGTTGGAGACTTCCTTCTTTTTCATATGCAACAGCTTCCACCTGTGATTTTACAGATTTTAATTTTGCTTTTTTCACCAGTGCAATGAGCAAAGCAATTCCACAACCAATGAACAGATCCCCGAATAACCAAAGTGGCGATACCTTGCCTTTTGGCAGGTTCCCTGTATCATATGGTTTTCCCTTTTTTGCCTGTGTAAGAAAATCATCACAAAGCGATGCATATTTTAAAAATGCATCCATATACTTTCCATCACTCAGATACGACACAAACTGGTCTTCCATATAAGAAAGTCCTGCATCTGTAAATGCCGTAATGCCATATCCGTTGGTCGTCATATGCCACTCTCTGTCATCCATTGCAACCAAAAGCAGGATTCCACTGTGATCATCTCCATAGCCATATCCATTGTAATCATAAAAATCATCTGCATAAGCCTCTACTGTCTTCCCTTCCAGGGAATCCACCGTCACAACTGCAACATCACACTTTTGTTTCTCACTGATCTCATCAAGTGTATCATTTAATGTTTTCTCTTCATTGTCTGTCAGAATGTCCGCATTATCAACCAGCCTTGACAGCTGCCTTGTGTCTGGTATTTCTTCCGCATTCACATGTATAACCTGGACTATATTGCCCTGAACTGCACATAATAAAGCCAGGAGAAATGCCAAAAGTATGCCAGATTTCCGACTTCTTATCCGATTCTTCTTCATGCCTTTCTCCCTTTCCTATATCAATACCATCAGCCACATGATCGCATAAAGAACAATTCCGATCACAACTCCTCTTGTCACTACATATTTCCAGAATGCTCCTCTATCTGCCGGCAGATCTCCGACAATTTTACCTGTCTGCCCGTTCATTGCAAATATGTATTTTTCGTCTCTCCACGTTGTATTCAGGATCCATACCGGATAGAGTGCATATTTATGTTCAGATTTCTTTAATTTCACATCGTCTGTAATTGGTTTTACAATAGAATATCCTTTCACGCTATCCCGGAGTTCTCTTTTTATACTTGCTTTAGCTCTTTTATTTGCACGTTTTTTACATTCTTCTGCTTCTACATCATAGCGTTCTGCCACGTATCCTGCCAGATAGGGATCCTTAAACGGAACTGCCTCTTTAAAATCATATGGCTCCAGTGACTCCATCAGATCATCATCCATTTTTCTCGATCCATCTTCCGGAATATGTTCAAATGCCATCGTGCCGCCACGTTCAATCTGAAAGAATTCATGTTCCGTATATTCCACATCCCCGGATATCCACACTCTTGTCTTTTCTGCATTGTATGTAACACGGGCATCTGTCTCCATGTCAAACAGCCAGAACGGTACATAGATTCCCACGATCTCATCGATATGATTTTCGTCTTTAAAAAGTGCCGGTACAAAAGCTTTTCCCTTCAGGTGTTCACAATACGCTGCCTTTGCCGCCTTTTTATCCAGCTTAAACGGGATCACATAATCCGGCTTTAATTCACCTTCAAACTTTCCCTTTAATACAACACGGTTCCCACAGAACGGACAGGTCGTGGCTCCTGTTGTCTTGTCAGCCGTGATCTCTCCTCCACAGGATTCACAGATGTAGGTAACAAAGTTGTTCTCTGCTGCGTGATTTGCCGGATCATCTTTTTTATGCTCTTCTTTCTTTGATACCCGTTCGTCATCTGTATTCTGAGACGTATTTTTTGCTGCAAGTGTCTCATATTCTTCTACAGAAATCTCGGTATCACAATACGGGCACTTCATCTTCTGGGAGACGCTGTCGAACTCCATCGTACCGCCACAGGCCGGACACTTATATTCTTTTATATCAGACATAGTTTCTCCTTATCTGAATTTTATCTAATCGTATTCTTCGGGTTCTTATACCATGTCACCTTCGTTAAATGGATCTCCGCATTCCGGACAGAATTTCGGCGGATTTGTCGGATCTTCCGGCTCCCAGCCACATTTATTGCATCGGTATTTCGGCTTGGCTGCCGGTCTTGGACTTCCGCAATTCGTACAGAATTTGCCCTGGTTCACTGTCCCACAGCTGCAGGTCCAACCAGCCGGTGCCTGCGGTTTCTGCTGTGCCTGTCTTTCTGCTCCCTGATTATAAAGTCCTTGCAGATTTGCACCGCCGTTCATACCGGATGCCATATTCATTCCCATGAATCCCATCATTGCTCCGTTCGGATTACCTGCCGCACTCTTCATTGCTTCTGCCTGCGCCATACCAAGCGTTGCCGCCATCATACTTGGATCCGTGTACATCGCTGTATTCTGCGCCTGTTTGATGGCCTCTGCATCCTCATCTTTGATCGTAACCGGATTAAATGCTACCGATATAATAGAAATGCCGCGGAGCTCTGACCATTTCTTAGTCAGAATCTCATTCATCGCATCTCCGATTTCCATAGAGTGTGCCGGGATCTGACTTGGACGGATCTCAAGTTCTGCAATCTTCGCAAAAGCCGGCTGCAGCGCATTCACAAATTCGGTTTTTAACTGAGGTGCAATCTGATCTTTCTCATAGCAGTCTGTAACATTTCCCCCCAGATTTGTATAGAACAGCAACGGATCTGTAATACGGAATGAATAGATTCCATTACAGCGGATCTCAACATCTTTATCCAGGTTAATCCTCCTGTCTACTACACGGAACCATACCGGATTGGCTGTTCCGAACTTATTGTCCGTGATCTCTTTCGTATTGAAGTAATATACTCTCTGGTCTTTTGCCGTATCCCCGCCATATGTAAATCTTTTTCCGATCGTCTGAAATGTAGTTTTAATCCCTTCTCCAAGGCTTCCGCAGAAAATGCTTGGTTCCGAAGACATATCATAAGTATATTCTCCAGGTTCTGCGCACACCTCCACGATTTTTCCCTGATCAACGATCATCATACACTGTCCGTCTGCAACTGCGATTCCCGAACCATTTGTAATTACATTCTCGTGGCCTTTCGTATTTGATGAACGCCTGTCGGTACGCTTCTTTCCGCGCACCATCAGTGTGTCATTGTCTAACGAATCACAATAGAAAAATTCTTTCCACTGATCTGCCATGGTTCCGCCTGCTGCCCTTGATGCTGCTTTGATAAGTCCCATAGTCCTTCCTCCTGTAAATTTATATATTTTTTATATAGTTTTACTTTATTATCTTC
>ERZ808240.1095-NODE-1095-length-34464-cov-6.206806_pt1 | contig 34464 bp, 51 predicted proteins | sample MGYA00521084_ERZ808240 | MGnify/ENA primary metagenome ERZ808240 (study PRJEB31516, sample SAMN03275571) | gut metagenome | biome: mammalia-associated habitat; material: feces | host: Papio cynocephalus | place: Kenya | collected 2012-08-06 ... | reverse complement strand
AAGGATTGTTAAGCCATTGATTACCGCCAAGCCCCCCATTCATCATAGCTGCCATAGCCATTGGGTCTTGTCTGTTTGCCATTGCAGCATACGCAAGAGCATTATCATTTCCCTTGTCGCAACAAATAATTTTTTCCGCTTCCATATAGTTTAGTTTTTGTGTTCTTGTGTTAGGATTTTCCTAACCTCTACAACAAAGGTACATTAGCATTCCTTGTAAGTTTTTTGTTCTCCTTGTAAGTTCCTTGTAAAAAAATAGGCAGCCGAAGAACGACTGCCATAAAAGTTATACGACCTTGATTATATCTTCATTTAGATAAGAAGATATTTTAGAGAGTGTAGATAGAGTGAAGTTATGAGTACCCCCAAGCCATCTTGACACTTCTGCTTCAGAACGCCCAATCCCCTTAGCAAAATCTTTCTGTGTCATACCTCTATCTTTAAGTATGCTTGCAATCTTATCAGAGATAAGCATAGAAAGATTTACTTGCCTTTCTATATTGTCGGGTATCTTTGCTAAAGCTTCAATAAAAAACTTTTCACCTTTCATAGTTTAAAGGATTTATCTTCTATACCATTAATCGTTTTTTCTTCGATTATTACATTACCATTCTTTATTGCAATTTTAAGAGCCTTGTCTAACTTTTGCAAATCTATTACATATCCATTCAAGTCGTCACAATCTTGGTATGTCTTTGTATTTTTAACACCACCATTACCAGCAATTAAAATGCTATCATTAACTCTTAAACAATACAACCTTAATTTACCTGATTGTATAGGAAGAGCGCATACATTATCGCTATATTTTCCTTCGGGTCGAAAATATCGTTCAAGGAAACCGCTTGTTTCAAGCATCTTTTTAATTGCAGTTAATATTATATTAAGGTCTTTGCTATAGCTTTCACTATTGTTACGAATAAACTTTTCGATTTCACTACAACTTTCTCCTTCAATATAAATTGTAAATAGACTTCCCTTAGAGGCTTGTGCAACAGATTTAATTTTTACTGATTTCATATTTTCTTTCTTTATTATATTGCAAAAGTACAAACTTTTTCGCAAATTACCTTATAAAGTAATTTATTTTATTCTATAAATTCTTTGTATCTTTGCTCAAAGGGCACTCTGATAATGTTAAAAAAACGCCTAAATCGTGCAAATATCGTGCAACTAATACAAACATATATCTAACTATCTAATATTCAACACTTTACAAACATCCGTAAAATGCTTTGGGAGCAGGGGGTCGTGGGTTCGAATCCCGTCGCCCCGACAAAACTTAAAACCGCTGATTATCAAGCTATAAAGGCTGATAATTGGCGGTTTTTTCGTTGGTTATATATACGTTTTACTATCCGTTTTAGGGATTTTTTTGGACAAAAAAGGGCAATTTTAGTGCAAATTTGTGAGCTATTTGTGAGCTATTTGTGAGCTAAATAGCGCTTATGAGTTCATGTGGATAATAAAACGAGAAGAAAATGGGATATAAACTTAAATGGTACTTGGACCTAAGAAAAATGAACGCAGAGGGCAAAGGACGTCTCTGCATTGTGATTTATTGTAATGGCTCTTCGGCTATGATGGCCACGGGGGTGATGCTGCGTAAGGGGGAATGGACGGCTGATAGAGTTGTGGGGCTACCTATGGCTGAGAAACTGACTCAGATGCTAAAGTTGAAGATGGCTAAAGTGCAACTCTTTATTGAGGAAATGGGGTGTTACACTGACCTTAATGCGATGAAAGCAAGCGAACTGAAGCAACGGGTTCTCTGTGTGATGGAAGGGGGAACTGAAAGAAATGCTAAAGGGAAGGAAAAGCAATGTACGCTATTTAAGGTGTATGCTGAGAAGTTTTTGGAGAGAATAAAAAAGGAAAAAACGAGGGAGGTTTATGCCTTTACGCTAAGAAAGTTGGGAGGATTTGTGGATATAGATGCCTTGCGTTTTGAGGATATTACGGTGGGATGGCTAAGGGATTTTGATGCGTGGATGACTGAAACGTGCAAGGTAAACACAAGGGGAATACACATGAGAAACATACGCGCCTTGTTTAATGCTGCTATCGACGAGGGGGTTGTGAAGTCAGAGCTTTATCCGTTTAAGCGGTTCAAGATAAAGAAGGAGGACACGATGAAGCGGTCGTTGAGGGCTGAAGATGTGAGGCGATTGCGCAACTATAGGTGCGAGGAGTGGCAAAGGAAGTATGTAGACTTGTGGCTGCTCTCGTTCTACCTTTGTGGCATCAACATGATTGACTTAATAGCCTTGCCACCCATGGGCGACGATGGGGTGATTGAATACAGAAGGAGCAAAACGGGGGTGGTATGCCGTTTGACGGTACCCGAGGAAGCGCTTGAGATTATAGAACGCTACAAGGGGAAAAAACGTTTACTCTATTTTGGTGAGCACATAGGCATGGGGCTTGACGAGTGGCACAATTGGATGCGACGGCTTAATGAGGGGCTGAAGTGTGTGGGACCAGCGAGCCACATGTATGTGAGCAAACGTGGTGGAGGCAAAACAAGGGTTAAGGTGTATGATGCACTATTTCCCGAACTTACCTCTTATTGGGCGCGCCACACGTGGGCTACGTTGGCGGCCGAGGCCGATGTGCCCGACGCTGTGATAGATGCTGCCTTGGGGCATAAATCGCCTTATCCAATGACTGATATTTACGTACGCCGTAATTGGAAAAAGGTGGATGAGGCGGCAAGGAGGGTGATTGCGTATGTGGATGGAGAAGAAGTGTAGAGAGGTTGTATGATTGCACATTCCTAATAAGAAAAAATGTATTACTTGCTTTGATAATACATTTTTTCTTATTATCTTTGTACTATCAAAAGGAAAAGAAAGGAGGTGTAAATGAATGACTAAAAAGGAAAAAGTTATAGCTGCTCAAGCTATAGTGATGCTCGAAGAACTTTATAGAATATCTGACAAAAGGATAATAAAGGATGAAGCTCGCAGATTAATTGAAGAATTAGAGAAAGCTATTGATTACTAACAAAATCCCCCCCTCTCTACAATGGAGGGGGATTTAAGCAACGCACATGGAAACTAAAGAACAAACAACTAAAATGAACGAGGCGGTGAGAAAGGCACGTGTTTTATTGGAGAATGAAACTAAAGGTGCTGCCTGGCTTGCGCTGATTGATGTAGGAGAATTTCTGAACTTTTCGGGCATTGCCCGAAAGTATTTCGGAAAGAGTGGCAATTGGTTATTGCAACGTTTGCATGGATATAACGTAAACGGCAAACCTGCAGAACTCAAGACAGAAGAATATGACATCTTTGTGTCAGCGCTGAACGACATGGCAGACCAACTTAAAAAGGCTGCTGTGAGAATAGAGAAAACAAAAAAGAAATAATTTTATAGGTCATTCATTTTTAAACTTTTCCTTTTTGATGATTGAGGGTGTGTCATTTTGATACATCCTCTTTTTAGTACATGCGCAATATTAAATCTCGTATTTTTTTGCTAAATGCTTTGCAAATAGTATTATTATTAGTATCTTTGTAATGTTAAAAGAAAATAACATGAAGTACAACGAATTAGAACGAAAACTAAAAAAAGCGGGGTGTTATCCAACAGGAGAAACTCAAAGCGGGCACCCTTTGTGGTGCAGTCCGAAAACAGGAAAGAGATTTAGATTTAGCCATCACGTAAAAGAAGAAGTTGCTACAGGAACTTTAAAATCCATATTGAGGGCTGCAGGATTGTAAAATACAAAATACTATTGGAGTAAGGACCTCCAATAGTATTATAAAATAGATTATTATGAAGGAGGTTAGAGCAATTATAGAGCGTTCATCATCAGAACGATATAGCATTTACATGGACGATGATAGCTTGCCATATCTTATTACTGGTGAGGGTGCAACACTTGAAGAAGCTAAGGCTGATTTTATAGAAGGGTATGAGGATATGAAGCATCTCTATGCTGAGAATGGCGAAGCTTTTGAGGAAGTTGTTTTCATCTACTGCTATGATATGGCATCTTTTTTGCAACATTATGCATACGCTTTTACATTAGCTGGGTTGTCGAGGATAACAGGTATAAACCAAGGGCAATTATCGCACTACATCAATGGTACATCTCGTCCCAACCGCCGAACTACAGAGAAAATTGAAAATAGCATACACAAATTTGCAGCATCACTTTTAGATGTTCGTTTTGCATAAAAGACTTCTTGATATTTTTTCTTTTAACACAAAAGTCGTTTGTAATCTACAGACGCAATACTTTAGGTTAGTTTTATTTGTTTGACAGCTAAGGAATTAGCCAAAGTTATCCCCATGAGGTTTGCACCCCATGGGGATTTTTTTATGCAATCGTTCTTACTCTTTCTATAACGCAAAACGCTCTCCATTATCCGCAATAGGGTAGTGGAGAGCGTTGGTATAGACGTATGCTATTAAACATAACGTTTATTCTGTATATTTGCAGAATTGCAATGTTTACACTTGGTTGTGTTCAAGTGTTTACGTGTGCAAATCTAAAATATATTTTACAACTAAACAAATATTTTAATACATATTTTTTACACCGATATAACATATATTATAAACTATATTAAGTAAATACTTGAATATCATGAATTTAGGCATTATTAAAAAAATTACTGCAAAGAGAGAGGGAGGGCTTAGGAGACTTGCCTTAGATATTGGAATGAGCGAACAAAATTTATATCGCTGCATCAAGAAGAACAACATGCAAGCAGCCGATTTAGAGAAAATATCGACTTTGTTAAACGTTGATATACGCACTTTCTTCGATGGTTCAGTAGGGGCAGAAAACAACGTGATTGAGACAAAAGGAAGTTATAGCCCCGCTTCCATTCACGGCAATATATCTATTGATAATGAAGGGGAAATACTCAAGAAAGAAAATACAATGCTCCGTGCCCTCTTAGACGAAAAAGAGCGCCTCATCAAAGTATTACTTGATAGCCGCAACAACTAAAAAAGCACAGAATAAACGTTATGTTTAATATAAAACGATGAAAAAAAAAGGCTGTACGCTATCGCTTAGGATCACGAGTACGATGCGAGCGATTAAACCTGGTGAAAGTATTAAGATACCTGCGACGTGGACGTCGAGGCAAGCTATGTATATTGCCAAGTATAGGCTGAATAAACGGTGCGGGTGGGAGCAATGGACATACGATGCTGAGAAGAAGGGCCGCCGTATCGTTGCATACGTAGTATGGAGATACAAAGAACCTAATGAAGGATAACCAAATGAAGGATAACCAATAAGTGAAAAGTAAAATCTGTATTAAAAGAAATGAATATGGGTTTTACGGATTAAACCAATAAAAAGGAGGGTAAGAAGATGACTAATAGTGAACCAAATGTTAAGGACGAAGGGCGCTACCCTGTGGGTGAGGCTGCTGTGTTGCTTGGTGTGGCACGTAGCACATTGCGTAGATGGATTAACGAAGGACGTATTAATGTGGGCTTTCGTAAGGTAACGTGTAAGAAATTCGTTACAGGTAGTGAGCTTAAGCGCGTATGGCGCGAGCAGTATTGATAAGCAACTTTAGTGAACTGAATAATAACAATATATCCACAGACAAAGAACGCTATAACCAAACAGATAATTTTGCTTTAAGCTACTCAAAAAAACATGCTCTTTGCACTTTCAGCGGGCAAGAGCTGCGCCCAAATATAACCAAATTCCCAAAGCTATCCCCAACGCTCTGTGCGTGGCATACCTCTGTAACCGGACATTAGAGAGAGTTGTGCAGCGCAAGGGCAACTAATAAACAATATGTGATATGAAAAAGATATTAACCACACTTAAGTACGTAGCCATTACAGCGGTGTTTGCCGTGGCTCTTGGCTATGCTGGCCAAAGCGACTACGAAGATGCTGTTGTGACTGAAATGAAAAATAATGGTGCTTACGCACGCATGTCTGAGCAACATCCCAACATGAGTGATGCCGACCTTATTAAGCTATATGTGGCCGAACGAGACGGTAAGTAGGCACACCGCAAACGTATAACATTGACATTTAACGGCTCTATTGTTATCTCTTTCGCAAGTATCTATAAATTCATGATTAGGTTTTGAGTTTTAGAATATTGTGTAAAAGATTTGTGATAAAAAGATTGTTAGGATACCACTTGTAAGGTAGATAATAATGAAGTTGTTAAGTTAGATGTTTGTGCGTGGTAGAGTCCACGCATGGGGGTGGAGCACGGATGCTCTATGGGCAAATATTTTTCCTCTTTCACGCTTTCTTTGCATGCCTATAGCGAGAGCGACACTCGCCACCCCACTCAATCCAAATTCATGATAACAGAGTATTTATAAACCTTTAATTCATTTATGAACCATGCAATATTTATAGGCAACCTTACGGCCGACGCGCGACAACACTTGAGCGCTGATGGTAAGGAGTTCGTTACGTTTGATATTGCTATTAACCAAAAGCGCAAGGGACAGAACACGGTGATGTACGTATCGTGCTACAAGACGGGCTCTAACTCGCACTTATTGCCTTATCTTACTAAGGGGCAAAAGGTGTGTGTAATGGGTGCGGTAATGGTTACTGCTTACACGTCAAGAACGGGCGATGCTATGGCAAAGCTTACGTTGTATGCGTCGGAACTTGAACTTACGGGCGGGCGTGCTTTGGTTACGCCTGGCGATATGGCAACAACCACTCAACCTCAACAGCCACAACCGAATGCTACGACCTCTGCCACAACCGTTCAGCCCCAACAGCCTAAGGCGGCAACGCCCACTCATACGGCTGAGGCTGATACAGACGATTTGCCCTTTTAGAGAGCGTATAACTACCCAAACTATGGCTTATGCCTTACTACATTAAACGCAAAGGGGGTAAGGATGGTGATGGAGCCAAGGCTCCTAATGATAGGAGCAAATTGCGAACGAGGAGCGTGCAGCGCCCGTCGTTGAGCCGTGCTGTAAGGAAACTTGACAAGGTGTTTAGCCTTTACATAAGGTTGCGCGATAGCAAGCCTTATGGGTATAAGGCATTTCGGTGCATATCGTGTGGACAGGTTAAGGCTTTTGAATATGCCGATTGCGGCCACTACTACTCACGCACCCACATGGCCACTCGCTTTGACGAGGACAACTGCCATGCTGAATGCTCTTATTGCAACCGCTTTCGGGCCGACCACATGATAGGCTACCGCCGTAACCTATTGCAGAAGATAGGCGAGCAGCGCTTAGCCTTGCTTGATGTGAGGAGTAGGTCTACACGTAAGTGGGCGGTGTTTGAGATTGAAGCGCTTTGCAAGCATTACACGCGGCTTGTTGAACAGATGAAGGCCGACCACTCTGTGGTGGTGGGCAAATGAATATAGCGTTCTTATAGTGATATTCATGATATAGTAAGTTGCATAGCCCCATTGATAAGGGCCTATGCTTAGTGCTTAAAGCGATGAGTGCTGGGGCCATGTGTTGCTGAACGCACATGTGTACCCCACCCCATCTCTCTCTGCTCAATGCCAACGAGAAGGCGTTAAGAGAGAGGGAAATGAAATAGATAAATGGATTACACGCACACATAGTAGGTGCTCAACACACAAGCGTGCACTGTGCGAGGTAAGCTACATGCCTGGTATCTCATTGCTTACTTATTGGACAAAAACCGTATTCCTCACTCTCTCTCTCTGAATGATGGGAGGGTTCAACCAACACACACGTAATATGGATACAACCGACAAGGAACGGTGCGTGGTGTTTTACGAGCGGTGGTGGAAGCAACTGCAGCGCTTGCCTGATGGCGAGAGGCTACAGGTGTACGAAAGTATAATGCGTTATGCCTTTAGGGGCGAATGTACAGATATGGTGTACTACCTTGAGAGCATTATGGACAACATACGCACCACTATCGACTTAAGCGAAGCGCGTAAGGCTGAGTTTAAGAGGATGCAGAAGGAAAAGAGTCGCCTGGCTACTGAAGCCCGACGAGCAAGGCAAAAAACAGTGACAGCCCTTACTGTATCCCAACGTAATACAGAATGCTCCATTATAAGCCAAAACGCACCCAACTCACCCACGGATGAAGCGGGTGACCCAACTTTACCCACGGGTGAAACGGGTAACCCAACACCACCCACGGGTAACCCGACGTTACCCTATAATAAAAATAAAAATGAAAATAAAAATAAAAAGAATACCGACGTTGTCGGTATAAGAAAAGGCGTACCGCCGTCGCCGCCGTCGTCGTCATTGCCTAAAGAAAGCATAGCTATTGATGATGAACGCAAGCGTGCGCTTTGGCACGAAGCCTTGGCCCTTGCCTCAGATAGTTCGTGGAGTGAGGTAGTGATGATGCGTTACAACCTGGGGCGTGCCGAACTGAAGGAGCGCTTGCAAGATTTTGTGCTTGACTGCGTTATGAATGGCAAAACCACACACAATGGCGCGGCCGACCTTAAGAGCCACTTTACCTCGTGGCTTAGGATACAAACCGATATTAAAGTTAAGAAGCGACATGAACAAAACCAAAAAGAGTATCATTCCCAACGTAGAGGAACTGAGCCGACAGCTAAAACGGCTCAGGAGTATACAACAAGACTTTAGGTTTCCCCCTGAGATGAGCACTAACGATGCTTACTGCCTTCTTTACACGTCTTTGCGTATTGAGGTGGAACGCACGGGGCACAAGCTCAAAACCACCGATAGCGCCACCAATGCTGTATCGGCAATGGCCCATTACCTTACGCTCCGTGGTAGAAGTGTTAAGACGGGGTTCCTATTGTGTGGCACGCCTGGCAATGGCAAAACGAGTTTGCTCTATGCCTTACAGAGCGCTATAGAGTGGATGAGGCATGCGGGCTTGTTTAGTACGGCGTATGGTCAGTACGACATGGACAACTTGCAGATAGTATCGGCCAAAACCCTTGTGGCTGAGTCGGGCAAGGCGGGGCTTATTGAGCAATATAAGCGCAAGCCGCTGCTGGGTATCGACGACATGGGCAACGAGCCTGGCGAGATACTCTCGTATGGTAATGCCTTGACGCCCCTTGTTGATGTGATAGAGGCTCGCTACAACGCCCGCTTATTTACGGTGATTACTACCAACCTTACGGGCCAACAGATACGCGAAAAGTATGGTGCGCGCATTGCCGACCGCCTGAACGAGATGATGTGTATTGTGGTGTATAAGGACGATACGTTTAGATAGCTCTACACTACACACTGCTTATGAAAGTCTGTATCTATTGGACATGCAGCCGCCGAGCACGGCTTAAGATATGCAAAAGGTTTGGTATCCGTCCTTACCTCATGGTGAATGGCGAAACATATTGTACCATCCGTAAGGAGGATGCCGACCTTTTCTTTGAAACGATGAACAGAGGATTTTTTAAACTCCGAAATAAACATTAAACAACAAGGTGCCCCTCGCGTGCAATCAAACCCCTAATATGTTAAACAACAAACAGGTGAATGCTTTAGTAAAAGGGTTTTCTTGCGAAATCGGCGTGAGGGGTGCTTTCTTAAAAAACTTATCAAAGAACGAACTATGAATACCAAACAACATCAACCTTTAGTGAGTAAAAGACCTGAGTTTGCACCGCGCCTTGGTGCACCGCTCCAAACGGCTTACTTTCAATCGGTTGAGGCTTACCGCCGCCTTACGGAGGAGTGTAAGCACAACCCCGAGAGCCATGCCTATAAGGTGTTTAATGCTGTGTTCTATTCGGCCATTGTGCGTAAGGAGTTGGCCAACGAAAAGTTGCGCAATGCTCTTGCCACCATTGATAGTAACAAGCAGCTTTACCGCCACGAGGTGAAGCAAAAGGTGCGCCTTATACGTCAAGAGCTTTTGCGATGGGACGTTGATATTGCCCGCTGCATTAACCGCCCTGGCGACGAACGTGGCGAGATAAAACTCGACTACTACGACAGCCTTAGCCAGTATGCCAACGAGAGCCTTGAAAGGTTTTGTTTGGCTTTTTATTACTCTATCCTTCAGTTGCTTACACGCTACGAATGCCCCTTTAGGCGCGAGGCTGCAGAACTCGAGGTGGCTTGCGCCCTTCAGGAGTTTATGCACAAGCAGTTGTTGCAGGAGGTTGAGGCTAACTATAAGCAAGCGCCGCCCCTTGTTCGCTTGGGCGTAATGTTTGACGATCGCATGATGGCTCTTACTGAGAGCCTACGCGCTATCATAAGCCAAAGGGCTGTAAAGGGTAGCACATTGCCGCCTGGCAATGACATTGACCTTAATGCCGACGCCCATGTGGAACAAGCCGCTAACAACTTGTTTGCCGCTTTATCGAGTGCCAACACTATTAACAACATTGTGGATGCTGCATTTGCTCCACGCATGGAAGAAAAGAAATAGAACAAAATGCAAAGAAAAGGATGTATTTATAGTGAATTGCGCTACGACAATGGGCGAGAGCAACTCGGTTGTGGTTCGGCAGGTCACTTTGTGCGTGGTGTAGGCTTTGTCGTGAGCGAACGCCGCCGATGGGTGGCAGAGATAAGCATACACAACAAGTTGCACAGACGCCGTTCTGTTCATCTCTATGTGGTTCAAGCATGGCTTAACGAGATGATAGCTAAATATAGCGATGAACCTATACACGATGCTCCATTATCTGAGATAAAAAAAAGGAATAAAGGACTCGGCAAGAAAGAAAGATACAAACGAAAGTTAGTGTACTGTACGGAATGAAAACAAACGTAACCGCCAATAAAGAAGTAAAATAAAGAAATGCATATTACACAACGACTACATGCCATATTGCTCCGCCGCAAGTCGGACGGGCGCCTTATGTTTCCTCATGCTGTAAGAGCACACTACGATGAGATTATGCAGTACATGCCTTCTGCACTTACCGAGGATGAAAAGGCTAACTACAGGAAAAGATAATAACGTAAAGAGAATATAACAATATGGCTAATCAATTTAAAAAAGTTCCTTTCACTATTAAACTTGCTAAGCAGATTGAAAGCGGTGAAAAGAAAGGCGAAATCGTAACACGTGATGGTAAGCAAGTCCGCATTCTATCTTATGGTTTAAAGAACGGAATATACCCTATCGTTGCAGCCGTAAAGCAAAACGAAAATGTAGGTGAGAACGCTGAGGTTTATACAACGGATGGCAAATGGGACGATGAAGGAGAGTCACCTTACGACCTTTTTATCCGTGTTCCAACCTACTACAAGGATTATAGCAACTTCAAGCCACAATTCTTGCAAGCGTGTATAGTTCGTAATAGCGAAAGCGACCCTTGGAATATGAAGATATGCACAAGCAAAAAAGGAGAACCTTTCTTTTACGATGGATATGATGAGGACGGATTGTTCTGTTCATCACGCTATAAGTTCTATCTTCCTATTACACGTGTTACACAGCGCTTGGCTGGGAAGGTAAAGTCTTACGAAGAACTTGTTAAAGAACTTGACAACAAATGGGACAAGGCTCAACGCTAAAGCCAACGCATGTCAGAACCATTTAAAATTTTAAACGTATGATAGTATATTTTTTATTTTTGATTGCAGCAGTAGTAGTTACTGCTCGAACTGCTTACAGCCGTGGCATAACCGAGGGCGAGGCCCGCGCTCACTCTGAGAGCATGGGCAACTACTTGGCGGGACTTGAAAAGGGCCGCAAGGAGGGTTTTAAGGCTGGCGAGGAAAAGGGCCGCCGCGAGGGTTACGACGATGGGCGCCGCTATGCAATGTCGGTGCAGTATAACAAGCAAATACTTATTGCCGAGGGCATACTAAACGCTGATGGAGAAGAAGAAGAGAACCGCAACTAAGCCCACCACCACACGGCGCCGCCGTAAGGCTGAACCCTTGCCCACTCCTTGCTTTGAGTGTGCAAGGATGGAACTACACTGTTGCCACTACAGCTACTTTCCGCCAGCTGAGTTGCCGTGTCGTGGGTTTGTTAAGATGGAGGAGGAACAACCGCCCAAAGTACGGAGTGTGCTAAGGGTGATGATTGAAGATAAAAACCGATAACACGCTCCACCCCACACGGATTAACTAAAAACAGATGCTCTTACCTCTGTACTATGCGAGAAAGAATTAACATGTCGGTTCCCCCCGACCTGCATGCCGAACTTAAAGCCATGGCTCGTAGCTATGGCTTTAGTTCGGTATGTAGCATGGCTATTACGCTTTTGCGCTTGTTTGCCATATATGTGCGCCAAGCTGAGCGTATGCGAGAGGCTGAGGCTGAGGCCGACGAGACGAATATAACACGCTCTATTACAGCCGACTTTGAGGGCTTTACGCATTGGATGCGTACGCCCGATGGCACTATAATGCGACGAAAGAAACACCACGACATTGAACGCATGTAACAAAAAAAGCCCCCAACACGTGGGGGCCTTCAAGCACAGCGTCAGATGCTTTGATGGATTTCACTTGCAACGCTAATAAGGTTGTTGCCTATGCTTGCAAGCGACTTAGAGAGGGTATCGAGTTCCTCTGATGTAAATGCCACTTGCTTGCCATTAACTTTATTTCCGTTTATGCGTTGTGATAACCACGAACGCTCTTTGCCAAAATAGTGAGTTGATATGTATGACATTGATACGACATCACGAACATTTGCCAATAGTTCCTTTACGTTCACATCGCTACGTTTTATGTTTCGTCTCAGCATGTTGCGAACATATACGGCAATCTCTCGTTCTTCTTCTTTGGATGTTGCCAAAGAGAAGGCTTTATCTAAAAGTTGTGATGAAAGGTTCTGATCCTTGCTATCAATAGCCGTATAACTACTCTCGATTAAAGTTTTTATTTCTGCTCTCATTCCATTTTTGTATATGGTTGTTTGTAGATGTGTGGAAAAAGGATTTCACAGATATGCAATGTAAAGGAACTACCACCCTCACCCATAAAAGGGTGAGGCGGTTGTTCTCTACTTGCTTTCATTTCTTTTCGTAGTATTCCTCGCATGCTGCAAGCACAGCGTCAAAGAAATCCTCAAGAAATTCCGACTCGGTCAATCTGCCTGATTTTAGCAAGATTTCCTCATTTCGGAAGAGATATCTGAATGGTTTCAGAATGTTCTCCCAGTCCTTTAAACTGTCGTCTGTGAAATCCATTGTCTTTTTGTTTTAAGACATTACAAAGATAATAAACAAAACGATATTGCGCAAGCATTTAACAAAATAAATAAACATTTAGTTATTTATCGTTCATTAATTATGGCACGAGATTATATTTACAACCGCCTTATCCACTCCTCTCAGTGGCTTAGGCTTAGGCGCTACATACTTACTGAGCACCCGCTTTGCGAGCGGTGTATGGCTGAAGGCCGTGTGAGTGGTGCCACCGAGGTACACCACATTCACCCCGTTGAGGAGGGTGTAACCGAGAGGGAGAAACGGCAACTTATGTTCGACCCTCGCAACCTTATGGCGCTATGCCATGATTGCCATGTAAGGACTCACACCGAGATGGGACGTAGTGGGCGCGAGGCTCGCATTAAGCGCAATAAGGAGAACGTTAAGCGTATCATTGAGCGGTACTTTTAAGGGGTGATTTAACCGCCCTTTATTGCTACGCTTGGGTGCTATTTTGAGCCGTTTTTAGTACGTTTTGGGGCGTTTTCGGGCCGTTTTTGTGCGTTTTTAGGCCGTTTTTTGACCATTTTTTGCACCAAAAGCACGTATTTCGGTGTATTATTTAAGGGGGCCGTACGTTGGGCTCAACAAGCCGCGAGCCCCGATAAACAAAGGGGGGCGGGCTTTTTTAAAAGGGGGGCGGTATGCGTTAAACCCCACCTGCACCTCTTTTTTTACGTGAGCAAAAAAAAGTTTTTACGGAACTTTGGCCCTCGTCCCACCCACATAGATGGCAGCTGCGGGGCGCCCCCTTAACTGCTAAAAACATAGTATTAACAATAACCACCACATGGCACGAACCACGCAACAATGGGCACGGCGCATCACAACAGCATTGCGCAAGGCTGGCATGTATAACACAAGCCTCTCGATGCAAATACAATCGCTTGCAAGCGCCATGCATACACTTGAACTCGCTACCGAGGAGATAGACAACCTTACGAGTACCACCGTAATGGAAAAAACGCGTTATGGCGAGAAGATGGCACCCCACCCCGCCTTTAAGGTGCAGCGCGATGCTCAACTTTCCATCACTCGACAAATGAAGCAATTGCGCCTTACAACCGAGCAACTCACTACCGACCAATCGGCCGACCCCTTGGTAGACCTTACACAACAACTCCTTAAGCTATAACCAATACTGCAATATGATTGAAGAAGAGAAAGAGCGGCTCTTGCAAGCTAAACACGATGTGAGCACCCGCCTTAGTAGCATAGACTTTAGCCAATACGGCCTTCAGCACGTAGACTACCGCATAGACCTCTATGTGCATGAGGTGGCTCTACATCCCAATGCTCACAACCTTTGGGAGCAATTGGCGGTGGAGCGGTTCCTTAAGATGGTGAGGCGCTATGGGCTTAACCGCCGCGAGGTGAAGCGCTTTTTTACGTTTTATGAGCTGCTCTACTTTCCTGGCAAGGAAGGCATGCGCCACTATAGGCTCACCCCTGTGCAGTGCTTTCAGTTTGCATCGGTGTATGGCTTTTGGGTGGGGCATAGGAGGGTGGTGCGCGAGGTGTGCTTGTTTGTGCCTCGTAAGTTCTCAAAAACTACAAGTGGTGCAGCCTTTCCGCTCTACGACTTGTTTTTTGGCGATGCCAATGCCGAGTGCTACTTTGGTGCCAACTCGTTCGATCAAGCCAAGAAGGGGTTTAACGTGTTGCGCGGTTGTGTTGCGCGGCTTGACCCCATGGGCTTGCGCTATGTGGTAAACGAGGATGTGATAAAGAGCCGCCGTCAGGACCGCACGGCTTTTGCTCAATGCCTTTCGAACAATAGCCGAACCAAGGACGGCCTTAATGCATCTACTGTGGTTATCGACGAGTATAGCCAGGCACGTAGCAACGAGCTATTTACGGTGCTTACCACCTCAATGGGTGTAAGAGAAAACCCCCTTACGGTTATCATTACAACGGCCTCCGACGTGTTTGACGGCCCATTTTATGGCAAACTGCAAGGCTACAAGCGGCTTTTGCTTGGCGATGTGGACGACGACGCGGTGTTTGCCCACCTCTTTGAACCCGACATTGGCGATGCTGAGGACTCGCCCGCCACTTGGCGCAAGGTTCACCCCCACCTTGGTGTAACGGTTATGCCCGACTTTTACGAACAAGAGTACCGAGCAGCCGTGCGCGATGGAGCCGAGGCTATGCTTGCTTTCCGTACAAAGCTGCTCAACGTGTATGCCGAACAGCAGCAACAATCGTGGCTCACCGCCTCGCTTGCCAAAGAGCTTATGCGCCCGCTCTTCCTCGCTGAAATTAAGGGGCGCCCCGATGCTATGGTGGCTATCGACCTTTCGGAGAGCGACGACTTTAGTGCCGTTACAACAGGCATTTACACCCCTCAGACAAGGGTGTTTGCCTTTCATACGGCTTACTTCTTTCCTGAGGAGGCATTGGCGGGCCACCCCAACGAGCGCCTTTACCGCGAGTGGGCAATGAACGGACACTTACACCTTACGCCTGGCAAGGTTATTGACTATAAACTCATTGTGGAGTACATACTTGGCGTGAACCGCACGGTGGCCATTCGGTCTGTGGGTTACGACCCATGGAAGAGCCAAGAGATAATTAACATGCTATCGAGCGCGGGCGCCCGCGATGTGCTTAAGGGGGTTAAGCAAACGTATGGCAACTTTACCGCCCCCGTTGAGAGCTTTGAGCATGCTTGCAAAACGGGGCATGTGGTTATTAACGACAACCCCATTAATGCCTTTTGCTTTGGCAATGCCGTGCTTGACGAGGACAACCTTGGCAACGTTAAGCCTATTAAGCGCTCGCAATACCGCAAAATTGATGGATTGATAACCATGCTTATGTGCCTAAGGTTGTTCCTTGATTGGGAGCGGTAAAGGGCAAGGATATATAAACATTTGCGTATATAACTTTATTGTAGTACCTTTGCATTAACCCCCATATTATTTTATTCCAAATTCATCTTGCTTTGCCACGAGGTTTATACATTTTAAGCCTTGTGGCAAATTTTTTTTGCTTTTACTTTTGGGGTGTATGTTTATAGTTGCTACATTTGCAGCATTCAATGTTATAGTAAATGGATATTTTTAGGTAGATGTTCTGAGTTTTTGCCCCTGGCATTGGGGCAAAACTCTTTCTTCCTATTTTGGTTGAGTTATATTATTCACTACACCTCCATAACCCTCGTAGCCAGTGCATGGGGCATCATCACCCCCTCTCAATGAAAATTGGCACTGGCTACATTTTTTACTCATATCTCTCTCTTTGAAAGGTTTTTTAGTTTTCAAGTCTTTTAGCTATTATGCTATGGGCTATGTCGTTTTTTGGTTAAATATTCATAGTATTTGAGCATGCGCACCGCTACCTTATAGGCGGTGCGCATGTGCGTTATAAGGGGGCGGTGTGGTATGCGATACACTTGCGCAGTGCTCAGGTGTTTTTAACCACTCGTTATTTTGTTTTTTTGCACCTCAAAAGGTTTTGCGTGTAAATACGCCATTCATGGGAAAATACGTAAACGGCTGATTATCACCACATTATGTATTTAAGCAATTGCACACACTTGCTAAAAGTGTGTAAGGATACGTATGCTAAGGGTGTAAGGATACGTATGCTAAGGGGGTAAGGATACGTATGCTAAGGGGGTAAGGATGCGTATGCTAAGGGTGTAAGCATACGTATGCTTATGCCAAAAGGTGGTTTAAGGGGTGTTTTAGAGCCTTTGTAGGGGGTATTTTTTGTGCTAAATGGTGTGGTGGGGAGGTTGTTCTATTTTTCGGATTTTGGGCGTCGCTTGCGATTGAAACACGAATAGCGAGAGGATGAGTTTTTGAACACGAATTGCCACGAATTATCCATGAATTTAACCACAAATTAAGATATATAAATCCATGAATTTAACCACGAATTAAGACCTATAAATTCATGAATAATTCACGGATAATTCATGGCCATTCGTGTTTTAAATCCATTCCCTTCCATGTCCACCCTTAAGCGCATAAGCGCATGCAAAGAAATGTTGCTATGGTGGTACCTTTTACCCCTTTTGGGCGGATGGTTATATGAGACTAATACAGAACATACGCAACTTATTTGCTCGTAGCAACACGAGTACGGCTGCCACCCAAGCCACCCCCCGAACGGGGGCCACCTTGCTTATGGGCGGTGGCATAACCACGTGCGACCCTCTTACGCTGAGCACTGTGTATCGCTGTGTAAGGTTGCTCTCTGAGAGTGTGGCAAACTTGCCTTTGCGCTACTTAAGGCTAAAGGACGAGGTGTTTGTTGATGACAAGAGCTCGCACCTACACTATTTGCTACAGGTGCAGCCCAATGCCGACTTCTCGTCGTTCGACTTTTGGTCGCAAGTGGTTACGCAAATGCTCCTTCAAGGCAATGCCTACATAGTGCCACAAATCAACCCCATCACGCTCGACTACGAGTCGCTTGTGCTTTGCAGTCCTGGCACGGTGAGCTTTGACACGCTCTCGAGGCTCTACACCGTGAACGATTGGACTAACCACCTATCGGGCACCTTTACAGAGCACGAAATTATCCATATCAAAAACCTTAGCCCCGATGGGCTGCAAGGCGTTAGCACCTTGAGCTATGCCGCTCTTACAAGCCAAATTGCAGCTACAGCCGACAAGGAAACGCTCAACCGCTTTGCCAATGGTGGCAACGTGAGGGGCATAGTTTCGAACACTAAGGACACGGTGCGAGGCATTGGCGAGTATCAAGATAAAGAGCTTGAAGGCACTGCCATTGATATGGACCAAAAGTTTCAGGGCGGCCAACGCATTGTTTCGGTGCCTGGACAGGTAAACTTTTCGCCCCTTTCGCTCTCAAGCACCGACATGCAATTTCTTGAGAGCCGCAAGTTTACGGTGAGAGAGATTTGCCGCTTTTTTGGTGTGCACCCCTCGTTTGTGTTTGACGATACGAGCAACAACTATAAGAGTGCTGAAATGGCCAACGTTGCCTTCCTCTCAAACACGCTTAACCCCATGCTCCGTAAGATTGAGTGCGAACTTCACCGCAAACTCATTGCCCCCGAACTTTGTTGCAGTCGTCGCTTTGAGTTTGACCGCCGTAGCCTTTATGCAGCCGACATGCAGAGCCGTGTGCAATATCAGAGCCAAACCATTGCAGCTGGCATTTACACCGTAAACGATTGGCGACGCGCTGAGAACATGCCACCCGTTGAGGGGGGCGACACACCGCTTGTGAGTGCCAACCTTAAAACGCTCGCCGAACTTAAACGGGGCGATGGCGGTATGTAATCACCCCCACACCCACGCAAATTTATTAACGTAAAACGCAAATTAATTAAACAGTATATGGAACTCAACCGTATTTTACATTTCACCCCGACGGGCGTACACATCCGTTCTGCCGAGGGTGCTGAAGGCGATGCTAAAGGCGAACAGAGCCGAACCATTGAGGGCTATGCCATACGCTTTAACGAACCGAGCGAGGTGCTCTACGAGGACGACACAGAGGTGGCACGTGAGGTTATCGACGCTGAGGCTATTACGCGCAATCTTCTTGACAACTCCGACATTATGATGACCATGGAGCACGACTATAAGGCGTTGCTTGCCCGCTCTAAAAAGGGACAAGGCACCCTTAGCTACAGCATCGACAAGGAGGGCGTGCACTTCTCGTTCGAGGCGCCACACACCACCGACGGCGACAAGGCTCTTGAACTTGTGCGACGAGGCGACATACAGGGATGCTCGTTTATGTTTAGAACCTCATACCGCGACCCTCAGTGCGTAAGCGTTGAGCGTAAGGTTAATGCCGAAACGGGCAAAACCGAGGTTACCTACCACGTAAAGGCTATTACCTCTATCAATGATTTTACGCTTACTGCCATGCCCGCTTACGACACCACCTCAGTTGAGGCGCGCGGGCTTAAGCCTGAAGCACCCACCACCATGAAGCCACAACCTAACAATGCCGAGCAAGTAAACGAAATGCGAAGCATGGCACACAAGCCTTTGGTGTGACTACACACACGGGGCTTGAAACACGAATAGGCAAGGAGGAGTTTTTGAACACGAATTGCCACGAATTAATCATGAATTTAACCACAAATTAAGGCATATAAATTCATGAACAATTCACGGGCAATTCACGGCCATTCGTGTTCAAAAATACGCACGTAGCGCAACCATTCTACTTATACGCTAATTAATTGAAGATTATTCACTTTATTTCTTAATTCACGTTTTTTTATGGAAAAGAACCAACTTAATGTTCGCTCAATTGTGGACAAGTATCAAAAGAACTGTGCACGTATCACTGAGATTGCCGACCTCTGCGAAACAGAGAAGCGCAACCGCACCGAGGCTGAAGATGCAGAGTATCAAGCCCTTGTGCGCGACAACTCTATGCTGCAAATGCGTATGCAAGCAGCTGCAGCCGAAAACTTTAAGCAAAACCCCAACGCTCTTGAGGACGCTAACAAAATTGTTCGCTCTAACATGGAGGCGGGCCGCCAAACTCAACTTGTGTTTATGCGCAACCTCGTAATGGTAACCAACGCTCAAACAGGCGGTATCATCCCTCTTAACATTCAGGACATTGTGCGCCCACTTACCGAGGGCCTTATCCTTCACAAGGTGGGCTTGCCACTCATGACAGGCTTGGCTGGCGACTACGTATGGCCTACTTACGAGGCTGTTGAGGCTACTATCCAAGGCGAGGGCGTGGCGCTTACCGACACCGCTATCAACCTATCAAAAATTACGGCTGCGCCCCAACGCATTGGCATTGCCATACCCGTAACACGCCAAACCATTGTGCAAACCCAGGGCATTATCGAAACCATTGTTAAAGAGCTTATGCCAAAGGCAGTGGATATGCTCTTGAACAAAATTTTGTTCTCAACCGTTAAGGTTACAGGCGCCACTACACTTGTTGGCCCATTTGTGGCTAAAGCAGCGGCTCCTACTCAGTTGAGCGCCACACCTACCTTCCTTGAACTTAACAAGATGAAGGCAGCTGTGCTCTCTAAGGGCGTTGATGGCGAACACATGTGCTGGGTAATGTCGCAAGCCATGAAAGCCACACTCGAAGCCACCTCGAAGGACGCGGGTAGCGGTATTATGGTGTGCGAAAAAGACATGATTGCGGGCCTTCCTGTATATTGCTCACACTACATTGGCGAGGGCTTTGTGGGCCTTGGCGATTGGCGCTACCAACCTATGGGCATGTTTGGCGACATCTCGTTTATTGTAGACCCCTACAGCCAAGCACGCAAGGACGCTGTAGACTTTGTGCTCAACGTGAACTATGGCACCGCAACACTCAATGCCGACGCCTTTGCGCTTGGCAAGTGTAAGACGGCGTAACACCCCATAAGTTTGGCGCCACGGAGTTTTTGAACACGAATTGCCACGAATTATCCATGAATTTAGCCACGAATTAAGGAATATAAATTCATGAACAATTCATGGGCAATTCACGGCCATTCGTGTTCCAAAATATGCGCGTAGCGCAATCCCCCCTTGCTCTCTTTATCTTTTCAACAACAATTAACGTAACATACTATAAAGCATGAGCCTAACAAGCCTAACCCTCTTTAAACAGCATGTCAGGGCCGACGACTTTGCCGACGATGACGAGTACCTACAGCAATGCCTTGATGCAGCCGAGGACATTGTTATACGTGCCACTCACCGCACAGCCGACGAACTAAAAGCAATGAACACGGCGGGAAATGGGAAACTGCCTGCCCCAATCATTCAAGCAGTGCTTTTGGTGGGTGGTTCGCTTTACGATCATCGAGAGGACGACGCTCCAGGCACCTATAACGAAATACCGCTTGGGGCATCAACCATCATTAAGCAATACCGACGACTATGCGAGCAGGACCAATGACTACACGCCTTTCGCTACTTAAGCCCGACCATAACGTAAACGACTATGGTGAGCAACAAACCACCTTCATCCCCTTTCGTACGGTTTGGGCCGAGAGGGTGCAGTGGAGTGGCAATAGGAGCGAGGAGGTAGACGAGCATTTTGCCGACGAAAACGTGCGTTATCGCATCCGTTCAGCCCACCCCATTAAGGAGCATTGGCGCGTTAAGCCCTTGGATGCTGACACCACCTACACCGTGGTGGCTATTGAGGAGAACAGGCGCCGAGGCATGCTCACTCTTTATTGCGAAAAACTTAATCCGTAAGGAAGAAAAAACATATTTGTTACTACAATGCAACGTTCTATTTTAAGCGTGGGAGCCGTGCTCTACGAGGTGCTTAACCAAGAGCTTAAAGGCACGGTTACAAAGGTGTTTCCCGTGGTGACCGATGAGGCTGAACTGCCTTACGTATGTTACCGCCGCGAGAGCATCGAAACCCTTCTTACTAAGCCTGGCTTGAGCGCCGACACCGCTATGGTGAGCATAGCTTGCTTTGCAGCCACTTATGGCGAGAGCGTTATGCTGGCAGAGAAGGTAAGAACCATTATCGACAACAAGCAATGGACCTCTGCCATTGTGCCACTCGTTTTGCGCTCGTGCTACCTATGCGACGCTAAAGAAGAGTGGGCCGACGATGCCTATATACAAACACTCTATTTTAAGATTAAAGCATAACCCCTTATGAGCACCACCACCGACAACGACCGCCAACTTGAGGCGCTTACCTCTAACTTTAACCGCCTTTGGCAAAAGCTAAGCCCCAAAGAGCAGCGCAAAAGCATGACCTCTGCCATGCGCCGTGAGGCCAACCGCCTTAAGCGCACTGCCAAAGCCAACATAAAGGCAAGCGGCTTATCAACACGCACGGGGGTGGACCGCGGGGTGTACGCAAGGGTGTACCCTAAGCGTTATGGCCTGGGCTTTATGGTAAGCGTTAAGCCACATGGTAAGCGAGCCATACACACCAACCGACAAGGCAAGCAAAAGCCCGTACTAATGTTTGCCGAGGAGGGAACCACCGACCGCAACGTGGGCACTCGTAAAAGTGGTGCATCGTGGGCCAAAGGCAAATATGCTGCTAAGCGTTACCGCCAATACAAACGTACAGGACACTCAACGGGCCGTATGCCTAAGTATGGCTTTATTGAGCGAACTGAGCAAACCGAGACGGCGGGCATTGAGCAGCGCTTATTTGCCGACTTTGAAAGGAACGTGGCAAAGGCAGCCGAACACGAATAGGCAAGGAGGAGTTTTGAACACGAATTGCCACGAATTATCCATGAATTTAACCACGAATTAAAACATATAAATTCATGAACAATTCATGATTAATTCACGGCCATTCGTGTTCAAAAATACGCGTGTAGCGCAACCATTCTACTTATACGCAAATTAATTGAAAATTATTCATTTCATTTCTAAATTCATTCACTATTATGGCAGAACCAACTGGATACATCAATGGTAGTGACCTCTTGCTATCAATCAACGGCAAGGCCGTGGGCCACTGTACAAGCCACAAACTAACGTTTAGTAGCGAAACCAAAGAACGCGCCGTGAAACCTTCAGCAAGTGCACCCCTAAGTAGCGGCTTGTGGAAGGACAAGGGCGTAAACGGCCTTTCAATCTCAATTAGCGCCGAGGGCTTACGCTTTTACGATGAGGCTGAAGGCGGCTTTACTGAGATTGGCGCTCAATGGGGCGTGGGACAAAGCGTTACGGTTAAGGCATTTAAGCGTGGGGGCGATGCAACGCCTTACCTTGAAGGTAAGTTTGTTATCACCTCGCTCGAGGAGGACTCGCCCGCACAAGACGATGCTACCTACAGCGTGAGCCTTGAAAACGATGGCGAACCCGCCAAATATCCTGGCAAGGCTTAAAGCACACACACACACATGCGACTAAAATATATTTTAAGTTGAACACAAATATAATTGTGCTTTATGGCTACGCGTAAAGGATACATCAATGGCAGCGACCTTTTGCTCAACATTGGCGACAAGGCCGTGGGCCACTGCACAAGCCACAAAATAACCTACAACATCGAAACCAAAGAGCGCGCCGTGAAACCTCTTGAGGGCGAACCACGGAGCACCAATCTATGGAAAGAAAAGGTGGTTGTGGGCCTATCAATCTCAGTGAGTGCTGAGGGCTTGCGCTTTTACAAAGAAGCCGAGAGCGGATTTGAGGAGATTGGCGCCAATTGGGGCAAAGGCCAAGCCGTAAGGCTAACGGCTTACCCCCGACGCCTCTCTGCAAACGATAAACTCGCCCCTTACCTTGAAGGCAACTTTGTTATCACCTCGATTGAAGAGGACAGCCCCGCACAAGACGATGCTACTTACAGCGTGAGCCTTGAAAACAGCGGGATGCCCGACACCTACATGGGCCGTGGCTTAACCTATCGCCCCATTACCACCGACGACGGCAAAAAGGCGCTCGTTACCGATGGTGGAACGATTGTTACAACCGACCTTGTGTGACACATACCAATAAGCGCCAGTATCCACAATAACACCAAATGATACTGACGCTTATTTTATTATTATAACTTATCAAACACACACACCGCAATGAACAAAATAACTATTAACGGAACCGAATATCCATGTCGCCAAACTATGGGCGCTTTCTTACGTTACAAACGCGAAACAGGCAAAGAGGCCACAGAGATTAAAGGCGAACTATCGGAGGTGCTTACCTTTTTGTACTGCTGCATACAAAGTGCATGCAGTGCTGAGAACCGAAAGTTTGATTACACCCTTACGGCCTTTGCCGACGCCGTGACGATGGAGGACATCGACCGTTGGACCGCTGCCATGAACGCTGAGGCTGAAGCTCGAAACAACACCACACAAGGCACCACCACTGACGGCGAAAAAAAAAGCCCTTCGCTATAACAGAGCAAATGGCTTATGCTGTGGGCGTGGTGGGCATGATGCTCCATGAATGGATGGAACTAAGCCCCGACGAATGGCTAAGTGTGGCTGAGGCTTACAATAACCAAGCGGAGCAAACGTTCCGAACAGAATGGGAGCGTATGCGTATGCTTGCCACCATAAGCGTGCAACCACACGTTAAGAACCGCCTTACACCCTCAAGGCTCTTACCCTTTCCGTGGGAGGGCGCAACGGGAGCTTTGCGTGATAAGCAAAAGAACGAAGCACCCACTCTGAGCAAGGAGGAAGCGCGCAAGCGGTTTATGCACTTGATAGAGAGGGGCTAAAGGTTCTTTCTCTGCCATTTGCCATAAACCGACCAATGGAGCCAAGGGCCGTCTGTAGGGGCTAAGGCCATGCTTACAAGGTAAAGCACAATGCCACCACCTAAGAGCCATAAGGCAGCCGTGCTGAATGGGGCATCGTCGATAAGTGTTGGATAGCTAAACACATAGTTTACTTGTAGCAAAAGGGCAAGCACCAAGCACACCGACGAGACTAATAAGATGCGAAACGAGCGGCGCTCATGGCGTTCAACATCGTATGTGGTTGATGGTTGAGGCTTGGTGGAGGTATGGGTATCTTGCATAAGAGTTATTCGTTTGGGTTTGTATGACAAAGGTCTATAGGCACATGGTATTCTGCATCCATTTCTTTACGGCTGCGTGGCATGGCATGGCGTGCTATCCAAAAGAACAATACGCCAAAGGTCGTAAACGTGAACATAAGGTTGGAGCAGATGCCAGCATCATAGCCACCTCCTAAGCTATAAGTTAGCATAACAATGGCACTTAATACAAAGCATAATATAGCAAGAAACAATAACATACTGATAAGCACATTTCGAGGGTGCCACATCTTACGCTCACGTGCAAGGCGCTGAAGATGAGCGCGGTGTTCGGCCTCGCTCTCTTCGTGACTGATGGTGACATTGAATTTTAATTCAGACATTTTTTTTGTTTAATGGTAAAGGTTAGTATATACGCATCTTGCAGCAAAAATAGCAATTAATGCAACACCACGCAAACGTAAACACTGTTATGAGTAAAAAAGAAATAAAATTTAGCATAAAGCTTGATGTAAACGGCAAAGAGCAATTGGTTAAGGCAACGGCACAAACCAAGGAATTAAAGGAAGCGATTAAGCAAACTGAGGCTCCTACCACGGCTGTAGCAGATAAAATATTTAGACTCAACCAAGCCTTTGCTCTGTGGAACTCAGCAGCTGAAGCCGTTAGCGGACTTAATGATGCTTTAAGCGGGCTTGCGGGCGCCTACCAAAAGGTTGAAGTGGCTAACACCAAATTAAAAACCGTGATGGAAGAGCGTATGGACGCCTCTGCACAAGATATTGCTGCCGTGCAACAAACCATTGCAGCGCAAACTGAACTTGGCGTGCTTGGTGGTAGCATACAAAAGGCTGGAGCGCAACAGGTGGCCACTTTTCTTACTCAGAAAGATGCACTTATTACGCTTATTCCTGCTATAAACGACCTCGTTGCACAACAAAAGGGGCTTGCTGCAACCGAACAAGACGCTCAGAACATTGGCAACCTATTTGGCAAGGTAATGCAAGGTCAAACTTCAGCATTGAAACGTGTGGGCATATCGTTCACCGATGCGCAAGAGCGTGTGCTGAAGATGGGCACAGAACAAGAGCGTGCTGCCATGCTTGCCGAGGTTGTTACTGCCAATGTGGGGCACATGAACCAGGCCCTTGCTAATACAGCCGCGGGCGGTGTGCAACAGTTTCAAAACCGATTGGCCAAGGTTAAAGTAATGATAGGCGAGGTTGCTAATAGCATACAACCCTATCTGAGCATGGCGAGTTCGTTTGTTACGCTTGTGGCACAAATGGGGACGGCGAGCAAAGCTATAGCAAGCATCGTATCTTCAATGAAACTCGCTGAAAGGGCTACTGCTGCAGCTCATGCTACCGCTATGGCATTGCGCAATGGCTGGCGCTTACTCAAAGTTGAGGCTTATGTACTCTCTACATCTTTCAAGGCCGTGCGCAATGGAACCATAACGCTTAGCGCTGCACTGAAAGGAGCGGCTGTGAGTGCATCGGTGGCTAAAATGGCACTGCGAGGACTACTTATTAGCACTGGTGTTGGGGCGGCCATAGTAGCGCTTACGTATGTTACAGATAAGCTCATAACAAAGTTTCAACAATCGCGCCAAGCGGCACAAAAGGAGGCGGCTGCACTTAAAGCATCCGAGGCCGCTATTAAAGCAAACGATAAAACCCGCCATGCCATTACCGACGTGCAGCGCGATGCCTCTACACGTTATGCTGAAGAGATAGGCAAGGTGCAAGCACTCACAGCCACAATACACAACAGCAACCTTAAGTATGCCGAACGCATGACGGCTATTAAAAAGTTGCAAGGCATCATCCCTTCGTACCAAGCACAGATAAGAAAGGACGGCACTATATTTGAGCGCAATGCATCGGCTGTTGATAAGTATATTAACCGCCTACAAGCACTTGCCATGGCTGAGGCTGCTTTCGACAAACTTAAGGAACTATATGCTAAGCGCTACGAGGCACAAGACAAACTCAACAAAGCTACCACTCAATCAAACAATATTGAGCAAACTATAAGAACCAAGAACGATGGCAAAACATCTGCACAAGTTAGAAACGAGCTTACCTTTGGCCACGTTGTGGGCAATGCGGCAAAGCCCGATGCCCTGACACAGAATGGTAGGCCAAACTTTAACCTTGCGCAACAATCGCTTAAGAATGAAGCTGACAGGCGAGCCCGAGATAAGAGCAACATGCAACTGCTATCGGCTAAAAATGGTGCTGACTTTATTGCCGACAAAGCACGTAACGATATAAGCACTATCGACGAGGGCATTGCCTCTATCATGAACGGCTTAGGGGCCGAGGCTAAATCCAACCTTAACAAATTTACTAAAGACGGTGGCTATAACCGAGAAGTGCCAACCTTTGTCACGCCTGGCAAGGGCCACACACCCACTAACACCACCAGCCACACCGCTACTGCCAACACCACCACTCAGCCCGAAGCGCAAGAGGGCAGTATGAAGTGGCTCGACGACCGCATTGCCAAATACAAGGAAATGGCGCAAGCCACCAACGATGCTGACCATGCGCAAGCACTATTGCTGCAAGCTAATTATATGGAAGCCGCTCGCAAAGACCTTGCCGTCCGTATTGGCATTGAAAAGCCTGAAAAGGCTGAAGTGAAAACCGCCATCGAGCAATTGCGCGACCAACTCAACCAAGCACAAACCGAATTTGATAACGCACTTACCATTGATGCCAAAGTAGCAGCAAGCGCTAAGGTGGCAGAACTGCAAGCACAAATCAATGAGCAAACAAACGGCCAACTCACCATTAAAGCCGATACACAACCCACCTACATAGCAAAAGGCTCTACTGAGGATAAACGCCAATCGTACCAAAACGCTCAGAGCCGTGCCAACACCATACGCCAAGACCTACAAATTGGCATCATCGGCAAAGAAGAGGCTGAGGCTCAAATTGCCGAAATCAATGCTAAACTTAAGGCGCTTGGCATTGAACCTATCAAGCTTGAGGTAGACACCGAAGAGGCTAAAAAAGGCATACAAAGCTGGCTCAGCACAAGCCAACAGGCATGGAGCGCCGTGAGCGGTGGCATAAACTCAGTTACGCAACTATCCGAAACGCTTAAGGGCAATGGCACCGTGTGGGAAAAACTCTCTGCCACCATCGACACCGCCTTTAGCATTATGCAAGCCATTGCCACCGTAATGCAAACCATCAACACCATAACCGCTCTTAGCACAGCCATCAAAAAGGCTAACACCGTGGCAACCCAACAAGACACCACAGCATCCATGGCCAACACCACCGCCAAAGCTGGAGAGGCTATAACCAATGCAACGGTATCGGGAGCCAAACTGCCTTTCCCTGCCAACATTGCAGCAATTGCAGCGGGTGTGGCGGCAGTAGTGGCAGCCATTGCCATGATTGGTAGCTTGGCTTTTGAGAGTGGTGGCATTGTGCCTGGAGCAAGCTACAAGGGCGACCATGTGGTGGCACGTGTTAATAGCGGCGAGATGATACTTAACCGCCGACAACAACGCCAACTTTGGCAAATTGCCAACACCTCTATTGCCGCCCCAACTGCTTCAGCCGCTACCACCCCCACCATTGCCGCTCCTTCATCGCTCGCTAACATTCAAGGCGAGGGAGCCACGGCGGTAGACGTTAGTGTGCACGGCCGTATCTCAGGCCGCGACCTCGAACTCGTTTTGGACAAAAGAAATAGTTTAACCTCACGATCGTAAATAAAATTCTACAAAATATGTCGAATATTACCGTTGCTCAATACTATGGCTCGTTCGTTAATCAAAAGGGCGAAACTTGGCGCGTTGAAATGCTGCCTGGTGGCACTGAACTCGACACCGACACTGCTACAGAAATTAAGTTTGACGCCGATGCACCTCTCGATATAGAATGGGAGGAACACGACAAGCACGAACCCATACAAGGTGCCACATTAACCATAAAGGCCGAGCGCCCACAAGATTATGCTTTTGCCTACAATGCCATGCAACCCGACACCTATGTAAAGGTATATCGCAATGGAGCCTTGTTTTGGACGGGCATTGCCGATGGAGAGAGCTACGAGGAACCTTACCAACGCAACGATGAGGCTATCGTTACACTCACATTTACCGACTTTGGACAATGGAAACGCATAAAACAAGCCGTACCACGGCAAGTAATGAGCGTTAGAGAACTCATTACGATTGCTCTGAACGAAATTGGCATTGAACCCAATGCGCTAAAGGTGGTAGCATCATACTATTCTTGCCAATACACAGCCCAATGGGGCGACGGAACATGGGTGCAAGGCAACGAACTGCAAGACGTATGTATTGACTCCTCTAACCTCTACAACTCTGATGGTGAGGCCGTAAGCCTTTACGATGCTATTGAGAAGGTACTTACACCCCTTGGCATACGCATTGTGCAACGTGCGGGTGTGGTTGTCGTTTACGACCTCAATGCGCTTTACAACCATCTTAACTATACTACCGCCGATGAGCAAATAACATGGGATAGCGACGAACAAACACTACTACTGGATAAGGTTGTAGACACCTACTCTGTTAAGTTCTCACCTAATGGCAAAAGCGAATTGCTTAAGGCTGAATTGGATGAAGAGATTAAGAAAGCCGAAAAGAACCCAACTACTTACACCATACAAAGTCTGAACTCGTTAGGACGCAAAAACGATAGCCCCGACTATTACCAAAGCTTTAAGTTTGTCCACCTCAACCAAGGATGCACCCAACACACCCTTGCAGCCATCCACCCCAAAGCATGTATCTTCACAACCATCCCCCTTGCTGGCAATGCTGAGGAACATACAGGCATTGCATGGAATGCTATAGTGAACCAATGCGAAAATACCAACTTTGCCACATCATCATCATCAAGCGACAAAGAAACACCACAAGGCATTGACAACCGCAACGGAGGTGGCTATGCTGACACGGCAAACCCACTGCTCTTTAGAATGCCTGACGTATGGTGCCCCGCCAACTCGCAATACGTAAGCGGTGAGGATCGCTACAGCCAAAGATACCTGCAACTTAAAATGGACCTTCTCATAGATCCACGCTACAACCCCATGGAGGAAGCATCAAACTACAACGAAAAAGAGCAATACGAAAAACTAAAAGCTCATATCAAGTTGGCTTACATTCCTTACTCGCTCACCTTGCTTGATGCTAACAAAAAACCTATCTATCGCTACGTATCGCAACTCATCACAACAACCACAGAGCATGTGGGCGGTACAACCACCCAATCGTACTACAAAACAGCATGGGAAAAAATAGACAACACTACCACGCCCACCGAAACAAAAAACTACTTAGCATACTACAGCCACTCTAAACTTAAAAGCTGCAACGATGGCAGCGCCCTTACAGGATGGCAAACCAATAACCCAAAAGAACCTTTCTGCTTATATGCTGAACGCCACTCTGAAGATACTGAATACTCTAAAGCCTTTCCTACAAATGGCGAACTCATCCCCCTACCACCAGTGGCTGGCTACTTAAGGCTAACCATCTACAATGGCATTATGGCTTTTACCTCCATACTCGACAAGCAAACATCCGATTGTTTCCACCCCGAAAGCGCCTCCGAACTTTCAAAGGACTTTGCCACTATCGTGCGTACAGAGAACGTTTTACTTCGTTATTTCCTCTACAAATTGCCCGAACTTAACATTGTAAAAGGCATTAAATGCGATACAACCGACATCCCCGACACCACCTACGAAGCCACCGTCTATGCCAAAAACCGTGGAGGCGACGACATAAGCCTTGATACCGACTTTGGCACCGACGTAGAGCTCACCTCTATGCAAAGAGGCACCTTTCGCACCGCCGACAACCACCGCCTACTATTGCGTCGCACCAACACACAAGCACCCTGGACCATCGAAACCGACCTACTCAACATGCTCATAAGCCAATACCGACAACGCTGCATCATGCTCAAAGGCGAGTGCGTAACACCCACACAACCTCTCACCACCTTTACCGATAGAGCCATGCCCTCATCCTCACGCTTTATCATCAAGAGCGAAGTGCTCGATGCCATTAAAGGTACCTCTACTATAACTTTCGTAGAATTAAAAGAAGAAACGTTTAACCCACAAAACTTTAAATAATTATGGCAGACAACATCACCATCTCCGAGGCACTCAAAAACCTCAATCAACAAACCACAGTGGATGAGGCCGACCGCCTAACACTCGTAACCTCAGGCGGCAAAGCACAAACCGCCACCCTTGCCAACGTACGCAAAAGCGTGCTTGGTGGCAACCAACTCATAACAGGCTTTGGCGACTACTCTACATGGGCAGCCTTTGAAGCAGCCCTCTTACAACTCACCACACAAGGACTCTACTTTGGCACACTCAACGGCGTGGGAGTAAGCATCAAAGTAATGCTACTTGGTAGCGCTGATAAGCACTACCTCTTTGAAATAAGCGGCGGTATAGAACTCAAAAAAGACAAATTCCCCGTCATCACCCTTGGCACAAGCGACCATTGGCGCGTGTTCGTACGCGAAAGTCGCAACAAAGCATGGGTAGGCAAATGGGCTGTAGACGGAGGCCACTACGACCTTGGCACCTTCGCAACCTCTAAAGCCGCCGAAACCGAAGCATCCCTTCCATACATAAGCGGCTTTGAGAGCATCACCACCATACGCTACAACGTAAACCCAGGCACAGGCGGCGAACACTCAACAGGCAACGGCACCATCTTCCAAAACGCACAAGACGATGCCACAATGCAATACATCTTCTTTGGCACAGCCATAAGCTATCGCAAAATAACATTTACCGACGCCAACCGCACACAAACTAAAGAAGTTGGCGATTGGGTAAGGTTCTTATAACACCCCACACACCATGACAAAAGAAACACGCACCACCTTTCAAGTATACTCAGCCGTAGGAATGCTCTTAGCTGGAGTAGCACTCAGTGTGGCGGGCTTTTGCGTGCCACCCGTGGGCGAAATCTCCGACAGCGTATTATGGTTCTTTGCGCAATGCCTAATCTATGCTGGCTCCATCTTTGGCGTAAGCATCTACGTACAGAGCAAATTCTCCGAGCTTAAAGACCAACTCGCTAAAGACAAACGAACATAACACACCATCTCACTACACAAAACAAGAGAGCAAATAACCAACACACCCCCTACCCCATGCGTTGCTATTTGCTCTCTCGTTAAATAAACACACACCACACCATCACTATGGCAAACTACAAACTACTTATCCCATTCATCCTCTGCTACGAAGGCGGATTTGTAAACGACCCCACCGACCGAGGAGGAGCCACCAACCGAGGCATAACCATGGCCACCTGGCGAGCCTACTGCACACGCAAAGGCAAACCCGCCACCATACAAACACTCAAAGCCATGACACAATCCGAGTGGACCGAAATATTCAAAACACAATATTGGGACAAATGCAAAGCCGACCTCATAGCCGACCAAAGCCTCGCCTCCATGCTCGTAGACTATGCATGGCACAGCGGTATCAACACAGCCATACGCGCCCTACAAATGGTGCTATCCATCACCGCCGATGGCGCAATAGGCCCACAAACACTCAAAGCCATCAACAGCTGCCCGCCACGCACCATCTTCGAAGCACTCAAGCAAGCACGACTCAAACACCTCAACAACATCGCACGTCTACACCCCTCACAACGCAAATACCTACGAGGCTGGACAAACCGAGTAAACGCAATCACCTATGGCAAACTATCTTACAAATAACACCCCCCAACGCCCACAATGGCTGAGGCTTATCCTACTCCTAATCCTATTCACCCTCCTATTATTCACCCTCACCTCCTGCCACACCACACGCACCACCACCCACCACCAAACCACCACCGCCGATACCATCTACCAATACATCAACACCGCCCACCACGCCCAAACCCTCCACACCGACACCCTACACGATAGCATCTACATACGCGAAGTAGTTACCCCCCAAGGCCAACCCATCTACAAAGAACGCATCGTTTATCGCAACCACACAGGCCAAACCACCATCCACACCAACACCACAGCCGACACCACACAAACCGCCCAACACCACCAAACCACCAACAACCAAACCACCACCAAAACCACACCACACCGCCCCCTATTAACCCCCGCACTCCTCACCATACTCCTACTCTTACTCCTTGCATACGCTCTAAAAACATACAAAAAAAGAGCATTGAAAAACAACAATATAAAGAGCTAAAAACTTGCATAATACAAATAATTATAGTATCTTTGTATTGTCTTTAAAAGATATAAGACTATGAGTAAGAAAACATTAAAAATCGCAGTATCCGAAGAAGAGTACGAACTGCTTGAAGCAATCCGAAACTACAACAAAAGTTTCCCCGATGGTTACCCACAACTCTTGTGGTACGCACAAGAACTTATGCACAAAATGCTAAGACAACCCTACTAACAAATAAGCCCCATCAAAAAAGTAGATGGGGCTTATAAAACCCAAACGACATGGAAAATAAGAAAACACTCATAACCAATATGAAAGAACGCTGCCAAGACATTTTAATGAGCGTATCATGGCTTGACTTTGCAAACCGTTACTTTAAGCGTTCATCATCATGGTTCTACCATAAAATGGATGGCATCGACGGCAACGGCGGCACAGGCGGTTTCACCCCCGACGAAGTAGAACAAATGCGCAACGCCCTTTTCGACCTATCAGAGCGCATCCGCAAATGCGCAGAAGCCCTCTAATCCCTTTCCATCCCCCTCAGATATTTCAGCCAAGGTATATCTCATAGCACCTTACTTTTAAAGACACAAGTCGCCCGCTGGCTGACGGGCGCACCCCTAATAGCCCCAACCATCCACCGATGTTTGGGGCTTTCTTATCCCCCATATATAATACTACAAATGCCATAAAATATCAGCTTAAAATTTTGTATAATTACAAATTTGTTATTACCTTTGTATTGTCAAAAGATAGAAAGGAGGTGTAACATGAATGACTAAAGACGAAAAAAAACTAATGCAAAAAGTTTATTCCTTACTTCAAATTCTCAAAGAAGAAACCGACAAATACTACATAATCGAAGAAATTGAAAATTTAAGTAACAAACTTGAAAGAGCATTAGAAAACTAAATCAGTACCCCGCACAACCAACGTGCGGGACTGATAAACAACCATTCCCCAAAAATGAAAGCAACACAAGAAAACCTAACCAAAGCAAAGTTCATGAAGCCCGAAACCAAAGCCGATGCCGTGTGGCTTGCAGGTCTCGAAATATGCGGTTTCATCAACTTTAGCGAAGTAGCCCGCAAATACTTTGGCAAAACCTCACAGTGGCTCACACAACGCCTACATGGTAACGAAGTAAACGGTCGTCCAGCCCAATTCAAGCCCGAAGAAATAGCCACCTTTGCCACAGCATTAAAAGATATGGCCAACAAACTCAACACCGCCGCCACACGCATAGAACAAACCCCAGAATAAAAAATACAGTCATTCAATCCCCAAATATCTATCTTTTGACACTTCAGCCGAGGTCAATTCATGCCACCTCTCATTTTGAACACAAGTCGCCCGCTGGCTGACGGGCGCACCCCTAATAGCCCCAACCATCGTCCCCAATGGTTGGGTTTTTTTATCCCTCCATCCCTCATCCCTACCCCCTTCTTTTCCCCCTCATTTTGTGAGCTATTTGTGAGCCCCCATTTTCTCCATCCCCCACAACAATCTCATTTTCAATCTATTAGCAACATACTTTCCCTCTGCTTTGGGAGCAGGGGGTCGTGGGTTCGAATCCCGTCGCCCCGACAAAACTTAAAACCGCTGATTATCAAGCTATAAAGGCTGATAATCACTCACACTTACAAGGTCGCTCGGATGATTAAGAGCAAAGTATAAAAAGTGCTGCTTCATCTTATTCCTATTGCCTTGTACAATGCTAAG
>ERZ808240.1094-NODE-1094-length-34483-cov-11.969560_pt1 | contig 34483 bp, 25 predicted proteins | sample MGYA00521084_ERZ808240 | MGnify/ENA primary metagenome ERZ808240 (study PRJEB31516, sample SAMN03275571) | gut metagenome | biome: mammalia-associated habitat; material: feces | host: Papio cynocephalus | place: Kenya | collected 2012-08-06 ... | reverse complement strand
GGGCCCCTGCGGCAAGCAGATCGAGAAAAGGCGCACGAAGTGCGGCTAATCTCGTTCTCTCCGCTGAAAAGTGGCTTACAGGTATCTTTGGGCCTCTTTTTCTATTTAGTATCCCCCGAAAATATCCAATTTTTGAATTTCGGTCGTAGGCGGACGAGGCGAAACTTACTGCTGAACAGCGCAAGGAAAAACGCGTCAAAGAGTCATATCCGGTAATCTTGGTCTTCGAGAAATGGATGAAGACACGTATCCGACGGTCCTTCCGAGACTCTCCCGTTATGTCAATGACGGCAAGATATCCATCGACAACAACCCTGTTGAGCGAACCATCCGCCCATTGGCTCTGGGGAGAAACTTCTGCGGCAATGATACCTCTGCATATCGCGCAGCGATAGTTAACTCTTTGATAGGGACCTGCAGGAATGCTTGCTTTGAACCGCGTGCATGGATGTAGGATAAACAAATCTCTATCTGCGTGACGGTCGCGACCTCGCAGAGCTTCTTCATAGGGCCTAAGCGACCCGGAATCAACTTTGACAGAATTGCTGCGATTTGTGGCAAAATCGAGACTAATCGTAACAAATCAGAACTAAATCGCAACACGTGTCTCACAGGAAGCTTACTGTATAGCTACCTGAACATCACATTCAGATTTGCTATTTTAAGCAATTCGCCATATTTTTTGATCTCACTATTGTTCAATAAACGAGGTTTATTGCTGCGAACCCATTTCCCATTTTTATCCATATACCATTCATGTACATGAATTACCCCTTCTTTATACTCTTTGTGAGTATGTCCCCAGTCGAAGTCATAGGCAACCTGTCTATCCTTGTAAATTCTTGCCTGTTCAATCAACTTTGTTTGATCATCTAGTTTGAAATAAACTTCAGAAGTATTGGAATACTTAGGTAATCCATCAAGCGCTCTATCATTTCCCTGTTTTTCTATTATTTTTCCTGACACCCCATTTGAAGACAGAGTCTCTCCTACTTGATGATACAAATATTCGGAAAATCCCCCAGATTTTATATACTCTCTTTGTCCACCCATAATTACTCCTCCCAATCATAGTTGTAATTCATCGCCTTAAAGTCTCTCCGTTTAAGCCATTCCCATAGAGTCACATGCACTCCCAACAGAGCGAAAAGATCCTCATTCAAAGCGTCATTCAACGATTCAGGAACATCTTTTAGTTTTTTTACCGTTTCCTCGGTCTTTTTACCTATTAAATACTCACTAGCGTAACACTTGACGAAATAGATTCCTTCATCATTATCTAATTCTGAGAGGATGACATCAAAAGACGATATCGGATATTCATAAAGTTCCTTGTACTCCATTTTCTCAAAGAACATTCTTTCATTATTGCTGCAGGACTCCAGTTTCATTCTATCAAAAAGTTCCTTATCAACAACTGGAAGCTGATTATTTTCAAGTTCTCTCTTATTCATAACTGTCTCAACTTCTGTATATTACCTTTATAATAAATAACTTCCACATCAGGGTTAAAATCTAACGGAGCCCCGTAAACGAGTAATTTGGTTGGCCTTTTCCGTTCTATCAATGCTTCTACGCCCATCCGATACAACTTTTTATAGCTACGATCTTTCCCTATTGCCGTGTGACCAATAGCAATTATGCTATTTCTCGGAAGTCCATCAAAGCAAAATTCAAACGAATCTACATTACCCCAGCTCGCTGATGGTACTGCGTGAATAGATAAACTCTGCATATATGAAGTAACCCACCTATTTCTATAAATATTCCACACATTGACAGCTTTTGGCTGGTCAACAAATACAGAAAAATCAGGAGCAATTACGCATTTGTAATTTTGTAGGCGTGGAATAACTATTGATGGCTTATTCCATAAAACCTCGAACTTATTCTCGACTGTCTTGTTGTCTGTTCCCACCATCTGTGCGAGTTCATTGTAGGAAACTTCCGAAGACAGCTGGAGAGCCAGGGCGACAAGCAGTTTCTCAAATAGGACAGGTCTGCGTATGTTCTCCAGTGTGAGGAGGTCTTTGTATAGATAGCTTCCCGCGATGTCCATCAGTATCCTTTTGCTTTCTTCCGGATGGGAGTACACCTCAGGGTAGGAACCGAAGATCAGCCGCTGCTCAAGTGTCTGGCGGAGATGCAGTATGCCGTCTGTAGCGCATATTTCCGCAGAAGAGAGCGGAAAAAGATGATATTCGTACTTTCTTCCGGTAAGCGGTTCGTTCTGCAATTCGAATGAGGATGATCCCGTGACCAATAACTGTATTTCCGGAAAATTATCGACCAGACGTTTTAATGTCATTCCGATCCCAGGAACGGACTGTGCTTCGTCAATCATTACTATCCTGTTCTGTCCGACAATCAGTTTCAAGTCCGAAGTCCCCGCTTCCGTCAGCATTGCCCTGACCTCAGGCTCATCACAGTTGAGCCTCAGAATCTTTTCTGACTTCTTCTCCAGAACCGTTCTGAACAGTGTGCTCTTTCCGACTTGCCTCGCTCCGATGACAACAATTGCCTTGCCTCGGAACATATCATTTTCGATTATTGCCTGCAATGTCCTCTCTATCATGATTTTGGAGTTTCTTGATTTGTGGCAAGAATAAGGAAACAAATCCTAATCCTAAAATTTTTGCTATTTTTAGGATTGTAATCCCAAAATTTATCTAATTTTTAAGATTAGGACACATAACCATTTTTGCTGGCAAAAGAGGACTATGCCAGTTGTCCACCCTTGCAGAGAACTTTGCAAGGAAGCCCCATGTCTTTGAGCCCGGAGATAAATTCTGAATTGACCGTCACCCTAAACTTGCGAGAAGTGCATTCCACCTTGTATTTCTTGTTCATATCCACGATGTTGACAAAGAACGGGACAGGACCTTTGGAACTTTTTAGCCATGAGACAAGACGTTTGCGGAACTCCGGATTGATGAGAGAAGTGTCCACATTGGACATAAGCCCGGCTATCCTCTCCTCACAGACATTGCCCAGATGAGAGATCCGCTCAACCCTAAACTTGTATGGCACATTGACCGGTGCTCCCTTCTCATCTGGCTTCGGCATATATGCAGGCCTGATTTCCCCTTCGACAAAGATCGCCGTGTGATCTTGAATCTTAGGCATGAAATTGTCGTAATCCTTACCGAAAAGAGCCAGCTCATAAGTCCCGGAGAAATCTTCAAGCACAACCTTGGAGTAAGGCCTTCCAGTCTTGGACGTCTTGATCTCAGTTGACGTGACAAAACCAGCGACAGCAATCTTGCGCATCTTCCGTTCGCGCTCACATTCGGTGATAGCATCAGGGATTCCTGTAAGTTTGCAGTTGGTAAATGTTTCCATCTCGAACTCATAGCGCTTCAGAGGATGAGCTGACAGATACATCCCGACCATCTCCTTCTCCTTGCGAAGGAGCTCAAGCTCGTCCGGCTCTCTGTCGATTTTCGGAGGCTGTGGCTTCTCGACCTTAAGTTCCTCAGCATCACCGAACAGCGAAGCATCATTGTCTTCTGCATTTTTCTTGGTGATCGCAGCGTAGTTCAGTAGGTCTTCAAGAAAATCGGCTCCCACATTTCCCACAAGGAAATATTTGTGCCTCTCTATCCCGAAAGCATCGAAGGCCCCGGCATAGATCAGCGCTTCCATGGCCTTGCGGTTGATTATGCCCGACATCCTCTCGCAGAAATCATATATGTCGGAAAACAGGCCGTGAGCCTGTCTCTCCGCAATTATAGCATCGACAATATTGGCTCCGAAGCCTTTCATGCCACCCATGCCGAAGCGGATATCACCGTTCTTGTTGACTGTGAAATTGGACTCGCTCTCGTTGACATCGGGGTTGAGCACCTTTATGCCGTGTTTCTTGCAGTCCGCCATGATGGCCTGGATCTCAGTCATGTTGTTCTTGTTCATGCTGAGGTTGGCTGCCTGGAACTCTGAAGGATAGTGAGCCTTGAGCCAGCCTGTCTGGTAGCTTACCCAGGCGTAGCATGTAGCGTGTGACTTGTTGAATGCGTAAGAGGCAAATTTCTCCCAATCCTTCCAGATCTTCTTGAGGACCTCTTCCGGATGGCCGTTGGCTATGCCACCTGAGATGAAATCGGAGTAGAGGGACTGAAGAATGTCGATTTTCTTCTTTCCCATGGCCTTACGGAGTTTGTCAGCCTTGCCTTTGGAGAATCCGGCGACTTTCTGCGATATGAGCATGACCTGCTCTTGATATACCGTGACTCCGTAAGTCTCCTTAAGGAACTCCTCCATCACCGGAAGATCATAGGTTATAGGTTCCGTTCCCTGCTTCCTCGCAACGAAAGAAGGGATATAGTCCATAGGTCCCGGACGATAGAGGGCATTCATGGCTATAAGATCCTCAAATCGCTCGGGATGAAGCTTCTGTAGCCACTCCATCATTCCTGGAGACTCGAACTGGAACACGCTCTTGGTATCTCCCTTGCAATAGATTTCGTATGCCTTGGGATCTGTTATATCGATCTTCTCGATATCGATATCCCGTCCGAAGCGTTTCTTGATCTCTGCAAGGCAGATCTTGATGATAGACAGTGTCTTAAGGCCAAGGAAATCCATCTTGAGCATGCCCACGTCTTCGATGAAAGAGCCTTCGTACTGTGATACCCATACCTTCTGTCCTGTAGCCTTGTCCTCCCCGAGAGTTATGGGGATATAGTCTGTAAGGTTGCCTCGGCCGATGATCATGGCGCAGGCGTGTATGCCGACCTGCCTGATACAGCCTTCAAGTTGCAGGGCGTATTTAAGCACCTCTCGCACAAGCTCGGAACCACCCTCGTATTCGGCTTTCAATTCGGGGACATACTTTATACAGTTCTTCAGCGTCGGCTTCTTGTCAACGTCTTTCTTGACAACCTTGTACCTCTTGCCGTCCTTCTCAACGATCTTGTCTCCCGCCTCAGGCTCTTCATCCGGCTTCAGTTCCTCCTGGACTTCCTCTGTGACAGTGATGGGCTTATCCGGGATCATCTTCGTGAGTCTGTTGGACTCGTCCAATGGCAGACGGCTAATACGTGCCACATCCTTGATGGCACCTTTTGCGGCCATGGTGCCAAAAGTGATGACATGCGACACATGGTCCATGCCGTATCTTTCCTGTACGTACTGGATCACCTTGTAGCGTCCGTCATCATCGAAGTCAACATCTATATCAGGCATGGATACCCTCTCCGGGTTGAGGAAACGCTCGAACAGTAGGTCGTACTTGATAGGGTCTAGATTGGTAATTCCAAGGCAATATGCTACAGCAGAACCAGCCGCAGAGCCTCTTCCAGGGCCTACTGAGATACCGTGTGCCCTTGCGTTCGCGATATAGTCCTGTACGATGAGAAAATAGTCTGGGAAGCCCATTCTTGAAATGGTCTTCAGCTCGAAATCAAGACGCTCGGCAGTCTCTGCATTTAGGGTGTCTCCGTATCTTTCCCGTGCTCCCTTGTATGTAAGGTGACATAGAAAGGCTACAGAGTTGCAGAACTCCTCGCCCCTGTCGTTGTTTTTCTCATCGAAGCGTCCCGCGTCTATGACTGCCTTGTATTTCTCCCTCTCTGCTTCTATGTTGCCGAGGAAAGTCTCGTCTATCTGGAATTTGGGCAGGACGTGTCCTCTGTCGATGGTGTACCTCTCTACCTTGTCACAGACTTCGATAGTGTTGGATATCACCTCCGGGTGATCAGGGAACAGTGCGGCCATCTCCTCTTCGCTCTTGATATACTCTTGCTGAGTGTATCTGAGCCTATTGGGACTATCGACAAATTCGTTGGTCGTAAGGCAGATGAGTCTGTCATGGGCAGGTCCGTCCTCCTTACGCACGAAGTGGGCGTCGTTGGTGGCTATGACCTTGACACCATGCTTCTTGGCAAGATCGAAGATAACTTCGTCATATTCCTTTTCCTTCTCATACACTTCCAATGACTGGCCCGGGACCTCAGTCTTGTGAAGCATCACTTCGAGATAATAGTCGTCCCCAAATACCCCTTTGTGCCACTCTATCGCTTTCTCCGCGCCCTCTATGTCTCCTTCGAGAATCAGTCTCGGAATTTCTCCAGCCATGCAGGCAGAAGAGCAGATAAGGTCCTCATGGTATTGCTCAAGGACTTCGTGTGATACTCTTGGACGGTAGTACATGCCCTCGAGATGTCCTGTAGAGACGATCTTCATGAGGTTCTTGTATCCGTTGTAATTCTTGGCAAGGAGGATAAGGTGATAATACCCGCCGTGGGCTTTGTCTTTCAGCTTGTGGTCGAATTTGGAGACATAGATCTCGCATCCGATAATCGGCTTTACAGATGGATGCTTTGCCGCGAATTTGAAAAACTCCTTGACGCCGTACATGTTGCCATGGTCCGTGATGGCAAGACCAGGCATCCCGAGCTCATCTGCACGGTTGAACAGATTCTCAATCGAAGACTGTCCATCGAGTATGGAATAGTGCGTATGTACGTGTAAATGAACGAAAGCCATGTCTCTTTGCCTTTTATCGGTATAAGCAGTCTCATGGGCGGCAGGTGCCATAACATGAAGCCCGGCTTCCCGTCATAGGCAGGGAAACTGGGCTTCAAAGTTACGCAAAAGGAGCGAATTTTATCTTATTCTTTCCAACTTGTAGGTATCGAGTTGTAGTCTGACAGTTTCACGCAGCCGGTAAATACATTCTTGCTGCCGTCTCCTGTGATGCTTTTGAATGTGTCAGGATAAGAGTTGCGCTCGTAAAGATGTACCTTGACACCGTCAACAAGAGTGTAAGGTGACTCTCCGCCAAGGTTGACACAATTCTGGAAGAGTCCCTGAACAGTTGTTATCTGCGTGCATTTGTCAAAGAGGTTCGTCGGGACAGATGTTAGGGCCGTGCAGTCCTTGAAAGCGTCTCGCATGTTTTTGACCTTCGGCATATTGTCGAAGAGTCCTTCTGGTACGCTTGTGATGCCTGTGCATCCAGTAAATACTTCCCTTGCATTTGTCACATTATCAAGCTTGTCGAAAAGGCCGGCCGGAATATGCGTGATGCCAGTGCATCCTTTGAAAAGCCACTGAATGGCTGCCGTCTTGGTCGCCTTGTCGAGAAGACCTGCAGGGATACTTGTAAGCGAAGAACAGTCCTGGAATATTGCGGTCACCCCGCTTATCGATTGCTGTTCGGCAAACAGGTCTGCTGGGATTTCTTTCAGTGACAAGCAGCCTTGGAAGCAGTAGTTGAAGTTGCTGGCAAGCGGACTATTTTTGAAGAGTCCTGCTGGAATCTCCGTTATCCCGGCGCAGCCGTTGAATGCTGATGCGTAGTTAGTAACGGCCGGGCAATTGTCAAACAACCCTTCGGGAATCTCTTTCACGGCTACACAGTCGTAGAATACGGACAGGAACGATGTCGTCTTGGTGCAATAGTCGAACAGCCCCTTGGGAATCTCCGTTATCCCGGCGCAGCCGTTGAATGCACTTGAAAACGTGGTGACATCTGCAAATGCTTTAGGTTCCGGCAGCGGTATGGAAGTGATTGAGGTGTTACATAATGCGTATTCCATAGACTTCAGATTCAGGTCTCCCCACTGTACTATCTCTTTGAGGAATTGGCTTATCTCTGTGGCGTCCTCGCTATTGAGTTCTGATACAGATCCGTTTATACTGACAGTGTATTGTCCGGCTTTCTCGTATATATGCTCGGGACGATTATTCTCGGTAATGTTCTCAGATAGTTTATCTACAGTGCCGTCACCCCAGTCTACTTCGCAGTTGACATAGCCGAAAATTGGAACGCTTACAACCGTACCTGTGCCAGTCGTCTCGTATATAAGGATAAGGGCGCCGTTCTCCTGAGTGATGGAGAGGCTCTGCGAAGCGACATTAGTCCCCTTACCTGCCGAGACTAAGAGAGTAGCTGTGAGTTTCTCTCCAGACCTATTCTCTCCAGCAGTGACGAATATGCTGTCTCCCTTGACAGTACACTCTGCCCAGGGCCATGCCATGTCTGTAAGTTCCGCTTCAATCCCAGATTTGTTTGTTGTCGCGTGAATCTTTACTGCCCCGCCTTCCTTGGGGATTATCTGCGACTTTGTCTCAAGCGAGAGTGTCGTCTTGGCGTCTGAACTTTGAGTGACTGCTATCACAACCTTGTCTTCGTCGGTAGATAACTCCACTGTTGTGGAACGGCTTTGTCCAGACTCTTCGGAGACGAACTCGTCTGCAGAGATGGAGAGGTCGGAATTAGCCTGTACAACCTTGCACCAGTCAGCCTCAGGCGAGACAGATACAGTCCATGCCGACTCTGTAATGACTGTGAAATGTACGGAGCCTCCATTGGTTTCAAAGGTAATGTCGGCCGAGTGATTGTCTGAAGCTACCTGCACCTCTGGACTGTCTGAAGAGATGCTCAGGATGCCGTTTCCAGAGTCTTCCTTGTTACAAGAAACGATAGCAGCAAGTCCTGCAGCGCAAGATAAGATGTATTTGAATATTATGTTTTTCATGATGAATGTATAGTGTTTACAGAAACTTTAAAAAAATCATAACGAAAATCTGGGTGTTATTTCCAGTCGGAAGGCATGGTGCTGTAGTCAGTCAAGCCTGTACATTTGTAGAAGCATCTTGAACCTATCGCTTTGGCAAATCCTCTCTTAGTCCCGTCTCTGTCATAGAGATGCACTTTCTCACCGTCAATTACAGAGTAGGGAGATTCTCCTTCCAACAGTACGCAGTTTTCGAATGTCCCATAGAAAGAAGTTGCTGCAAGATTCTCTGAGAATAGCCCTGTCGGGATTATTGTAAGTGCTTTGCATCTCGAGAAGGCATAGTCGAAATTGATACCAGATGCGGGGAATAAGTCTTCAGGAATGGTGGTCAATGCTTCACAACCAGAAAAGACGTATTCGAACGACTGAGCTGCAGCGCAGGGCCTTAGAAGTCCTTTTGGTATGGAGACAATAGCCTTGCAGTCTTTGAACGCCTTCTCGAGGTTAGTGACAAGAGGACATTTGTCGAAAAGTCCTGCTGGAATAGCCTTTAGTGCCAAGCATCCATTGAATACTTGGTTGAAGCTCGTGGCTTTGGTGCATTTGTCAAAGAGTCCTGCCGGGATTGTCTCAAGCGAGGTACATTTGTAGCAGAGAGATTGGAAATTTACAGCTTCAGGATTATTTGTAAATAGCCCTGAAGGAAGACTCGTTATGAGGGTCGAGTTGAATGCTTGCGAGAAATCCGTCACCAGAGGGTTGTTCCTGAACAGGCCTGCTGGTACTGCTGTTATCTTGGATTTCCACAAGACGGAGTTAAAAGTGGTTACCAAGGGGCATGTGGCGAAAATGTCTTCAGGTATGGATGTAAGCCCTGTCTTCTCAAAAGTACTTCTAAAATTGGTGACTTTCGTGTTTTTCTCGAAAAGATTTCCCGGTACGGATGTAAGTTTGGGACAGTCGCTGAAAGTGAAAGAGAAAGATTCGACATCCGGGCACGACGAGAATAGACTTGCAGGTACAGCGGTGAGGTTAGTGCCGCAGAAGCAAGAGGCGAATGACGTTACTTTAGTGTTTGTAGCAAATAGATCTTCTGGCACACTCTCAAGCTTTGAGCATTCATTGAAAGTGTTGTCGAAGTTCTGAGTCTTTGTCATATGAGTGAAGAGTCCGGATGTTACAGCCTTTAGTGAAGTACAGTAAGCGAACATCCATTCTCCTCCTACCAAATTGGAGAAAGCTGCGTATTTGTCTGTAGGCAAAGTCTCTATTTGGGAAGAGGCAAAAGCGTAATAGATGATCTTGTATTTGTTGCAGCCCCAAGAACGGATTGCGGTAAGGTTGCTTTGCTTCAGAGGCGAGGAAGTGTCGGGAGTAAGCCCGACGAGTCCCTGGATTGCACCCTGTATGCGGACGGTATATGTTCCGGGTGTCTCGTAATCGTGGCTCAAGCTGTTTTTCATGTCTTCAGTTGATTTAATTGTGGCCTTTACCGGAATATATGAGAATTCTTTAGTATCTCCCCAACTGATTTTAAGATCGAGTTCTCCGTAAAGGGGGAGGGTGATCTTGGTGTTGTTGGATGTGGTTGTGTATTCAAATACGAGACTCGGTTCCCAAAGGGTTATGGGAATCTCTTTTGCCACAATCTCTTGATCGTTTTTGAGACCTTTTACCTTAAGTATCACTTTTTTGGCGTCAGAGTCTGAGTTCTCTTTTGCTGACAGTGTGATGGTATTGTTCACGGCATCTGAGGTGACTGTTAGCCATGAGGCTTCAGAAGTGGTCTCTGCAGTCCAGCTTTCGAGATTGGTCATCACATGTAGGACAATAGAGCCGCCGTTGTCTGGTATGTCGACTTCGTTTTGGCTAATGATGAATTCCGTTTCTCCTACCACTCCTTTCTGGGATATATTGATCGCTGCTTTCTCTTCTCCGGAATTTGTAATGGCAATGCGAGTCTGCCTCAACTCCGAGGTATTGTTGGTAGCGACAGCGATTTTGAGCCCGTCGCCGAGATATTCGACACTGCACCATTCTTCGGCAGAGGCGTCTGTAGTGAATTCCCATTTCAGGGCTGTCTCCACATCTACGACTGCGAAACTTTTCTGAGTGTCGAATTCAATGGTCGCCTCGTTCCCGTCTTCATTTATGGTGACTGGGACAACACCTTTTTCGGCTTTCAAGATGAGAGGCTCGGCTTCAGGCTCGGGTTTGACATCTTCTTTCCCGCAGGAAAATACCAGAAGAGCTGCCATGCTAGTAAGATAGGCTTTCAGATAAGGTTTCATTTTATGATAATATTGGTTGTTGTGCTCGTTCTATCCAGTACCTCCTCCTTCCCCACCTTACGGTGCCGGAAGTCAGAGCATAGTGTAAACTATATTCGGTGTTAGACAAATATACTAAAAAATTATAGTATAACTATAAGTCACAGATTAGTTTGGTAAGAGAAAATGGTCACAAATCCATCCGATACAAGAGTTATCTCACTTCCAAGCATATATTTCGAGTTCAGAAGATTCATTGAGCTACTTATAAAAAGGTTGACGCCGTCATCTTCAGCGAAATTAACACTTGGGAGAAGAAAGGTTTCGGCATCCGGACCGAAGTGCAGTATTTTATGCGTTCGGATTGCTGACGAGCGGACTTGGCGGACTTTTTCTAATGGGTATCATGACCAAGAGAATCGGGACAAAGGCAGCCTTGACTGGATTTGTGAGCAGTATAGTAGTCCTGCTTGTCTTCCATGGCTATTCCAATGTATCTGTGATACTTTACGGCTTCATTGGCCTTGTCTCATGCTTTATCTTCGGCTGGCTCTCAAGCTTCGCATATGGTTACGGAAAATGACAAGTGAACGGTTGCCTTGGCGGTTTGATTAGGGTTGGGCTTTCATCTTTCATATGCCAATAATAAATTAGGCGAAATGTTGATTTATCATTAGATTTGCTGAAGTCGGCCGATATTGTGTCTTGAGGCCTGAACTTTAAGTGCAACATTGACGATTAATATCGACTGGTGTTACCAATAATTGTACTGTATATGAAAAGATTTTTTCACGGCATTTTATTGTCCATTGCACTGCTCTTGTGTGTGCATCCGCTCTCGGCGCAGGACGAGGCCAAGACAATCAAGCGCAAAGTCGCAATCGGGCGTTTTACCAATGAGACCCAGTACGCCAAAGGTCTGTTTTATGACAAGGAAAACGATCCTATGCGCAAGCAGGCATTAGATATTCTTTCTTCAAAACTGGCTGCAAGCGGCAAGTTCATTCTTCTCGAGCGCGATGACCTGGATATCCTTGTGGCTGAGGCTGGCAAAAATATGAATAAGATCGGAGCGGACTACATTATTCTCGGATCTATTACAGAGTTCGGGCGCAAGACTGAAGGCGAGCAGAAGGTATTCTCTTCCACAAAGACGCAGACGGTGGAGGCCGGTGTAAGTATAAGGATAGTTGAGGCTGCAACCGGGCTTATTATCTATTCTGACGAGGCCAAAGGCTTTGCCGAGACGACATCGAAGAAATCATTAGGAGTCGGCGGTACCGCAGGCTATGACGCCACCCTTAGCGACAAAGCCATCTCCGCTGCATTGAGTCAGTTGGTTGAGAATATTATCAACAAATGTACGGACAAGCCTTGGCGGTCATATATTCTTGCAGTCCAGGACGGAACGTATATTATATCCGGAGGTGCTTCCCAAGGACTTTCTTCTGGAGACAAATTCAATGTCTACAAGAAAGGCGCGACTGTAAAGAATCCTCAGACAGGGCTCGACATCGAACTGCCTGGCACAAAGATCGGAACTGTCACTGTCCTGCAGTCATCAGGCGATACTCCCGAGACAGAGATTTCTTTCTGTACATATGAAGGGACGGATATTGATGCGGGTAATCTGTTAAATTATTATATATCAGACAAATAGTATGAATAAGATATTGCTTGCGGTGCTTTCCGCCCTTCTGCTTTCGGCTTGTGGCGTAGGAAATTATTCTCTATCCTCCGGTAAGGCGGATGTTAGTATGCTTTCATTCGTGTCAGCGGAATATGTCAAGATTAAAGTCTCTGTTGATGATAAGTCGTATGATCTGCTAAGCGTTAAGGATAAGGCTTGGAAGACCGACAGAAAGATCAAGCCCACTGCAAAGAACACAATTTTACTCACTCCTGGGACGCATGAAGTGGCAGTATCGGCTGATGGTAGCCAGATTTACTCGAAAAAGATTTTCGTCTCTGCGTCTGAGCATAAAATCGTGGAACTATGAGTAAAGCTGTCGTTTTGCTTATGGCGGTAGTCTTGTCATCATCGTGCGGTGTCTCTTCTTTATACTATTGGGGAGGTGAGCAGAAAGGCACTACCGCCTATGAGAATCTTACCTATATGGATTATAAGACTCAGACTCCGGAGGCAATCTGCGATCTTGTTTGTATGTATGAGGATATAGTCACAAATCCATCCGGCACAAGGCATGTTCCGCCTCCAGGTATATGTGCCGAGTATGGGTATCTGCTGCTTAAGCCAGAGACAGCTTCTGTATTTGAGAAGAGTGCCAATGCTCGTCAGAAAAAGATGTTTGAGGGTACGGACTATATCTCGCTTTTTTCAGATAAAGGCAAGCAGATGCTTCAACTCGAGATAGAATATTATCCAGAGTCTAGGACATTTCTGGAGCCACTTATAAAAAGATTGACTCAGTAGTTATGAAGAGGATTGTCTATATTATAACTTTGGCGGCTTTGATCTCTGCCTGCGGTACTGCTTCAAGAAGTACAAGAGTCTCGCAATATCCTAAGATGTATGAGGAGAAACCTTTGGCTTTACTTGTAATGCCTCCTATTAACAATACGACAAATGTTGAGGCGAAGGATTATCTATACACCTCTATCAGCAGACCACTTGACGAGGCCGGGTATTATGTCATATCCCCTATGCTGGCTATGGATGTCCTGAAGGCCGAGAGTGCGTATGATGCAGAATTGTTTGTCGACAAGCCATTGACAACTTTCAAAGATTATTTCGGGATTGATGCCGTCGTCTTCAGCGAGATTAACTCTTGGGAAAAGAAAGGCTTTGGTATCCAGACCGATATTCGGTATTTTATACGCTCAGCGCATACAGGAGAGATTATTTTCGACAGAAGTTGCAACCTGTATCTGGACCTTAAGGTCGACTCGGGGGACTATTCTTTGCTCGGCCAGTTGGTCAACTTGACAGCATCGATCATCAGTACGGCTGCTACAGACCATATTGTGGCAGCACGTAAGGCGAACTACTATATCTTTAGCGATATCCCAAGAGGGAAATATAGTCCCGATTATATGAAAGATCAAGATTTCAAATCGGCTCCCAAGGATGTCAACGCTACTGTTAAATGAGTGAATCAAGAGAGCCGAATCTACGTATTTGAGGCTGTCAGGCGTTTCATATAGATAGGCTCTTTTTTTATTTTGCAGTGTCTTTTCTTTGGCCAGCCTTGTCCAATATGGCTTCCATATTGTCGAACTGGGTCTGCAGATGGAGTCTCATTCCCATCCTGAAGGCGTCAGGAGTGCCTGTACGAAGTATATTGAAGAGACTCACATGCGATACAAGAGTCAAATTGTGCCAGTCGGTCTTGATTTTCGGGTAATATAGGCTGAACAGATGCCTAAGTATATACTGGAAATCCATTAGGCTCTTATTACCCGTCATCTCAAAAAGTTTTGAGTGGAATTCAATATCTACTTCCGTTAGACGGGATGCAATAGCATATTTTTCTTCATTGGTTTTAGCTGTAGCCATCTCTTTGTTGAGGGTAACTTCTTTTGCAACAATTGCATCAAGAGCCGACATCTGCTCGTCGGTCTTGTACATATATACAAAGTCGGCAATGCCGATCTCGATCATCAGACGAAGTTGATAGAGATCTCGCAGTGTATCCTTGTCAAGCAGACCTGTCTTGATTATGGATTTCAAGACACCGAAAACTTCAGGGACAACCACTTTCGAACCCATCTTTCTGCGAGTCTCGATGATACCGACAGCTCTAAGGCGGCTAAGTGCTTCTCTCACGACAACTCGGCTTACCCCTAATCTCTCTGATAATTCCTGCTCCTTCGGCAGAGCAGTATTGTGGCTGTCGGCTATATAACTTAAGATGCCTCTTTGGGCTTGCTCAACCAGATTCTGCTCTGTCCTCTTGTTATCCATTTGATTTTAATTATTAGGCTCTGTGTCGCTCCTTTCTGTTCTGTAGTTGCTTAAGCATTCCCCTGTCTCACTCACATAGGCCTATTCGTTCAGAACCTTCCGAGTGGATATTTGTCCGGAACGACACCTATTACGGCTATGCGCCATCGTTCGTTGTGGCATCTCTGATGGAAAAGCCATCAACAATCTTCACTGCAAACTTAAGAATAAATGTTAGATAATACAAAACTTTGTATTATATCATACATATCTAATAAAATAAGCATACTAATCTGTAGTTTATTGTAAATTTTCAATATTATGTATTGCATATTATATTTTTACTTCATACATTTGTTACGAACACACATTAAAACATAGCCAATATGAGGGTACATCTTAAAAAAGTAGTTTTATGTTTGCTGCTATCTGCGACTCTATCCGCATATGCGCAGCCCTCCTTAAAGACAACAGTCTTCAGAAAAGGGGAAAATGGTTTTGACACTTATCGGATTCCTGCTATAATCCAAACACAAGATGGAGCACTGATTGCTTTTGCCGAAGCAAGGAAAAACAGTGGAAGCGATACCGGTGATATAGATCTCGTTGCAAAAAGATCATTGGACGGTGGCCAGACATGGGGAAGTATCATAACCGTGTGGGATGATGCGGACAACACATGTGGAAATCCTTGTCCTGTTGTAGATAGAGAAAGTGGAAAAATAATCCTTGTGACAACATGGAATAAAGGTTCAGATTCGGAAAGTGAAATTAATACACGAAAATCTGAGGATACAAGAAGAATTTTTGTCCAGACTTCCGATGATAACGGTGTGACATGGACTTCTGCAACGGAAATAACATCATCTGTAAAAGATCCTGCTTGGACTTGGTATGCAACTGGGCCATGCCACGCTGTTCAACTTTATAATAAGGAGAATCGTGGCAGACTTGTTATTCCCTGCAACCATGGCGTTTTCGGTAAAGGAACAAGATCTCATATTATCTATTCCGATGATCTTGGGGCAAGCTGGCATCTAGGTGGTTCTCTCCAGAAAGGAAATGAAGCAACGGCTGCCGAATTAAAAAACGGAGATATTATACTTAACATGAGAGGCCCGAGAACCAAGGGGAAGGGGCGTACAAGAGAAAATGCCGGCCGTCTGACAAGCTTCAGTAATGATGGAGGCCGTAATTTCCAACCTGCTATGCAGGATAATGCTTTGACAGAACCCGTTTGTCAAGGAAGCATCATCAATTATACAAAAAGAGGACGTCCAACAGAAACATTGTTTTTCTCAAATCCAGATAATCCTGAAAAAAGAAAAGACATGACAGTAAAGCGAAGCAAAGATTCTGGAACGACATGGGAAGTAGCATTCAGGTTAGGTGCTGCGCCAGCTGCGTATTCAGACCTTGTAGTAATGAGCAATGGGGATCTTGGTGTACTGTACGAAACAGGGAAAGCGAAATGTTATGAACGAATAGACTTTGTAAGGTTCAATAAGAAATCAATTAAAAAGCTATGAAAAGAATAAAAGGACTAATTGTGGCTCCGTTTACCGCATTCAAGAACGACGGCTTCGTAGATTTGCAGAAAGTAAAAGAGCAGGAAGACTTCTATAGGAGAAACGGTGCTGCCGGTGCATTTGTATGCGGAACAACAGGTGAAGGCTCGGCATTGACAATGCAAGAAAAAAAGAGTCTGTTCAAGGAATGGGGTAGAGTCAAGCATGATGGGTTCACTGTAATCGGATTTCTTGGTGGAACTTGTTTAGAAGAAGAGAAAGAACTAGCTAAATATGCGGTCGAGTGTGGGCTCGATGCTGTGGCAGTAACCGCGCCCTATTATCAGAAACCGGCAGATGTTGATACTCTGAGTATGTGTTGTGCAGAGGTTGCAGCTGCTGCTTCGGAGATTCCATTTTTCTATTATCATATCCCATGTCTGACTAATGTTGGTTTTCCGATGAGAAGCCTTCTTGAGAAGATGGATGCTGAGATACCCAATCTTGCAGGAATCAAGTATACTTTTGAGGACCTTTCAGATTATCAGTTGTGCCTTGAATTCAAAGAACGCAAATACAATATTCTTTGGGGACGTGATGAAATGCTGCTTCCAGCACTTTCTATCGGTGCAAGTGGCTTTGTTGGAAGCACATACGGATATTGTTCCAGAGGTAACAATATGATAATCGAGAAATTCAACTCCGGACAGATAGAAGAAGCAGCAAAACTCCAACTTACAAGTAATAGACTCATAACGCTTCTCGGCAAATATGGAAGTGGCAGTGGAAAAGCATTTATGAAGGCAGCCGGATTGGATCTCGGACCTTGCCGACTTCCTTTGCAGACCATGAGTCGTGAAACGTATATATCGTTCACGGAGGAACTCAAAAGACTAGATTTTGACAGCATGAAAAATCAATGATGCTGTAATACTCACCTAATAACCACATAAAACACTGATATCCATGAATAAAGTTATACGTTTGATTTGCATGGCCATATCGGGTCTCTTACCATTTGCTTCATATGCAGAGGACAACGGTCAGAAGATATCCGGCAAGGTCACAGACATTGCCGGTCTACCGCTTCCCGGTGTCGGTGTGATTGTAAAAGGAACACAAATTGGCAATATTACAGATTCTGAAGGCTTATATTCAATAGCAGCAGCACAAGGTGCCACTATCGAGTTCTCGTGTATAGGCTTCAAGGCCGTCAATGTAAAGGTTACTGGAAAGGCTGTGATAAACGTGACTCTAGAACAAGATGTAACTATATTGGACGAGGTTGTACATATTGCTTATGGCAAACAGTCAAGAACCTTAGTAACTACCTCCTTATCTAATATCGGAGCTGAAGAATTTCAGCGCGCTCCAGCGAGCAATCCTTTGATGCAGTTGCAGGGGAAAGTACCAGGACTTTCTTTGGAGATTTCCAGTGGATCTCCGGGCTCTGACCCGACTATGTTCATCAGGGGTGGGAGTTCGACTTCTCCTGAAGGAGATACTCCTCTGATTATTGTAGACGGGCAGATATCGCAGTCCTTTAGAGCGATAACAGATATGAATCCGGCCGATATAGAGAATATTACAATCCTTAAGGATGCAGCCTCTACAGCAATCTATGGCTCAAAAGCAGCTAACGGAATCATTCTAGTGACAACGAAAAGCGGTAAAAAAGGCAAGGCAAAAGTCAACTTCAGATATACATTCGGAATCGAGAGTCAGCCTCAAAGGCTACCTCTTCTCAATGCGAAAGAATATATCTGGCTGACTAGGAGCAATATTGCCAAATTTGATCGTGCTGAGCTCACATACAATGGCAAGGAAGATCAAGCTAAGTTCCTAAGCGGCTCTTTTGGAATGTCTACTGGAAACTTACGAAACTCACGTAATACATTGGAGTTTATAGATGTATATCTTGAAAATTATGGACAGGATTATGTCCGTAATCTACTCGAAAACGAAGGATGGCAGACTATGGCCGATCCTGTTACTGGGAAACAACTTATATTTCAAGACAATGATTTTCAGAAAGCCACATTTCAGACTGGATACAAACACGAGGTCGACTTCAACGTATCAGGTGGTACAGATGTGGCAACTTACTATGTGGGGCTTAGATATCTCAACCAAGACGGAACATTGAGAGGAACATATTACAAGAATTACAATGTCCTTTTCAATGGCGACTACAAGATAAGTGACAAATGGAAAGTCTTGACTAAGGCAGCGTTGCAAGTAAGAGATATCAACGGCCCTGGAAATACCGTTAATTCCATATCTCGCAACATTCTCATGCCACCTACCTACAGGCTCTATTATGAGGACGGGACACCTGCTCCAGGTGAGGGTATCTCTTCTTTCAGGAACAGGTACCATGAGATTTACTACAAAACTAAATACAATAATCAAGAAGTATATCGTACGACGTTTCAGACGGGGGCTCAGTGGGATATAATACCTGGGCTTACTTTTAAGCCAACTATATACTACTTCGGGACAGAAGGCATAGAGAACTATTTTGAGGCCATGAACGAGACTATGGGCAAAACTATAAGACCAGCCTCGGCAAAGCACAATTATGATAGGCATCTTCAAGGCGATCTCCTCCTTAGCTATGACAAGACAATGAAGAAACATACCGTAGGAGGTATTGTCGGTGTCAGTGCGACAAAAGACTATAGCTATCGGCTTTCAGGAAGTGGAAGCGGCTCTGCAATTGATCTTATCCCTACATTGAACGCAACTGCTGACAGTACACAAAGGGTTTCTTCTACAAGAGCTACTGAAGCAATGCTAAGTGGCTTTGCGCGAGTTAACTATGACTATGATGGAAAATATATGGTGTCAGCAAGCCTTCGTGCTGACGGCTCTTCAAGATTTGCGGAGGGACACGAATGGGGAATATTCCCAGGACTATCGGCTGGATGGAATATGCACAGAGAGAAGTTCTTTAGGCCTCTTGACGCTGTCATGACAAAATGGAAATGGAGAACAAGTTGGGGCCGTACCGGTAATAACAATCTAAGTGTTGCTGACTCTAGAGGTCAATACGGTATCACCAATTCCCCTTATGAAGGCGAAGTTGGGATACTTAATACGACACTTAAGAATCGTAATTTGAAATGGGAAACAACCGAATCGTTCGATTTTGGAGTGGATCTCGGATTCCTCAAAGATAGAATGAGTCTGGTAGTGGACTATTATCATAAGACCACGTATGACAGACTTTATAGCGAGCCTTTATGGTCATCAACAGGATTTAGCTCTATAAAGAGTAACTTTGGAACTGTCAGAAACTCTGGTGTCGAACTGGAAATTTCTGCAACTCCTGTACTTACCAGGAATTTCAGCTGGGATTTTTCCTTCAACTTCTCGTTCAATAGATCGATAGTCGTGGATCTGCCCGAGAATGGAGAAGAAAAAAATCGTGTCGGAGGTAATTTCATTTGGGATAAGAAAGCTGGCAAAGAAGTTAAGGCTGGAGGTATAGCAGAAGGGGAACGCTATGGAGCAAGGTATGCATTCCACTATCTTGGTACATACCAAACTGAGGAAGAAGCTGCTAAGGCTCCTGTAGATCCTAATGCACAAGGCCGTGCCAAGCATGCAGGAGATGCTATATTCGAAGATGTCAATGGTGATGGACGTCTCGATTCGAAAGATATGATCTTTATGGGTTATATAAGACCGGACAAGATGGGTGGAATGGTAAACACTCTGCGATGGAAAGACCTTACCGCTAGAATTGTTGTGGACTATGCAATCGGCCATGTTATAGACAACGGATTCAAAGGCAGAATCATGGGAAGCGCACGAAACAACAACAATGCAATCAAGGAGGCTTTGACGAATACCTGGCAGGAGGCCGGAGATGGTACCAAATACCCTAAGTATACAGTACAGAGTGACTATGACTATCAGTACCGAAATCATATGAGGTGGGACAATCAGCTTGGAACAAGCTCAGACGGTGCGACAAATAACAGCCTCTATTTCAGCAAAGGCGACTTTTTGGCTTTTCGCGAGATTTCTCTCAGTTACAGACTTCCCGAAAAATGGGTACAGGCTTGTAAACTTTCCAGTGTTGAGATCTTTGGTGGGGTATACAATCTTGGTTATCTGAAGAAATACGAGGGAATGTTTCCGGAAATTTATTCCGGATATGACTATGGAACATATCCTAGACCAAGACAATTTAATATGGGTGTCAACATTTCATTCTGATGATTATGAAAAATATAATAAAAATCTGTCTATTGTCAGCATCTGTCATGTGTGCAGGCTGCTCATTTCTAGATGTGGCTCAGATATCGTCTATAACAGGAGACGGCTATTGGAAGAGCAAAGGTGACGTAGAAAGTTATCTGATCGGTACTTATACTTCATTCAGAGATGCGAGTAACAATACTCTTCATCTTGAGGATCGTGGCGATGAGTTTGTCGCAGGTCTAGAAGGAGGTCCTAGCAACATGTGGGCACAGAATCTGACTTCCCAAAACGGGCAAAGTTGGGGAAGCTACTATACTGTCATCCAGCATTGCAATATGATATTTGCCAATGCACCTAAAATTAAATGGGCCGTACCTTCTGAACTTAACCAAGCTTTGGCGGAGGCATATTTCATACGAGCCTCAATGTATTTTAATATTGTCCGAGTCTGGGGTGATGCTCCAATTGAGCTTCATCCTACCGAAGGCTCAGGTAAGGAAAAGTTGGCACGCAGTCCGAAGGAGGATGTTCTTGAGAGAGCGATTGAGGATGCATTTGAGGCTATTAGACTATTTCCAAACGAAGGATATTCCAAAGGAAAAAGCCGAGCTTCCAAAAGAAGCACATATGCCCTGATGTCTGATATGCTATTGTGGAGGGCTAAGGTACTTTCCGGTACGAATCAAGACTATATTGATGCCATAAAATATGCAGATCTTGCCTCAGAGGGAGTAAGTCTTGAAGAAGACTTCAGTGCGATTTACGACTCAGCAAACAAAAAAGGAAAGGAAGTTATCTTTGCTCTGCACTTCAAATATATGGAAGAAGAAGGGCAATATAGCAGAACGCTTAAGCTTCGTGATGTGTTCGTAGACAAAGCTGTAAACAAGAATATGATTCCTTATGCCAAGACAGGAGCTAGAAGCACATATGCTCCTTCTTCAGAGTTGATAGCACTTATGTCTAAATATCCTGGAGACAAGAGGTTGGATGCATCTATAATAATAGCTAAAGACCAGAGCGGAAACATTCTAGGTATATCAGACAATAAAATGCGAGGGACCGCAACTCCGACAGATAGATCGTATGATTCCGACATAATCATTTACAGGCTTGCAGAGATGTACCTATTTAAAGCAGAGTCATTTGCTGCGTTGGATAAGATAGATGAGGCAATTATCGAACTAAACAGAGTACGTGAAAGAGCGGGAATTGGCAAATACTCTGGTCCAAAAGATAAAAAGTCCATAGAAAAGGAGATTCTTGACGAGAGAGGACGTGAATTCTATCTGGAAAGAAAACGTTGGCCAGATTTGCTGAGATTCCACTACGAAGGCGTTATCGACGTATATGAGGAGGTCCCTAATCTTAAAGCAAAATCTGACGGAGGTGTTCGTGTCCCACTTTACTGCGCAATTCCTCTGAGTGACCTTGACCGGAATTTGAATCTTGTACAGACAGAAGGCTATGAGAATCTGTAATATTTTGTCTCTAGCAAGAGAAAGCCTTTGGTCAATAGTTGTCGTATTGTCTTCGTTTGTTCCGTTAAGTTGTACAGGGCAAGACGAGTCTGATAGACAAAACGTTAGCAAGCCGAATGCTCAAAGACAAGAAGTATATCGGGAAGGAGAATCCGGATATGAATGCTACCGTATACCTGCTATTGTAACATTGCAAGATGGTACTCTGCTTGCATTTGCCGAAGCCAGGAGGTTGAGAAGTAATGGGGACAGTGGGGAGATAGATTTGGTTGTCAAAAGATCTTCTGACGAAGGAATGACCTGGTCCTCTGCTATTACTGTGTGGGAAGATGCAAGGAATACATGTGGCAATCCAGCCCCGATAGTTACCTCAAGCGGCAAGGTACATTTACTGATGACATGGAATAACGGGCAGGACAAGTGGTCTTCTATATCGTCAGGATCATCTCATGATACGCGTAGAATCTTTCATACGTATTCAGAAGATGGTGGAATATCCTGGAGTACTCCGAAAGAGCTCACTGAGAAAGTAAAGGGCGTTGACTGGAAATGGTACGGTACTGGCCCTTGCCACGGTATAGAGACTAGATCTGGGAGAATTATTGTCCCTTGTTATTATTCTGTAGTGGAAAATGGCAAAACTGAGTCATATTCGCATGTCATATATTCGGATGATGATGGAAATACATGGCAATCTGGAGCAGCGGTATCAGGTCGTGGACATGGAGAATGCAGTGTCGCAGAACTGAAAGATGGCAGCCTCCTTCTAAACATGAGGACATCTGGAACAGACCGGAGAAGCTCGGCTAGAAGCTCTGATGGAGGCGAGACCTGGAGTCAGCCCATCGTAGAGCAAATACAAGTTGACTCTGACTGTCAAGGTAGCATCTTGGCTGATGGGAATACAGTATTCCTCTCAAATGCAGCTTCTGTATCCGAAAGGATAAACATGACGATACGCAGGAGTGATGATGCTGGCAAGAATTGGAACTCTGGGCTCTCTATATGGGGAGGCCCGTCGGGATATTCAGACATGACTTTTACGCGCTCCGGCAAGATAGTGCTCTTCTATGAAAAAGGAAACAAACGGTATACTGAAAGCTTGGCAGTGCAGATAGTTGATCCCAGGCTATTAGAGGAACGATAGCTATAAATAATATCGTTGCCCTTGTCATATAATTAATAAAATAAACATGAAAATATATAGAATTGCAGTGCCTGTACTGATAATGGCAGGAATAGCCTATTCCTGCGATAAAAGCGATAATACCTTATTACAGGCTAATTTCGAGGCAGACAGTCAGGAAGTTGTTATCGGAGAGAAAGTCCAGTTTCGGGATCTTTCTTTAGGCAATCCTACGTCATGGACTTGGAGGTTTAATGGTGGGGATATAGACACCTCTATACTTACATCGCCTTCTGTGACTTATACTAAGGTTGGAAAATTTCCTGTATCACTTGTTGTGAGGCGTAAAGGACAAATAAACGAGATTGACAAAACTGATTTCATCACGGTTAATTGGCCAACAGACATAAAAGCAGACTTTTCTGTCGATAAATCAGTAGCTACCGATGATGAAACAGTAGTATTCACTGACAGGTCTTCCGGTTATCCTTCCGAATGGTCATGGAAATTTGTGTCAAAAGATACAAACAAGGAATACAAGTCATCCGAGCAGAACCCAAAAATGAAATTCACTCCGGGTATTTATACGGTAAGTCTGACGGTATCTAATCCTGCCGCCACAAATACCAAGACAATGCAGGATATTCTTAAAGTGATTGACAAGAACGCGATATCAGCCGTAATAGGAGCGAAATGCCGAGATACGTATAGCGGTGGGAAGATTTCATTTATGGACAAGTCCTTAGGACTAGTAGAAAGCTGGAGTTGGACATTTGAAGGCGGTACTCCGGCAACATCTACAGAGCAGAATCCGATAGTGCAATATAATACTCCTGGTAAATATAAAGTGACTTTAAAAGTAGCGAATTCAAAGAATTCTTCAACTATTGAGAAAACAGAATTTGTCAAAGTCCTGAATTCTCAGGGGATTCTACTTTGGCTACCTTTCGATAAGGATGCCGGAGATATTGGCCCTTATGAAATTCCCATTGCCAACTTAGTTCAGGGAACAGGAGTCATAAGTTTCGGTCAGGATTCTCATTTTAATGGAAATCAAGCGGAAAGCGAGGAACGAGGCTCTGCTTTGTTCTTCGGCGGAGATAAGGCAAATTATTCCATACTTGCAGCTGACGAAGAAGCATTAGCCTCAAAATTCAATCTTGCAGGGGATTATTCAATATCATTTTGGATGAAGGTTGACCGGATTCCTGATGGAAAGAAATATGCTGTATTCCATCAAGGAGCTGCTCCTGGAACTGAAAAAGCTACTAGACAAGCCTGGTTTAGGCTTACTACTGATAAGAAACATGCCGTATTTTGTGTCGAATACAGCAAGAAGCCGGGTAACTGGTGTGAATATCAAGGAGATAAGAGGTATGATGACGGGATGTGGCATCACTATGTTTGCGTCTATAAGTTGAACGACAGTGGTTTGAGAGACAGTTTTATATATGTGGACGGATTGGAGATCGCTTCCGCAAAGGGAAAGGCTGACAAAGTGATAGAAGCCGCTCCTTACTACATAGGCTGCAACTACAGGTATACCGACGGTGTATTTGCTCCAGAGAATTTCATGCATGGAAATCTTGACGACTATATTTTGTTCAACAGGGCTTTATCTGTTGAAGAGATATCGTCCCTCAACTCAAACTAAACATGATTATCTTATTTCCGGCAGATATGGCGTTTTAAAGCGAGGCTGCCGGTTCTCAAGTTGATTCTTGTTTATATTTGTATAGTTTGTCGGTTTGGAGAGCCTCTGTGTTATCTTGAATGACTTCCATATAGTAAGAACAAGCTGTCATAGATATATTTTAAATATTAGTAATACGAGGTGTACCGATCCAATTGTACAAGAAATGTTCTGGGCTTTTAGACATGATGCTTGTTTTAATTAGTGATGTAGGGGATAAATGATTAATAATATAAGACCATGATACTTAGTGATTTGTCTGATTTTGAGAGATATGTCGGTGTCCATCCTGATTTTGCACTTGTGCTTTCTGAACTGAAAAAGCTTTATAATGCGGAGTTTAATGGTGGAAAGATCCTTCTCCGTGGAGAAGACCTCTTTATCAATATGGTTGAAATCGATGGCAAGGGCATGAATGCCCAAAAGCTTGAAGTGCATGAGAGATATATTGATATTCACATGCTTATATCTGGAGAAGAAGCCATAGGGATAAGTATGGCTTCTGATGTGGCCGAGTGGGATGGAGCATATGATGAGGCTTTGGATTGCAGATTGTCATCTGCCACTCCTGCATCATGGATAAATATGCATCCCGGCCAGTTACTTGTGGCTTTTCCTAAAGATGCGCATGCTCCTGCTGTCTCGGATATCCTTATCCGCAAAGCTATTGCCAAGATTAAATTGTAATGTAGGTCTTGTTCTCCGAGCTCGTTCGTGGTCCTATGCGGATGCTATACAATACTTTGTACACTTACAGAAGGAGGCTTATAGATAGGCAGTAAATTATATTATTATGTCAGGATATATATGGACAAGGCTGTGTCGGCAATGTCTGCGAATAGTGCCGGCAAGCGATAGGGTACTCCTCACGGGTAGCGTCATCTGTACTGCGATAAGTCATAAGAAGGTTACTTATGACGGTTTTAGATGTGCTAAAACAGGAAATGGAGTAAAGATTGCCGTCATTATTATGGCCGGACTCTTATTCACCAACGTCATCTCGGCCAATGACTTCAAGCTGACATCCGTTGATACTCTTAGGGAGGGGCGAACTGCAGTTGCTGTGCCGTTCTATGGTATGGTTGACGGACGGATGATAATTGCAGGAGGCTCCTGGTTTACAGGCGGATATCCCTGGAATGGAGGTGTAAAGTCTGCAAGTGACGAGATTATCGAGATATTACGAGATGATTCCGGTTGTATCATGTCACATAATACTGGAGTTTGCCTGCCTGTGGGAATGTATGGAGGGGCATCTACGTCAGACGGAAAAGCTCTTTATTGTATCGGTGGCTTCATGACAGATAGAGTGGCTGCGGAATACAAGCGCTCTCGTATAGATGACAGCTGTTCATCGTCAGGCATCGTGTACCGAATAAGCCAAAATTCAGGAATATTCTCAGTAGACTCTGTTGCAGCCCTTCCTACTGGATTCATTCCTAGCGCGGCAACTTGCCTTGACGGGAAAATATATGTTCATGGCACAAGGGGTGGCAATAATGAGTTTTATTCGTGGCATCCCAGCTATGGAATATGGAAAGAGTTAGAGGCAATACCGGGATCTATGGTCTCGGAAGGAGTCTCGATAGTTGTCCAACATGACGGCAAAGAGCGAAGCATCTTTTTGATTGGAGGAAGAGGTATGTCCTCAGACGGACCTGTGCTCTCTGGCCATACATGGAGATATTCCCCGTCTAAAAATAAATGGATTCGTGCGGCAGATTTTGCATACGGGACAACAATGTATGCAGAAGCTGTTCCATACGGCTCTTCACATATCCTTCTCTTCGGAGGAGATGACGGGAAAGCCTTTATGGAGAGATTTCATATGGAGCAGGCTATACATACCGCTCAAACCACATCTTCCGCTCAATCTTTACTAAACAGCGACCACCTGGCTGACTCGTTAAGGGAGGTGCTGCGCCACGCATTCGAATCACATAAAGGATTCAGAGATAGCATTTATTTGTATCATACCATTACTGACACCTGGACAGCAGTCGCAAGCCCTTGTGGCGCATTCTCGGTTGCGGGGGCCGTATTCAAAGAAGGAAATGACGTCCTCATTGCAGGAGGGGAGTGTCGTCCTGGAGTAAGGTCATCGCAAGCCATTATCCTTACAGACAATGACAAAGTCTCATTTGGCTGGGTCAACTATACCGTACTCGGACTGTATCTGGCAGTGATGATGTTTGTAGGCTTTTGGTTCTCGCGCAGAGCCCACAGTACAGACGATTTTTTCAAAGGTGGTGGGAAAATACCGTGGTGGGCGGCCGGCATAAGCATTTTCGCAACAGCCCTGTCGGCAATCACCTTCCTATCCATCCCAGCAAAAGCCTATATGGACGATTGGGGGATGTTCATGTTCAATATGGCCATAGTCATGGTCGTGCCGATAGTTATACATTTCTATCTGCCTTTCTTCCGTAAGCTGAAGGTTGCGTCTGTGTATGAGTATCTTGAAGAACGGTTCAGCCCTGTAGTCAGGAGGTTGGCTTCCGCATTCTTCTGCCTTTTCATGTTTGCCCGGGTTGCAATCGTGCTTTTCCTTCCTTCACTGGCCCTCAATGCTGTGACAGGGCTTAACATATACTTATGTATAATACTTATGGGTGTGGTTACCATAATTTATTGTACAATGGGAGGCATTGAAGCCGTCATTTGGGGTGACGTAATTCAGGGAATTATCTTGGTAGGAGGTGCCATCATATCTTTGGTATGGCTTGTAGGCGGAGTAGATGGAGGCTTGGGAGAAGTGATGAGAATTGCCATAGCTGATGAGAAATTCCATATATTAGACTTCTCCTTCGACTTTACCAAACCGGTGATATGGGTTACCCTGCTTGGAGGTATTGCTAACCAACTGCTTACATATACAAGCGATCAATCAGTAGTGCAGAGATACCTTACAGTCAAGGATACTAAGTCGTCGACCAAGAGTCTGTGGTTCAATGGCTTGTTGAGTATTCCAATCGCCATACTGTTCTTCTCTATCGGTACCGGCCTGTATGTGTTTTTCAAAATGCATCCCGAGATGCTTGATGCAGGCATGTCCAATACAGATTCAATCTATCCCCACTTCATAATGTGCGAATTGCCAGTCGGTCTTGCTGGGCTTCTCATCGCAGCAGTCTTTGCAGCTGCCATGTCCACCCTCTCGGCAAATATCAATTCGACGGCAACAGTCTTGACGGAGGATTTCTATATGAAATTTGCTCGTGAGGCAGAAGATAGGAAGAAACTGCGCTTTGCGAAATATTCAGGAATGGCAATAGGCGGTTTTGGGGTGATAATGGCTGTGGCTCTTGCGATGTTCAATATAGCTTCGCTTTGGGATCAGTTTAACTTCTTCCTCGGATTGCTGACGAGCGGACTTGGCGGACTTTTTCTAATGGGTATCATGACCAAGAGAATCGGGACAAAGGCAGCCTTGACTGGATTTGTGAGCAGTATAGTAGTCCTGCTTGTCTTCCATGGCTATTCCAATGTATCTGTGATACTTTACGGCTTCATTGGCCTTGTCTCATGCTTTATCTTCGGCTGGCTCTCAAGCTTCGCATATGGCTATGGAAAATGACAGGCTATGGAAAATGACAAATGAACGGTTGCCTTGGCGGTTTGATTAGGTCTGGCAGGATGAAAACCATGCTTACCAAGCAAATGGCTTGTTGGATAATCCCCGATTTGTCGTATCTTTAAAGTACGATGGCAACTTATGCTCCTTTTGCGCATCCACTATACGTGATGCTTAAGCCGGCAGGTGCGCGATGCAACCTCGCTTGCGACTATTGTTATTATCTTGAGAAATCCGGACTATACAAAGCTTCTCCGGCCCAGGAGATGAGTGATAGTCTTCTTGAGAAGTTTACAAAAGAATATATAGAGTCTCAGTCCATGCCCCAGGTGTTATTTACCTGGCATGGAGGGGAGACCCTTATCCGCCCACTATCATTCTACAAGAAAGCCCTTGAGTATCAGCGTAGATACGCAGGCGGACGCACCATAGACAACTGTATACAGACCAACGGGACTATGCTCACGGAGGAATGGTGCCGTTTCCTGCATGACAACCACTGGCTTGTTGGCGTGTCAATAGACGGGCCAAAGCGCTTCCATGACGCTTACCGTAAGAACAGAAAAGGCAGCCCCTCATTTGACAGGGTGATGCAAGGAATCCACCTTCTTGACAAATACCATGTCGAGTGGAATGCCATGGCAGTTGTCAACAACCTCAATGCTGACTATCCCTTGGAATTCTATCATTTCTTCAAGAGCATAGGCTGCCATTACATACAGTTCACTCCTGTAGTCGAGCGAATTCTGCATCACAGCGATGGACGCCATCTCGCTTCTTTGGCCGATTCTTCAGGCTCGACTGATACTTCCGGCCTCAACGAGGCGACTCCGACTCAAGAGGCGACACCTTCCTATGCAGGCTCGACTTCGGTTGGGGAGCATTCTTTCCTGGCCGCCGATTCAGGCCCTTCTGGCCAGGCCTCCGGTGCGACTGGGCGTCCAACGGACCTCTCTGCACAAGTTCGTGAGCCGCTTCTCGCGGACTTCTCTATCACTCCGGAGCAATGGGGGAGATTTACATGTGCCATCTTTGATGAATGGGTACGCAACGATGTAGGCAGATACTTCGTGCAGCTCTTCGATGCGACTCTTGCCAACTGGATTGGCGAGCAGCCCGGAGTCTGCTCTCTTGCCAAGACATGCGGCCATGCCGGAGTCATGGAATTCAATGGAGATGTATACTCTTGCGATCATTTCGTATTTCCCGAATACAAGCTCGGTAACATCTACAATGAGACTCTTGTCGAGATGATGTATGGCAAGAAGCAACTCGATTTTGGCTATGCCAAGCAGGCAGGACTTCCGGCGCAGTGCCGTGAGTGCCGCTATCATTTCGCCTGCAACGGGGAATGTCCAAAAAACAGATTTTGTAGGACTGCCTCCGGAGAGCCCTCTCTCAACTATCTTTGCCGCGGTTATTATCAGTTTTTCGATCATGTCGCCCCTTATATGGACTTCATGAGGAATGAAATCCTGGCAAAACGTGCCCCTGCCAATATAATGGATGCTTTGAAAGTGCGCTAACCGATTGCTAAGCAGTCCTATATCATCGCCAATCTGGTAAGATCCAAATTCTCGCCAATCAGGTAAGATCTGAAAAAATCCCGCTTCTTCCGGACGCTAAGACAAGTTCCTTATGCTCAAATGTGGAGGACGGTAGTTGAGCCAGCGCGACATTATTTGTCCTCAATGTAATATGTGACGGAGGTGACGACCCTTACTTTCTTCATCCAAGGAGTGAAAGCGTCTCGGTCAGTTATGGAGAACTGTCCCTGACTTGCAGTCTTTATGCTTCCCACCTTGCAGTCCGAGTCCTCCGCGAATTTGTCAGCTGCTGCCTTTGCATTTTTGGTAGCTTCTGCTATCATTTCGGGCTTGATGTCGTTGAGGGAAGTGTATTCGTAAGTCGTGTTGTACTGGTAGTCGGTGCTGAGGGCGACACCTGATTTGAGAAGGTCAGTCTGCCTCTTGATGAGATTGTTGACCTTCTCAACCTGAGACGATGTTACTGTGACAATGACGGTTACATTGTATCTGTAGGCGACATCTGGTCTGTATGACGATTGTCCGTCCCTGTCGAAGACCTTTGGCTCGCTGACAGAGATCTCACTGTCTGATACCCCATTGTCCTTTAGGAACTTGATCACAATGTCATTGTTCCTTCCGAGTTCCTCGTATACTTGAGACAGGTTGTTGCCAAGAGTCTTGACCACAAGCGGCCATGTGACCTTGTCAGCCATTACCTCCCGTTCAGCAAGACCCCTTACTGCTACTTGACGGTCTTTGTGTGCAAATGTGTCAAATCCCTTGTAGATAAACCACCCTGACAGGGCGATACCCATAGCCACGGCAACAGCCGGCAGCAGATTGTCTGAAATCTTCATAATATAATTCGTATTTTATTTCGTGTATTATATCCTGTATATTGTCTTGATACCTATCTTTTACCTCATTCCTCGTGCTTCGTAACGAGAGCAACGAGACTTAGAAGTTGTTTTGAAATGACTCGTCTCTTCTCTTATGGTCCTTTCCGGCCATTCTCATCTTTATCATCAGCCCAGTACCTCCAGTACACTCCTTCTTCCAAAGTCGAAACTGCCTTGAAAAATCCTCATAAAAAATTAGGAAACCATTTCAAAACAGCTTCTCAACAACGAATGCAAATTCATCCGCTCTTGTTCGCCGTCAGTTTTAGCCTTATAGCAAACTCATCTATCCGCAAAAGTCGTGCGAGAAATGAGGCCCCCTGTTCGTATCTTCTTCCCTGTTAATTTGTTGCCCAGCAGGTGCATTATTACCCAGCAGGCGCACAGGCATTCTGCGTCAGACGGCATCTGCCTGGACATCCTGTCATGAATTGCTTTAGGCGTCAAAGCCTTGTTCAAAATGCACAGCAGAATCATCTCAATCTTCATATTTAAGGCCTCAGAGCCGGAACACGGTTTCTTAACCATAGGAGCAATCTTGTATATATGAATGGATTTGGATAAATTTGCCTATGTGAACTTGTCGGAAGCTGTATTAAAGCCAATCGGCAACTTGGTACACAGACTCAATACTTTTTATTTTTATGACAAATAAGTTTACAAGAGTGCTATTGAAGTTAAGCGGGGAGAGCCTTGGCGGTCCGGCAGGCAAAGGCCTTGACAACGCGAGCCTTTCGGCATATGCGGATGAAGTCGTTGCCGCTGTGAGAAATGGCCATCAGATAGCCATAGTCAACGGAGGAGGCAATATTTTCCGTGGCCTACAGGGAGTTGGAAGAGGATTTGACAGAGTAGACGGAGATAAGATGGGAATGCTTGCCACAGTGATCAATTCATTGGCACTCTCTATGTTTATCAAAGAGCGCGGAGTTGATGCGCAGGTGTTCACGGCTACGCCGATGGAACCTATCGCCAAATATTACATGCGTGACGATGCCGTGAAGTTCATGGAAAACGGAGGAGTCGCACTGATTTCCGGCGGTACCGGCAATCCTTTCTTCACGACAGATTCAGGAGCCGCCTTAAGAGCACTTGAGATCAAGGCGGATGCCCTTCTCAAAGGCACAAGGGTTGACGGAGTATATACGGCCGATCCTGAGAAAGACCCCTCTGCGATCAAATACGAAGAACTTACCTTTGAAAAAGCGATTTCAGATCATCTGAAGGTGATGGACCAGACAGCATTTGCCCTCTGCAGTGAAGGCAATATGCCTATCATCGTCTTTGATATGAACAGGAAGGGCAATCTGACTAGACTTCTCTCAGGAGAGAAAGTTGGTACATTAGTACATATATAATCTTAAAATTCAATAGAATGTTACCAAGAACTAAAGAGATCGTGACGGCTGCTGACAAAAAGATGAAGGATGCCGTTGCTTTCCTTGAGGAAGACCTCAAGACATACAGAGTGGGGAAGGCCAATCCTTCTCTTTTCAACAATGTGGTCGTTGACTATTACGGCTCTCCTACTCCCGTGCCTCAGGTTGCGTCTGTAACTGCTCCTGATGCCAAGACCGTGCTGATACAGCCTTGGGAAAAGAGCATGATAGCCAAGATAGAGAAAGCAATCATTGATGCCAATATCGGCATGACTCCCCAAAACAACGGAGAGCAGATCCGTTGCAACGTACCGCCTCTTACAGAGGATCGCAGGAAAGACCTTATCAAGAAGGCAAGGACAGCTGGTGAGAATGCAAAAGTCGTGATAAGGAACTCAAGGCGCGATGCCGTTGAACAGCTCAAGAAAGCCCAGAAGAATGAAGGTCTGCCGGAAGACGCAGAGAAGGAGGGCGAAGATGAGGTTCAGAAGGTTACTGACAAGAATATCAAGGAGATTGATTCTCTTGTAGCCGCCAAGGAGAAAGATATCATGACCGTCTAAGACGTTGTTTTGATTTGTTCGAAATGTTCTTAGAGGTGAAAATTCTTCATTTTCTTCCCTCTTTTTCAGCCAGATAGCACCACTATCTTCCTTTGAAGAAGCAGTCTAACTTGATTTTTTCACTTATATGCAGATCAGCGGCTGGCTTTCGGGCCGGCCGTTGTTTTTAGAGGTTATCCGGTTATTTTTGTGTGGCTCTGTTGCAATGCCATGTATTTTGAAGCGATGATTTGTCAAGTATATATAGTGTAGCCCTAATCTGATGATTTGTTTTAGATATGAGTTTTGGAAATCATATTCTGCCTCTTAATGAGTGGGGTGTATTCGGCAAGGAAAAGCCTTCCTCTGCTCTATGTAGCTCAGTTTTACCCAACGCAGCTCTACCCAACGCAGCTCTACCCAACGCAGTTCTATCCAACGCAGTAGACAACAGCCTTTCAGAGCCTCTACACAATATCATTGCAGGGCCCTGCAGTGCCGAATCCCGTCAGCAGCTGCTTGACACGGCAGTTGCCTTGCATGGCTCGGGTATCCCTGTTTTCAGGGCTGGGCTTTGGAAGCCGAGGACTCATCCTGGTACATTCGAGGGCGTCGGTGTAGAAGGCCTGCCCTGGCTTGCGGACGTAAGACGCATTGTCGGTATGAAGGTTGCTACCGAAGTCGCGACTGCAGCCCATGTCGAAGCTTGCATTGAGGCCGGTATCGATATACTTTGGATAGGAGCACGGACCACAGCCAATCCTTTCCTGATGCAGGAGATAGCAGAAGCCCTCTCAGGTGTTGATATCCCCGTCCTTGTGAAAAATCCGCTTAACCCAGATATAGGGCTTTGGATAGGTGCCATAGAGAGGCTTGACAATGTGGGAATACATCGTCTTGGCGTGATACACAGGGGCTTCTCCTCTTCGCGGGCAGTCCAGTACCGCAATGATCCATGTTGGCATCTCGCAGTAGGATTTAGGACGCGCTGTCCCCAGATCCCTTTCTTTGTCGATCCAAGCCATATGGGTGGTGACCGGAAATATATAAAGGAAATTATGGAGCGCGCATTGCGTCTCGGTGCAGACGGTTTCATGATAGAGTCGCATATCTCTCCTGACCATGCTTTGAGTGACAGCCGTCAGCAACTCACCCCCGCAGAACTGTCCTCATTGTTAGCGTTGCTCTCCTCAGAGTTCCTTGAGTCAGGAGCCGAAGACGATACTGCCAACCTTGGTACTAAGTTGGCTATGGAGGAAATAAGGCAGCTTCGTGAGCGAATCGATATTATCGACGAAGAGTTACTGTCATTAATTGCCGAAAGAATGCAGATAAGCCGCGGTATCGGTAGATGCAAGGCAGAGCACAAGATGCCTATTCTCCAGACTTCCCGTTGGGACGAGGTGTTGTCCAGAGTACTTTCCGAAGGAGAGAAACGTGACCTTCCAGCCGGATTCCTCACCACCATCTTCAACGCCATACACGAAGAATCCGTCCGGCAACAGGATGACTCCGGCCACATCGGGTGTAAATAAAAAAACACCACAGAGGATTCTGTGATGTCGCTTTCTTGTAGCGGGTCGCAGGATTGAACTGCGGACCTCATGATTATGAATCATGCGCTCTAACCAGCTGAGCTAACCCGCCATATACCGGAAACCGGAGATCTGTAGCGGTATCGCTACACTTGGTTGAGATAGAAGGATTCGAACCCTCACTGACAGAGCCAGAATCTGTAGTGCTACCATTACACCATATCTCAATGTCTGACAGGAAATCCCTGTTAGGACTGCAAATGTACAATAGTTTTCGGAAATTCCAAAAAATATTTTCTATATATACCCTCGGCAGAGTCAAAAAGCAAGTGCAACATTACAATAATAATTTGAAAAACTCATCTT
>ERZ808240.1092-NODE-1092-length-34511-cov-5.259287_pt1 | contig 34511 bp, 31 predicted proteins | sample MGYA00521084_ERZ808240 | MGnify/ENA primary metagenome ERZ808240 (study PRJEB31516, sample SAMN03275571) | gut metagenome | biome: mammalia-associated habitat; material: feces | host: Papio cynocephalus | place: Kenya | collected 2012-08-06 ... | reverse complement strand
TGTGGCGCAAGTCAATGTCATCTTCTACACCGTTTACTCTCCACAATGGATGTTGTGCAAAGTAAGTCAGACGGCAAGTACCCAGTCCACGGCCTGTGTAGCGTACCCAGTCAAGGCTTTCGTTGTAGTTGGCATCTGTTTTCTTCCAGTTGTTGATGGTTTTGCTGTTCTTGTGTCCATTGGCAGCTTTGATATTGTTGTTCCAGAACGGACCGAATATGCGCAGCCACTGTACATCCACAGCACCTACACCGCTTTCGCCTTGGTTTACCATACCCATGATAACCTCTTTGTTGGCAGCACTGAGCTTGTTTTGAGGGCGGTGCAAATCCCATATTACATTGCGGGTGAGTGTCTTGGTAGTAGGATTGCCGGTCTTCTCTTCAGTTCCGAAGCACTCTGTCATCAAGTGATAGTCGGTACCGTCCAAGTTGTTGATCAAGGTGTCGCACTGCAGTTCAGCCTTTTTCCACTGGCCTGTAGCCAAATACAGTTTTGCCAACAGTGTGCGGCATGCGCCACGGTTTACCTGGCCTACATAAGTCAAGTCCTTTTGGTTAGGAACCCATTGTACAGCCTTTTCCATGTCTGATACCAACATGTCAAGCACAGCGGCCATTTTGGTTGACTTGTAGTTCTGCTTGGGCACTTCCAAAATTTTTGTTACCAAAGGAATGTCGCCAAACTGGAACACCAAATGAGAGTAATGCCAAGCACGCTGGAAATAAGCCTGTCCCTTGAACTGGTTCTTCTTTTCCTGCGACATGCCTTCTACTGCATCGATATTGGAAATCACTGTGTTGGCATATTTTACGCCTGTGTAGCCTTGATTCCAGAAATAACCGATAGCACTGTTGGCATTGCCACCATCGCTGATAAAGGTGGTAGGGGTTAACTTTGTAGCCCAGTCGTCGCAGAAGGCAGAACCCACGTCTGTCTTGCCAAAGAGAGCCATTTCTGAAAAGATATTATACTGTATTTGTTGATAAAGATACATTAATCGTACTTATGCTGTTTACTTTCTTTTGCATTTTTTACTTGATGGGTATATCCGTTGTCAATGCGCTTTACTTGAATTGTTAAAAAATACGGATCTATAAATCTTTAATCAAAAGTGCAATGAAACAAAACCCCTCCTTTAGCTATAAACAACAAATAGCTAAAGGAGGGGGTGGTTCATTGTATATTACTTCGTCTGTGTAGTTGTTTTATAGTAGCAAGTAGGTGCTCACAAAATTAATCGTATATTTCAACCTTTCTGTTTAAATTAATTCTGAGCACCTGCTTACAGGCAATAAAACACTGAACACCTCTACCTTGAAATTCCGATTACTCCAGTCCGGTAGCAGTAGGCTTTACTCGCTTAATGGTACCGTCTTCATTGAAATACAATCTGTCAATACATATTTCGCGGTGTACGCCAGGTTGGAAGTGTAGGTATTCTTTGTTGATGCGGTGATAGACAATGTACCACTCATCGGTTCCCGGCTTTTGGAGCACGGCGTTATGGGCTGTGCCATAGATGTCATGCTGAGGGTCTTGTATGAGTACGATAGGATCCTTTGCTACTTCGATAGGTCCCAGTGGACTCTTTGCTGTGCCATAGGCTACGTGATAGTTGGCAGAACCTGTATCATCCACTGACCACATAAAGTAATAAATACCGTTGCGGTAGAAGACATACGGAGCTTCTCGGTAGGCATAGTCTTTTAGAGACCCGCCTTTGGGCGTCATAACAGTTACTGTTTCTTCTTTTATCTGTGTCATGCTTGGCTCCAATTCTGCTCCAGCCATAAAGCCATTGCCCCAATAAAGATACGGCTTCTTGCTGACAGGGTCAATGAACACATCCACATCTATCAGTTGTCCCTTGCAGCCAGGATAGTTCTTGGTCAGCATGGGTTTGCCTGAATCAACGAAAGGCCCAGTAGGATTGTCGGATACGGCAACGCCAATTTGTTTGGCTTCTTGATTGTTGGGCCGGGCACTGTAATAGAGATAATATTTGTAATTGCCGTTCTTCTGTTTTACCTCTGTGGCAGCAGGAGCCCATAAGTTGCCGTTGGCCCAAGGTATTTGGTCGGTAGAGGCATCAAGTGCAATGCCTTCATTCTTCCATTCTTTCAAGTCTGTTGAAGAATATACATAATATTTATAGCCGCCCCATCCCGGTTTACCGTCAGTGGTGGAATAGATATAGTATTTGCCTGTCTTGTTGGAATAAAGTATCTCAGGGTCGGCATGGTAACCGGGAAGGATAGGATTGCCGGCACCGCTAACTCCCTTGGTGGAGGGATGGATAGGTCTGATTGTACCATCGGCATTGTATGCCATAGGCTCGATGATTACGCTACGCTTATAGCTGTCGCCATCAGGTAAAGCGCCATTATGAGAGATGAAAAGCCACTGGTCGTTATAATTGACAATGGCAGGATGTGTAGTGTTGCTATTACCTGCTATTTCGCTGATAATACCTTTTGCGGTCCATGGTCCCATAATATTGTCTGCCATGGCATAAGCAATTTTTTCTGGCCATCCGGATGCATAACTGAGATAGTATTTGCCATTGTATTTATGAATCCATGGAGCTTCAGTGAACGGGAACTGTGTACCTACATCTATGCGCTGGATATTTCCGTCAATCTCAGTCATGTTGTCTTTCAGTTTGGCAATATAGCACTCTTTGTTGCCCCATATTATATAAGGTGTATTGTCGTCATCTATAAAGATAGCCGGATCTATGCATGCCCAACTGTGTTTGGAGTCGAAACAATCTTTATTGGTCAGCAAAGGCTTGCCTAAAGCATCCTTATATGGACCGGTAATATTGTCACTTACTGCTACACCTATGCCACACCAATTGGTAGATACATACCAATAATATTTGCCATTGCGTGCTGCCACATGACCGGCATAAGCCTGCTTGCTTTTAGCCCATTTGAAGTCGGATACCATCAATGGGGTAGGGTATTGTGTCCAGTGCTTCATGTCAGTGGTAGAAAACACCTTCCAGTCGTGCATCTCATAGGTGGAATGCTTGCCGTTGGCGTCATGTCCGGCAAAGAGCCATAATGTGTCTTTCTCTACCAGTGCAGCAGGATCTGCGGTATGTATGTGTGAGAATAGCGGATTGCCGGTAGCTACTATGTCATGCTGATAGACATAGCCCCATTTTTCTTGTAGACGTTCCATTTCGTCTTGCGTGATGGAACATACAGTGCCATGGCGAGGAAAGAAATCTTTGCGGAATGATTGAGGCACGGTAGAGAATGTCTTGAGGTCTTTGGAAGTCTGGTATTCATAGCGTCCTGAGCCATAGAGATCATACATCAAGATGTATTCATCCTTATCGTTTAATTTGAATACACCAGAACCTTCTACTCCTGTTTTAGTGTCTGCGTAGGCGTCTATAAACTTAAAATCCTCTCTCCAAGGACCCATGAGGCTTTTGGCAGTAGCTTGTTGAATACCATTTTGTATTTCTTTGCCATTAGCGTCTTTTATATTGCCTTTATAGAAGAGATGATAAACTCCATTGCGCTCAATAATGTCATTGTCGATGCTGCCGTATTTGGCAGAGAACAGTTGCTTGGGTTCACTTTCAAATCCAGTAAAGTCTTTGTTGGCATAAGCATAGTATGTGATTAGACTCTTTCTGCCATCGCCAGTGCGTTGGAGCGTAAAGTAAACCATGTATTTCTTGACCTTGCGGTCGTAAATGGTCTGTGGTGCCCACACCCAATAGGCATCACTGAAATGTTCTGCGTAATCAGTTTTCAATACAATCTTGGCATGTGTCCAATGGATTAAATCTTTTGATTTCATCAGCACGATGCCTGGGTTCTCTTTCCAACCGTATTTTGCTACTTGCATATCCGTAGCTACGATATAATAGCAGCCGTCTTCGCCTCTCAAGATATGTGGATCTCTGATACCGCCACTGGTACTGATGGTATCACTTGAAATGATAGGCTGATTGTCGTTGAGTGCGTACCAGCTTTTTGCATCTTTACTGATAGCGAAGCGCAGATTTTCTTGTTTGTTGCCGCTACCTTCAAAGTATGCAAACAGGTAGCCTGCAAACTTCTTGTTGGCATTTTGTTTCGGAGCAGCAGAGGTCGTTAATGTCATGCTCAAGGCAGCTGCTGTTAGGAAGAGTTTGCCAATAGTTGTTTTCTTATTCATGAATTTTTATTTAAATATAAGTTAATGAGGTATCTGTTTCCTTGCCATATATAGCTGTTAGGTTAGTAACAGATAGAAGAATGTATCTTGCTATCTATTATAAGATAAGCTGATAAAGCTTATAACTGTTTACAAAGGTATTTATATTTATACGAATAAGGGTGCATAAATTATTATTAAAAGGATAAATATAATGAAAATAGTGGTAAAAGCTTGTATATGTTCTTTATAAAATACATATAATACTAAAATGAATACCGGGTACAATCATGTATTTGTGTATCGAAAGAGATGCTCCGAAGAAATAAAAAGACATGGAAAACAAGACGAACCTATATAAAACAAAAATTGATTGTCTCACGACAACCAATCTTTTTTATTAACCTTAATAATCTAATACCATGAAAAACACGATGCAAATTTATGCATAAAGTTGAATGCAACCAAATGTTTCCATGATAAAATGCGGTATTTTAATATTCGTTAAATAAATGCCCGTTCCATTTAAACTTTCTTTGCTTTATAATGGCATTTGTTTTTGTTTTCTCTTCTTTTGAAAGCAGTGCAGGAGTTAGCTGGTAGCATAATGCCTGCTGTTGTGGCAAATAAGTGATACAGAAGATATATGGCTCAATAGATTTGCTTAGTTGATCAAAGTCCATTAAGCTCATGGTATCAGGCTTTTGGATAAACTGCGACAGTTGAACATCTGTCTTGATATTAGGCAGATTAAAGTTGTTGTCAATGGCATTGGCTTCTGTATCGTAGAATTGGATAGCACTCTCCAAAACAGGACGCTTGTAAGTAGTGATTATGCACATGGTAGCAGTAGAATCATGTGGAAACAATATGGCATCTACTGATGTTGTTTTGTTTAATGTCAACGTTGCGAAAGAAGAACTGCAAATACGGATAGATGTATCCTCATTAAATCCATTTTTAAAGGTTAGAGAATCTCCTTTGTCATTCATCTTTTCAATGTTGGCAATCTGTAATGAGTCAATAAAGCCGATATTCTTTTCTATGTATTTGGCTATGCTGTGAGAGATATTTGTATGTGCTGCTGCACATAGCATGTTACAAGCGAGGGCTATTAAAATAATGATTCTTTTCATCTGTTTTGTCGTATTATATATGCAATATTACGCTTTTATTTTGAAATGTGCAATATAAAAATAAAAAAATAAGGCCATTGTTGCCTTATTCATATATTTATCTTAACTTTGTATGGAATAAATTAGTTTACATTTATATTGCCGTTCAGAATGTTCTTGCTTCCATGTACAGACAAGTGGCATATAGCAATAATGCAAATAAGTAACGAATATTATAACAAAGATATAGAAATGCTTAATATGAAATGGATGGTAGCCCTTGTAGGCTTTATCATGTTTTCTTTTACTTCTGAAGCACAGACTCTAAAATCAAAAACAAAGAAAACTGTAGGAAATGCTAAAGTTGCAAAAACGGCCAAGGCAGAAGAAATAAATCGTGATGAACTTTTTGAAGATATGCTTTCTTCCACAGCGCAAGTCATGTTTATAGATAGTGTTGTAACGGATAGGAGTGATTTCTTAAGCAAAATACCTCTTAACAAGCAAGCAGGTATCGTTACAACGTATGACAAGATGTGGAAGACTGCCGGACAGCCCAATGCGTATGTATATATGAATGAATTTGAAAATAAGGCTATTTTCTCAAAACAAGACGAGAAAGGGCATTTTGCTTTGTATTCATCAGATAAATTGAATGACGCTTGGAGCTTGCCTAAAAAAATCACTGATTTGTCAAGCGACTTTGAAGACATTAATTATCCTTATATGATGTCGGATGGAGTAACCTTGTATTTTGCCGCAAAGAACAAAAATAGCTTGGGAGGTTATGATATCTATGTGACCATGTATGATACTGATTCTGCGCGTTTTTATAAACCAGAGAATATTGGATTGCCTTATAATTCAAAGAGTGATGACTTGTTTTATATAGTAGACGACTTTAATAATATAGGATGGTTAGTTACAGATAGAAATCAGCCAAAAGGCAAAGTGTGTGTATATACCTTTGTACCTACTAATTCGCGTCAGGCCTATGATGAAGATAACGTGGGCGATAAAAAGCTGCGTGCGTTAGCTACCATACATAGCATTAAAGATACATGGACAGATAAAGCAAAACTGCAAAGCGCAAAGGCAAGATTGCAATCTCTGCAAAAAACGCATCAAGCATTAGACAATAATACTATATTTTTTGTGATAAATGACAATGTGATTTATACGGCATTGACAGACTTTAAGTCAGCAGAGAATAGAAAGGCTTATTCACAATTGGTCAATATGAGAGACGACAGTAAGAAGCTGCTGGATTTACTGAATGTGAACAGGCAAAAATATAGCATAGCCAAACAAGCGGAAAAGCAAGATTTAAAGGCTAAAATATTGCAACAAGAAAAGAAGATGGATGAGTTGGAACGTACGATTCATCAGTTGGAGAAAACAATCAGAAATAGAGAAAATCAATTGCTTATGTAAAAAACTTTTAATAGAATAGTTTTATGACTGATAAGTATAAAGACTGAAATTAAATATGATATTTATTGAATACCTTATAAAATAAAAACCTTAAAGATATGATAGACCAATATTTTCCTGAGTCAGAATTGATTATCAATGCAGATGGCAGTATTTTTCATCTGCATGTTAAGCCTGAACAATTAGCAGATAAAGTAATATTAGTAGGCGATCCTGGTAGGGTGGCTTTAGTGGCTTCCCATTTTGAAGCAAAAGAGTGTGATGTATGTAGTAGAGAATTTCATACTGTAACAGGCACTTACAAAGGAAAACGCATTACTGTGGTGTCAACAGGCATTGGTTGCGACAATATAGACATTGTGATGAACGAGTTGGATGCCTTGGCTAATATTGATTTTTCAACACGACATGTGAAAACACAATTAAAGCAGTTGGAACTGGTGAGAATTGGAACTTGTGGCGGTTTGCAACCTTATACCCCTACGGGGACATTTATTTGTTCTGAAACATCTATCGGATTTGATGGATTATTGAATTTCTATGCAGGAAGAAATGCTGTATGTGATTTGGCATTAGAGCGTGATTTGCTAAATCATTTAGGCTGGACGGGCAACATGTGTGCTCCAGCACCTTATGTAATAAATGCGGATGCAGAATTGGTGGAACGTATAGCCGCAGATGATATGGTAAGGGGAATGACAGTTGCATGTGGCGGATTTTTTGGACCACAAGGCCGCCAGTTGCGTGTGCCATTGGCTGATCCTCATCAAAACGAGAAGATCGAAAGCTACGAGTATAAAGGAAAGCGTATTACCAATTTTGAAATGGAGAGTTCTGCATTGGCTGGTTTGGCACGCTTAATGGGACATAAGGCTACTACCGTATGTATGGTAATTGCTAATAGAGTAGCGGGAAAAGCAAATACTGGCTACAAAAACAATATAGACAATTTGATAAAAACAGTGTTGGACAGATTCTGATAAAGCAATAATGAAAGAAGAAACAATAAATCAACTTCGTGAAATAAAAAGTCGCTTTAGATTCTTAATGAATGGAGTGGCTTCACAATCTATGAGAGAAATGGGGTTGGGCTATAAGCTGAACTGGGGCATAGGCCTACCTTTACTGAAAGATATGGCCAGTGAATATGGCAAGAATATGGAGCTGGCTATAGAGTTGTGGAAGGAAGATATAAGAGAGTGTAAACTCATGGCTCTGTTGATAATGCCTGCCGAAGAGATGGATGCGGCTTTAGTTGATTTGTGGGTGTCGCAGATACCTAATGTTGAGATAGCAGAGATGGCTGCCTTCTATTTGTTTCAGTATTTGCCTACCGCCAGAGATTATGCCTTTAAGTGGATTTCGTCTGCTGAAGAATTGACCCAAATATGTGGCTATTCTGTACTATCCCGCCTTTTCTTGAGAGGTGTAATGTTAGATACACGAGAGTTAAACGAGTATATAGATCAAGCGCAAACAGCTCTTTCCGGTGAAAGCATCACGCTGAAAAGAGATGTAATAGCCTCTATTTCGAAATTGGCTTCTTGTGGAGAAGATTATGAAAATATTCTTAGAACAGCTTTTAAGGCATATAATTTGAATGTTTTTTAGTAAGATTGCTAATCTTTTCCCGAATTTATTGTACTTTTGTAATTGAAAATTTTATTAATAGATGAAGGGTACCACTATAGAGAATGCAAAACAGGTATTGGTTAATTACTTGGACCAAAATAACTGCCGCAAAACTCCAGAGAGATTTGCGGTGCTTGATGCTCTCTATTCATCAAACACGTATTTGTCTATTGATGATTTAAGCAAGTGGTTAAACGATAAAAATTTTCCTGTAAGTCGTGCAACTATCTATAATACATTAAAGCTTTTTCAGCAGTTACATTTAGTCGTGTGCCATAAATTACGCGATGGTCTGAAGTATGAGGCTTGTTATACAGGCAGCCATTGCTATAGAATATGCACAGTATGCGGCAAAGAAATGGAAGTAAAGTTGCCACAGTTGACAGCTATGGTAGAGACAGCTCATATTAAGCGTTTTAGGAAAGAATCGTTTTCAATGTTTATTTACGGGATATGTAGTACATGTCAAGCTATTATGACCCGGAAACAGCGAAAAATAAATAAAGTAACATTAATAAAATAATATGAAAACAGGTAAAGTTGACGTATTGCTTGGATTGCAATGGGGTGATGAAGGTAAGGGTAAGGTTGTAGATGTGCTTACCCCACGTTACGATGTAGTGGCACGCTTTCAGGGAGGCCCTAATGCAGGGCATACGCTTGAGTTTGAAGGACAAAAGTATGTCTTGCGCAGTATCCCTTCAGGCATATTCCAAGGTGGAAAGGTTAATATTATAGGTAATGGTGTAGTATTGGCGCCAGACCTTTTTATGGATGAAGCAAAGGATTTGGAGAAGAGCGGACATCCATTGAAAGAGCGTCTTTATATTTCTAAGAAAGCACACCTTATTATGCCTACACATAGACTGCTTGATGCAGCAAATGAAGCTGCTAAAGGAAAAAATAAGGTGGGAACTACTGGTAAAGGTATAGGTCCTACTTATACAGATAAAGTTTCACGTAATGGCTTGCGTGTAGGCGATATCTTTGAGAACTTTGAAGAAAAGTATGCGGCACACAAGGCGCGTCATGAGCAAATGTTGAAAGCCCTTAATTATGTTGATTATGATATTACTGAGGTCGAAAAGAAATGGATGGAAGGCATTGGATATTTGCGCCAGTTCCATATTATTGACTCAGAACATGTAATCAACAAGACACTGAAAGAAGGTAAGTCTATCCTTTGTGAAGGCGCACAAGGCACAATGTTGGATGTTGATTTTGGCAGTTACCCATTTGTAACTTCTTCAAATACTATTTGTGCAGGTGCTTGCATTGGTTTAGGTATTGGCCCTAATAAAATAGGTGAAGTATATGGAATCATGAAAGCCTATTGTACACGTGTAGGTGCAGGTCCATTCCCCACAGAGTTGTTTGATGCTACGGGTGATAGAATACGCGATTTGGGCCATGAGTATGGTGCTGTTACTGGTCGTGAGCGTCGTTGTGGCTGGATAGACCTTGTAGCTTTACGTTATTCAATCATGATTAATGGCGTTACACAGCTGATTATGATGAAGAGTGATGTGTTGGATGGTTTTGATACCATTAAGGCGTGTGTGGCTTATAAACAAAACGGAAAAGAAACTCGTGATTTTCCCTATGATATAGAACATGGCATTGAACCTGTTTATAAAGAATTGCCAGGTTGGAAAACAGATATGACTAAGTTTACAGACGAAAGTCAGTTTCCTAAAGAATTTAATGACTATATAAAATTCTTGGAAGCAGAACTGGAAACACCTATTAAGATTATCTCTATAGGTCCTGATCGTGAGCAAACAATTGTACGTAAATAACAGGTATAATAATTAATGAAAAGTAGGTGTTCATAATAGTTTTGATGAACACCTACTTATGTGTATATATAGTTTATTATCAGATAAGTATATGCCTTATTTGTTTTTGGAAATTTAAAATATTTATAGTAATGACAAAACCATCTATTCCAAAAGGAACTCGCGATTTCTCGCCTATAGAAATGGCAAAGCGCAACTATATTTTTGATACTATCCGCTCTGTTTATGCTCTTTATGGCTTTAAGCAGATTGAAACTCCTGCCATGGAAACACTACAAACATTGCTTGGAAAATATGGTGAGGAGGGTGATAAACTGCTTTTTAAAGTATTGAACAGTGGAGATTATCTTCATAAGGTAGACAAAGAAGAATTATTAGAAGGCAATTCGTTAAAATTAGCCACGAAGTTATGTGAAAAGGGTCTGCGTTATGATCTTACAGTGCCTTTTGCACGTTTCGTAGTAATGCATAGAGATCAATTGCAGCTTCCGTTCAAACGTTATCAGATACAACCTGTATGGCGTGCTGACAGACCTCAAAAGGGTCGTTATAGAGAATTCTATCAGTGTGATGCTGATGTGGTGGGAAGTGAATCTTTACTGAACGAAGTAGAGTTAATGCAGATTGTGGATACCGTATTTACACGTTTTGGCATTAGAGTTCAGATAAAAATCAATAATAGAAAGATTCTTACTGGCATTGCAGAATATATAGGCGCTCCTGACAAGATTGTAGATATTACAGTAGCTATTGACAAACTTGATAAGATTGGTATCGACAATGTAAATGCAGAGTTGGCTGCTGATGGCTTAAGTGCAGAAGCGATAGAAAAGCTTCAGCCTATCATTGCTCTTGACGGTTCTAATGAAGAAAAGTTAAATGTAATGAGTAATGTGCTAAAGGACTCTGAGATAGGACAGAAAGGTATTGAAGAACTTTGTTTTATCTTTAAAGTACTGGCTCAGTCTGGTTTGAAAAATGAAGTGCAATTTGACATTACTTTAGCTCGTGGCTTGAACTATTATACAGGTGCTATATTTGAAGTAAAAGCCCTTGATGTGCAGATTGGCAGTATAACTGGTGGTGGCCGTTATGATAACTTGACAGGTATTTTTGGTATGCCGGGTTTGAGTGGAGTAGGTATTTCATTTGGTGCAGACAGAATATTTGATGTGCTAAACGCATTGGACCTTTATCCAAAGAATGCTATTGTAGGTACACAACTGCTTTTCATTAACTTTGGTGAACAGGAAACAGCTTACTGCATGCCTCTTGCGGCTCAAGCTCGCCAAGCAGGAATTGCTACAGAAATATATCCAGACGCTGTGAAAATGAAGAAGCAGATGGCTTATGCCAACAATAATGGTGTACATTATGTAGCTTTAGCTGGCGAAAACGAGATAAAAGACAATAAAGTTACATTGAAAGATATGCAAACTGGCGAACAGCATCTTGTTACAGCCGATGAGATGATAGCTATAATTAAGACAGGAGAACATTAAAATGAAAGTAATTGAAAAGAGTTCACTTTTGTTGTTGTGCCTTTTGGCTTTATTGTCATTTAATAAGAATAAACCTACCATTTATATGGTAGGTGATTCTACAATGGCTAATAAAGATATTTCTGGAGACAAGCAAGAGAGAGGATGGGGTATGATGCTGAGCAATTGTTTTAGCGATGACATTATTGTAAGCAATCATGCAGTGAATGGCAGGTCTTCAAAAAGTTTTATATCTGAAGGCAGATGGGCTAAAGTGCTAAACAGTCTGAAGCCTGGTGATTACGTATTCATCCAGTTTGGACATAACGACGAAAAGCCTGATACTGAACGTCATACAGACCCGGGAACTACTTTTGACGCTACATTGGAAAAGTATGTAACAGAGGCACGTGAGCGTGGTGCAATACCAGTGCTGTTCAATAGTGTGGTAAGGCGTTCGTTTGCGGAAAGCAAAACCGCTGTAACCGATGATGATTTACGTACTAATTCATCTAAAAACTTGGCAGAGGGTGATACTCTTGTTGATACGCATGGAGCCTATCTTCTATCACCTAAGAATGTAGCAAAGAAGTTGCATGTACCTTTTGTTGATGCAAATAAAATTACTCACGACTTGGAGCAAGGATTGGGTAGGGAAGGTTCTAAAGGCTTGCACATGATTTTTAAGCCTGGTGAAACTCCATCTCTTCCTCAAGGCAGAACAGATAATACTCATTACAATATTCCTGGAGCTATAAAGGTTGCTAATTTATTGGCTGATGCAGTAGCAAAGGAAGTTCCAGCGTTGAAGAAGTATGTGAGACATTATGACATAACAGTGGCAAAAGATGGCAGTGGCAGATATACGAACTTGCAACAGGCTGTAGACAATGCTCCTGTTGGAGTGAAGACCACTATTCTTGTTGGTGCTGGAAATTGGGAAAAGCCACAGGTTCCAAAAAATAAGAAGATTAAATTCGTGATGCGCGAGAATGCTAAATTTATCAAATGAGAGCATTTTCTATAGAAAGAGACAGTTGTTTAAAATATCGTGAATGTCTTATTAAGCCAACTGCTTCTTTTTTGATTAGTCAAATAAAAAAGCTGAACTTTATATATAAAGTTCAGCTTTTTTATTCTAAGCCATTGTATTTTCTGTTGATTGCATTAGGCTGTTTAGCCTAAATACTTCATTAAGATTTTAGCATTACCGCTTTCACGCAGCTTTGCAATGCTTTTTTCACGAATTTGTCGTACACGTTCACGTGTTAATCCTAATTGGTCGCCAATCTCTTCAAGTCCTTTTTCATGACATCCAATACCGAAACATTCACGGATAATTGTTATTTCGCGTTCTTTCAGTACTTTGCTTAATACCGTGTTCAATTCAAGTGCCATAGATTCATGGTCTACTTGCCTGTCTGTTCGGCTGTCATCGCCACTTGGCATTACATCAAGCATACAATTGTCTTCTCCGTCTTGGAAAGGTGCATCGATACTTACGTGATGTCCGTCAGCAGCTAAAGATTGTCCAATCTTGTCTTCGTCTAATTTTGTAACTTCTGAAAGTTCGGAAACAGAAGGATGGCGCTGGTTTTCTTGTTCAAACTTGTTTATTTCGTGGTTTATCTTGCTGAGAGAACCAACTTGATTCAATGGAAGTCGTACGATACGGCTTTGCTCAGCAATAGCTTGAAGAATGCTTTGGCGAATCCACCATACTGCGTATGATATGAATTTGAAACCTCGTGTTTCATCAAATTTCTGTGCTGCTTTAATTAAGCCGATGTTACCCTCGTCTATCAAATCGGTCAGTGTAAGGCCTTGATGCTGATATTGTTTTGCTACAGATACCACAAAGCGGAGGTTGGCTGTTACAAGTTTGTTCTTGGCTCGTTCACCTTCTGGACCTCCTTTCTTTATCTTCTGAGCTAATTCAATTTCCTCGTCAATAGAAATAAGCGGAGCACGTCCGATTTCCACGAGATATTTGTCTAAAGCTTCACTTGAACGATTGGTAATACTTTTCTGAATCTTTAATTGTCTCATCTATTTACCTCAATTATTTTATAAGTGCCTGATTATTAGGCTAATATCTGCAATATTATGAAAAACGTTGCAAAATTACAAAAAATATCAATATACTAATGTTAATTTATGGTTAAAAAATCTCAAACTTATCAGTTTTCTAACTTGTTTACTTCTTCTCTTGTTCACTCTATCAGTTGGAAGCTGATGAAAGTTATGGATACAGAAAATAGCAAAATACGAAACGACTGCCGTATGTTCTATTGGCAAGAAGACTTGGTAGCATAAGTATTGTTTATGCTCCAAGTCTTCTTCTGAGATTTCTATATCATTGTATTATGATACCTTAAAGGTAAGTTCTTCTTTGTTCGGGCTTTTTCCTACTGTGATGTTTCCCTCCTTTTTAATATCGCCATTTATCAGTAAGTTACACAGCCCATCTTCTACAAGAGTCTGGATAGCTCTCTTCAGAGGGCGTGCACCATATTGTATGTCATATCCTTTGGTGGCAATGAACTCTTTGGCTTTGTCTGTAACGTTAAGGGCATAGCCCAAGGCTTGCACTCTGCTGGCAAGTCCTTTCAGTTCCAAATTAATGATGCGTTTAATAGCATCCAAATCAAGCTGGTCAAAGGTAATTATATCATCCAGTCTGTTTAGGAACTCAGGGCTAAACTGTTTGCTCAAGCTTTTTTGGATAATGCTTCTTGCATATTCTTTGTTGGGCTTTTCGGTTGTATTGTTGACAGTAAAGCCTATGCCATGGCTGAACTCTTTGAGCTGACGCGTACCCGTATTGCTGGTCATGATAATAATCGTATTGCGGAAATCCACCAATCTGCCGTTTCCGTCAGTGAGTCTTCCTTCATCAAGCACTTGCAGCAACATGTTGAACACATTGCCATGTGCCTTTTCTATTTCGTCAAGCAATACAATAGAGTAGGGGTGGCGTCTTACTCTTTCAGTGAGCTGTCCGCCTTCATCGTATCCTACGTATCCAGGAGGCGCACCTACCAAGCGTGAGGTGTTGAAGCTTTCGCTGTATTCGCTCATGTCTATTCTAATGAGCGCATCGGCGTTGCCAAACATTTCTTCGGCTATTTTCTTGGCCAGGAATGTCTTTCCGACACCCGTAGGGCCTAAGAACATGAATACACCGATAGGGTGATTGGGCTCTTTGAGTCCTAATCTGTTGCGCTGTATAGCCTTAACTACTTTATCTATGGCATTGTCTTGACCTATGACAGCAGATTTCAAGGTGTTGGACAGCCCTTTCAGCTTCTCGCTTTCTGATTGTGCTACTTTCTGAACAGGAACATTGGCCATGAGTGATACAACCTCTGCAATGTCATCTTCTTCTACGACATCTTTATGGTCTTGGTCGTTCTTGAGCCAATTGTCTTGCAGCTTCTGCAATTCAGCCTCTAACTCTTTCTGTCTGTCTCGGTAGCTTGCAGCCAATTCAAAGTTCTGATTCTTTGCAGCTGCTTGCTTTTTCTCCTTGATAAAGCTGATTTCTTTTTCTTTTGCTGTTATCTCAGGTGGTATTTGTGCATGTTTTAAGTGCACTTTTGAACCCACTTCGTCCAATGCGTCAATGGCCTTGTCCGGGAAGTAGCGGTCTGCAATATACCTTTCTGTCAACTTGACACATGCCATTATGGCGTCATCAGAATAACTTACATGATGATAGCTTTCATACCTATCTTGTAAATTCTTAAGAATAGTGATGGTATCTTCGGCATTGGTAGGTTCTACCATTACTTTTTGGAAACGTCTTTCCAACGCTCCGTCTTTTTCGATACTCTTTCTGTATTCGTCAAGTGTTGTTGCTCCGATGCACTGTATTGTGCCGCGTGCCAATGCTGGCTTCAGTATATTGGCTGCATCCATAGAACCCGGTGTGGAACCTGCACCGATGAGCGTGTGTATTTCATCTATAAAGATGATAATATCAGGGTTTTGCTCAATTTCTTTAATCAAGGCGCGTATTCGCTCTTCAAATTGTCCCCTGTATTTGGTACCTGCTACAATGGCAGTCAAGTCCAAACTGATAATGCGTTTGTTAAAGAGGATAGGCGATGTGTGGTGCTGGACTATCATTTGTGCCAATCCTTCAACGATAGCACTTTTTCCTACACCCGGTTCGCCAATCAGTATCGGGTTGTTCTTTTTGCGACGGCCCAATATCTCGATAACTCTTTGTATCTCGTTCTGCCGACCTACTACGGGATCCAACTTTCCTTCTGCGGCCATTTTTGTTAAGTCGAGACTGAAATTGTCAAGTACAGGGGTTTTGCTCCCAGTATTGCCTCTTACAGTAGTACTGCTTATTGGCGGGACCTCATTTTTGTTGCTTCTCCCCATCAGCCCGTCTTCATTGTCAAGATCGTCGTCTTCCGGCAATCCCAATCCGTTTTGCGGCTGTACACCTTTTTTGTCGAAATAGCTTAATGCATTATCATAAAAGATGTTGTTGTCTTCCAATATCTGTTTTGCTCCGTTGTTAAAGTGGTCATGCAGTATGGCCAACAGCAAGTGTTGCTCGTCTACCGTCTGTTCCGACTGCATACGTGCTTCCAATACCGCCAGTTTGAGTATGTTGCTTGATTCTTCATCCAGCGTCGGCTCATTGGTACTGATGCTTTGTGTGGCGTCATTATCATGAACTTTCTCCTCTAACTCTTGCTTTATAACTTTAATATCTATATTGTTTGAAGAAAGCAATTTGTATACAGGTCCTGCATTGTCTCTGATAATTCCAAGCAAAATGTGTTCAGCTCTTACCGATGAACTGGCGAGCCTGATAGCTTCTTCACGGCTAAAAGCTAATATCTGAGACACCTTTTGCGAAAATTGACTTGTCATATTTGTCCTTTCAACTTATTGTCTTTATTATGTATATCTATATATTTCTAAATCTATCCTGCAAAGATAATGCCATTTTCTTGTTTATAGGGCATAAATATTTTATTTTTAGTTATTTGTTTGTTATTTTTTTCAATACAGCTTAAAAATGTCTTTTCGTACTTTATTATATAATAATGTATATATTTCGATGTGCCAAGCTATGCCTGTGTCTTTCTAAACCATAGGTTTAGCACTTGTAAAGCTATGCTTTTAGGTTCCAAAAGCATAGCTTTGGCACATCGAAAGCAGTGCTTTTGCAATGCGTTTGCATAGCTTTTGAAAATACTCTTGCCGTAAACGATGCAGGTGTTGGTATCAAGTGTATGCATGAAACCATAGCAAGTGCTTATTTTAACCTCAATTAGTATATGTTTTGGACAGATATTTTGCATAGTTTTATTTTTGTTGTACTTTTGCATTGTAAAATAGATGTATCATGCTTTAAGCACAGATGTAACCTGTTCGAAAGCAAACATTATATTATAAAACTATAAAAGAGATAACTGTCATGTCATATATCGGATATGGTAACCTTATGTGAGAGTTAGTTTCTCTTTGCCATAATTAATATAGAATACTATGCATACAAGAGAGGAAAAAATGGAAGCCTTTGGCCGATTCCTGGATGTGCTGGATGAACTGAGGGTGAAATGCCCTTGGGATAAAAAACAGACCAACGAGAGCTTGAGGCCTAATACGATAGAAGAAACGTATGAGCTGTGTGATGCATTGCTGAAAAATGATACGCCTGATATCTGTAAAGAGTTAGGCGATGTATTGCTGCATGTTTGCTTCTATGCAAAGATAGCAAGTGAAAAAGGCGATTTTGACATAGCCGATGTATGCCAGCATTTAACAGATAAACTTATTTTCAGACACCCCCATGTGTATCATCCTTCGCAGGTGGGCGTGGCGCATCCCAAGCCTCTACCTTATAATGAAGATGTAAAAACGGATACTGCCCAATTGCAAAACGCAAAAACGGCACAACAAGTAATAGAAAACTGGGAACAGATAAAGCTGAAGGAAAAAGGCGGCAACAAAAGCGTGCTGTCTGGTGTGCCTGCCACATTGCCTTCTTTGATAAAGGCTTATAGAATACAGGATAAGGCCCGGAATGTAGGCTTTGACTGGGAAGACAAAGGAGATGTGTGGGGCAAGGTAAAAGAGGAATTGCATGAATTGGAAGCGGAATTGAGAAAAGAGGACAAAGTACATTCTGAAGAAGAATTCGGCGACTTTATCTTTTCCTTGGTAAATGCAGCTCGTCTCTATCATATCAATCCGGATACAGCATTAGAGAAAACCAATCAAAAGTTTATACGGCGTTTTAATTATATAGAGCAGCACTCTATAAAAATAGGTAAGCCATTGACAGAAATGTCGTTAGAAGAGATGGACAAGCTTTGGAACGAGGCTAAAGCAATAGAAAGAGATACAATTGATGAAGATAAAAACAGTTAAGCTATGAAGAATATATTGTCATTTTTGCTTGTAGCAATCATTATGGGTCTTGTGGGCTGTACAAACAAAAAAGCAGGGAATACTGCTAATATGCCCACGCTGTCTGAAGAAACAGAAGCCGATTCTACTGTCTATGGTAAGTGCGGCGAAGGCTCTGCCATGCATACTTTAGAGCTCATTACAGATAAAGGCGACACATTGGTCTATGCTATCAATGATGACGATTCTTGCTCTGTGGTGAAAGGCGGCCTTTTTGCCGGCGACAGATTGGCTGTAACAGGTTATAAACAAGAAGAAGGATTGGTGGCTACTCAAGTGATCAACATTACCTCTCTACTTGGTAAATGGGTAAGTTTGGACAAGACTTTTGACCTGCAAGAGGGTGGAGTAGTGGTGAGCAATGTAAAAGAGCCCAAGCCCTATACGGAATGGAAAATACAGAATGGGCATCTTGTGCTGTCTTCAGATACATTTGATATTTATAATTTGGGGCCAGACTCCTTGTATCTGGAAAATGCTAAAGGCATTTATGGCTATAAACGATCCGTAGAAAACAATAAATAGATATTCAATACAAAACATATCGTCTTGGTTCGGCCGTTTTTTGGAACCAGTCTGTATATCATATTCACATTAACTTGTTTATAGAAGCTGAGATGCAACCATTTAAAGTAACGATATTGGGTTGTGGCAGTGCATTGCCAACATTAAAACATTATTCCTCCTCTCAACTGGTGGAGATACGTGGAAAGGTGTTTATGGTTGATTGTGGTGAGGGCACTCAACTGCAATTGAGAAAGGCACATGTCCATTTCAATAAAGTGTCGGCCGTCTTTATCAGTCATCTTCATGGCGATCATTGTTTTGGATTGATAGGCATGATTTCTACTTTCGGCATGCTGGGCCGAACAGCTCCCTTGCATATCTATGCCCCTCAGGAAATGGAGCCTTTGTTGAAACTACAGTTGGATATGTTTTGTCAGGGACTTGATTATCAAGTAACATTTCATGCAGTGGATACTGCTCTTGACAAAATAGTATATGAGGATAAAAGCTTGACCGTAACCACACTGCCACTCAACCATAGGGTGCCCTGTTGCGGTTATTTGTTTAAGGAGAAAGAGAAGCTTCCTCACCTTCGCAGGGATATGATAGACTATTACGAAATTCCCATCAGTCAGCGGGACAATATTAAAAACGGTGCAGACTGGACAACGCCTGATGGCGATGTAATAGCCAATCATCTGCTTACCACCCCTGCCGACCCTGCACGTTCGTATGCCTATTGTTCAGATACAAAGTACAAGCCTGCATTGGCTCGACTGATAGAAAATGTAAACATGCTCTATCATGAGTCTACTTATTGCGATGCAGACGAGAAGCGCGCTGCACTCTATTTCCACAGTACAGCAGGACAGGCTGCATCAATAGCTGCCAAAGCCCATGTCCAAAAGCTGCTGTTGGGCCATTTCTCAGCAAGATATGACAATGAACAGCAAATACTTGCGGATGCGCAGAAAGTTTTTAAAAATGCCTTCTTGTGCAATGAAATGTGCGTATTTGAAGTGGAATAGAAAAAAAGTGTTTTTTTATTTTGTTATCTGCTATATTCTTCTTAATTTTGCCATGATAAATAAAATTAGACTATTATGAAGAAATATTTTATCGCTATAGTATTTGCTGCATTATCTGTCTTGACCATGATACCTGCTTCTGTGTATGCAGAAACAGCTATCGAGATAATTGACAACGACAATGATGCCTGCTCTGTATCTGTAACTCCTTCCAAGAAGTTGCACGTCTATGGCTTTAGTTCTTCATCTGTAGTGTATATTTATAACATTACAGGGCATTGCGTAGCCCATTTTAAAGTGGAAGGTTCAGACAGATACTTTGATCTGAACTTGTCCAAGGGCTGCTATATTGTTAAAATAGGAGATTATGTTAGGCGTATTGTTATTAAATAAGGTTTATAGCAGGTAGTTTTGTTACTGAAGCATTTTATTCTTGTTTCCATTTTCTTAAGCCTCTTTTACAGTTGCCATGAGAGGGTGGGTAATCCAAACAGAGATCTCACTGTGAACAGCTATGAGCTTTTGGATTCGGCAGATTTCAGATTGGATATAGATGAGATTAGACGTCATATTATAAGGCTTGGTAGAAACGACGGAAAATTGTTTGCGGCAGACAAGCAAGTCTATAAATATTACAAGCAGCAGAAAGATTTTATTTGGATTAGCCGATTAGGGGTTAACGACAGCGGTGTAGACACACTTCTTTCCTTTTTGCACCGTGCAGACTCTTTAGGCATTAGCAAGTCTTTTTTCAGACTAAAGCAGATTAAAGCTGATTTGAGAGCCGTGCGCTCTCTGGCTTTTGACAAAGAGCATGACATCAATAAGGTGTACGCTCGCTTGGAATATAATCTGACAAAAGCCTATTGGCGCTATGCGTGTGGCATGAATTTCGGATTCATTAACCCCAATGCTTTCTTTAACTCATTACATGTTAAAGACTCAGATTCAATAGGAGTATCTTATTACCAGCAGGCTGATTTGAAGATTTATCGCCCTGACAGTGCATTTTATGCTAAATCATTGGAAAGCGTGACACACAATAGTGTAGGCCGATTCTTGTCTTCCGTGCAGCCTTCAGGCAAGCTGTATTCTTTGTTGATAGCCAAGTTGAACAGTGGAAACCTTACGCATCGTATGCGCAAGAAGCTGATATGTAATATAGAAAGGTGTCGTTGGCGCTACAAGCAGTCAGCAGGCAAGCCGATAGAGGCAGAAGATACTTATGTGCTTGTCAATATACCGTCGTGCAGTTTGAGGGCAGTAGACAATGATAAGGTACTGACAATGAAAGTAGGGTGTGGAACAGTAGACAATCCTACACCATTGCTCTCCAGCTATATTTATAAAATGGACATTAACCCACAATGGATAGTGCCTAAGAGTATAGCCAAGAAAATTGTGTATAGTACAGGTTATCTCTCCCGTATGAATATGTTTGTCTTTGACAAAGAAAAGGGAAAGCTGCCTGTTTATGCCATTTCTTATGCTAAGATAATGTCGGGCGAACAGTATCTCATACAGCCGGGTGGACCTGCCAACTCATTGGGGCGTATTATATTCCGGTTTTTAAATAACTTCTCCGTTTATTTGCATGACACATCTTCGCCATGGATTTTCAAGCGCCAAGTGCGAACAGTGAGTCATGGCTGTGTCCGGGTGGAGAAGCCTTATGAATTGGCACTTTTCCTGTTGGGCAATAAAGCTACAAGCGAGCTGAAAGACAAACTTGACTATTCCGTGCATACAGACCCATCGCCAAAGGATTCGATAAAACGGGCAAAGATAGACCATAAACGCTTGATAAATACTGTCAAGGTAGTTCCTCAAGTGCCTGTTTATATAGCCTACTTCACCCTTTATTATGATGAAGAAGATGCTATAAGAGAGTTTGATGATGTCTATGCTTTTGATGAAGCAATGGCCCGTATTCTTTGTCCTTCACTTTAATGTTTTGCTATGAAGAAAGTGGACGATAAAGCTATCTGGAACCTGTTGCAGTCTGAAAAAACGCGCGAACATGCTTTCGCTCTTATAGTAAAGACCTATACAGAAATGGTTTATTGGAAAATACGGCACATTGTTTTAAATCATGATGATGCAGATGATATTTTGCAAAACACCTTTTTAAAGGCATGGAACAATATACAGTCTTTTCAGAATAAGTCAAGACTGTCTACATGGTTGTGCAGCATTGCAATACACGAGTCTTTGGATTTCCTTCGCAAGAAGAAGAGAGACGCCAGTGCTGCTTCTGATGAACTGTCGGTTGCCAACCAGCTGATGGCAGACGAATATTTTGATGGCGATGAAGCCCATGCCTTGTTGCAGCAAGCGATAGCCTTGCTGCCGGATGTGCAGAAGACCGTATTCTGCTTGAGATATTATGACAATATGAAATACAGTGAAATGGCACAGATACTGCATACTTCAGAAGGAGCTTTGAAGGCTTCCTACCATATAGCCGTTACTAAGATAACGTCTTATTTGAAATTGAAGGAAAGTTAGTTTAACGGGTGTCTGCTGTAAGTTTGCATCTTCTTATAGTTGAGTGATACTTATCGGAATACAGATTGTCAATAAACGCAAAAGGATTACAATTATGTTGTTTATATTTTTATGATTACATAATTTTTACGTACTTTTGCACGCAAAATATAATAGAAAACACTATGAGTAGTCGTCTTTATCCCATTTGGAATTTCTTAAGTCGCAACAAATATTGGATTGTGGTTACTGTAGGTGTGCTGATTGTAGGTTTCTTTGATGAGAACAGTTTGATGAAGCACATACATAATCAAATCGTGATACACGACATGAAAAAGCAAATAGAGAGATATGATGCCCAATATGAGCAAGATGAAGCAAAACTAAAAGAACTGAAGAGAAACCCGAAAGCTATTACAAAAATAGCTCGCGAAAACTATTTTATGAAAGCTGACGATGAAGATATTTTTGTACTCAGCGATGACGAGAAAAAATCAGACAACAATGAAACAACTGAATAAATCGCAAAGCATGACAATGCTGGCAGGTGCAGTATTAATGGTCATAGGCGCAGGTCTTAAAGTATTTACGCTTATGCAGATAGCGCCATGGTTTTTTTTCATAGGTTCAGTGGCATTTGTAGCCATGCAGATGCAGCAAACCTATGGTGGTACAAACATTACTCTGAAGCGTTTGCGTCGTATATTGGATATTGGCGATATGTTTTTTATCGTCTCTTCTTTGCTGATGCTTGAGAATACTTATCATGTGCTGCTCCCTTTGTTTATGAGTATGAGCAAAGATGGCTATAATACCTATCTTACTTATATACACAACAATTGGGTAGTGTTGCTGTTGGTAGCGTGTATGATAGAACTGTATACCACTCACCGCATCAGCCATGAATTGGGTAAAGAGGCAAAAAAATGATAAAAGTCAGCATAATTATTTAAATACAATAAAAATTTTTTCATACATCGAGATATCGTTGTACATTTGTATTAGTATTTACAAAAACATTCGTAATGATTAGAATTCTCTACTCTTTGATTTTATTGGGAACATTGGTATCTTGCAGCAAGTCATACGATATACAAGGAACTTCTAATGTGCCTACGCTTGACGGTCGTATGCTCTTTTTGAAGGTGTATGACAAAGGCGATATGAAGACCATAGACTCTTGTGACATTGTTCATGGGCAGTTCCATTTCAACGGGACATTAGACTCTACACGCATTTCCACTTTATTTATGGATGATGAAAGCTTGATGCCCGTAGTATTGGAGAGTGGCGAGATTTCTATCAAGATAGACAATGCACAACAGAAAGTCAGTGGCACGCCGCTGAATGACAAGCTGTTCAAGTTTATTGAAAAATACAATCAGCTTGAGAATGAAGTGAGCGATTTAGGACATATTCAGAGTCAGGCTATTATGAATGGCAACGATATGAACGCTGTAAATGCCCATTTGGCAGAAAAAGCCAATAAGATAGCAGCAAAAGAAGATCAGCTTATTACCTCTTTTATAGTGGAGAACTTTGACAATGTGTTAGGACCTGGAGTGTTTTTTATGATGACAGCCAATCATCGCTATCCAGAGCTTTCACCGTGGATAGAGGATATTATGAGCAAAGCTACCGAGCACTTCAAGAATGACCCTTATGTGAAGGACTATTATGAAAAGGCACAGCAAAACCAAGCTATTATGAATGGCACAGCAGCACCGGAAGACCCTCAGATGACAGCCCCGCAGCCACCTACACCCAACCAGATGGCACAGCCTAATGAGGACGGTGGCACTGAAACAACTGCTGAATAGCAAAAGTCTGGATGGCAATGGAACCTTATAATGCATCATAGAGCATAAGGAGCATAGAGCATAGACAAGAATATTATTAATGGTGGATAAGGTTCAATGATGCCAACTCGTTTTTTACCGTATATCAGTCGGCATAATACATAGTGGTAGCTTTGTATTATGCCGATTGTCTTTATAGATTTCAGGAAAACACGAAGGCGCTTGAGCCACATTTTCCACAGATACTGTAGAATAGAAAGAATAAAATATCAAGATAAACAAATCTTTAAGTCAAGATGAAAACATTAATAAAGAATGCCTTTATTGTAAATGAAGGGAAGACCCAAAAGGGCATGCTCATCATAGAAAACGATACGATAGCAGATATTATTTATGACAGCCATGCTGCAACAGGGCATTATGGCAAGACAATAGACGCTCAAGGCAGTTATCTGTTGCCAGGCATTATAGATGACCATGTACATTTCAGAGAACCTGGACTTACCCAAAAAGCAGATATCAAGAGCGAAAGTAGGGCTGCCGCTTATGGTGGTGTAACCTCTTACTTTGATATGCCTAATACCAAGCCTCAGACCACTACCTTGGAAGACTTGGCAGACAAGATGCACCGGGGCAAGGAGGAGAGCTATGTCAACTACTCATTTTTCTTTGGGGCTACCAATGGCAATACCGGCTTGTTCCAGCAGCTTGACATTCATCATACTCCGGGCATAAAGCTGTTTATGGGCTCCTCTACGGGCAACATGTTGGTTGACAGAGCAGATGCACTTGACAAAATATTCAGTTCATCGCCCCTTCCCATTATGACACATTGTGAAGACACTTCTATCATTAATGCCAATATGGCTCAAGCTCAATCCTTGTATGGAGATGACCCAGATGTGTCTCACCATCCCGAGATAAGAAGTGAGGAGGCTTGTTATGCTTCCACCCGTTTGGCTGTTGAACTGGCAAAGAAACATCATGCACGGCTGCATGTAGCGCATGTAACAACGGCCAAGGAGTTGACACTTTTTGAACCTTGGGTTCATCATATGCCCAGTATTACCGCTGAAGCGGTAATAGCCCATCTGATGTTTTCCGATAAAGATTATAAGACATTGGGCGTGCTCATCAAGTGCAATCCAGCGATAAAGACAGAGCACGACCAGCTGGCCTTGCAAAAGGCTTTGACGAATGGACGCATCAGTGTGGTAGGAACAGACCATGCGCCACACCTTATTGCCGACAAGCAGGGGGGCTGCTGCAAGTCTGCTTCCGGTATGCCGATGATACAATTTTCTTTAGTGTCTATGCTGGAATTGGTAGACAAGGGTGTGCTTACTGTTGAACGGGTGGCGGAGCTGATGTGCCATCGTCCAGCACAGCTGTTCGAGATACGCCAGCGTGGATATTTGCGCAAGGGCTACAAGGCAGACCTTACCATCGTGTCGCCCCACAAGTCATGGAAAGTAACTGCACAGTGCATTCAGAGCAAGTGTGGATGGAGTCCGTTGACAGGTCATACCTTCCATTGGCATGTGGACCACACTTTTTGCAACGGACGTCATATCTTGGACAATGGAAAATTTGACGACAGCGTGCGCGGTGAAGAAATATTGTTCAGATAATTCATGCCGTTTGAAATTACAATCCTCCTGTTTTTTATATATAAAATATGATTGCAAGAATATCCGTATGGTTAATACTGGCATTGCTGCTGCCAGATGTCTATTTTGAGCGTGTGTATATCTGCCGGAGCAGAAAGTACAAGTGGCTGAAGCGGTTGCTTCTGTGTGGCTCCAGTCTGCTTATGGTTGTCTATACGCTTTTTCTGTCGTTGCAGCATGATTTTGCCCCTCATTCTGTCAGCACGTTAAATATTTATCTTTTGCTTACAGGCATTTATACAGTTCCAAAATTGCTCTTTGCAGTCTGCTCACTTTTGGGGTGGGGGCACTGCCGCTACCATCATACCGTGACCAATTGGGGTAACTATGCTGGCGCAGTTTTGGCCATTGCTGTCATTGCCTTGGTGGTGTATGGGTCTACCTGGGGGTTCAACAGTGTGGTGGTACGACATGAAACCTTTTATTCCAAGCAGTTGCCGGCTTCGTTTGACGGGTATAAGATAGTACAGTTCAGTGATGCGCATGTAGGCACCTATGACTCATCTCGTCAATACATTCTGAAAGCAGCTGTGGACTCTATCAATGCCCAGCAGGCAGATGTAGTATGTTTTACAGGTGATCTTCAAAACATGCGACCCATAGAGTTGCAGCCTGTCAGTCGGCTGCTTTCAAGTATCAAAGCCCCGGATGGGGTATATTCTGTATTGGGCAATCATGATTATGCAGACTATACCCATGATACGGAAGCGCAGAAGAAGAGGAATGAACAGCTTACCATGCATTATGAGCAGTCGTTTGGCTGGCAGCTGCTGAATAATGAACATGTAACACTAAAGCGCGATAACGACTCTATCATCATTGCAGGCATGGAGAATGACGGCAAGGCACCGTTTCCGTCAAAGGGCAACATTCTGAAAGCACTCAAGGGCACAGCTGTGGGCTCTTTTAAAATCATGTTGGAACATGACCCTTCGGCTTGGGACAGAAAAATTTTGCCGCAGAGTGATGTGCAGCTGACTTTGAGTGGCCACACTCATGCCATGCAGTTCAAGGTGTTGGGTTGGTCGCCCGCAGCTCTTCTCTACAAAGAGTGGGGTGGCATGTATCAGCATCAGCAGCGTGCCATCAGTGTTTCAACTGGTGTGGGAGGATTTATCCCGTTCCGTGTTGGCGTGAAGAATGAGATTGTAGTGATAACATTGCGCAGGGTGCCGCCATCAAAGCAATAATCATCAGTAAAAGTATTTTGTACCGTCTTGCCCATACGCAACAAAGGCAAGACGGTTTTAAATGCACATATAAAAAAGAAGTAACCATAAACATAAATCCCTTTCGCAAAGACGGAAAGCTATCTTTGCAAAAGGGATTTATTTATCCAAATTTACGCAGAACTTAATGCGCAGCTTCAAATTCTTTAAGGAACCTTACGTCATTCTCAGAGAACATGCGAAGGTCAGAAACTTGATATTTCAAGTTGGTAATGCGTTCTACGCCTAATCCGAAAGCATAACCCGTATATACAGAACTGTCTATACCGCATGCTTCAAGCACATTAGGATCAACCATGCCACAACCTAATATTTCTACCCAACCGGTATATTTGCAGAAGCCACAGCCTTTGCCGCCACAGAGATGGCAAGAAATATCCATTTCGGCACTTGGCTCAGTAAAGGGGAAGTAACTTGGGCGCAAGCGTATCTTGGTTTCAGGTCCGAACATTTCCCTTGCAAAGGTAAGCAGCACCTGCTTAAGATCGGTAAAGGATACGTTCTTGTCAATGTACAAACCTTCTATCTGATGGAAGAAGCAGTGTGCGCGTGCTGTTATGGCTTCATTGCGGTACACACGTCCCGGACAGATGATACGGATAGGAGGTTGTGAGGTCTCCATTACGCGTGCTTGTACAGAGCTGGTGTGGCTACGCAGAAGAATATTCTTTGTTACATCATTAGGATTTTGCTCTACAAAGAAAGTGTCTTGCATGTCTCTTGCAGGATGGTCTGCAGCAAAATTCATTTTGGTAAATACATGCAAGTCATCTTCTACTTCAGGACCATCAGCCAAAGTGAAGCCCATGCGCGAAAAGATGTCTATGATTTCGTTCTTGACGATGGTCAGTGGATGGCGAGTACCGAGCTTGATAGGATAAGCTGTACGTGTTAAGTCTACAGTATCGTCATTATCTTCTGCTGTCTCACACTGTTCTCTAAGTGCATTGATACGTTCAAGTGCAGTTTGTTTCAGCTCGTTAATCTTTATGCCGACTTCTTTTTTCTGTTCAGCAGGAACGTTTCTGAAGTCTGCCATAAGGGCATTTATTTCACCTTTTTTGCTAAGGTATTTTAATCTTAACGCTTCTATTTCTTCAGCATTTGTAGCGTTAAGTCCTTTTACTTCTTTAAGAAGTGTAGCTATTTTATCGAGTATCATTTTATAGATAATTTTACTGCTTATTAAAAACTTTGTGCAAAGGTAATATTTTTAGCTTGAATATGTATCATAAATCAAAATAAAGTTGTACTTTTGCCCAAAATTTGAGAGATTCTTTTCTATATTAAAAGCTTAATTGAGAGATGAAAAAAGGTGTTTTATTCGTTGTCGTAACATGCTGCTTGATGATGTTATGGACTACGGGCTGTACAGACAAAAAGCCTGCTGCTGATTCTGTCAGCGTGGCTGCTATAACAGACACTTCTGCAATAGATACTTCTGCACAGACATTGATGGAAGAACAGCCTGTGCCCAAGGCTGCAGATGAGTTGTTTGATGATTTTATCTTTAATTTTGCTTCCAACAGAAAGTTGCAGCGCAAAAGAATTGCATTTCCGTTAAAGGTCATCAAGGGCCATCAGATTACGTATTTGCAAAAGTCGCAATGGAAGACGGAACATTTCTTTATGCGTCAAGGGTATTATACGCTAATCTTTGACAATACAAAGCAGATGAATGTGGTAAAAGATACCTCTATTAATCATGTAACGATAGAAAAAATATACCTGAAACGTAAACGTGTAAAGCAATATAATTTTGACCGCATCAATGGTCAGTGGATGCTTACTTCTATTGCCACCGATGCAGCGTACCATAAGAGCAATGCTTCTTTCCTTGATTTTTATCAGCATTTCACTTCAGACTCAACTTATCAAATGAAGAGTTTGCACAATCCTATCATATTTAGCGGTCCTGATCCTGACGATGATTTCAGCACGATGACGGGCGAAATTGCTCCTGAAACATGGCCAGCCTTTGCTCCTAAATTGCCTAAAAACTTTATCTATAACATTATGTATGGACAGAGTTATGTCGAGGGAAAGAGAAAGATATTTGTCATGCGCGGCATTGCCAATGGCATGGAGATGCAACTTGTCTTCAAGCGTTTTGGAAAAGCTTGGAAATTGATAAAGTTGTCAGAGTAAAGGCATTCTTGTAAAAATCCGTAAACACTTTTGTATGATAAACATTACCCATTATAACTTAAAAGGTCATAATACATTTGGCATTGATGCTACGTGTAAACGTTTCATAGAGTTTAATTCTGTCGCTGAGTTAGATGAAGTGCTTTCGCAGCTGACTGTTGCAGACCAACCTTTGTTGCTTTTGGGTGGTGGCAGTAATCTGCTGCTAACACAAGATTTTGCAGGTACAGTGTTGCACTCAAACATAAAGGGGCACAGTGTAGAAACACAAGGCGACAATATATTGGTGAAGTTTGGTAGTGGAGAGATTTGGGATAATGTAGTAGACCTATGCGTAAAAAACGGATGGTACGGTTTAGAGAATTTGTCTTACATACCAGGCGAAGTAGGCGCCAGTGCTGTTCAGAATATAGGTGCTTACGGTGTAGAAGCCAAAGATTTTATTTATCGTGTAGAGGCAGTAGAGATAGCTACGGGCAAGCATGTAGAGTTTAACAATGCAGATTGTGAGTATGCTTATAGACAGAGCCGTTTTAAAAAAGAATGGAAAAACAAATATGTGGTTACTTATGTAACCTACCGGCTGAGCAAACATTTTGTTCCAGACTTAGAATACGGAAACATTCGCAGCCAACTGGCACAGCGTCATATAGAGCAGCCTACGGCTCAGCAATTGCGTGAGGTCATTATAGATATTAGAAAAGCTAAATTGCCCGACCCCCACGTGGAAGGCAATGCAGGTAGCTTTTTTATGAATCCTGTTGTATCAGTAGAGACGTACAAAACATTGTTTGCATTGTATGCGGATATGCCTCATTACAAAGTAGATGATGCCCACATAAAAATACCTGCGGGATGGATGATTGACCAATGTGGATGGAAAGGCAAGTCGTTGGGTAGAGCTGGTGTACATCGTAACCAAGCTTTGGTACTGGTAAACAAGGGCGGTGCCACTGGCAACGACATTGTACGCCTGTGCGATGCTATACGTAAAGATGTAAAAGACAAGTTTGGCATAGACATAATGCCAGAGGTAAATATTGTATAATATATAATCAATCCATGAAGGTTACTTTTCTTGGTACTGGAACATCAGTAGGAGTTCCTACTATAGGCTGCCAATGTGAGGTGTGCAGAAGTATGGACCCACACGACAAGCGACTAAGATGTTCAGCAATGATAGAAACGGAGTCTACACGTGTAGTAATTGACTGTGGTCCTGATTTCCGGCAGCAGATGTTGGCACAACCGTTTCGGAAAATAGATGGTGTATTGCTCACTCATATTCATTATGACCATGTAGGGGGTGTTGATGATTTAAGACCTTTTTGTGTATTTGGAGATGTAGACATATACGCTGACCAACATACAGCAAACGGGTTGAAACATAATATGCCATATTGTTTTGCAGAGCATAAATACCCTGGTGTTCCAAAGATAAGATTGACCACGATACAGCCTCATCAAGCGATAAAAATAGGCGATTTAACCATTATTCCTGTACAAGTAATGCACGACAAACTACCTATTTTGGGTTATAGAATAGGCAATTTTCTGTATATTACAGATATGAAAACCATTGCAGATACGGAATACCAATATTTGTCAGAGGTAGACACCCTTGTGGTCAATGCTTTGCGTTATGCGCCAGACCATCATTCACACCTTATAGTAGACGAAGCCATTGCTTTTGCTCGCAAAGTGGGTGCACGCAGAACGTTTTTTACACACATGGGACATGATATAGGTCTGCATGCAGTGGTCAACAGCCAGCTGCCCATGAACATACAATTGGCTTACGACAATATGGAAATAGAAATATAGCCCACTAAAGGGATAAACAGGTAAGTATAAGTATCACTATTCAGCTATCATCAAGTCTGACATAACCATGTCGCTTACAAATAATCCTTGTTGCGTGAGCCTAATGTGATTATTTACTTGTTCAAGCCAGCCACGGTTTAAATATTGCTGCGCTTGATCCATAAAGTATTTTTCATATTTTTCGCCAAACTCTTGGTGCAACTCTCGTAAGTCAATGCCCTCACACGTGCGCATGGCAGTAGTAATCCAGTCGTCATACATGGTGGGCTTGTCTAAATGTTCTATTTCCATAGGAATGCTGTTTTTGCCGATAGTAGCTATATATTGCTGTACATTGCTGATATTCCATTGCCGCGATGTAATATTGTACGAGTGTGCCGCCGCTCCTATACCTATATAAGGTATGCGTTTCCAATAGCTGCTGTTGTGCCGAGATCTGAAACCGGGCAATGCAAAGTTGCTGATTTCATACTGCTCATAGCCGTTTTCCTTGAGTTGGGCAATGAGCATTTTATACATGTTAAGACTTACATCTTCAGGTACCTCTTTGATTTCTCCTTTTTCCAACATATCATAAAGAGGTGTGCTCTCTTCAAACATGAGACTATAAGCAGATATGTGTGTAACCTTTAAGGCTAATGCCCTTTTTATGTCAAAAGCCCAGTCGTTCAAAGTCTCATTGGGAAAGCCAAACATGAGGTCTATGCTAATATTATAGATTTCATGACGCTGTAAGCACTGTATAGCTTTCTTTACATCAGCCGCAGAGTGGCGACGTCTGATTAGTGCTAATCTTTCATCTGAAAAGGTTTGAACTCCTAAACTCACGCGGTTCACCCCCATTGCTTTCAGTGCAGAAACAAAGGGGCCGGTTATATCATCAGGGTTACACTCCATGGTAATTTCAGCATTCTTGTTTACATGGTAATGTTGAAAGATTGTTTTCAGAATAGTTTGTAACAGCTGTACAGGCATTAATGAAGGCGTCCCTCCACCAAAGTAGATGGTTTCTATTGTCTCGCTAACATAATCTGTTCGTAATTGCAACTCTTTGCACAGCGCATCAGCATACGCTGTCTTGTATGAATCACCTAAAGTAGTAGAATAAAAGCCGCAGTATATGCAGCGACTTTTACAGAAAGGTATGTGTATATAAATGCCTGCCATGTAACCTTAAAATTTATCGTCGATTTCTTTATTTTATTGCAAAAATACTAATATGTTTTAATTTTTTTGCTGTTTTTGTTTAAACTTTTGCAAGGTTAATCTAAATTATGTAATTTAGAGGCCAATAACATGAATACACACAAATTATTATATAACTTAAATCTATAATCATTATGAAGGTTTATCAAACAAACGAAATTAAAAATATTGCGCTGCTTGGCAGTGCGGGTTCGGGCAAGACTACTCTTGCCGAGGCAATGCTTTTTGAAAGTGGTGTTATCAAGCGTCGTGGTTCTGTAGAGGCAAAGAACACCGTTAGCGATTATTTTCCAGTTGAACAAGAATATGGCTATTCAGTATTCTCAACTGTTTTTAGTGTTGAATGGAACAACAAAAAACTTAATATAATAGACTGTCCTGGTTCTGACGACTTTGTAGGTGGAGCTATTACAGCATTGAATGTTACCGACCAGGCCCTTGTGCTTATCAATGGTCAATACGGTCCTGAAGTAGGCACACAGAACAACTTCCGTTATACAGAGAAGTTGAAGAAACCTGTTATTTTCCTTATCAACCAGTTGGATAGTGACAAATGCGATTTTGATGCTATCATCTCTTCCATGAAAGATATTTATGGCTCAAAATGCGTGCAGATACAATACCCTATCTCTACAGGTCCTGACTTTAACTCATTGATAGACGTATTGTTGATGAAGAAGTATTCATGGAAGCCTGAGGGTGGTGCTCCTATTATAGAAGACATTCCAGCAGAAGAAATGGACAAGGCCATAGAGCTTCACAAGGCATTGGTAGAAGCTGCTGCTGAGAACGACGAGACTTTGATGGAGAAATTTTTTGAAGAAGGGACCTTGACAGAAAATGAACTTCGCGAAGGTATACGTAAGGGGTTAATTACACGTTCTATCTTCCCTGTATTCTGTGTCTGTGCAGGCAAAAGTATGGGCGTGCACAGACTTATGGAGTTCTTAGGCAATGTAGTGCCTTTTGTAAGCGAAATGCCGAAAGTGCACAACACGCGTGGCGAAGAAATCACCCCGGATGCTGCTGGTCCAGAGTCTCTTTATTTCTTCAAAACAGGCGTTGAGCCACATATTGGCGATGTGTGCTATTTTAAGGTAATGAGCGGTTGCGTAAAGCCAGGAGACGATTTGAGCAATGCAGACAGAGGTTCGAAGGAGCGCATCGGCAGTATCTATGTCTGTGCAGGTGCCAACCGTACCGCAGTAGACTGCCTCAATGCAGGCGACATAGGCTGCACGGTAAAGCTAAAAGACGTAAAGACAGGAAACACGCTCAACGACAAAGGATGTGAGAACAGATTTGACTTTATCAAGTATCCTAATTCCAAATATTCCCGTGCTATAAAAGCTGTGAACGAGGCAGATACAGAGAAGCTGATGGCTGCTCTGCTCAAAATGCGCCAAGAAGATCCCACATGGGTGGTGGAGCAAAGCAAGGAGCTAAAACAGACTATTGTACACGGTCAAGGAGAGTTCCACCTGCGAACCTTGAAATGGCGTCTTGAAAACAACGAGAAGATACCTGTAAAATACGTTGACGCCAAAATACCTTACCGTGAGACTATTACGAAAAGTGCCCGCGCCGACTATCGCCACAAGAAGCAGTCTGGCGGAGCAGGTCAATTTGGCGAAGTGCATCTGATTGTAGAACCTTACGCAGAAGGAATGCCAGATCCTGTATCTTACAAGATAAACGGTCAAGAATTTAGAGTAAACATAAAGGGTAAAGAAGTCATCAATCTTGACTGGGGTGGCAAGCTTGTCTTTATCAATTCAGTAGTAGGCGGAGCCATCGACACTCGTTTTATGCCAGCTATTCTAAAAGGGATTATGGAGCGTATGGAGCAAGGTCCGCTTACAGGCAGCTATGCACGTGATGTGCGAGTGGTAGTGTATGACGGCAAGATGCACCCTGTTGACAGCAATGAGCTTTCGTTTATGCTGGCAGCCCGCCATGCTTTCTCTGAGGCATTCAAAAATGCTGGTCCAAAGATTTTAGAGCCAATATATGACTTGGAGGTGTATGTTCCTTCCGACTTTATGGGCGATGTAATGAGCGACTTACAGGGTCGCAGAGCATTGATTATGGGCATGGACAGCGAGGCAGGTTATCAGAAGCTGCAAGCCAAGATACCGCTGAAAGAGTTGGCAAGCTATTCTATCTCTTTAAGTTCCATTACAGGCGGACGCGCATCGTTTACTACAAAGTTTGCCAGCTACGAGCTTGTGCCTAACGATATTCAGCAGCAGCTTATCAAAGAGCATGAAGCTGAGTTAGAGGACAAGGACGAATAGCTTTAGCTTTTCCCTTGATTTAATATATCTTAATCAAAACAGCTCCACCAAGAGTATAAAATTTACTGTTAGTGGGGCTGTTTTGTAATAGCGTAAGAATATAAATTCTATTATTGTTTAAGATATACTTAAAAAGTAGGATTTTATACCACTCTACCATCTTCCGTAACTCGTTGATATTCAAGTGCCATTTTTCTTCATTTTGCCTCAAAATGAGACTTTATCGTCCGAAATTCGTCCGTGGACGAAG
>ERZ808240.1091-NODE-1091-length-34514-cov-12.075771_pt1 | contig 34514 bp, 38 predicted proteins | sample MGYA00521084_ERZ808240 | MGnify/ENA primary metagenome ERZ808240 (study PRJEB31516, sample SAMN03275571) | gut metagenome | biome: mammalia-associated habitat; material: feces | host: Papio cynocephalus | place: Kenya | collected 2012-08-06 ... | reverse complement strand
TCCTGAAGAAGTATCTGGAAGAGGACGAGGCAGACCCCAACTCCAAGAACGACTTTGGTATGAACATCATCCCGGCTCTGCTGCGAGATGGTCGAAAAATGTACGCTTACCACTTCTCCGGTTACTGGCGTGATGTCGGTACCATCGACAGCCTGTGGGAAGCAAACATGGAAGTCCTCGACCCCGAGAACTCCGGCATCGACATCTTCGACGAGAAGTGGAAGATCTACAGCCGCAACCCGGTCCTGCCTGCGCAGAAGATCGGCCCCCGTGCGGTCGTTCAGGATTCCCTCGTCACCGAAGGCTGCAAGATCTACGGCAACGTCAAGCACTCTGTCCTGAGCGCAGGCGTTGTGGTCGAAGAGGGTGCGACCGTTGAGGATGCTGTCCTGATGGATGGCGTCGTTGTCAAGGCTGGCGCAGTCGTCAAACGCTGCATCTTGGCTGAGGATGTCACGATCGGTGCAGGCGCAACGGTGGGCGGCGACGGCCCCATTGCTCATGTGGGTACTGGTTTGACCATCGGCGCAGGTGCTACCGTCAAAGAGGGTGCCAAAGTATTTGATTCCGTCAAGGAGGGCGAGGAAGTATGCTGAGCCAGAACAACAATGCGTTGGGTATCATTTTCCCCAACAGCTATGATAATACCGTACCGGAGCTTGTCACCGAGCGTGCGATGGCTTCGATCCCGTTTGCAGGCCGTTACCGCATGGTCGACTTCATGCTGTCCAGCATGGCAAACTGCGGCATCTCCAATGTTTCCATCGTGGTGCGCAAGAATTACCACTCTCTGATGGACCATCTGGGCACCGGTCGTGAATGGGATATGGCACGTCGTCACGGCGGCCTGAACATCGTTCCTCCTTTCGCTGAGAAGGGCGTCCGCATCTACTCCGGCCGTGTCGAGGCTCTCGGCTCTATCCTGAGCTTCCTCGAGCATCAGAAGGAGCGTTACGTTGTTATGAGCGATGCAAACATCGCCATCAACTACGACTTCAACGCTCTGCTGGCAGCACATCAGGCAAGCGGCGCAGATGTCACCATCGCATATCAGAAGACCGAGATCCCCGAAGGACTCAAGAACGACAACTACACCCTGACCGTCGACGAGGATGGCCGTGTGACCGAGCTGCTGTTCAACGATTACCGCCCCGGCATCCAGAACCTCGACCTGAACATCTATGTCCTCGAGCGTGAGACCCTCATCAAGCTGGTGAAGGATGCTACCGCTCGCGGCCTGATCTACTTCGAGCGTGATATTCTGGCACACAATGTCAACATCCTGAATGTCCATGCTGTCGAGTACAAGGGTTATGTGGCTCATGTCTGCGACATGAAGAGCTATTTCGACGAGAACCTGAAGCTGATCGACGAGAAGAATCTGGACGCTCTGTTCCCCAAGAAGAGCCCCATCTACACCAAGATCCGTGACGATAACCCGACCCGTTACGTCACCGGCTCCAACGTCAGCAAGTCTCTGCTGGCCGATGGCTGCATCATCGAGGGTACGGTCGAGAACTGTGTCCTGTTCCGCGGCGTCAAGGTCAAGAAGGGTGCTGTCGTTAAGAACTGCGTCCTGATGCAGGATACCGTTGTGGAAGCAGACGCTCAGCTGGATTGCGTTGTGACTGATAAGAATGTTCGGATCACCGCAGGCAAGAAGCTGTCCGGCACCGAGAGCTTCCCGGTCTACGTTCAGAAGAACCACACGGTCTGAACCGGCTTTATTCTCTGATTTATTCACAGGGGCGGCTCCCTCCCCGGTAGCCCCTCTTAAAGAGGGGCGGAGGCATTTTGTGCCTCCGCCTGCTCTTTCTGTGTTTTTCTTTTAGAAAGGAGCGATCCCATGAAAATCCTGTATGCTGCTTCGGAAGCGACTCCCTTTGCGAAATCCGGCGGTCTGGCAGACGTGGCAGGCTCTCTGCCGAAAGCTCTGGTAAAAGACGGCGTGGATGCCCGTGTCATCATGCCGCTGTACGGCGACCTGAAGTTCCGGGATAAGCTGGAATATGTCACCAACTACTCCGTTCCAGTCGGCTGGCGCAGCCAGTACTGCGGTCTGTTCAAGGCTGAGGTCAACGGCGTCACCTATTACTTCCTCGACAACGAGTATTACTTCAAGCGTCGCGGTCTGTACGGCTTCTATGATGACGGTGAGCGTTTTGCTTTCTTCTCCCGTGCTATTCTGGAGACGCTGTTCTACATTGACTTCACGCCCGACATTATCAACTGCAATGACTGGCAGACTGCGCTGGTTCCCGTCTATCTGAACCTGTACTATCGCCACCTTGATAAGTTCAACCGTATCAAGACCATCTTCACCATCCACAACATCGCTTATCAGGGCAAGTATGGCACCGACATTCTGGAAGATACCTGCGGTATCGGCCATCGTGACCAGCATATCCTCGAGTATGACGGCTGCGCAAACTTTATGAAGGGTGCCATCGAGACGGCAGACAAGATCACGACCGTCAGCCCGACCTACGCACAGGAAATTTTGGACCCGTGGTTCAGCTATGGTTTAGATGCTCTGCTCCGTGAGAAGCAGTATAAGCTGTGCGGTATCCTGAATGGTATCGACGTGGATGCCAACAACCCGGCTACCGACCCCAACATTGCGTTCAATTACAGCATTGAGAACTTTGAAGAGGGTAAAGCAGCCTGCAAGAAGGCTCTGCAGGAGCGTTTCGGCCTGCATCAGGACGGTAGCCCGGTCTTCGGCATGGTCAGCCGCATGGTCGGCATGAAGGGCTTTGACCTCGTTCAGAGCGTTGCTGATGGTCTGGTCGACCGCGGCATTGAGCTTGTCATCCTCGGCAGTGGTGAGAACCAGTATGAGAGCTTCTTCTCTGACCTGTGCGCTCGTCATCCGGGCCGTGTCGGTACTTATATCGGTTTTGAGCCGGCTCTGTCGCAACAGATTTATGCTGGCGCAGATGCTTTCATTATGCCGTCCAAGAGTGAGCCCTGCGGTCTGGCACAGATGGTCGCCTGCCGTTATGGTACTCCTCCCATCATCCGTGAGACTGGCGGTCTGCGGGACTCTATCCATGACTCTACGATGGGCGATGGCAACGGTTTCACCTTTGCCGGTTACAGTTCCCATGAACTGTACGACGCATGCTGCCGTGCGCAGGATGCCTATAACGACAAGGAAAACTGGCATAACCTCGTCAAGCACGATATGGAGTGCGACTTTGGCTGGGATGTTTCCGCAAAGAGCTATGAGGGCCTCTACAACGAGACTGCAAACCTCTGGTAATTTCCCACTGAACTGAATCTGTCCTTTCACAGCCGCCCGGCCGAAAAAGCCGGGCGGCTTTTTTGTGCCCGTCTTTTTGCACAAGGATAAAACGGAATTTTTGGCAATATGATGAAAACGATGTCCTCACAGGAATACAAGGTGCGTCTGGTACGGACAGTTATGTGATGAGTTTTAACAAACTGTGAACATTTGCTATATTTCAGGGGAAAATTCATTGTATTTTCAAGCGAAGTTGATTATAATGGGCGTATAAACTTTTTGACCGGAAAAATTCTTTGCCGCAGGCAGAAGGGGGCAGCAGTCGTGAAGGGAATGTACAAAGTTCTGGAAGACATCGTCTGGCTGACCCAGCTGGGTCTGAACATGCTGCTGCCGCTGGTGCTTTGTCTGCTGGGGTGCTGGTGGGCGGTCAACCACTGGAACTGGCCGATGTGGGTCTATCTCCCGGCCATCGGGCTGGGGCTGGCCTCCGGCGCACAGAATTTCTGGGTCTTTGCCAAAGAACGTTTGAATCGGGCCAAAACGGACAAAAACCATCGTGTCGGGTTCAATACGCATCAATAATTTTCGGGAGGTTTGCTTATGAAATTGCAGCCGGAATCCAAGAAGGAACTGACTCGCATCTCCTGCGGAACCGCCATCTGTACGGCGGCCATGTGGGTGATCTTTGCCGCACTGCATCTGGTGGGCTGGGTTCGGTTCGATTCCACGGTCATTCTGGGCAGTATCCTCGGTGCAGCCGTCGCCATCGCAAACTTTGCAGGCATCTGCCTTCTCGTTCAGAAGATTATCGACGAGCAGGACGAAAAACGCCGCAAAGCCAAATTACAGCTTTCCCACAACGCGCGGATGCTGATGCAGGCGGTCTGGGTAATCGTGGCGATCGCCGCGCCCTGCTTCCAGCCGTTTGCCAGTGTCCTGCCGCTGTTTTTCCCTCGTATCACCATTTATTACCTGCAAATAACCGGAAAGTACAAACCCCTGACGCCGAAACCGGAGCAGGCGGAAGTCTCAGTGGAAGACGCCGCAGCCCCGGTTGCAGCGCAGGAGGAAGACCCCGGAACCAAAGGGGGTGAAACGTAACAAATGGAACTGAACGGCGCAAAGATCCTGTATACCATCCATACCAACATCCCGGTGCTGGGCGATTTTAAGATCACCCAGACGCTGGTGAGTACCTGGATCGTGATGGCACTGCTTTCGGGTCTGGCCTTCTGGCTGGGACATGACCTCAAACTGGAAAATGTCTCCAAGCGGCAGGCCGCAGCCGAGTTCATCGTCGAGCGGCTCGACCAGTTCGTTCATGAGAATATGGGCTATCACTTCGACAAGTATATCCCACTGGTCGGAGCCATCTTCGCCCTGAGCATCGGGTGCAACCTCATCAGTGTCATCGGTCTGTGGAGCCCGACGGCGGATCTGAACACCGAGGCGGCGTGGGCCATCGTGGTCTTTGTCATCATCATGTATTATAAGATCACTACCAACGGCATCCTTTCTTATCTGAAAGGTCTGCTTGACCCCATCTTCCTGATGGCACCTATCAATGTGCTGTCGGAGATCTCCACCCCGGTCAGTATGGCGTTCCGCCACTTCGGCAACATCCTGTCCGGTACAGTCATCTCCACTTTGCTGTACTGGGCGTTGGCGAGCCTCAGCCATGTCGTCTTCGGCTGGCTGCCCGGCTTCCTGAGCCAGCTCCAGCTGTTCCAGATCGGTATCCCGGCCTTTACCGGCCTGTACTTTGACTGGTTCGGCGGCTGCATTCAGGCCTTCATTTTCTGTACCCTGACGACCATCTTCATCAAACGCGCTGCCGGTGAGGAGTAACCTGCTCTGTTCCGGCATCCCCCAAAACGACTAATTTTTAGGAGGACAACTAAAATGACTGACTTTCAACTTCTTGCTCGTGGTATCGCTCTGGCTGGCTGCGGCATCGGCGCAGGTCTTGCGCTGATCGCAGGTATCGGCCCTGGTATCGGCGAAGGCAACGCTGCCGCTGCTGCCTGTGAAGCCGTTGGCCGTCAGCCTGAGTGCAAGAGCGACGTTACCAGTACCCTGATCCTGGGCGTTGCATTGTCTGAGACCACCGGTATTTACGGTTTCGTTACCGGCCTGCTGCTGATCTTCCTCGCTCCCGGCATGTTCATGAACTATCTGGGCTGAGCCGCCTTCTGAGTTGAAGAACACGAAAGAAGGGAGACGCTTATGCAACTTTATCAGGCGTTGATCACGCTGGATGGCTGGACGTTCATCGCCCAGATCTGCAACCTGATGATCCAGCTGTTCATCTTTAAAAAGCTGCTGCTGAACCCGGTCAAAAAGGTGATCGCCGAACGTAAGGCCAAGGCCGACAGCCAGATCGCAGATGCGGAGAAGCTCCGTACCGAGGCGGAGGCGATGAAGGCAGAGTATGAGCAGAACCTGCAGAATGCCCGTGCCGAAGCGAACCAGATCGTCGCCGCTGCCCAGAAGACGGCAACCGCTCGCAGCGAGGAACTGCTGGGCGAGGCTCGTGCGCAGGCCGCTGCCCTCAAGCAGAAGGCAGAAGCCGACATTGCGCAGGAGCGCAAGAAGGCTGTCAACGAGGTCAAGGACGAGATCGGCGGTATGGCGATGGAGATCGCCTCCAAGGTGGTCGAGCGTGAGATCAAAGAAAAAGACCATCAGGATCTGATCGACGAATTCATCAAGAACGTGGGTGAAGCATCATGACCGAGATCGCAAAGATGTACGGCGGAAGCCTGTACGATCTGGCGGCGGAGGAAGGGCTGGAAACACGGATCTTAGAGGAGCTGGACAGTGTCACGGCGATATTGAAGGAGAATCCGGAATATTTGCATCTGCTGAGCATCCCCAGCATCCCGAAAAAGGAACGCTGCGCCCTGCTGGACAAGGCGTTCCGGGATGAGATCCATCTGTATCTGCTCAACTTCCTGAAGATCCTCTGTGAAAAGAGCTATCTGCGTGAGCTGAGCGGCTGCACCCGGGCCTACCGTGTCCGGTATAATGCAGCGCATGGCATCCTTGAGGCAACAGCCATTTCCGCAGTTGCCATGACAAAGGAGCAGACTGCTCGCCTGCACGAGAAACTTGAGGCTGTGACCGGTAAGAAGATCGACCTGAAAACGAAAGTCGACCCCTCTGTTCTGGGCGGAATCCGTCTGGATATCGAGGGTACCGAACTGGACGGCACTGTCCAGAACCGCCTCGCAAATCTCCGCAAGAATATCGCAGCAGCTACTTTGTAAAAAAATTCAATTTCCACCCGAACTGAAATAGAAAATAGAATTGAGTGGTGAAGACACAACAATGCAACTGAAACCTGAAGAGATCTCAAAAATCATCCGTGCGCAGATCAAGCACTATGAGAACGTGATCGAACAGAGCGAGGTCGGCACGGTCATCATGGTCGGCGACGGCATCGCCCGTGCCAGCGGTCTGGAAAAGTGCATGGCTGGTGAGCTGCTTCAGTTTGATAACGGCGAATACGGCATGGCGCAGAACCTCGAGGAGAACACCGTCTCTATCGTTCTGCTGGGTTCCGATGTCGGTATCAAGGAAGGCAGCACTGTCAAGCGCACCGGCAAGGTCGTGTCCGTTCCGGTCGGTGAAGCGATGATTGGCCGTGTCGTCAATGCACTGGGTCAGCCCATCGACGGTGCAGGCCCCATCGAGACGACCGAGTTCCGTGCCATCGAGAGCCGGGCTCCCGGTATCATCGAGCGTCAGCCCGTCAAGGAGCCGCTTCAGACCGGTATCAAGGCCATTGACTCCATGATCCCTATCGGCCGTGGACAGCGTGAGCTGATCATCGGCGACCGTCAGACCGGTAAAACGACCATCGCTGCTGATACCATCATCAACCAGAAGGGCAAAGATGTCATCTGCATCTATGTTGCTATCGGTCAGAAACGTTCTACCGTTGCGAACCTCGTTCAGAGCCTGACCGAGGCCGGTGCGATGGATTACACCATCGTCGTCTCTGCGACGGCATCCGAGCTGTCGCCTTTGCAGTATATTGCACCGTATTCCGGCTGTGCAATGGGCGAGTACTTCATGTATAAGGGCAAACATGTCCTTATTATTTATGATGATCTGTCCAAGCACGCTGTCGCTTACCGTGCGCTGTCGCTGCTGATCCGCCGTCCTCCGGGACGTGAAGCATACCCCGGCGACGTTTTCTATCTGCATTCCCGTTTGCTGGAGCGTGCGGCGAAGCTGTCCAAAGAATTGGGTGGTGGCAGTCTGACCGCTCTGCCCATCATCGAGACGCAGGCAGGTGACGTTTCGGCCTATATCCCGACCAACGTCATTTCTATCACCGACGGTCAGATCTTCTTGGAAACAGAGCTGTTCCACTCGGGCGTCATGCCGGCAGTCAATCCCGGTATCTCGGTCTCCCGTGTCGGCGGCAACGCCCAAATCAAGGCCATGAAGAAGGTCGCCGGTACTCTGAAACTGATCTACTCCCAGTACCGTGAGCTGCAGTCCTTCGCACAGTTCGGCTCTGACCTCGATGCCGATACCAAGGCACGTCTGGCACAGGGCGAGCGCATCGTCGAGGTCTTGAAGCAGAACCGTTCGGCTCCCGTCCCGGTCGAGAAGCAGGTCGCTATCCTGTATGCCACTATCCACGATTACCTCGTGAAGGTCAAGGTCAGCGATGTTGCCGAGTACGAGAAGGGGCTGTATGAATACCTCGATAACAATGCCGAGGGTGCAGCCGTGATGGATACCATCCGTACCACCGGCAATCTGGATAAGGACACCGAAGAAGCTCTCAAGAGTGTCCTGTCCGCCTATACCGAGAGCTTTCTCAAGGCACACTGACAGGAAGGAGGCGTGTAACGCATGGCAGGTTCCATGAAGGACATCAAGCTGCGCATCAAAAGCGTAGAGAGTACCATGCAGATCACCAAAGCCATGGAGCTGGTGGCGTCCTCCAAGATGCGGCGTGCCAAGGAGCGTGTTGAACACAGCCGCCCCTATTTTGAGACCCTGCACGAATCGCTGATGAAGATCGCAGCGGCAGACCCTCGCGCCCGGAACCCGTATCTCCGGCGTTCCGAGATCAAAAAGACCCTGCTCATCGTCATTGCAGGCGACCGCGGACTGGCAGGCGGCTACAATGCGAACGTCTTCAAACAGGCGGACGCACAGTCCGGCCCGGTCACGGTGCTGCCCATCGGCAAGCGTTCGGCTGAGTATTTCCTCCATCATGAGGCCGACCTCTTTACGGAGGAAATCCTGATGGCGGCGGACATCTCGGTGGGCGAATGCTTCCAGCTGTCACGGCAGATCACCGCAGGCTTCCTGAAAGGTGACTACGACGCTGTAAAGATCTGCTATACCCGGTTCGACTCGATGATGACCCAGACCGCCACCACGATGGAGGTTCTGCCGCTGTCCATTGAACCGACCGAGGAGCAGAAAGCCGAAGCTCGCCGCAGTCAGATCTTGTACAAGCCCAGCAGCGAGGAAGTGTTCAAGGCCATCATCCCGGAGTATGTGGCCGGTATCGTCTATGGTGCGGTCTGTGAGAGCGTTGCCAGTGAGCTGGCCGCTCGCCGTACCGCAATGGACGCCGCCACCAAGAACGCCGGTGAGATGATCGACCATTTGAATCTGTATTACAACCGTGCCCGTCAGGCTGCGATCACGCAGGAAATTACCGAGATCGTGGCAGGTGCGGAGATTTAACAACCTCTCAGTCTCGCAGTTGCTCGACAGCTCCCCTGACAGGGGAGCCTGAGCAGAGAGGTTTATTTGAAAAAAGGAGTTGTAGCCTATGTCCGAAAAACATATCGGCAAGGTGATCCAGGTCATCGGCCCGGTGTTGGACATCCAGTTCAAGGATGGCGAACTGCCGGAGCTGCTCAACGCCATTGAGATCGACAACCACGGCCAGAAGCTGGTCGTCGAGGTCGCTCAGCTGACCGGCGACAATGTGGCACGCTGCATTGCCATGAGCAGCACCGATGGTCTGGTGCGCGGCACCGACGCAGTGGACACCGGTGAAGCCATCAAGGTCCCGGTCGGCGACCAGTGTCTGGGCCGTGTCTTCAACCTGCTGGGTGAGCCGGTCGATAACAAACCGGCACCGACCCCGGATGCCTACTGGCCCATTCACCGCCCTGCTCCCAGTTATGAGGAGCAGCAGTCCACCACCGAAATTCTGGAGACCGGCATCAAGGTCGTTGACCTGATCTGTCCCTACGCAAAAGGTGGTAAAATTGGTCTGTTCGGCGGTGCAGGCGTCGGCAAAACCGTTCTGATCCAGGAACTGATTTACAACATCGCCACCGAGCATAACGGTTATTCCGTCTTCACCGGTGTCGGCGAGCGTACCCGTGAGGGCAACGACCTGTACGGCGAAATGACCGAGAGCGGCGTCATCAACAAGACTGCTCTGGTCTACGGCCAGATGAACGAGCCGCCGGGAGCCCGTATGCGCGTGGCTCTGTCCGGCCTGACGATGGCAGAATATTTCCGTGACGTCAAGAATCAGGACGTTCTGCTCTTCATCGACAACATCTTCCGCTTCACGCAGGCAGGTTCCGAGGTCTCGGCTCTGCTGGGCCGTATGCCCTCCGCCGTCGGTTATCAGCCCACGCTGGCGACCGAAATGGGTGCGTTGCAGGAGCGTATCACTTCGACCCGGAAGGGTTCCATCACCTCGGTTCAGGCTGTCTATGTCCCTGCGGACGACCTGACCGACCCGGCTCCGGCAACCACCTTCACCCATCTGGATGCGACCACCGTTCTGAGCCGTGATATTGCATCGCAGGGCATCTACCCGGCTGTCGACCCGTTGGATTCGACTAGCCGTATCCTCAGCCCAGAAGTCGTGGGTCAGGAGCATTACGAGATCGCACGTGCCGTCCAGAAGGTGCTGCAGCGTTATAAGGAGCTGCAGGATATCATCGCCATCATGGGTATGGACGAGCTGAGCGAGGAAGATAAGCGCACGGTCAGCCGCGCCCGTAAGGTGCAGCGTTTCCTGTCGCAGAGCTTCCATGTTGCAGAACAGTTCACCGGTATGCCCGGCCAGTATGTGCCGCTGAAGGAGACCCTGCGCGGCTTCAAGATGATCCTGAACGGCGAGTGCGATGACCTGCCCGAGAGCGCATTCTTGTTCGCAGGCACCATCGACGATGTATTCGCCAAGGCGAAGAAGGGGTAAACCATGACGACCTTTCATCTGACGGTGGTAACGCCGGACGGCTGTGCCTTTGATGGGCAGGCCGAGCGAGTGGTCTGCCGTGCCATCGACGGTGACCTTGCCATCCTTGCCAAGCACGGTGATTACTGCACTGCGCTGGGTATGGGCGAGGCACATCTCGTGGATGCAGACGGCAACCGCCGCCGTGCAGCCTGCATGGGTGGTATGCTCAGCGTGCTGGATGGTGAAGTCCGTCTGGTGGCGACCACATGGGAATGGGCCGAGGACATCGACCAGGCTCGAGCAGAGGCGTCGAAGAAGCGTGCGGAAGAAATTCTTGCGCAGAAAAACCTTGACAGCCGTGACTATGAGCTGGCACAGGCACGTCTCAAACGTGCCTTGGTGCGTACCTCTGTCCACATGTAAAACCGCATAAACAAAAACCGACCCGGATACTGTATCAAGCGTCCGGGTCGGTTCATTTTAGAGGTGAATCACATCATATTTGCTTTCTCGATGAGGCGGCGGATGTGGTGAGCCAGCATCTCAACAGCCTGCGTGTTCTCGCCGCCGTTGGGAACGATGATATCAGCGTTCCGCTTGCTCGGCTCGACAAAAGCCTCGTGCATCGGTTTGACGGTGGTGAGGTACTGATTGATGACGCTGTCCAGAGAGCGACCGCGCTCTTTGACATCCCGGAGGATGCGGCGGAGGATACGCTCATCGGCGTCGGTGTCGACGTAGATCTTGTAGTCGAACAGCTTGCACAGTTCCGGCTCGGCCAGCGGCAGGATGCCCTCGACGATGAGGACGGGTGCCGGTTCAATGTGCTGGACTTCGTCGCTGCGGTTGTGGTTGCTGTAATCATAGACCGGGCAGTCGATGGCCTTGCCCTCTTTCAGTTCCTTGAGATGCTCGATGAGAAGATCGTTGTCGAAAGCATCCGGGTGATCGTAGTTCAGCTTGCAGCGTTCCTCGAAGGGCAGATCGTCGTGACGCTTGTAGTAGCTGTCGTGCGAGATGAGGCGGACTTCATCTTCGCCGAAACGCTCCTTGAGCCGGAGAGCCAGCGTAGTCTTGCCGCTGCCGGAACCGCCTGCAATACCGATGATCAGATTGTTCATATTCCAAAATCCTCCCGAGTGCCGATTGATGTAGAAAATCAATGTGAAATGCGTTATACTTATCTGGTAGATATCATACCACAATTCGGCTGTTTTTGACAGCCTGCAAAATCCCTTCGGGAGGAATTTTGATGAAAAAAATCGTTTTGGCTCCCTGCATCCGGCAGACAGAGCCGCAGGAACCGGAAAGTCTGCGCCTCTGCGCTGTGATGATGCTCCGGACAGCCGGTGGTGGTCGGCATGACAAAGGACTGTGACCCAGAACAGGCGGAACACGGGATGCTTCTGGTCGGATACAGCGATACCGACTATTGGTTCAATGACCCGTGGGAGGGCCGCAGTCTCTGCAAATACCCGAAAGAACAGGCCGAGGCCTGTCACGCCGCAGTGGGTGGCTTTGCGCTGGCACTTCGGCGGAAATAAAACCGGAATAATAAGGAGAACGCAGCCATGAGCAAGATTTTGTTGATCGACATCGACGGTACTCTGGTGGACTACGAAAACCATCTGCCGGAATCAGCTGTCCGTGCTATCCGTGCGGCACGGGCGAACGGACATCGGGTCTACCTATGCAGCGGCCGGAGCAAGGCCGAGAACAAACAGGAGATCTGGGATATCGGCATTGACGGCTATATCGGCGGCAACGGAAGCTATGTGGAATCAGACGGGAAAGTTCTGCTCCATCAGCTCATTACTGCCGACCAGTGCTGCCGCATCGTGGACTGGCTGGATGCCCGTGGGCTGGAATTCTACCTCGAAAGCAACAACGGCCTATTCGCCAGCCGGACGTTCAAGGACGTGGTCGTTCCAGTCATGAACGAGTACAGCCGCCGCAAAGGGCGTGCGGTCGAGAAAGAGCAGACCTATCAGGAAGCGTTCCCGGGCATGATCTGGGATGGAGAGTTGTACCGGGATGACCTGAATAAGATCAGCTACGTTCTGCACAGCTATCAGGATTTTCTCGATGCACAGGAAGCTTTTCCGGAAATGCAGCACGGCACATGGGGCGGTGCAGGCGAGACGGCTCTGTTTGGCGATATGGGCGTGAAAAATATCACCAAGGCCCATGCAGTCAACGTTCTGTTGGAAGCTCTGGGCGCATCGAAGGAAGATACCATCGCCTTCGGAGATGCAAAGGTAGATCTCCCGATGTTTGAGGCCTGCGGCTATGGCGTCGCAATGGGCAGCGGCGGCGACGAGATCAAAGCAGCTGCCGACTATGTGACCGGCGATGTGGACAAGGACGGTCTGTATCAGGCGTTTGAATATCTGAAACTGATTTGAAAGTGAGGCACCCAACGTGCAGACAGAACAACTCAAGGAGAACATGAAGGGAAAAGTCCGAGATATCGAGGACGGCGGTATGCGGCTCATCAAAAAGGGAAAGATGGGACTTGTCCGTGCCATCTTCAGCCGGTTCGGGTTGGTGCTGCTGCTTTTGCTGCTGCAATTCGGCCTTCTGTTCATGATCTTCCGCTGGTTCGGCAATCTGGTTCCCCATTACTTCGGAAGCAGCATCCTGCTGACTGTCGGCATGGTCCTCTATCTGCTGAACTGCGATATGGACAACAGCGTAAAGATCACATGGCTGGTCGTCATCGCTGTTCTGCCGGTCGTGGGTGTACCGCTGTTTTTCTACGTCAAGAGCAATTTCGGACACAATATTCTTCAAAAACGCCTTCTTGAGCTGGAGAGCGCAACAAGAGCGCATCTGCCGCAGGAAAATGAGACGTTCCGGAAATTAGAAAACCAGAACCCGGGTGCGGCGTCGCTGGCACGGTATCTGGATGGCAGGGGCGGCGGCTTTCCGGTACGGGAAGATACTGTCGTGACCTACTTTCCCGGCGGCGAAGCAAAGTTTGCGGAGCTGCTTCGTCAGCTGGAAAAAGCCGAGAAATACATCTTCGTCGAATACTTCATCATCGACGAGGGCCTGATGTGGGGCAAAATTCTCGAGATATTGGCACGGAAGGCCGCCGAAGGTCTGGACGTCCGGGTGATGTACGACGGCACCTGCGAATTCTCGACCCTGCCCCGGGATTACCCGAAACGCCTCGAAAAACTTGGCATCCGGTGCAAAGTGTTCTCGCCGGTCATGCCTTTTGTCTCGACCCACTACAACTACCGTGACCACCGGAAGATTTTAGTGATTGATGGTCGGGTCGGATTTACCGGCGGCGTCAATCTGGCAGATGAATATATCAACCATGTCGAGAAATATGGCCGCTGGAAAGATGCTGCCATCATGCTGGAGGGTGAGGGCGTCCGCTCCCTGACCGCACTGTTTTTGCAGCAGTGGAGCATCCTGAGTGAGCCGGAGCTGGAACAGTTTCTCAACGAGCCGATCCCGGTGCCGGAAAACGCCAAGGGATTTGTGACCCCCTACGGAGACTGTCCGCTGGATGGTGAACGGGTCGGTGAGATGGTTTATATTGACCTGCTCAACCGGGCACAGCAGTATGTCCACATCATGACGCCCTATCTGATTCTGGACGGCGAAATGGAGCTGGCTCTCCGGTTTGCGGCCGAGCGTGGTGTGGATGTTCACCTCATCCTGCCCGGTGTGCCGGATAAAAAGGTCGCTTATTCACTGGCAAAGACGCATTACGCTGCCCTGCTGAAATCGGGCGTCAAGATCAGCGAGTGGATGCCCGGTTTTGTCCATGCAAAAGTTTTTGTGGTAGATGGCCGGGAAGCTGTGGTCGGCACGATCAACCTCGATTACCGCAGTTTGTACCATCATTTTGAGAATGCGGTCTGGATGGTGGACACCGCCTGCATCCCGGACATTGAACGGGACTTCCAGACGACGCTGGAACAGTGCCGCACGGTGGAAGCGACCCGGGAAAGCATCTGGCAGAACCACCCCTTCCTTCATGCAATGGGCGTCGCACTGAAAGCAATCGCACCTTTGATGTAAATGAAAAGCGAGGAGAGCCGAAACCCTCCTCGCTTTTTTTGCAGCCGATCATTGGTAGTTTTTGTCCAGTGAGAAACCACGTCCGGCGACCTCCGTGACCCGGCTGACGATCATGAAACACTCCGGGTCGATGCTGTGGACGAGCCGTTCCAATCTGGGAAGTTCCCGGTTGGAAACGACCGTCAGAAGCAGGGAGGCCGGTTCTCGGGTATAGCCGCCCTCGCTGTGCAGGATGGTAACACCACGGTCGATATCGCTGAGAATGGCAGACAGAATCTCGTCCGACTTGGTGCTGATGATCTTCACCTGTGTCTTGCTGCTGCCGAGCAGGAGCATCTTGTCCATGACGATGGTGTGGATGATGACCATCACGATGCCATACAGAACCTGCCGTACCGGACTGAACACCGCCTGCACCAACAGGATGGCTATATCAAAAGCCATCATCGTTGCCGAGACCGGAAGATGGAACCATTTATGCAGCACCAGCGGCGGAATATCCATGCCGCCGGTCGATGCACCGGAACGCAGGACGATGCCCAGCGCAACGCCGATGCCAAGACCGGAAAAGATGGTGCAGAGAACGATATCGTCGGTCAGGATACGTCCGGCCAACATCCGCTGCCATACCTCAAGGAAAAACGGACTCAACAGACTGCTTGCGAGGGTGTTGAGGGCAAAAGCACGGCCAAGCACCACCCAGCCCCAGATCAGCATAGCAAGGTTGAAGACCAACAGGACACCCGAGACGGAAAGTTCGGTCATCCGTCCGACGGCCAGTGCGATGCCGGTCGCACCGCCGGTGATAAGCCCGGCAGGTTCCAGAAAGACGGCGACCGCAAGCGAGTAAAGCGCATTACCGAAGGTAATTGCTGCCGCATTGCAGAGCAGCTGTTTCATTTTGGATGGATTCATTTTAACACCTCCTGTCCATCTCTATCATACAGGAAAATCATGAAAAAATCCACGGCGGATAATTCCTCTGGGCATGAAATGTATTTCAACGAAAAAGGAGCATATTTCAAAGAATATTGTCATCCAGCGAAATCTATGGTAAAATAAAAACGCCGTCCGAAGACGGCGAACTGGTACTGCCTGCATTGATAGGTGGTCATGCTCCTGCACCCACTCGCTGAATGTTCCTACGAACGAATCAGGCGAGCCGGGAAATGGACTTTTTTGAAAAGCGAATCTTCCCGGTGCCTGACGGCAAAGGGGGGATGCACGATGACTCTGCTGGAAGTTCTGGCGTTGCTGACGCTCATAGTCGCTGTGATCTATGATACCGTCGACATCACGCTGAAAATTATGCAGTACATTGATGACAAGCAAAACAAAAAAGATTGACCGCCACAGCCTCAGAAACTCGAGCAGTCAATCTCTTTGTTGAATTGATCTCGGGTACAGGAGCTGACCCTTGCAGACAGTACCTTTTCTGTTTGTAGTATAGTTGAATTTCTGCCTTTTGTCAAGCAGGAGGCGGTGGGTTTTACACCGTCTCGTCCGTTTCATCCAGCAGGCGGAGGCCGGCGGTATCGGTGACAGGCAGAGAGAAGACGATCGCACCGGCCTTCGGGTCGGCGTTTTTCATAATGGCGGACATGATCTTGTTTTTCTGGGTGGTGCGGCTGACGATCAGCACCACCTCTTTTTCGTTTACGAGGTCAACGCCGAGGAACCGGGCAGCTCCCTCCATGCCGGTGCCCTTGGCGTGGATAACGGTTCCGCCGCCTGCGCCTTCGGCACGGGCCGCATCCATGATAGAACCGGTGTAGCCCTGATTGGCGATGACGAGCAGCAGCTCATAGCGAGTATCTTTCAAGGTGCTTTCCTCCTTCAGCTCGAGCTTCTGGTTTTCAGTCAGAAACAGCAGGGCACGCTTGCCGCCGATGCTGCTGACCGGGATAATAAAGGCGATGCCGGTTCCGGGAACGTCGATCCGCATCTGACGGCGAAGGGTTTTCTGGATCTTCGGCCAAGTGTCAGCGGTGACGATGGAGAGCAGCACGGCCTTTTCGGACTTTTCAAGGCCGAGAGTCGCCAGAACCTCACGGACAGCCGTTCCCGAACCGACAGTGCGCAGGTTGACATTCACGCCCTGTGCTTCGTACAGCTTGAGGAAGGCGTCGGTGGAATGGCGGTCGGTGATGGTGACGAGCCAATATAATGTATTCACGGACATCCTCCTTTACAGCTCGACGATGGCATCATCCGGCAGGTCGGCAAAGGCCGTCGCAGTGGAAAAGGCAGGCTGCGCCTTGCGCGCCTTGCGGTTTTTCAGCTCCGCTACCAGACCCATCAGCTGCACCGTGATGAGCGGCGTCATGGCGACTATCGCGACCACACCGAAAGCGTCGGTAACGATGTTTCCGCCCACGGCCACGCACGCACCCTGTGCCAGCGGCAGCAGGAAAGTTGCCGTCATTGGGCCGGACGCAACACCGCCGGCGTCGAACGCAATGGCGGTGAACAGTTTCGGCACAATGAACGAGATTCCAATAGCGAACGCATAGCCCGGGATGAGAAACCACAAAATCGAGATGCCGGTCAGAACACGCACCATCGCCAGACCGACCGAGATGGAGACACCGGCGGAGAGTGCTGCACCCATCGCTTTGGCAGAAATGGCTCCGTCTGTGACTTCCTCGACCTGCTTGTTCAGGACGTATACCGCAGGCTCGGCTCTGACGATGAAATAGCCGATGAGCATTCCGATGGGAATCAGTACCCAGCGGAAGCTCTGTCCGGCAAGGACCTGACCCAGATAATTACCGGCAGGCATAAAGCCGACATTTGCACCGGTCAGGAAGAGGACAAGGCCGACATAAGTATAGGCCAGACCAACGGCGATTCGGCCCAGCGTCCGCTTGTCGAGCCGGAGTGCAGCAAACTGAAAAATGCCGAACATGATGATAATGGGAAGCAGCGAGGTCGCTATCTCGTGGATGTAGGTCGGCAAGCCCTCATGGAACAGCCGCCATAGCTCCACGGAATCATTTACTTCGGGCAGGACAGGCGGAACATAGGTGCTGTCGCTGGCATTGAAAGCGATACCCAGAATCAGCACCGCAAGGATCGGGCCGACTGAACAGAGAGCGACCAGACCAAAACTGTCATCTGCGGCGTGGCGGTCGCTGCGGATGGCGGCAACACCGACGCCCAATGCCATGATGAAGGGAACCGTCATCGGGCCGGTGGTGACGCCGCCCGAGTCAAATGCCACGGCCAGAAATTCTTTCGGCACGAAAGCTGCCAGAATAAAAACGATGCCGTAAAAAATCACCAGCAGCTGCGGCAATGGGATGCCGATCAGCATACGCAGGAACGCAAACACCAGAAACAGCCCGACACCGGCGGCGACGGATAAAATCAGCGTCATGTTCGGGATGGACGGCACCTGATTTGCCAGAACCTGCAAGTCCGGTTCCGAGATGGTGATGAGAAATCCCAGCACGAACGCAATGCCGAGGATGAGCGGCACACTTTTTGTCCGGGTAATGACCGAACCCACCCGTTCACCCATCGGGGTCATGCTCATCTCAGCACCCAGTGTAAAAAACATGATGCCGACGATGATCATCGCTGCGCCCAGCAGGAAACAGAGCAGAATGCTCGGCGAGACCGGCGCAATGGAAAAACAAAGCACCAGAACGATGGCGACGATGGGCAGTACCGCCTGCAACGCTTCGAGAAGTTTTTCTCGCAGTTTGGGAAGAGAACCTTTAAGTATGTTGTCCACCAGCCTTTCAGACGCCATTTCCACAATTTTAGAAAAAGCGTACAAATCGTTGAATCCGCAAAAGGATTTATGAACAGTATACCAGACCCAAAGTTTTCCGGTCAACTAAACGGCGGCTAAGAAAATAAGCCTCTCTGCCGTTGATTTTGTGGGCAGAGAGGTTCTCCTTGACAAGTCAAAAAATTTTGACTATACTACAAATAGAAAAGGTGCTGGCCTGCAAGGGTCAGCTCCCGTACCCGGATATCAATTCAAAAAAGAGATTGACTACTCAGGTTTGGGACGCTGGGGTAGTCAATCTTTTTTGTTTTGCTTATTATCAATGTACTCCATGACTTTCAGCGTGATATCGACGGTCTCGTAAATCACAGTGAATACGAATGTCAACAACGCTAAGACTTCGAGCAGAGTCATTGTGCATCCCCCCTTTGCCGTTAGACGACACCGGGAAGATTCGCTTTTCAAAAAAGTCCTTTTCCCGGCTCGTCTGATTCGTTCGCAGGAACATTCAGCGAGTGGGTACGGGAGCATGACCACCTGATATGCAGACAGCACCTGCCGCCATCAGGCGGCTTTTTTATTTTAACACACTTTTTAGAAAAGGGCAATTGAAACGCAGGATGCTGCCAAACCTGCGCGAATGGGGTCGTTTCGTGCGTGAATGGTGATTTCAATGTGGGGAAAATTATGGTAAAATAAAGGCGTAAGGAGAGTGCAGCGATGAAGCTGCAAACAACGATTGTAGGCCGGATGCGATATAAGGGAGTATCATTGTGGGAAAACTGAGTTTGAGTGCAGTTCTGATCGCGGTACTTGCTGCTGCCGTCGTCGGAATGGGAAGCTACATCTATGTACAATCGAATAAGACGCCGGAACCGCCGCCGGAGCCGCAGTCTCTGGCGACCAACCAGAGCGAGTATGTCGAGCCGGAGACTCCGGTCGACCGCAGCAAAAACATTACCCTGCCGGGCTGGGGCGGATTTACCATTCCCAAGAATACCACGACCATCACCGAGGGCTTCGAGTTCCACAACCCGGAGGAAAACCTCTGGTATGAGGACAGCGTGAGCATCGACGGAAAACAGCTGGAAGAGCTGGTAGTGGACAGCGGCGAGTATACCATCCTCGACCATTATCTCAAACTGGCAAAGATAAAGGGCAGCGTGACCGGCGTAAAGGATTACGACGATACCTGTTTCGATGTCATCCAGACCGAGGACGGGGCCTACGCACTGGGAGCCATCGGCTACTTTGACGGCGATAAGACTGTTACTCTCGAGACGGACACCGGCAAAGAGGTCGTGCTGGACCTGACCTGCAAGCAGGAGTGCTATTATATCGCATTTGGTCTGTACCTGACCGAAAACGACGAGCTGCTATACCAGTCAGGTCTGGTAGCTCCGGGCATGTACATCCAGCAGATGGAGCTGAGCCGCAGCCTTGCTCCGGGAACCTATGACGCCTACGTGGTGTGTCAGCCGTACCAGTCCGACCAGGCCACAAAGACCAATCGCGGTGTCGTGAAGATCACACTGACGGTTCGCTGAAAAGCTTTTGGGGAGCTGAAATCGAACGTCATGCCGATAAAAATAAAAGAAAGATCATTATTTTAAAAACAGAAAGGAGCAGGCAATCCGGGACTGTGCCGACTGTCCCGGACCCATTGCCGAACAAAGACTATGAGACTGAAGAAAACAATGTCCGCCGCCCTCGCCGCCGCGATGCTTGCTTCCGCCATTGCCCTTCCTGCGTTTGCGGATGGTACCAATATCATGCAATATTATTACGACAAAACGGACAGCGCATATAAAACGCAGACCAATACGGAGGAGGCTCAGAATGCAAATGAAAGCGATGAGAACCTTACCACAAGCGGTACGACAGAGGTAAAGTATGAGGTACATTCGTCCTATTCTTGGTCTATCCCCAGTGAGATCGACTTTGGCAGCGATCGGGGTGCCGGGCAGCGGGTTTTTGTGAATACTATTGGTTGGTGGCCGCAAGAACCTAATATATCTGGATCTGAGAACAAGGCCAGCGTTGTAGCAATTAAGCAGAATGTTATTCCCATGGGAAAAAAGCTGGTGATTAGAGCAGAAGGGTCGGGCGATTCTGATGATAACGGTAAGCAGAAGTTTACAATGAAAAATACTCAAGGTAGTGATGAACTTGACTATGAGGTATATGTAGAGAATAGTTCAACTGCATTAGTTTCGGGTGGTGAGGTCTTGTATCTGTCAGCTGGAGAAAATATAAACCATGCTGAGTTGACATTTGTAATGCAAACAGTAGGTGGTGCTGAATATGCTGGCGAGTACAAAGGCACCGTTACCTTTACCGCTACCGTTGAAGATGATAACTAATCAACCTACATTATAAAAACTCCATAAATAAAACCGAACAACAGGGGAGCGGGGACGGGAAACCCTGCTCCCCTGTTGCTGTATTTGCCGCCCAACGCAGTAAGATGAGGAAAAACCATGCAACAGAACTGGAATAAAATAGTGGGTCTGCTTGTGGCTGCGGCCTTGTGGCTGGCCGTTCCTGCTGCGGCTGCCGCCCAGCCTGACGTTGTGCAAGAAAACAGCTTTTACCTCTACGATGAGGAATACGGCTACTATGATGCCGATGATCCGCCTTGGGCGTATAGCGAAATGGACTCTGCCGAAGCCGTTTATCTCGAGCCGAATGTCAGCACTTTTAGTTCGGATGGCCTGATAACGACGATGGAAAAAGAAAATTACTATGAAATCACGATACCGGCGAGTGTGTCGTGGAGCGACAGCAGCGAAGATGAAGAAACGACGTTTCAGATGACCGGCACGTTGCAGCCCTATCGCCGCCTGACGGTTTATATCAGCAGCAACGGCGAGAATAAGCTGACCTGCGGAGAGCAGACATTGGGCTATACTTTTACTGCGTCCAGCGATGACAACAACCTAACGGTTGAATCCGATATGACTTGCAAAGCGGATACAGATGCAGACAAAAAAGACTTTACCGCAAACTACAAGCTTGCCGTGACGGGTACGCCCACTGTGAGCGGCGAGTATACCGACACCCTGACTTTTGAGATCGAGTGTGTGCCAAAGACCTATACCGTTACTTACCATATAAATAATGGTACAGATACAAAACCTTTCGAGCAGACCGTTGAGTGCGGAACCTCTGCAACGCTGGAAGATAATAGGTTTTTAAATGGTTTGATGACTTTTGCAGGATGGAGTGCCGAACCGAATTATACACAAACCGTGGAAGCCTACGAGAAACTGCTGCATCATAACAACGAAATGACAGAGTGGGATACCAAAACTGAGAACAAAAAATATGACCTTTACGCCCAGTGGGGATATCTGTGTACGCTTAACGTGAAGTATGAGGCGGCGGATGGAAGTATAGAGACCGGAGGTGAAACATATAGGAAAGTTGTTCCAGCTGGTGAAAACTATACATGGACAAGAGAAAGAGATCATTTTGCCCCAAATGCGGATAAACAAAAGTGGCAGGATACAAGCTATGATTTTGGAACGGTTATGGAAGATAAAACGGCAAGTATCGTCGTCCGGCGTAACTTATACGATGTGATTTTGAAGGGCGTACTCGATGATGAAGGGATTGAGAGCAAAGACATTTCGGAGTGGGGTTCAGCAACAATTTATATAAATGGTAAACCAGTTGCAGCAGGTGAGAGTTCGTATTCGGAGAAATATCCATATGGCTCGACGTTTAGTGTTAACGTTCAGCCACATGAAGGTTATGCGGTGACAAGCTATGAATATAAGCAGACAGACAAAAATGAGAAGGGCGAACATATTCTGACCGGAGACAGTGAGGTCATCGTGCATTTTAAAAAAGCCACCACCGAAACGCAAGCCCTGCTCCCCGGTGACGACAGCCTGCCGGTTGTAGACGGTGAACTCCTGCCGGAAGATGCGGCTGTCTATGAACCCTCCGATACCATTACCGACAGTACGTTTGACGACGGCGACTCGTATTGGAACGATGACACCCACTACGATGACTTTGATACCTACCCCGAGCCGGACTATGCTCCCCTCGTGAACCCGTGGACTGACCGCTGAAACACGGATGGTTTGCTGAGAAGCTGAAAGCAAACGTCATTGTTGATAAAAACGAAAAAATCATTGAAAAAGAAAGGAGAAGGCAACCTGAGACTGTGCAGACAGTTCCGGTTGCCGGACAAACATGATGGGACTGAAGAAAACGATAGCCGCCGCTCTCGCCGCTGCGATGCTTGCTTCCGCCGTGGCCGTTCCTGCGTTTGCGGCTGGCTCCAATACCATGCAATATTACTATGAAAATGACGGTTATAAAACCCGGACGAATGAGGAAGATGCAAAGGCTGTAGGTGAAGATAACACGAACCTTACCACGAGCGGTACAACACAGGTGAAGTATGAGGTGCATTCGTCCTATACATGGTCGATCCCCAGCATCATCGACTTTGGCAGCGATGCAGGTGTTGGCAAGATTGTCACAGTAGATGCCATAGACAAAAATGATACGAACAGCCCAGCTCAAGGCGATACTCATGGCAGAGCGATGAAGGTAAAAGTTACCAAGAATGTGATCGAGCATGGCAAGAGCTTGTTTATTAAACTTGAAACGTCTGATGATAGTGTCTACGATACAGTAAATCGAGATGAAGATAACCCGAACGTAGGCAAAGGTTTTTTCATTGCCAACGATGAGGGACAGAGACTGTATTTTTCAATTTTCAGGACGTATGCTAATGATGAAAAGGATTCGAGTGGTGGTAAGATGGGAAGTTGGAAAGACCAAATTATGGAGGTTTATGCTGGTGTGAATACTGAATCTCAGGGTCTGATTTTTGAACTAAACACAGAAAATAAACACACCGCTGAAATAGCTGGTACATATGTGAATACGCTGACCTTTACTGCTGAGGTTAGAAAATCGTCAATGTAAACAGCTTACTGCGCAATAATACACCGATAAAACAAAAAGCAGGCTGCCAGCCTTGACAACCTGAAAAATTTTGATTATACTGCAAATAGAAAAGGTGCTGGCCTGCAAACGGCTAGCATCCCTTATCGGCAATCACTTGTTCAGAGAGCAAATAACCGTCGCATTTGGAAGCTGGGGCGGTTATTTGCTTTTTTTGTTGCCATTTTTATGACGCTCATCATGAGAAATCTTCCACGCAACGTCAAAGGCAGTTCCTGCCACTTGAACCAGAAGCGCGAGCAACGCCACGAAAAACGTGAGCATTGCATAAGTTTCCGTCAGAGTCATTCAACATCCCTCCCTTCTCGTTATGCGCGAGTGGGAGGTACAACTTCAAAAGCTCGCCTCCCGGCATACCGTTCGTTCTATGGATGTAGAACAAGCTCATGCCGATGAGGGAATTAGCCGCCTGCGTTTGGGTCAGCACCTGCCGTCGTTCGACGGCTTTTTTAGTTTAGCATACTTTGCGAAAAAGCGCAACAAAAACGGGCTGCTGCGGAAAAATAAACCGCAGCAGCCCCTTTGCTATGTTTAGAGGTTATCCTGTTTCGTCAGGACATCGGAGGTCGGGGTGGTAAAGACGGGGATATTTGCGTAGGGGTCGGAAGTGTTGTCGACGGGCAGGCTCTTCATATACTTGTCCATCGACTCAGCGACCTTCTTTGCAATAGCAACAGCCTCGACAACGGTGCGTGCGCCCATAACAGCGTCACCGCCTGCGAAGACACCCTCACGGGTGGTGCTGCCGTCCTCACCGACCGTCACCAGACCACGCTGGTTGGTCTCGATGCCGGTGGTACTCTTGACGATGTTGCTTTCAGAGCCCTGACTGACCGAGACGATGACGCCAGTGTGGGGATAGAACATCTCGCTGCCCTCGACCTGCGTGAACTTGCCGTCCTCACCCTTGACGGTGTCACGGCAGATGATGCCGTTCTCGCGGATCTCGACAGGAGCCTTGCAGAAGCGGAAACCGACGCCCTCGAGCTTTGCATAGCGGACTTCATGTTCCGATGCGCTGATGCAGCTTTCATCACGGCGTGCATAGCAGGTGACGTGGCGTGCGCCGTTCCGGATGGCGGTGCGTGCGCAGTCCATTGCGGAGTTGCCAACGCCGATGACAGCGATATCATCGCCCAGACGGAACGCCTTGGAGTTTGCCAGATAGTCGATGCCGAACACGACATTGCCAAGGCTCTCACCCTTGATGTGGAGAGAGTTTGCCTTCCACAGGCCGGCACCGATGAAGACGCTCTTGTAGCCGTCACGGAACAGGTCGTCGATGGTGATGGAGCGGCCGATGGCGGTGTTGGTGCGCACCTTGATGCCCTTTAGCTCGAGGTGGCGATAAGCGAAGTCGTCCAGCACGCTGTCGGGCAGACGATAGTTGGGGATGCCGTACCGCATGACGCCGCCGATCTTATCCCGAGCGTCGAAGATGGTGACATCGTAGCCCCAGCGAGCCAGCAGGACGGCAATCGTCAGACCAGCAGGGCCTGCGCCGACAACAGCGGCTTTCATGCCGTTCTTTTCCGAGGGGCCAGCTACCATCTTGTTAGCGTAGGTGGTCGAGATATAATCCTCGATGATGGAAAAATGGACCGGGTCGTGGCTGGGCATCCGGTTGCGGATGCAGTGACCCTCGCACTGGTTTTCGTGGTTGCAGACCAGACTGCAGACGGTCGTTAAGGGGTTGTTCTCGAACAGCATCCGGCCGGCGTCGTCCAGCTGGTTATTCTTGAGCAGACGGATGACCTCGGGAATGTTGGTGTGGATGGGGCAGCCCTGCTGACACATCGGCTTTTTGCAGCCGAGGCAGCGGTTGGCTTCGTCCAGAACGTGAAGTGCCATGAAATTCTCCTCCGTAGTGTGTGGATCAACGGTTTCTACGTTGTATCCAAGTATGTCTCTCTAATGATACACCGAACTGTGGGGAAGAACAATAGTGAAAATGACAGTTTTTACAGAAAAAGTTTTGTCATTACGTCAAAAAGATAATTTTTTGACGAAGTGCGCCGCCCATCGGCTCCGGTTTTTGGCGGCAGAACGCCGCAAAATCACTCGCGGCAAGCTGTGCCCGGACAAAGGCATCGCAGGAAGAATTTTCTTCCCGAAGACGGCTGAGCGAGTGGGAGACGGGAAGTGCTGTACCTTTTAAAAGAGAAAACAGCTCCCGGTGTCCGCCCAGCAGATGAAGATAGGGCGGAAGAACATCCAGCTCAGACGTATAGCCTAATGCGGCGTCCATCGCAAGACGGCGCATCCGGGCGCGCGGATAGCGGACGGTCGTCAAGGCATCCAGAAGCTCTTCTTGTGTGGTGCGGCTGCGGACGGCGTTTTCCAGCCGATGCTCCAGACCTTCGGAAACACCCCGGATATTTATAAAAGGTGTGCTGCGCTGGCAGGCGGCACGAAGCAGAGTGAGTTCTGACCGGCCGGCGGCGGAAAAATCTGTGTATCGGCCAGAGGAAAACGCTTCCTGATAGAGCGGAAAAACGCTTTCGGGCACATACGGCCTAAGGGCGTCGACCCCCTGCTCGATCCAGAGTTTCCGGAGCGCACTGGCACTGGCGAATTGTCCGGCAGTGGACTGCGCAAGAGCTTCGCCGTGGTTCGCTCCCTGACGGGGAAGTGGGATGGGCGTCATGGGCGAATTCTGCTCGAGGATGGCTTTGCAGTATTCGATAGCGAGATTGTTGTTGGGCTTGTCCAGCAGTCCGGCAAGGCCGCTGCCCGGCCGGAGTGATTCGACGGCAGTCTGCCGCGCGGCGGCAAAGTTTCTTGCGCCGTCCGCAAGCTGCTGCTTGAGTGCGGTGCGGTATTCTTCGCTCAACAGGAGACGTGCCGCTTCCATTAAAAGAGCAGAGTCCGGTGTTTCTGCACCAAAAACCAGAGCGTCACACCCGGCGGCGGAGAGAAGACGGACACCAGCACGGGCAAAGGCTTCGGCACCCGAACAGGCGGACGGTGCAGGCAAAGCGAAAACGAGATCGGCTCCGCAGGTCAGTGCGGCACGGACACGGACATCCTCAGGCAGGAGCGGCACGGCTCCGCGCTGAGTCAGGCCGCAGCTCATAGCGACGGCGACATGTTCGGCACCCAGTGCTTTCGCCTGCGCCAGCTGCCACGCATGGCCGTTGTGGAAAGGGTCGTATTCAGCAATGATACCAGCTAATTTCATAAGAAGTTCACCTCGACAGCAGGGCCTGCCGCCTGAAAATAAACGCTCAGACCTGACCGACATGCCAATGGCTCTCCTGACAGGAGAGCTGGACGCGAAGCGGCCTGAGAGGTTGAAAGTTTGTGAAATATCTGTCAGAGTGCCGGGAGAAAACGAGGACTTCGACACAATTCTGGGCAGGATGTACAAAAAAGGCGGCGAGGATTGTCAAACCCTTGCCACGGTTACGGCTTGAAAAGATGCTGACCCTATTATATAATAAAAGTAGGAATCTGTAAAATTCTGCCCAGTTTCGGGCTGCAAAAATCAATATTGGAGGCAACAGAAGATGAAGGTTCTGGTTATTAACTGCGGTTCTTCTTCCCTGAAGTATCAGCTGATCGACATGGATGGCGAGAAGGTTCTCTGCAAAGGCCTGTGCGAGCGCATCGGCATGGAGAGCAGCATGATCACCCACGAGGCAAACGGCCACAAGGCTACGACTCCGGCGATCTTCCCCACCCACACCGAGGCTTTTGCTGAGGTCGTCAAGAAGATGACCACCGGCGAGGGCAAGTGCATCGACGACGTGAAGGAGATCAACGCCATCGGTCACCGTGTTGTCCACGGCGGCGAGAAGTTCAAGAACAGCTGCCTGATCACCGATGAGGTCATCAATACCATCCGTGAGCTGAGCCCTCTGGCACCTCTGCACAACCCGGCAGGCATCCTCGGCATCGAGGCTGCACGCAAGGTCTTTGGCCCGGATATCCCGATGGTCGCAGTCTTCGATACTGCTTTCCACAGCACCATGCCGCCGAAGGCTTATATGTACGCTATCCCCTATGAGTACTACGAGAAGTACGGCGTCCGCCGCTACGGTTTCCACGGCACCAGCCACAAGTATGTTGCTCACAAGGCTGCTGAGTATCTGGAAGAGCCCATCGAGCGTCTGAAGCTCATCACCTGCCATCTGGGCAACGGTTCCTCCATTGCTGCTGTCGATCAGGGCAAGGTCATTGATACCTCGATGGGTATGACTCCGCTGGCTGGTCTGATGATGGGTACTCGCTGCGGCGACCTCGACCCGTCTGTTGTCAACTACTTGAAGTACACCCTGAACATCACCGGCCATCAGCTGGACGAGATCCTGAACAAGAAGTCCGGCCTGCTGGGTATCTCCGGTGTTTCCAGCGATAAGCGTGACGTTGAGGAGGCAGCAGCTGCCGGCAACGAGCGCGCACAGCTGGCTTCTGATATGCTGAACTATCAGATCAAGAAGACCATCGGCAGCTACATCGCAGCTATGGGTGGTGTTGATGCTATCGTCTTCACCGGCGGCATCGGCGAGCATGACGCAATCGCTCGTGCAAAGATCTGCCACCACATGGATTGGCTGGGCATCCGCATCGACACCGACAAGAACAAGCATCCTGTCGGCGATGTCTGCGAGATCACCGCTTGGGGCGCAAAGGTCCGAACCCTGGTCATCGCTACCGACGAGGAGCTGATGATCGCTCGCGACACCAAGGAAGTCATCGAGAAGTAATTTCTCACCAAAGCAGAATTTTGAGGGCTGCATGTTCCGTAACTGGGGCGTGCAGCCCTCTTTTATTGCATTTTGTAAAGTCGAAGCCGGTCTTATTTGGCTGAATGCACAAAAAGAAAGGCGAAGGCGTGTTTTTCGGTTGACAAACAAAAAAAACCACGGTACAATAGGGGAGTCCTCAGTTCGAGGGCGTTTACTCATTCAAGCCCCTGGTAAGCTTACGATCAGCGCGATGGTCCCGAAAAACCAAAGGTATGGTTACAATCCTTCCGTGGGCAAGAACTAAACAAAGAGGAGATACTACTATGTTCGAAGACAAGACTTTAGTTTGCAAGGACTGCGGTAAGGAGTTTGTTTGGACTGCTGGTGAGCAGGAGTTCTACGCATCTCGCGGCTTCGAGAATCAGCCCCAGCGCTGCAAGCCCTGCCGTGACGCCCGCAAGAACGGCGTCCGTGGCGGCAACAACGGCGGTGAGCGTCAGATGTTCGATGCTGTCTGCGCAGCTTGCGGCAAGGCTTGCAAGGTTCCCTTCCAGCCCCGTGAGGACCGTCCGGTCTACTGCTCTGACTGCTTCGCTCGTATGAAGCAGAACTAAGCTTTAGCTACAACTGAAGTTCTGAGCCTCCTCTGCCATCCGGCAGGGGAGGCTTTTTTCTGTCCGCCTCTTGCAAAATACCCTACCTTTGGGGTATAGTATAAAAGAACGGCTGTTTAGGCCGCAAATTACCCGGAAGAAAGGATTTTCAACCATGTTTGATATTTTTAATATGCTCAAGAAGGACGAGGAGACCGCTGCTGTCAAGCAGGTGACCCGTGAGACCATCATCGGCGACATCCTCGATATGGATCAGACCACCGCTCCCTACTTTATGGAGATCGGTATGCACTGCCTCGGCTGCCCGGCATCCCGTGGCGAGAGCATCGAGGAGGCCTGCGAGGTTCACGGCGTGGATTGCGATGAGCTGATCGAGAAGCTGAACGCTCATCTGGCATCCAAGAAGGCATAAGTTTGCTGCCGACACTGGATGCGCGTCTGACTGCTGCCGCCGAGCTTGTCCGCCCGGGTCAGCCTGTGGCGGATATCGGCTGCGACCACGGCAAGCTGACGGCGGTGCTGGCGGCGTCGGGAAAATTCCCGAAAGTTATCGGTGCCGACCTGCGGCCGGGGCCGCTGGCAAAGGCAAAGCAGACGCTGGAACATGCAGAGTGCGAAGACCGCGTTGAGCTGAGGCTCGGCGACGGTCTTTCTGTGTTATCGCCGGGCGAAGTGAAAACCATCGTGCTGGCCGGTGTCTCGGCGCAGACGACGTGGGAGATTTTGGAGAAGGCTCCGTGGGTCTTCTCGAAGAACGGCCCTCGGTTGGTAATGGTGCCGGCGACCCGTCACAGCGACCTCCGCCGCTGGCTCTGGGAGAATGGATTTGTGCTCGTGGCTGACCGTCCGGTTCAGGCTGCTGGCCGCTGGTATGCGGTCATAGCAGCGGAGTACACCGGCGAAAAACACGAGCCGACCTTTACGGAATGCCTGTTCGGGAAGACCGGGGAGTATCCCGAAGGTGCGGATTACACCGCATGGCAGAAAGCGAAGCTTCCGCGTTTCCGCCTTGGCGTACCCGATGGAACGCCGCTTGCCGAAGAGATCGACGCGCTTTTGAAAGGATGAGAGAAGATGCCGACTGTACACCAGATCTACGAAGAAATGACCCGTATCGCGCCGCCGGAACTGGCTGAAGGCTGGGATAACGTTGGCCTGCTGGTCGACTGCGGCGGAACAGTGAAAAAAGTGCTGGTTGCTCTGGATATCACGCCCGAAGTGGTAGATGAAGCGGCGGTAAAGGGTTGCGAACTCATCGTCTCCCACCATCCGGTGATCTTTTCTCCGCTCAAACGGCTGTCGCCGGTGGATGTGCCATTCCAGCTGGTGCAGAAGGGTATTTCGGCGATCTGTATGCACACGAACCTCGACGCCGCCGAGGGCGGTGTAAATGAGGTGCTGGCCGGTATTTTCGGAATGAGGGAGATGCAGGTCTTCGCAGAGGGTTGCGGCCGGGTGGGAGAAATCGACTCCATCCCAGTGGCAGAACTGGCGAAAAAAGCGCAGATGGAACTTGCGAAACGCTGCAATCTGCCTTTGGATGGCAGCGAACCGGTTCAGGTAAAATATGCCGACGCAGGAAAGATCGTGCGGCGGCTGGCCGTCATCAGCGGCGCAGGCGGTAGCATGTTCGAGGATGCCATTGCGCAGGGAGCGGATTGTCTGCTGACCGGTGAGGCAAATCATCACCATGCCTGTGATGCCAAGCGGCTGGGTCTGTCACTCATTGCGGCAGGCCATTACGCCACCGAATTTCCGGTGACGGCAGCCGTCGCAGAAAAGCTGCGTACAGCGTTCCCGGAACTGGAAGTTCAGGTCAGCTGTGAGAATCGTGACCCCTACACTTATTTATAATATATAGTAGAGAGATAATTGCTTTGCGGATGCTGTGCGTCTGCAAAGCAATTATCATAATTTAACAACGAGGTAATGAACTATGGCATTGGATGCCGCGACACTGGCGTTAACGGCGGCGGAACTCAAAAACACCCTGACCGACGCAAAGATCGCAAAATTGTTTGAGCCGACCCGGGATGAGCTGGTCATCACCCTGCGCACCCGGACGGACACTTACAGCCTGCTGCTGTCGGCACGCAGCGGTTCGGCACGAGTCTGCCTGACAGAAGAGAGCTTCGAGAATCCGGAGACGCCGCCATCTTTTTGTATGCTGATGCGCAAGCATCTGACCGGCGGACGTCTCATTGACGTCCGGATGGAGCCTGGCGACCGCATCGTATACTTTGAGTTCCTCTGCACCAACGAGATGGGCGACCTTGTCCATAATATCCTCTGTGCAGAGCTGATGGGTCGGTACTCGAATCTGGTTCTGGTACAGAATGGCAAGATCATCGATGCTTTGAAGCGAGTTGATTTTGAGGACAGCGATGTGCGTCAGCTGCTGCCCGGCCTGCCCTACACGACACCACCCAAACCGGCTCGTCCGGATTTCCTCGCCGTGAGTTCGGCGTCCATTGTGGCAGCTGCCTGTGAGCGTGACCTGCCGGTAGCGGATGCTCTGAACAAGACCGTTGCAGGTGTTGGTCCGGTGGTCTGCCGGGAAGCCGCATGGCGTGCTTTCAACGGCGAACACCTGCCGGCGAATGAGCTGACCGAGGAGCAGAAACGTCAGCTGATGGCAGCGATCGACGAGCTGAAAGAGATTTACGATAAGGGCGGCTGTCCGTGCAGCGTGACGGCTCCCGACGGAAAGCCGGTCGAGTATACCTTCTTTGAGCCGAAGCAGTACGGCGAAAAGTATGAAATTCGAAAGTGGGAGTCCTTCAACGCCATGCTGGAGGGCTACTATGCTGAGAAAGACCGTGCGGAGCGTCTCCGCACCAAGAGCAAGGAACTCCACAAGGCCGTTCATAATATGTATGAGCGTGCAGTCCGCAAACAGGCAGCTCGTCAGGAAGAGCTGGCCGCCAGCGGAAAGAGTGAAAAGCTTCGCCTGTATGGTGAACTGCTGTCGGCAAATCTTTATCTGGCGCAAAAGGGAATGAAGAGCATCACCGTGCCGAACTGGTACGATGAGGGCAGGGAAGTCACCATTCCGCTCGACCTGCGTTTCAGCCCCAGCCAGAATGCTCAGAACTTCTTCAAGAATTACAAGAAGAAGCAGACGGCGGCCCGGATGCTGGTCGACCTGCTGGCCGAGGGCGAGAAGGAGATCGCCTATCTCGAAACAGTCCTGTACGAGGTGGAGTCGGCTACGGGTGAGGCGGCTCTGAATGAGATCCGTGCAGAACTCAAGAGTCAGGGCTATCTGAAATATTACAAACAGCGCGACAAGCGGCAGAAACCGGCGGATTTCCTGCGGTTTACATCCAGCGATGGATTTGAGATCCTAGTCGGCCGGAACAATGCCCAGAACGACCGCCTGACTCTGCATACAGCTCGCGGCAAAGATTTGTGGTTCCATGTCCAGAAAGCTCCCGGCAGTCATGTCGTTGTCATGAGCCATGGCGAGGATATCCCGGATACCACCAAGCAGGAAGCGGCAGAGCTGGCTGTTTTGTATTCCAGCGCATTCAAGGCTGGCACCGGTGCAAAGGTGGCAGTCGATACCACCGAAGTGAAAAATATCTGGAAGGCCAACGGCGCAAAACCCGGCATGGTGCTGTATGAGGTCTATACGACAGTCTACGTCACTCCTCGGGAAAAGCTGGCGGAACAGTTGAAGAAAAAGTAAAAGTTGAGGTCGCTGAAAGGCGGCCTCAATTTTTTGCAAAAAACTTAAAACACTTTGCCTCTGCCATTCGTCTTACAGACAGAACGCCGCTGAGGAGAAAGGAGGGAGACACCCCAATGTGGGAAACGATGTACGAAGAGTTCTGGGAGAAACTTGAGCATTTCTGCGCGAAGCTCTGCCGGAACGAAAGCCGTGCCGAAGACCTGACGCAGGAAGTTTTCCTGAGGGCATTGCAGAACCGGGAATTGATCGACAGCTTCAACACCCGGCAGTGCAAAGCGTGGCTGTTTGCCACGGCCCGGAATCTCTACTGCGACCAGATACGCCGCACAGCAAAGGAAGAGGAACTGCTGAACTCCCTCAAACCGGACGGCGGCGAGGAACCTCCGGATGAGACGGCATCTGCCGCAATGGGCGAGGTAGACCTTGAAAATCTGCTGAACCTTCTGGAACCGGGCGACCGGCTGCTGTTCACCCTGCGCTATGAGGAAGGGTACAACGCCAGTGAGTTGAGCGAGATGTTCGGCCAGCCGCCCGGAACCATCCGCACCCGTCTGATGAAAGCACGAACCTTATTGAAACATGAACTGTTGGAGGAATGAACGATGAAAAACCTGAAAGTCGATGCTGTTGTCCTTGACCTGCGCCACCTGACCGAAGAAACCCTTGACGCTTATGACAAGTGCGAGATGGACGCGGTCTTCGCCCTGATGAATCCCCACGCACAGGCACTTCTGAACCAGTACGGTGTCAAGCTGGATGTGGTGCAGAGCATCAACTGCGAGGACGATGTGGAAGCCAGCACCATCAATGGCAAGGCGACGCTGGACGGAACGTCCATCCCGAACAAGAAACGGGTGATGGTCGTCAACGGCAAGCTCTATGTAAAGCCGGAAGGTATGAAAGCCTTTGAGCAGTATTGCGGTATCGTCGTCAACGGCAAGCTCTACTGCCCGGAATCTCTGGCGTCGGCAGTCACCGGAAAGTGCATCGTCAATGGCAAGATCTGCGCTTATCCGGACGATGCGGTGATTTTAAACAGCACGACCCGGCTGGACAGGGGATTTTTGTTCCGGGCGCAGCCGAAGCTTTACTGGGCGGAAAAGATGTTCATCGCTGTTGACCCGAAACTGGATGCCGAGGCTTTGGCCGCAAAGGGCGCAAAGTTTGCCGCTCCGAAAGCTATCCTGACCGAGAGCAATGCCGAGACGCTGGCACCGCTCTTTACCGACGACACGGAACTGGTCGTCCTGCCGGAAGATGTGGTAGTAATCGAGGATGATATCGAGCTGAAAGCGTCTGCGCTCCGCCGTTATGGAAAGCGTCTGTATGTCATGGGCGACGTCACCGTTGATGAAGATGCCGGAGACACACTGGAAAATATCGAGTATCTGCATGTGAATGGCAGTGTGCTGCTGCCGGAAAAGCTGGAAGAACAGTTCGACCGTATCCCGGATGTGGAATATGAAGAGCTGCGCCTGCTGAGCGGCCATGCCATCGTCGGCAAGCCGATGCTCCGGCTGGGCAAAGAGATGCTGGACCTCTACCCGGATGGCGTGACCTGCGCCGACTGCGCAATGGTGATGCTGGATGCTGCGCTGGAACCGGACACCATCGCAAAGAAGCTCGTCTTTGACGGCTGTGCAATGGTGCGATGCACTGCTCTGCAGGAAAACGCCGTAAATGCCGTCTCGAAGGACGTGGCACAAGTTCAGGCAGCCGACCGGGAAAAGGAAAAAGATGAAAAAGACGTCAAGCTGAACGGCATTCAGCTGACACTGTAAGCAGCGATCCTCCCATTGTTATAAAAAGGCAGAAGTGCCGCACCCTCCCGACTGCGAAAGCAGTACCCTCTGGGAGGGTGTTTTGTATTTTAAAGGTATAAATAGGCAGGGAAGGGGCGATACTAAAGGTCAGTGGGGTTTTCCACCGGAAAAACGAGGTATGGATTGTGCGTTTTGCACAAAAAATATCCCAATTGACGGCAGAAAGAAAATAAGAAAGAAAATTCGTGTTTTTTTCAAAAAAGACTTGCCAAATGCACGCAGTTGTGATAAAATATCTCTCGGCTGCAAAAGGCTTGTGCGATACAAGTCGTGCAGGCCAGCGATATGCGTAGATGCGGGAGGTTGTCATCCGGCGAATAGCTGCGATGGGTTATTTCCGCGGAGTATGTCCGATCTTAGAACCGGGCGAAAGAATTACTGACAGCGATGGAATATGTTTCCACGGCGGAGCGAGACTCTGCGGACGTGAGAAACCAATGTTCGGATTTGATTTGCTAATATATTTCCGGGAGAACTGCCGAGCGGT
>ERZ808240.1090-NODE-1090-length-34526-cov-4.694932_pt1 | contig 34526 bp, 24 predicted proteins | sample MGYA00521084_ERZ808240 | MGnify/ENA primary metagenome ERZ808240 (study PRJEB31516, sample SAMN03275571) | gut metagenome | biome: mammalia-associated habitat; material: feces | host: Papio cynocephalus | place: Kenya | collected 2012-08-06 ... | reverse complement strand
AAGACGGCTCGCGGACAAGAAAACAATATGAAGTTGATTTCATCGCCACAAAAGGTAATGAGAAGTTCTACATACAGTCAGCGTATCGAATATACGATGATGAGAAGTTAGAACAGGAATCCAACCCCTTGTTGAAAATAGGTGATTCGTTCAGAAAGATTATCGTTGAGGGTGATTTATATGTCCCATATACGGACAAAAACGGAATCTACCACGTTGGAATCATTGATTTTCTGTTGGATGAAAGTGCCTTTGTCTAATATGGATTACCATTGATTAAAGGTTTCACAGCCGATCAACCATACCCGTTTTACAAAAATCCAGGAAAATGGTCCTGGACTTTTTTCTCTAAAGGAAAAGGTGCCGTTATTATGAGAAAAACGTTGGAAGTCATCATTGAGAAACACTTGATATTTTGTTTGATGATATTAGGCTCATCGGCCATGAATTGGGAGGCTACAGGTATGGCTCTTGAATCGATGACAAGGAAGAAAAAGCGACCTTCGAACGATTGTCTAGGCCACTAGGAATCCGAACGTTTACATGGTGATAAAGAGAATCGGATGCAGGCATGCCATAAGTCATGGAATTTGATCACTCTGAGATTCTTCTCCTTAAGGAATCAAAAGGAACGAAGGGCAACAAATTTTGTTTCTACAGAGCTTATGTCAATCTCGATTTTTCCATTCACAATGGCTTCGGTGACCGTGTGCTTGATGGTGAACTGCTTGTATTGGAAGTCGATGGCGTCCCATTTCAGGCCCGCGACCTCCTCTCTTCTCAATCCGTAATAGGCCGCCATCGTCACCGGGAACTCCAACGCCGTTCCTTTCACCCTCTTCAAAAGAACCTCCGCCTCCTCCTTCCTGTAGAAGCTATGGGCGTAGGCCCCTTCTTCGGCCTTTCCGCCCTGTCGGCCGGATCGGTGAGGATGAAGCCTTTCTTGAACGCGTATTGGAGCGCCTTTCTTATGTTCGCGTGATAGCGGATTACGGTGTTCGGGTTCTTCGTCTGCATCTGGTCCTGGTAGAAGGTCTCGATGTCGTCGGGGCGATGTCCTGAAGATGGATCCTCCTCTTTTGGAAATAGGGGCCTATGACGTTGTAGATGTTGCAATGGTAGCCGGTGTATGTGGTAGGCCTGACGTCCGGCTTGACCTTGTCGCGCCACGCCTTCATGCAATCGGGGAAGAGGATGAGGCCGTTCTGCATCCCCTGGGCGATCGCCTTCGGGGTGCTTTGGGCCGCTTCTTTTTCCGCGATGGCTTGGGCCTTTTGCTTCTTCATCCTCCTCATGCCTTCGTCCTCCATCGGGTTGAGGCCGAGCTTCATGAGGACGAGGTGCGTCTTGACGATGTCGTTCGGATCGAAGCTGAGCTTCAGTTCCATCATCCGCCTGGCTTTGATGGCGTTGCCCCGGTCGTCCAGCTTCGTGGAGATCCATTTCTCCACCCTTCTTTTGCTGACGGGTGCGTTGAATGTCCGTTGATGTGGCGATAAACCTTTTCCCACATTCGCAAAGCCACTGGTTCGACCTGTCGCTTGTCATTCCAAAACATTGAAATGAGGATATGTTCTCCCCCGCAAGATCAGCGACCCTCCCATCGCTTAAAGAGGAAGTCGCTTCTTGCTTGATGGGATGTTCTTTAGCATCGGCACGAAATGTTTGTCCTCCGCTTCCTTTCTTGCCTTTGCGGCTCCCCCCAATGCCTCGAACCTGCCGAGTTCTACTTCTCTCCCCTCGATGATGATATATGCCCGATAAGGGCTTTTCCCAATCGTCTTCGAAACGCCAGTTACCCCCGTTCTGTTCTTTCTGCTCAGCTTCCTATTGGGGGGATGAAGGAGAGCTTCTTCCCATCCGCCGCGTCGCAATCGTTTCTTTTGATTTGCGTTCTTTGCCTCCTTGAATAGGAGGCTTTAGAAACAAAAAAACTCCTAGCGATGAAGCTAAGAGGTTAGATTTCTAATGGTGCCCGAAGCCGGACTCGAACCGGCACGTCCTCATCAGACATTGGATTTTGAGTCCAACGCGTCTACCGATTCCACCATTCGGGCGTGGCGCTTCACAAGAAATGAAGCGATTTGAATTATACGAACGAGGAACGGTTGGTGCAAGGTTTCTTTCTCCATCCGCTTTCGCACGAAACGCCGACGGGCAAATCCTTCGGTCTTCGCCGTTTTCGCAAAAAGAGTCGCATAGAACCCCTTCGGTCGTTTGAAGCCCCACGATCTTTATTCAGCCGTTGCGGATCCCTCTTCGTTTTCGCATTGGGCTTTGAACTCTTTTCTGTATTTCGCCAATTTTTCGACGAAGTGATAACAATTGTTAATGCCAGCAGAACAGCCCAAATACTTTTCCGCCCTTTTTAATTCCCTATCGCCGAATTCAACGAGATCAAGGATCCGCAGATTGTCGTCCATATCAATCAATTTCACCAAAGCAGATACGGGGTTAGCCAAGCAAGTCGCAACGTATTCGGCATAAGGAACTTTCTTATCGTGGGTGATGCGCTTTAAGGCATCTCCGATGCACGCGGAGAAATACCACCCGAATCCGCATTCCCTATAGATATCCCGAACGTCTTCAAAACTCAGTTCCGAATCCTCCACCACATCATGGAGAAGGCATACCTCCTGCACGCCCGAGAAAGGGATTCCGTTTTCTTCCAGAAGATCGCGGTCCATCATTCCTTCTCCGTTCGCGCCGATGCCGATCAGGATTCGATACGTGGTCAGGCATCGGGAGGGGTGGTTCGCATAATCCTCCCCGTTTTCCCTTTTTTGGTTTCTGTGGGCGTATTCCATGATTTCCATCGCCAGGTAAACCGAGCTTCCCATCCCGCTGTCGATGGTTTCCTCTTTTACCCCCTTGCTCAGCAGATACTCGCGAATTTTCTTTAAGTTCTCGTTCATTTTCCCTTTCCTCGTTACGCCTGTATGCTAGCGAAAGGAAAAGCGGCAAAGGTCAAATGGGATTTGACATTTTCGGTGTGTTTTTGCGCTAGATGATCAATGAATCCCCACAGCCGTTTTCTTCCAGCATCCGATTTACTTCGACGATATCGTAGATTTTGTTTTCGATTGCGTAACGGATGATCAGCGCGTAAGGGCTGGAGGAAGCCAAGGTGAAACCCGCCTTCTTCAAAAGGTATTTGCATTCATGGTTGCTGGCTTTTAAAGCGAGAACCATCTTCAGGCAAACATTGAGGGATGGATGGGATTTCCCCGATATGATGGAAGACCAAAGCTGCCTGGAAATATTGGCCTTGTTGTAAAAATCCGCGGGGTTCTCTACGCCGTGCTTTTCCATCAGCGAATAAAGATAGTCCACGAATGGCTCCGATTTCTCTTCATCGGCCCGATGCCGCTCCATGAACTCCTTCAAGTTTTCCATGTTTTTAACTCAAGCGCCTTCGCGATTCATTATATCAAAAGCATCGGTATTTTTTGTCTTCGCATAGGCTACACGTGGTTTTTAAAATAAGCTATGCGTATATCGATAAACAAATCGTCTCCCCTCTCGCTTTCGTTTTTTCCGATTTCCGCCCATGAGTTAACAAAAATGCTCTTTGCAAAGCAAAGGCGCGTCCCAACGCGGATTTTCTTTCATTCTTTGTTAACCAACGCCTATACTTTTCCTTGCATGAAGAAGACGAGCATCTACGACATTGCCAAACGCGTCGGGGTTTCGGCCGCCACGGTTTCCTACGTTTTGAACGGCAAAGAGGGCAAAGTGTCCCACGCGACTAAGAAAAAGGTTTTCCAAGCCATGGAAGAACTCGGCTACACCCGCGACCATGCGGCCGTCTCTTTGTCCACCGGAAAGTCCCACCTCATCGGTTTGATCCTGCCTTATTCCTCTCCAGCGAAAGCGTTCCTTTTCAACCCCTTCTACGCCGAATTCTTAGGTTTCTTCGAAGAGATCCTCAAAAAAGAAGGATACGACGTGATCATCGGTTCCGACGAGGAGGGTTTCGAGCAATGGTACAAATCCAGGGCCCTTGATGCCGTCATGGTGTTGGGGAGTCTGAGCAAAAAAGCCGAGCAAACCCTTCTGAAAGTGAACGCCAAAGTCGTCTTGGCCGATGTCTACGAAAGCTATGATGCCCCTTTTCCCAATGTGCGCTTCCACGATGAGAAAGCGGAGTATCTAGCAACCCGCCACCTCATTTCCTTGGGTCATAAAAGCATCGGTTACCTTGGAGGGCCCGACACCTCCATCGTCAACCACAAGCGTTTCTGCGGATATGAGAAAGCCCTGATGGAATATGACTACCCCATCCCTAAAGATTGCATTTTCCGTTCGATGACGACCTTAGAAGGCGGATATCAGATGGGGGACCTGATCCAAAAGAAACTGAATCGAATCAGCGCCATCGTCGTCGACGCCGACATCGTGGCCATCGGCTTGATCCGCCGCTTGTTGGAGCTGGGGGTCAAACTGCCCGATCAGCTCTCCATCGTCGGATTCGACGACATCCAGCCAGCCCAGTACATCTTCCCTCCCCTCACGACAATCCATCAGGACATCAAAGAGAAAGCCACCCTCTCGGCCAGGGCGATATTGGACGAAGTCAAAGGAACCGTTCGCGAGGAATGTTCCTTCATCATCGAACCGAGTTTGACCGTCCGTTCCAGCACCGCCAAGCGGCGCCAATAAGAAAGCCCTTTCAAAAATTTCGTGGTTAACAAACAAATCCATATCCGTAGGATATGGTTTTAAAATTTAGTTAAGCGGTTAACGTTTTTCTTCTTTTTGCCTCCCCTCCATGGAATAATAAGGGCAGCGAGGTCATCGGCATGAACAAACATTCCCTTTTAAATCCCATCAAGAAAGTAACCGCTTTCACTTTGATGCTTAGCAGCTTAGCTCTTGCCGCCTGCTCCCCTGCGCCAGGAGAGAATTCCTCTTCTTCCAGCGAGTCCAAAAGAGACAACCCCTACTACAGCGAAGCCAACTTCGTCCAGCCGGAAAAGCAGGTGGAAAAGAGCAAGCTTGTCACCTACGAAGGGCCGAAGATGATGGAATCCTCGAAAAAGGTCTCCGTCAAAGCCAACGGGCAAGACCTTTTCGTCTATGAGACCCGCGTCAACCACAAGCGCGAATTCACCTGGGAAGAACCGAAGACCTACACCCAGGCGGTTCTGTTTGATTTTGAGGGGACCGTCCATTTGGAAGTCACCATCGCCGATGAAACCATCCAATCCGCTTTGCTGCGCCCCCTTGTGTACGGCGTCAGCCCGGAATTCAGCGAGCATACGATCTCTTTCGATTTGTCCTATTCGGGCAACTACGTCCTCGAATACAACGGCAATTCGGAGGAAGCGATCCAAATCTTCGCCAACGCGATCGAGGAGAACCCGATCACCGAGGAAGACGCGAAGAAAGACCCCAACATCATCTATGTTGGCCCCGGCGTATACGATGCGGGCGCTTTCCCCATCAAAGACAACACCACCGTCTATTTGGCGGGCGGGTCTTATGTCTATGGGCAATTCTCCGCGGAGGGAGTGAGCAACGTCACCATCAAAGGGAGGGGTATCGTGTCCGGCTCCATCTACAACCGGAGAAGCGCCAACGAATACACGATCCCCGTGGTCATGAGGAAAGTCAAAAACCTCACGATCGAAGACGTCGCCTTCTTCGATCCGGCCGGATGGACGCTGCACCTATGGAAATGCGAGAACGTCCACGTCGACAACGTGAAGATCATCACCGCCCGCAGCAACGGGGACGGCATCTCCATCCAATCCTGCAAAGACGTGGAAGTCTCCGGCGGATACGTCCGTACTTGGGACGATGCTTTGGTCGTGAAGAATTCCGATCTTGGCTCCACCAGCAACATCAACATCCACGACGTCGTCGTTTGGAGCGATTTGGCCCAAGCCATGGAAGTCGGATACGAAACCTATGGGCCGAGCATGGATGGGATCACCTTCCAAGACATCACCGTGGTCCACGCCTTCCACAAAGCCGTCATCTCCTTGCATAACTGCGACCAAGCCAAGATCACCAACGTCACCTATAAGAACATCACCGTCGAAGACTGCCAGACCCTCGGAGACAACCGCGCCGACGGGGAAAACGACTTCCTCATCGACTTCACCATCGCTTACAACGAAGAATGGTCCAAAAGCGGCGAAAAGCGCGGCGCGGTGGACGGAGTGAGCATCGAAAACGTCAAAGTCTACCAAAAAGCCGATTCGGTCGGAGCCAGGATGCGTGGGGAAGACGAATCCTCCGCGATCAAGAACGTGACCATCAAAGGCCTGGAAATCGCAGGGCACCAAATCGAAAACGAAGAGCAGCTCGGTTTGGCGAAAAACGAATTCGTCCAAGGGCTGACCTTCCAAAAGGAGGAGAAGGTCCTCGGCGCCCTCATCCACCTTCCTTATCAAAACAAAGTCAGCGGATCCGAAATCGAGAAGACCAACAACGCCAACATCTCCCAAGAGGGCTTGATGGTCCCCGAATTCGCCAAATATAACGGGGAACCCTCCTTCATCGGCGTCAAAGCCGATATGGGCGGAAACGCCTCCTCCAGCCACGGCGCCGGGAGCAAAGCCACCACCCCAGGGGACGATGGAAGCGGATCCTTCTTAGCCCCCGGGTCGGAAGCATCGTTCGCCTTCGACGGGGACAAAGCAACCTACTACGAATCCGGCGAATGGAAGAACGAAGAATCCGAATTCGCCACCCTCACCTACGATTTCGCGCAGAAAACCAACGTCGGCGTCATCCGCGTCTATGGGGATCAAAACAATCCGTATTCCCTGGTCTATAGCATCCAAGTCTGGGCCAGGAAGAAGAAGACCGACGGAACGATGAGCGACAAATACACCCGCCTGGTCACCACCAAGGACTACAAAATGACCCCCGCGAAGGGAAACGTGATCGACATCAATCTGCCGACCGCCGACTTCGCCGGCATCCAGCTCCGCTTCGTTGCTACAGACACCCTCCAATCCCCCAAGACCTACCGCGTCAGCGAAGTCGAATTCTATCCGCCTTCCCTGACCTACATGAAATCCATCGTCGATTCCACCGAGCATAACGACGTCTACCCAGTCCAGAACGTGGTCGATGGGGAAACGGGAGGCACCTCCTATTACGAATCGAAGACCCTTCCGGCGTTGATCGTCGTCGATCTGGGGGATGTCTACCGCCTTTCCAAGCTCGTCCTCTCCCTGCCGCCGATCCTCACTTGGTCCGCGCGCATCGAGAACATCGAGATCTCCGTCAGCGACCAAAACCTCTCCTACAGCGCTTCCACCCCCTTCTCCCTCGCCAAGGAGGCCAGCGATTACCTCTTCGATCCCCAAACCGGGAACCGGGTGATCCTCGACATGGGGGATGTCGCCTGTCGATTCCTAAAAGTGGTTATTAACTCCAATAGCGCCAGTGGAGGATATGGCGGTCAGCTATCCGAAATCAGCGCTTATGGGGTCAAATAATTCGATTTGAAATGCTTTCAGAAAGGAAAAGAAATGAAAAGCAAAAAAATCATCTGGTCGTTCTTGCCGCTGAGCGCGGCCATGATCCTCGCCTCCTGCGGGACCAACGAGCCCACGCCGGAACCCTCCAGCGAAACCCCCACCACCTCAGAAGTCGGGGCCTCCGAGCTTCCGCCTAGCTCCGAAACGGAGAGCCACGAAGGCGAAATCATCACTCATCGGCAAGGATTGAACAAGACTTTGGCGGAAGGCGCCGTCACCCGCGCCTTCGATCAGCGCTTCGACGTCTCCGTCGAAGACTTCTCCGGCGACTCCCTCAACGGGACCAGCAACGCGGAAATCCACAAAGGGTTCCTCCGCGAAGTCGTCGATTCCAACCTCGATTCCTTCCAGAAAACCCCCGGCGCCGCCATCTACAAAATGGCCAGCGCGGCTTTTAGCGGCGACCCGACCCTTTTGGGCCAAGGCAGCATCCACTTCAAGATGCGCGTGACCGAAGGCAAGCTGCCGATGGCGGATTTGATCTTCGGCATCCGCCCCTCCAACGACGCCGACGCCAACATCTATCCGATCAGCATGGGCGAAGCCCTCAACGCCGACGGGGAAGGCACCAACCCGGAACTGACCAACGAATTCCAGGACATCTCCATCAACATCGGCGATTCCGTCGGCGATGAAGCCACCCTCTTCCCAGGCACCGATCTCCGAGTCCTCGGCGCAGCCGTCGGCTTCCATCTGTATGTGAAGGAAAGCGCGGAAGTCTCCGCCGTGGTCGAAATCGCGGAAGTCTCCTTCCAGAAAGGCGACAGCATCACCGTCATCGACGATTTCTCCCGCCAGGAAATCGGCGGCAACCCCAATGTCTACTGGGGCCCGACCGACTGCCCCGACGCGGTCTTAGTCCGCAAAGGCTTGGCCTTGGGGAAAGGCCAGAAGTACACCACTCCTGAGCTCACCGGAGAAAAATCGCACATCGTCCTCTCCGTTTTGGGGGATCTCAGCCACACCAAGATGACGGTCGCCTATGACGACGAACCCGCCACCGAAAAATCCGCTTCCTTCCCGCTTTGGAAAGCTCAAAGCGACAAACCCGTCGTCAACGCCGTCGATGGGGCCTACGCCAATTTGGCCATCGACCTCAATGCCTTCGGCGAAGTGGATGGGGGCAAAGTGAAGACGGTCACCATCGAGAACGAAGGCGACGACGTCTTGGAGCTTTCCAACGTCTTCCTCACCTCCTTCCAGGAGCCTGAGCTCGACAAGAAATATCCTTCCATCAACACCGAGACCGCAGTCACCTTCGATAATTTCGAAAGGACCTTCTCTTCCTTGAACAAGGATTACGCCGCCTCCCATGCCGATTCGCGCAACGTCGAGGCGGGCATCTACCACTTCCTCAGCTACAGCCATGGAGACAAGATCTACACCGAAGACGGCATTCTTCATATGCCCGGCACCGAAGCGGGCAACGAGAACGACTATGACCATGTTGGGATCGGCTCCAGCCACGTTTTGAAGGGGGCCAAGTACCTCGTCTTCTCCATCAAAGGCGAAGAAGGGTATGACCTCAACGGCTTCCGCTTCAAGATGGGTGACAACGGCAAAGAGAACTGGTTCAACTCCGTCCTCGCCATGGAAGGGGTCAAGACCTACGGCGATGCCGTCTATCAGACCCCTTACGTCACCGCGGAAGGATTCAAATGGTATATCGTCGACCTCGCCCAGAACGGGCTTGAAGCCGGAGACAACATCCATATGCACTACACCGGCGAGAAGGACATCGAGATCGACTCGATCTTCTACGCCAACGACTTCAACGTCTACGAAGAATCCAAAAACGCCATCAACATGGCCGATGTCGACCTCAATGACTATCACTGGCTCAATTGCATCCACGCCCCGAGCAGAGATTCCTATTTCTACTTCAAGATCAAAGGCGACGGGGTCGCCGACTTCGACACCCTCCGCTTGCAGATGAACGGAAAGCAGCTGTTCTTCAAGGACGGCTTGAAGCTCTATGACAAAGCCGGATCCGAGGTCAGCAGCTCCACCCTCATCCCCGAAGAAGAGACGACCTACTATGCGCCGTTATCCGCCTTCCCTGAAGAAGGCGATGGCTGGGTCCATTTCCACTCCGGAGAATATGCGGACAAAGAAGAAGACAAGAAGCCCCGTGGGAAAATCTCCGTCTCCGAAATCGGCATCGCCGAAAAAGGCTTCTCCGTCGATGGGAACGCCGCGACCGACTGCGTCATTTCCAGCGAAGACGAAACGGCGGGGTGGAAATACATCAGCGGATGGACTTCCACCATCGAGGCCAAGAAGATGATCGTCCACGTTTCCGGGGACGCCGATCTGGATCTGTCCCTGTTCCGCGTGAAGAGGGAGAGAAACGGGGAGGGGGCAGAATTCTGGGCCAACCAAAAGCCGCTCCTCAAGACGCTGGACGGGGGAGATTACGACATCAACGCCAAGCTCTCCGAGGAAGGCGTCGACTTGGTCTTGGATTTCGCCTCTGCCGGCATGGACGTTCAAGTCGGCGACCAGATCCATTTCTTCACCGGCGGAAAGGCCGGAACCATCCACTTCGGGACCGCCAAAGCCATCGCAGACGAAATGCCTGCCGGCATGGCGACTTCCGCTTACGTTCAGACTTGGGCTAAGTGAAATTAGCCAAATGGGGAGGGGCGAAAGCTCCTCCCCACACCTTTTGGAGGCATTCCCATGAAAAACAAAGCGACAAAGTTGGTCTTATTATCCCTTGGAGCCCTCTCCTTGGTTTCCTGCGGAGGTTCCGGCGATAATAAAATCGAACTGAAAATCGGCTTTTGGCCCGAATCCACTTCCGCCCAGGATGTGGCGATGTACAACGTTTGGAAGGAACGGTTTGAGGCCGACAACCCCCAATACGTCATCAAAGCAAGCCCCTATACCTATTCCACCGAAACCGTCGGAAGCAAATACACGACGAATTCCCTGCCCGACGTCTGGCAAACCTGGTTCACCGAGCCGGAGAAGCTATTGAAGCAGAACATCATCCGCCCCATCACTTCGCAGCTGAAAGAGCTCGGGTGGGATCAGAAGATGGATTCAGAGATGAAGGAATCCCTCACATTCGACAACGAGATTTACGGCGTCCCCCGGGACGGATACGGTTTGGGCCTCCTGATCAATAAGAGGATTTTGGGCGAGAACGGGCTTTTGCCGGAAATCGACAGCAAATATTCCCTCTACAACAAAGACGGCAGCCCCGCCTACCCCACCACATGGGAGCAGGTCTACGATTACTCCAATACGATCGTAAACGAGAACGGCGACGCGGCGAAAGGCTTCATCATGTACTCCGCCAACAAAAACGGCGGCTGGGTCTTCTCAAACATGGCTTGGAATTACGGAGCCACGCTGGAAAAAGAAGAAAATGGGAAAATCAAAGCCACGCTGGACTGCCAAGAGGCGGTCAACGCTTTGGAATGGATCAAGAGGATGAGCGTGGATGGCCTACTGATCGAAAAGATCAGTTGCGTTTACAACGATTGGTATTCCAACATCAATGAGAAAGTCGCGATGGCCATCGTCGGGAGCGACGTGCTTCAGCAGGCCGCTTTACAGGGAAGCTGCGACATGGGCGACCTCGCCTTCGTCCCGATGCCGACGGGGGATGGGACCCATCATTATTCCCTTTACGGCGGGACCCCTTTCGTCTTCACCAAGAAAGTCAGCGACGAAAAGGTGGAAGGCATCCTCAAGTTCTTCGACTACATCGGCCGTTCCCCGTCCACCAGCGAGACCAACCTCCTCGCGAAGAAGGAAGGGTATGAGGTCGCCAAGAAGAAAGGCCAGCCGATCCTCCCTTCCATCATGCCTTGGTCCAACGAAGACTACGTAGAGAAAGCCAAGCAACTCGAGAACGAATACATCAACGTCCAAATGGAGGACTATTCGCCCTTCTTCTCCAGCATTCAGCAGAACAAGCACCCCGAGGTGCCCTACAACGCCCAAGACATGTACAAAGCCCTGGACGCGGCGATTCAAGGCGTCTTCTCCTTCAAGGAAAGCGCCTCCTGCCAGGCGCTTCTATCCACGGCAAGCCAAATTCTGCAGAAAGCCTTGGACAAAAGCTTCAATCGGTGAAAATTATGTTCGCCTTTCGCAAAAAGGAAAAAGGAAGGAAGAGGAACTGGAAAAGCGTCCTGAAGAGGAATCTTTTGGGATGGGCTTTCATGATCGTCCCTTTGCTTTTGTTCGTTTTCTTCGTCTGGTACCCGATGGGGAGGAACATCGTCTTGGCCTTCCAAAGCTCGGATTTGGAAAACCCCGTCTTCGTGGGAGTCCAGAACTTCAAAGACGTCTTCGAGGATCCGACCTTCCTCGATGCCTTGAAGAACACCTTCCTCTACATCCTCTATTCTTTGCTCATCGGGTATCTAGTTCCAGTGATCCTCGGGTTCCTGCTTTCGGAGGTCATCCACGCGAAAGGCTTCTTCCGCGTCGTGCTCTACCTCCCCTGCATGATCTCCGGCATCGCCGTGGTGTTCCTGTTCAATTCCATGTACGGGGATGGGAGCACCGACCTCTTCAACGTCATCATCCAAGGCTTTGGCTTGAAGCCCCACCCTTGGAAGGGATCGGTGAACCTCGTCATCCCCCTCATCGTCTTGGCCATGACTTGGAAAGGCGCGGGGAGCACGGCCCTCATCTATCTTTCTTCCTTCCAATCCATCGACGATTCGATGTACGAAGCCGCGCGCATGGACGGGGCCAGCTCCACCCAACGTTTCTTCCGCATCACCATCCCCGCGCTCCGGGGCACGTTATTGACCCTCTTCGTTTTGCAGATCATCTCGGTGTTCCAAGTCTTCTATGAGCCGTTGGTCATCGGCCCCAACGGAGGGCCGCTAGACGCGTCGATGTCTTTGATGCTCCTTTCTTATCTCTACGCCTTCAACGATTTCGAATACGGCAAATCCGCGGCGACGTCCTTGATCTTGGCCCTCATCATCTTGGCGTTCACCCTTCTTTATTCCCTGCTTGACCGCCTCTTGAAGAAAAAGGAGGGGAGAGCATGAAAAAATACGTCTTCCCCCGCCTCAAGGACAAACGCGGCGGGTTCCTGAACTTCGCCGACTACCGTTCCCCAGCCCATAAAATCGGATACGGGTTCATCCTTTTGCTCCTTTGCATCTTCTCTTTCTTCGCCCTGTTCCCCGTTGTTTATCTACTGGCCTCCGCTTTGAAGTCGGACGGGGAAATCAATTCCGCCCATTACACTTTTTGGCCCAAGGTTTGGGACTGGGGCCGCTTCATCCGCCTTTGGGGCATCGTCGACTTCGGAAGGTATTACCTCAACACCTTCGTTTACGTCATCGGGGCAATGATCTGCGCCGTGGCGTTCAACTCGCTTTTGGCCTATGCGATCGCGATCCTCAAGCCGTTCGGCTACAAAGCGATCGATAAGCTCATCTTCCTGGGCTACATGGTCCCGACCATCCTGAACATCCTCCCCCTCATTCAGGAAATCTCCGCGTTCGGCCTGTTGGCGAACCAAGAATCCTACCTTACCTTTCTCCCTCTTTGGCTGAGTTTTGGGGCCAATGCCTATTACTACACGCTGTTCAAAGACTACTTCCAACGCCTGCCCAAATCCCTCATCGAAGCCGGATCGATGGACGGGGCGAGCCAATTTCAGATTTTCCGCCGCGTCGTCTTGCCTCTTTCCAAACCGATCATCGGCATCGTCGCGATCTTCTCGATGACCGCCTCTTACAGCGACTTCCTCTTGCCTTATCTCGTCCTGCAGAACGACAAACTCAAAACCTTGATGATCGGCATCTACGACATCGGCTCCGCCGGAGACATCCTGAAGCCTGAGGACTTCCTGATGCTTCTCGTCTTCTCTATCATCCCGCAAATCATCGTCTTCCTTATCTTCCAGCGCCAAATCATGAGCGCCGGCGCAAGCAAGGGGAGCAAGGAGTAATTCATTATGGGAAAAATCAGAACGCGTTATTTGGAAGTGGAGCCTTTTTCCGTGACGGAAATCGGATTTCACAAAGAACGGAACCAAGTCAGCGAATCCATCTTTTCGCTGGGCAACGAATATAGCGGCGTACGCGGTTTCTTCGAAGAAGGGGTTTCCCTTCCATCGCTGGTTGGCACTTATTACAACGGCATCCTCGAATATTCGTTGGAAGAAACCCCAAACGCTTACAAAGGCATCGTCAAAAGGACCCACTTCACGATCAACTCCACCAACTATCTGAAGCTTTGCTTGATCATCGATGGGGAGAAGCTCGACTTGGCTAAGGCTTCCTTTTCCTCCTTCAAGCGCACCCTGTCCTTCCGCTCTGGGCTGTTACAGCGCGGCTTCATCTGGCATTTGCAAAGCGGGGCGAACGTCAAAGTGGCCTTCGAGAGGCTGCTGGGCATGGAATCCCCCAAACAGGCTTTCCAAACCGTCAGCCTAGAAAGCGATCAACCCGTCGACGTTTCTTTGTCTTTCTCTTTGGACGGAACCATCCTCCATTGGGGCAACCACTGCTATTGGAACCCCGGGAAGGTCATCAATGAAAACGGGGAATACGGACTGTTTTTGAAAACCCCGACCACCCACCAAAGCCTCTTGACCCTGATGAGGATCGAATCCTCTTTTTCCCCGGAGCGAGTCGAATCCAAGGAAAAGGAAATCAATGTCCTTTACCATTTCGCGTTGAAGCCCGGGCGAAAGGAGACTTTCTACCGCTTCGTCAGCAACGTCGTGGACAAAAAAGAAGATTCCCGCTTCGAAGAAAGGAAGGCGGAGGCGGAAGAAGAACTCCGCGCTTTGTGTGGAAAAGGGACCTCGGGCCTTCTGAAGGAAAACGAGGATTTCTTCCAAAAAGCCTATGAGAAATCCGACATCGAGATCGAAGGGGATCCCGACGACCAGCAGGGCATCCGTTTCTGCCTGTTCAACCTTCAGCAAGCCTATTCCGGCCTCGCCCCGGACAACAACATCGGGGCCAAGGGGCTAAGCGGGGAAGCCTATTCCGGGCACGCGTTCTGGGACTCAGAGACCTATTGTCTGCCTTACTATCTTTTCAGCAACCAAAAAGCCGCGAAGGATCTGCTGCTTTTCCGTTACAACACGTTGCCGCAGGCTCGGGAAAGGGCCAAAGACCTCGACTGCGAAGGGGCCGCTTATCCCATCGCTACCCGCAACGGGGAGGAAGCCTGCACCCTTTGGCAGCACGCCTCCACCCAAATCCAGCCCACCACCGCCGTCGCCTATGCGATTTTCCATTACATGAATCTCTACGACGATGCGGACTTCATGAACCAATACGGTCTGGAGATGCTCCTTGAAATCGACAAGTTCCTCCTCACCCGCGGCCAGTGGAACCAAAACCGCACCCATTTCGGTTACTACGGGGTCATGGGCCCGGATGAATTCGAAGTGATGGTCAACCACAACATGTACACCAACATCATGGCCAAGAAGACCTTCGAATACACCCTCTCCGTCCTCTCCGACCCGCGCTTGGCTTGGCGATCCGTCGCCGAGAAAGTCGGATTCAGCGCCTCGACTTTAGAGGAAATGAGGCGCGCCATAGACAAAATGCTCATCCTCTACGATGAGAACACCCATCTTTATGAGCAGCACCAAGGCTTCTACGACCTGCCGCACATCGACGTGGACAAAATCCCGGTCACCGATTTCCCCCTTTATTCCCATTGGTCCTACGACCGAATCTACCGCAACGACATGATCAAACAGCCGGACGTCTTGATGTTCCTTTTCCTCTACAATCAGGATTTCGATTTGGCCACCAAAGAGGCCAACTACGACTACTATGAGCCGCGCTGCATCCACGAGTCCTCCCTCTCCCCCTCCGTCCATTCCATCTTGGCGGAGGAACTCGGCAAGGAGAAAGAAGCCCTTTCTTTCTTCGGCTTCGCCACCCGCTTGGATTTGGACGACTATAACCGCAACACAAGCGAGGGGCTCCACATGACATCGATCGCCGCGGCCTGGATGAACATCGTCTATGGGTTCTTGGGGCTCCGCAGCGACAAACCCGAGCTCTCCGTCAACCCCGCCCTCCCGGAAAGGTGGACCCATTACTCGGTAAAGCTTACCTACAAAGGCAGCCTGCTCCGCTTCGACGTGCGCAAATCCGCGTTGACCATCACCAACCACGGCGCCCCGGTGGAAATCAAAATCTACGGGAAGAAGCGCCTCGTGGAAGGGAAACTGGAGATTGCCCGATGAACGACTTCATCTCCTTATCCCATTATTCCCCCTCCTCCCGCGTTTTGGAGGGCAACCGCTTCCTTTTGGGCAACGGCCACCTTGGATACCGCGGGACCTTTGAGGAAGAAGGGAAAACCCAAATGCCGGGTCTCAACTTGGTTGGGGTTTACGACAAAGCCGGGAATGCTTGGCGGGAATCTTTGAACCTCCCGATCCCCTTCTGCTGCAGAACCTTCTTCTCCGGCAAGGAGCAGGATTGCCTCACCCAAGAGATGGCTTCCCATCGAGTCAGGCTCGACTTAGAAAAGGGAATTTTCCTGCGGGAAAGCCTTTTCCCTTCCTATTCGATCCGCTCGGAACGCTTTGTTTCGCAAGCGCAGGACAACCTTTTGGCCTCTTCGATTTCAATGAAAGCCGAAGAAGAAGGCGATTTCCTCTTCCGATTCGGCTTAGACCTCGATATCTTCGAATGCAACGGCCCTCACTTCCCCGAGAAAAAAGTGACCCGTTACCCGGATTTCCTCCTTTTCGAAGGGAAAACCAACGAAGGGAAAACCATCTATGAGGCGGTTTCCTACCTTTCTTCCCTAGAAGCAAAAAAGGAAGGGGAATCCTTCTTCTCCGCCGAGGGGCATTTGAAGAAGGGAGAGCTTTTCTCGTTGCAGATCATCAGCCTCGTTTTCGAGGAGAAGGCGGACTTCCATGCGGAAATCGCCAAGGCAAGGCAAAAAGGCTTCGAAGCCCTGAAAGAAGAACACGTCGCCGCTTTCTCGCCTCTATACCGCAATGCGAAGATCAAGCTCCTCGGGGACGAAGAAGGGCAAAAAGAGGGAAACTATTCCATCTACATGCTTCTGATCCTCGGGGACAAGAACCGGGCAAGAAGCGTCCCCGCGCGCGGCGTCAGCGGGCAGACCTACAAAGGGGCGATCTTCTGGGACAGCGAGATTTTCCTTCTTCCTTTTTTCTGCCTTCAGGAACCCCAAGTGGCCCGCAACTTGCTGAAATATCGGATCGCTACCGTAGAAGGGGCCAAGGCCAAGGCCAAGGAATTCGGGTACCAGGGCGCCTTCTTCGCCTGGGAAAGCCAAGACAGTGGCCTTGAAGCCTGCTCCAAATACAACGTCACCGATTACAAAACGGGGAAGCCGATCCGCACCTACTTCAACGAAAAGCAGATCCACATCTCCGCCGACATCGCCTACGCGTTCGAGAATTACCAACGCCTCACCGGGGATTCGACTTTGCTGGAAGAAGGGGGGATGGAGCTTTTAAGCGAAATCGTTGCCTTCTATCGCAGCTACGCGACCTTCCGAAACGGGGCCTACCACCTCGACGATGTCATCGGGCCCGACGAATACCACGAGCGGGTCAACGACAACGCCTTCACCAACTATATGGCCGCCCACGCGATCGGCTATGCGATCGAGGAAGCCAAACGACTCGGCGGGAAATGCCTGGAATCCGTCCCAGGGTGGGAGGATTTCCTCCAGAAGCTTTACCTTCCCAAGCCCAATGCGGATGGGGTCATCGAGCAATTCGAGGGCTACTTTCAAAAAGAAGACTGCTCTTTGGCGGAAGTAAGGAGCCGCGTGAAGGACCCCAAGCAATATTGGGGCGGGAAAGACGGCCCCGCCAGTCCCACCCAAATCATCAAACAGGCCGACGTCGTCGCGATGTTGGTCCTGCTGGGAGATGAATTCGACCAAAAGGTCAAAAAAGCGAACTACGATTACTACTTCCCCCGCACCGAGCACGGCTCTTCCCTCTCCAGCAGTATGTATTCGCTGCTGGCGACCCAAATCGGGGAAAGCGAATACGCCTACTCCATGTACCGGAAATCCGCATCCATCGACCTCTATGGCGAGCAGAAGCTCTACGCCGGGGGGATCTACATCGGTGGGAGCCATCCCGCCAGCGAAGGCGGGGCCTATCTCTGTTTGGTCTATGGCTTCAGCGGCTTTGAAATCGAAGGGGAGCGCTTCACCCTCCATCCGCATCTGCCACGGCAGATCCAGGGGATGGAATATTCTTTGTCATTCCGCGGAAAACGCTACAAAATTACGATTCAGGGGAACGAGTCTTCCCTAGAGGAGGTTTCATTATGACAAAAGGAATGATCTTCGATTTGGATGGGGTGATCGTCTCCACCGACCATTTCCATTATCTGTCTTGGAAGAAGATGGCCGACGATGAGGGGATCCCCTTCGACGAAGCCGTCAACAACCGCCTGCGCGGGGTTTCGCGGATGGACTCCTGCGAAATCATCCTGGAGAAAGCCAAGCGGAGCTATTCGGAAGAGGAAAAACAGGCCCTTTGCGAAAAGAAGAACAACCTCTACCGGGAATATTTGAAACAATTGACCCCAAAGAGCGTCGATCCGGAGACGCTTTCCACTTTGAAGAAAATCAAAGCGATGGGGATTGCCACGGCGATCGGGTCCTCCAGCAAGAACACAAAATTCATTTTGGAGCGAATCGGGCTTTCCGACTTCTTCGATCAAATCGTCGACGGGACCATGGTGCAGCACTCCAAACCCGACCCGGAGGTTTTCCTTTTGGCCGCGAAGAAACTCGGGCTCACCCCCGCCGAATGCGGGGTCGTGGAAGACGCCTACGCCGGAGTGGAGGCCGCGAAAAGGGGCGGGTTCACCTCTTACGGCATCAACGATGCCTCCGCTTCCCCCAACACCGACCACCCCCTGAAAAGGTTCTCAGATCTGCTCCTTTATTTGGAAAAGGAAGAAAAGCCCAGGATCCGCATCGAGCACCTTTACAAAACCTATCCCAACGGGGTCACCGCGACCAAGGATTTCAATTTGGACATCAACGACGGGGAATTCGTCGTCTTCGTCGGCCCATCCGGATGCGGAAAATCCACCGTCCTACGCATGATCGGCGGGCTGGAAGACGTGACGAAGGGGAAGATCCTCCTCGACGGAGAGGACATCACCGACAAAGAGGCAAAGGACAGGGACATCGCGATGGTGTTCCAAAACTACGCCCTCTACCCGCATCTGACCGTGTTCAAGAACATCGCCTTCCCCCTTGAGGTGGAGAAGATCCCCTTCAAGCACTTCTTCGATTTCAAATACCGTAAGCAAAGGAAGCTTGAAATCAAGCAGAAAGTCGAAGCCGCGGCCGCGAAAATCGGCTTGAGCGAATATCTCGACCGCCGCCCCGCCAACCTCTCCGGGGGGCAAAGGCAAAGGGTGGCGCTAGGAAGAGCCATCGTGCGCGATCCAAAAGTCTTCCTCTTGGACGAGCCCCTTTCCAACCTCGACGCGAAGATGCGCGTTCAGATGCGCTCGGAGATCACCCGCCTCCACGACAAGCTCAAAACCATCTTCATCTACGTCACCCACGATCAAGTGGAAGCCATGACGATGGGCAGCAAAATCGTCGTTTTGAAAGACGGGGTCATCCAGCAAGTCGGAAGTCCGGAGGAGATCTTCCTCAACCCAGTGAACCAATTCGTCGCCGGGTTCATCGGCACCCCGCAGATGAACTTCTTCGCCGCCCAAGTCCAAAAAGAGAAGGGACGTTACTTCCTTTCTTTGAAAGAACAAAGCATAAGGCTTCCCATCCCCGAAGAAAGGATGAAGGGATTCGATGACAACTGGGTCGATCAAAGCATCGTCGCCGGCATCCGGCCGCGTTCCCTGTCGGTGGAAGGCGATCTTTCCTACGCCGAGCAGGGATTCTCCGCGAAAATCAATCTCTTCGAGCAGCTGGGCGAGGAAACCATCCTTTACACGACCTTCCCAGGAAAAGAAAAAGACCTCATCATCTCCACGACCGGCCTCGGGCGCTTCCACAAAGGGCAGGAAGTCGGAATCAGCTTCAATTTGGAACATCTATGCCTCTTCTCCAAAACAAACGGGAAATCACTTTTGAAATAATCGCCGTTTCTTTGGCCTTTCCCCTTCTTTTCTCTTGCGTCGAACGCGCCCCGGAATCAAATGGTTCCGCTCCGATGCCATCGATGGAGCAAACCTCCTTTCCGAAGGGGGAGGACAATTTCAAAATCGTCGAAAGCGATTATTTTTCGCGCGAAGAGACGCCAGAGGCCCCCGGGGAAGCCAGCCAAATCAAATTCGGCGATGCGGTTGAGGGGATGAAACCCTACCCCACGCTGCGGCTTTTCGCCGGCGGGGAGCAGATCCCCGTCTATGCGGTCAAAGTCAACTCCAGCCGCACCTGGAGCAAGGACGCAAAAGGCAGAAGCGAAGACGCGGTTGCTTCTTTCTCTTTGAAGGGGAAGGCGACGCTGAAGCTCCAATGCGCCTTCAACCCTAAGGAGGATGTGACGATCCGCCCTTTGGGGAGAAACGTCCCCTGGTCCGTCGATTCGAGCCGCTGGGTCATTTCTTTCACGATCTCGACCCCGGGGCAATACCTGATCGAAACCCGTTCCCGCACCCTTCATCTATTCGTCAATCCCTTCAAAGACATCCCCGCGGGGGCCACTGTCTTTTCCCCGGGGCTCCACAGCAAAGAAAACGATCCCCGCATCAACACAAACGACGAAATCGTCCTCCACAATGGGGACAAGATCTATTTGGAGGAAGGGGCGATCCTCCGCGCGAAGATCCGGGCCAACGGAGCTTACAACGTCTCCGTGGAGGGCCCAGGGTTCCTGGATGGATCTTCTTTCATCCGGGACGTGGACAAAGGAATCGCTAACGTCCCCATCGATTTCCAGTTTTGCCGGAACGTGAAGCTGGAAGACTTCGCCCTCCTCGACCCCGCGGGATGGGCATTCAATCTATATTGCTCCGAGAAGATGAGCCTAAAGAACGTAAAAGTCATTTCCTCCCGTTCCAACGGGGATGGGGTTTCGGTTCAGTCGTGCAAAGACGTCGACGTTTCTTATAGCTTCGTCCGCAGTTGGGACGATTCCTTGGTCGTGAAGAACTACGTCGATTACAAAACCGGAAAAGAAGGGGAAACCTCGTCCATCCATTTCTCGGATTGCCTTCTTTACACCGATTTGGCCCAATCCATGGAAATTGGATATGAGACCATCGGGGAGAAGATGGAGGACATCTCGTTTGGGAACATCACCGTCCTCCATGCGTTCCACAAACCCGTCTTCTCCATCCACAACGGGAACAACGCCGACATCAGAAACGTCGTCTATCGCGACATCACCGTGGAAGAGGCATCCCTTGGGCAAGGGGATGGGGACAACACCCTGTTCGATTTCGACGTATCCCATTCACCCATATGGAGCGATGCTCACAAAATAACCCCTTTGGGAAGCATCTCCGGGGTCACTTGTTCCAACATCAAAGTCCTATCCGGGAAAGAGAATCCACGCATCAAAATCTCCGGAAGCATCGAGAAGCGCCCCCAATATCCAAACGAAGAGCACCGCGTGACGGGGGTCCGTTTCGAAAACGTGGAGATCTGTGGGGAAAAGCTCTCCGCCTCTTACCCGAACATGGTGATTTCCCACGCCGACGCGCCGAGCTTCCTGGAAGGGGACGCCACCGGGGCTTCCTACCCTTCAAGCGACGTTTCTTCCTTCGGCTCAAAGCTCATCCGCGTAAAGTAAAAGCCTCCCCGAGCTCTGCTCAGAGAGGCTTTTTCCTTTATTTCCGGACGTTTTTGTACATCGGCCCGTAGGCTTCGCAGGCGCGGAAGTCCGCACCCTCCAAATCGGATCCGAACAACCCCCAAGCAGCGGGGCGGTAAACATCTTTGTCCTCGACGTTGTGCATGGCGACGGGGATGCGGAGAATAGAAGCCAAAGTCAGCAAGTCTGCGCCGATATGGCCGTAGGTGATGGCCCCGTGGTTGGCGCCCCAATGGTTCATGATCTCATAGGCGCTGGTGAAGGGCCCTTTGCCGGTGCAGCGAGGGGCGAACCAAGTGCAAGGCCAAGTGTAATCGGTCCTTTTCCAAAGGACGTCGGAAACCTCATCGGGCAAAGCGACGCTGTAGCCTTCGACGATCTGAAGCACCGGGCCAAGTCCTTTGACGAGGTTCAGACGGATCATGGTCATCGGCATCTCGGCGCGGGTGAGGTAGCGGGAGCTGAATCCTCCGCCGCGGAAATACCCAAGGTCGGCATAGGGCCAAGTGGTGGCGTTCATGCACTTGGCGATATCCTCTTCCTTCATCTCCCACCACGGCTTCATCACGTGGTTTCCCTTTTCATCGGTGACTTCCCCGCAAGCATCCAAGCACTGGGCGCCGCTATTGATGAGATGGAGGAACCCATCGGATTCCTTCGCGTGCCCTTGGATATCGTATCCGGTGACGCGTTTGACGCTATTGCCGCTCCAGAAGGTGCGGACGTCGGCGAAGATGGCGGCCCTGCCATTCAAAAGCCTTTCGAACAGCATCCCAATCCCGTTGAGGGTATCGTTCTCAGTGGCCAAGGTATAGGGTTCGCGGGCTCCGTTCCAGTCGAAGGTGCTGTTAAGAAGCGCCTCCGGGAAATCGCAGTTGGGATAGAAGTCGGTCCATTGACGCTGCCCTTGGAAGCCGCCGACGATCGCGTTATGCCCCAAAGCCTCTTCTTCGCACCCTTCCGGAAGGTTCTTGTTCCCGTTGTAGAGGTCTTTGATGATGCAGCACATCTTGACCGTGAATTCCCAGTCTTTTTCCTTCTGCTCCGGGGTCCTTTGAAGCTCAACCGGGTTTTTGTCGAAGCCAGGCTTGCAGTTCTTTTTGGCCCAAGCGAGGGCTTTCTCGTATTCCTTGCGGTCGTAGATGCCCAAGGTCATGCGGCGGATGATTTCCACCTCATCGACGCTTTCCACGCGCATCCCGAGGTATTCTTCGATGAAGTCGTGATTGATGATGGATCCGCCGATCCCCATGCAGCTGGAGCCGATTTGCAAATAGCTTTTCCCGCGCATGGTCGCGGCGGCGATGGCGGCCCTGCCGAAGCGAAGAATCTTAACCTTCACATCCTCAGGAATCGAATGATCGTCTTTATCCTGGACTTCATGGCCATAGATGCCGAAGGCAGGAAGGCCTTTTTGAGCATGGGTGGCCAAAACGGAAGCCAGATAAACCGCGCCGGGGCGCTCGGTTCCGTTGAACCCCCAAACGGCTTTGATGGTCATGGGGTCCATATCCATGGTTTCAGCCCCATAGCACCAACAGGGAGTGACGGTCAAAGTGATGTCGACGCCTTGTTTTTTGAAGTAATCGGCGCAGGCGGCAGATTCAGGAACGCGCCCAATCGTAGAGGGAGCGATGACGACTTTCACCGGCTCCCCATCGCTGTAGCGAAGGTTTTCTTCGAGCAGCTTTTTGGCGGACAAAGCCATTCCCATGGTCTGCTCCTCCAAAGATTCGCGGACCTTCAAAGGTCCTCTCCTGCCGTCGATGGTCGGTCGGATGCCGATCACCGGGTAGGAACCAACGAAACGTGATTCAAATCCCATTTTTGCAACTCCTTTTATAAATTTATTTGGGTTCGTCAGTTTAAATATACCGCACGGAAGCCGCTTCAAAAATGTCCCTGTTCCTTAAAAATAGATTATTCCGTAACTTCAATCCGATAAGGGGGCAAGGAAATGGGCGAGTTTATCGGCCAATTCTTTCACCGACCGCCCGCTGGTATTGATCATCAAATCGTAGTTTTCCTTCGCGCCCCACTTCTTGCCCGTATAGAACTCATAATATTTCGCGCGGTTGCGGTCGATGGTTTTGAATTCGCGGGCCAGGGTGCGATCATCGGTCTTTTCGCCCGGCTTCTTGCGCAGGCGGCAACGCTCCATTTTCGAGGAGGCGTCAGCGTAAACGAACAAGCGGATTGGGTGGAACTCCTTCAAAACTTCATCCGCGCAGCGCCCAATGATGACGCAGGAAGATTTCCCGGCCATTTCTTTCAGAATCTTGGCCTGAGCGGCATAGATGTCGATGGATTGGTCCAGATTCGGATCGGAGACCATCGAGAAGGACATCCCGTAATGGATGGGGAGCAAAGGGATCGGCTTCTTCTCGGTCACCTGCTCGATATATTCCAAGCAATAGGGAGTCTGCTTTTCAAGCTCCACCAAAATCTCTTGGTCGTAATAGGCGATGTGAAGCTGATCGGCCAAACGGCGGCCGAGCTCGCGTCCCCCACTGCCGAACTCTCGGCCGATAGTGATGATTAGGCTCATAAAGGCACCTCTTTTAGAAGAGTATAAAACGTTTTTGGTTTTGCATGCGGGACGAGTTGGAAAAAACAAATGGAAACGGGGGGAAACGCACCGAAATCGATAATCCGTTATGAAAGCGCTTTCCAAATCTTGTTGATAATTCTATAATTCGGTAAAAAGGGTGTAACCGCTTACACCCGGAAAGGACACATTCTCTTATGAACGAAAAAGCAAAACGCTTTTTCAAAAACCCATTGGGGATTGGAGCGTGTTGCCTCATCGGAGCTTTGCTGACGAGCTTCGGGGCGCAGCTGGTCAATACCAGTGGGTATTCGGTTAAGGTGACCAGCGGGGTCGCCGACATGGATTCGTTCTATGCGAAAACCTACGAATCCGCCGCCGTCAAACCCTTCCGCCTCTCTACGGTTGGGGAAAAGAAAGACGGCATGGTCAATGCCAAATTGGCCTACGACCTCTACATCCCGAAAGGAGTAGACGCCAACCATCCCGCTCCCGCCGTCGCTTTGACCCACGGGTATTTGAATTCCAAGGAATTCGAATCCGGGGTTGCCCTTGAACTCGCCCGGCGCGGCTACGTCGTCATGGCCTATGACCAGTACGACCACGGGGATTCCACTTGGGACACCCCATCGCAGTTCAATTTCTACGTTTGGTCCGCCTATGACGCAATGGAGTTCCTCTACGGTCAGGATTACGTCTTAAAGGCCGCGGACGGAACCGGCATGATCGGCCTCTCCGGCCACTCCATGGGCGGCTTCTCCAGCGAGATCGCCGTCGCTTGGGACGAATTCAACACGATGATGGGCGTCTATTCGAAGCCCAAAGTCACCGCGATGCTCGCCCAAGGCGCCGACTTCCGCTACGTCGATGGCTACGTGAAGGCCTATGCATCGGCCTTTGGAAAAGACTGGGTCACCTATAACACCTACAATTCCAGGACCTGCGGCGCCCTCCAAGGCGAATACGACGAATTCTTCTTCGACAATTCCGGCAAATCAAAAGGGACCGTCATCGAGAAGGACTACGCATCGGACAAAGTCGGCTACTCCATGCTCGGCCTCACCAAAGCCGGGGAACCCAATAAGTTCTACCAAGTCGACCCCGAAACCAATACGGCCCTCGTGGAAGAGCAAACCGACCTTGCGGCCAAATACGGGGAACGCATCATCTACAAAGTCGCGGGCGACCACCCCTACAACACCTGGTCCCCACAAGCCACCAGCTGCATCATCGACTTCTTCAACCACGGATTCGAGCATCAGACGAAGCAGGCCGGGCTCAATGATCTAAGCACCTATGTGACCATCAAAGACGGCTCCAAGCAAGTCTGGTGGCTCAAAGAGGTCTTTACCTGCATCGGCATGCTGGCGGTCATGGCCGCCGTCCTTTGCGGACTGCTCGGCTTGACCAGCCTCCCCTTCTTCCGGCTCGCCAACACCGATTTGGCCCTCATCCCGGAAGTCGAGGCGCCCAGCAAACCACAAAAGGCGATTGGAATCGGCATGACGGTGTTCTCACTGCTCCTTTCCGCTTTCATGATTCCGGCCTTCTTGTCGCCAGGATCCTCCAGCAACGCGGCCAACATCTCCATGATGACGACCATGATGGACGTGGTGATGTATGGAGGAATCGGCATCGCGCTGATCCTCGCAATCGTGGCCATCGTCTTCAAAGCCGGCAAAAAGGAAGGCGGAAAGGACCTTATCTGCCCAGCCGGAGGAGCGATGCTCATCTCCTTCGTTGCCCTTGCTCTCCGCTGGCTCATCAACGATGGGCAGAACTACGTCCTCAATTCCACCAACCGCTGGTTCAACGCCCCCTCCATCGGCACCATCGCGACTTGGGCCATGGCGTCTGGGCTATTAGCCCTCATCTTCGCCCTCATCTCCCACTTCTTCCTCAATCCGAACCGGACCGCTGCCCACCTTGGCCTGAAGGCTTCGTGGAAATCCGTCGGCGTTTCTTTGCTCAACGCCATCGTCGTTTCCGGCGTCATCTGCGCCTTCGTGTGGATGGTCCAAGGGATCTTCAACGTCGACTTCCGCGTCTACACCTATGCGATTAAGACAGTGAACGGACCCGCGTTCGTATCCGCCCTCCGCTACCTGCCCTTCTTCTTCCTCTTCTATTTCTGCGCCGGCATCTCGATCGCGGTGGCGACCGCCGGTAAGAAAGGCTGGAAGGCCGACCTATTGGCCGTCGCCATCGAGGTTGTCCCCTCCGCGCTGTTCCTCCTCTACCAATACGGAATCCTCATCGCCACGGGCACTGCCCCCTTCGTCAACTGCGACCTCAACGGCATCTTGGTCCAGGGCTTGATCTTCACCCTCATCGGCCTTGCCGTCTATCAGCGCCGCAGCTTGGAAAAGAGTGGGAACATCTGGGGCGGCGTCTTCCTCAACTCGATCTTCTTCACCTTCCTCACCTTAGCCAACACCACCATCTACAATTTGAAGTAAGCTCGCTTCAATGGCCCCGGGTTCGCCCCGGGGCTTTTCGTTTATCAAAAAAGGCCCGAAGGCCTTAATGGATTTTCCCTTTGGCGCGCCCGAGCGGATTCGAACCGCTGACCCCAAGCTTCGGAGGCTTGTACTCTATCCAGCTGAGCTACGAGCGCATAAGGTGGTGCACTGGATGGGAGTCGAACCCACACCGGTTGCCCGACTAGCTCCTGAGACTAGCGCGTATACCAATTCCGCCACCAGTGCACGCCGATTCAATATACTCTTGATTCAAGCAAATGTCGAAGGGCCATTTACCAGAATGCCAAAATCCCGTTTGTTTTAAAAAGAACATAAAATGCAATAAAAAGATAACCAAAGAAGGCTATGATTAAAGCAATATGAAACCATTGACCCAAAACGAGCTTCTCTCCGCGATTTCCCGCTTCTCTTTTGAAGGAGAGCTCCTTTCCATCGAAGAAAACCACAACGGGCACATCAACGACACCTTCGTTTTGTCCTTCCGTCAAGAAGATGGAGGGAAGAAACGCTACGTTTTTCAAAGGGTCAACACGAACGTTTTCCCCCACATCGAGGGCGTGATGGCCAACATCGACTCTGTGCTTTCCTACATGGAAGGGAAGATCCTCCATTGCGGGGGCGATCTTACCCGCGAGAAATTGACCCTGATCCGCACGAAGGACGGGCGATCCTATTTCGAAGACGGAGCGGATTCCTTCTTCCGCGCCTACGCTTATTTGGAAGGCAGCCGTTCCTACAATTCCGCCTCCGCGGAAATCTTCGGGAAATCCGGATATGCCTTTGGGAAGTTCCAGCATGATCTAGACGGCTTCCCCGCGGAGAAGCTGTTTGAGGTCATCCCCCACTTCCACGACACCCCAAAACGCTTCTTGGATCTGAAGCAGGCCATCGCGGGCGCGAGCCCAGAACGAAAGCGGCAAGCGGAAGAAGCGATTGCTTGGGCGCTGTCCCATAAAAACGTCGCTTCCTTCTTGACGGGCAAAAACCTCCCCATCCGGGTCACCCACAACGACACCAAACTCAACAACGTCTTGTTCTTCGAAGACGGGAAGAGCTGCGTGATCGATTTGGACACCATCATGCCGGGCCTTTCCCTTTATGATTTCGGAGATTCTATCCGCTTTGGGGCCAACTCAGCTCCCGAAGACGAGAAGGACCTATCGAAAGTGAAACTCGATTTGGAATATTTCTCCTCCTACGCGAAGGGTTACCTCTCCGGGGCCCAAGGAAGCCTCCAAAGGGCAGAAATCGAGCTTTTCCCCGAAGCGGGCATAACATTGACTTACGAATGCGGAATCCGCTTCTTGGCGGATTTCCTCCAAGGAGATACCTATTTCAAAACATCCTATCCTGACCACAACCTCGTTCGGGCGAAGGACCAATTCGCTTTGGTGGATGACATGGAGAAGAAGCTCCCTGAGATGAGAAGAATCGTCTTCGGCCTCCTTCAATGAAAAAGCCACCCTTTCGGGTGGCAAAGCATCCTTAGCCCCTTATCGCCGGTAAGCGACTTCTCCATTCACCATGGTCATAAGAACGTGGAAAGAGGAATCAAGAACCGCGAAGGAGGCTTTTTTTCCGACTTCGATGCTCCCGTAATCTTTGTCCAAACCGAGGTTTTTTGCAGGGTTCAAGCTAACCAAGTTGATGAGGTCGGAGTAGGTATAGCCGAACTTCCCCGCAATGGGGAAAACGTTCCTCAGCCCCTGATCCAAACGGAGGATCGAAGCCGCAATGGTTTCGTCTGCTAGGCGGGCGACCCCTCCGGAGACATGGATTTTCTGCGATCCGAGATGAGCTTCAGCTCCTTCCGGAAGGTATTTCGCTTCGCAGGAATCGGAAATCATCACCACGTCCTGCTTCTTTTTTGATTTGAACATCAACGCCAAAGCGTCGGGGCAAACGTGGTAGGTATCGCAGATGATCTCGGTTTTCACGCCGTCTTGGAGCAGCCCTTCCCCCGTGATCCCCGGCTCGCGATGGTGGAAGCCACGCTGGGCGTTGAAAAGGTGCGTCACGCAGCGGAGACCCTTGGAGATGCCTTTTTTGAAGACTTCCGAAGTCGCATCGCTGTGGCCGATGGACGGGGTGATGCCGTGGGCAAGGCAATAGGAGAGGAAAGAGGAATCCTCGTCGTTTTCGTAAGCGAAGGTAATGAGGCGAATATTGTCTCCGCTGGCAAGGCGGAAACGCTCGAGCAACGAAACGTCCGGCTTTTTGATGAACGAGGGGTCCTGCGCCCCTTTATGGGCTTTGGAAATGAAAGGCCCCTCCAAATGGAGGCCCAAGATTTCCGCGCCCGTATGAGGGGCTTTTTTATATTCGGATACACATTGGCAGGAGCGGAGGATTTTCTCCTCGCTTTCGGTCATCGTGGTCGCCAAAAAGGCCGTCACGCCTTCTTGGGCGAGGGCATCGGCCATGGTTTGAAGGGAGGAAATCTCCCCATCCATCACATCGCGCCCCTTCGCCCCGTGGATATGCTCATCCAAGAAACCAGGGCACACGTAATACTGCTGCCCTTCCAAGAGGGGAAGGTCGGGTACGGAAAGGGAAACGATTTGATCCCCCAAGAAAGACAAATCGCCTTTTTTGACCCCGTCGGGGAAGACGAGGTTCACGTTTTTGAATCCTTGAGTCATGTTTACTCCCTTGCGAAGCAAAGCAGATTGCCGATGGCGGTGGCTTCGGAGGGTCCTCTGCGGATGGGGAGCCCGGTTTCCTTTTCCGTCAAGGAATTGAGGATTTCCGCGTTTACGCCGCCACCGAATACGCAGATGGCTTTCGCTTTGGACCCCGTCAGCTTCTCCATATTCGCGATTGCCCCTTTGTAGCCAAGGGCGAGTGAATGATAAACGGAATAGAACAGTTCGCCATAGGTTTTCGGATTCTCATGGCCTTTTTCCGCGAGCAGCGACTCCACGCGTTCCTTCATGGACTCAGGATTGCTGAGGCGCCCATCGGTGACGTCGAAAACGCCAGGATAAGACATGCTCCTCTCCGCGCTGGCGGTGATTTCAGGGAAGGAAGAGATCTTCAGCTCGTCTTTGAGGCGATTGACGATCCACATCCCCATGATGTTTTGAAGGAAACGCACCTCCCCGGGGTGGCTGAGCTCATTGGTGAACCCCGCCTGATACGCCGCTTCAGAGATGATCGGAGAAGGCAGTACCCTCCCCAACAAGCTCCAAGTTCCGCTGGAAAGAAGGACATCCCCCTCTTGAGCTCCGGAGGCGAAGAAAGCGGCGGCGGTGTCGTGCTCTAAGGTCGCATAGACTTCGCAGTCATAGCCGACCTCGTTTTGGATTTCCTGCAAAAGGAAGCCGAGTTTCGTCCCGGCGGGGACGATGGGGGCCAGCAAAGATTCATCGATGCCGAGGGCGGAGAAGACTTCTTTGCAGGGAGTCCCGCTTCTTTCGTCCAGCAAAGCACTGGTGGAAAGGGAGGAAAGCTCATTTTGCTTTACCCCAGTCAGCAAATAGCAAAGATAGCTGGGCAGCATCATGAAGGTCTTCGCCTTCGCGAGCTTCCCGCTTTGCTTATCGCAGTAGAGCTGATAGGCGGAATCGAAGTTCTGAGGAAAAACCCCCGTGGCGAGGAAAAGCCCTTCCGGAGTCATGAAATCCTTTTGCGCTTGGAAGGTGCGGACGTCGCGGTAAGACTGGACCAAGCCGATGCGCTCATCGTTTCGATCCAGCAAAGCGTAATCGACGCCGAAGCAATCAATGCCCATGGAAGAAGGGACCTTCCCCAGCTCCTTGGCTTTCTTCATGCCGGCGAGGATCTCCTTGAAAAGAACTTCGACGTCCCAATGGCAATGCCCCTCCCCTTCTTGGATCAGGGGCGTCCGGAACCGGTAAATCTCTTCCAAAGCCAGTTCCCCGTTCTGATAGTGGGCGAGGATGTGGCGGGCGCTGGTGGCGCCGATGTCGACGGCGAGGAAATACTTCACTTGAGGTATCCCTCTTTCGGGCTAAGGTGGAACCCCACGGCGATTTCTTTCAGATTCTCATCGGTGATGACCTGCTTCTTCTCATACGGCAAGGCCATGAGATAAAGCATGCAGGCTTTCTCGACGGTTTCGATGAGACCGAAGGCTTCATCCAAGTCATCGCCCGCCCCATAAATGCCATGGAGGGTCCAAACCACGCAGCGGTATTCTTTCATCTTTTCAGCGGTGTCCACGCCGATTTTGTTGGTCCCGCAAAGTTCCCAAGGGAGGACGCCGATGCCTTCGGGGAAAACGACGATCTCCTCGGTCATCGTGCGCCAAAGGTCTTTGGTGAAGCTCTTCTCATCCAAATCGTGGATGGAAGAATAGGTGAGGATGTTCTGCGGGTGGCAGTGCATGATGACGTGGTTGTTGGGGTTGACCTTAAGCCGCGTGGCATGGCACATCATATGCGCGAAGATTTCGCTGGTGAATTTGGAGCCGTTGTCAAAACCCCAAAGGACTTCGGCGGTCTTCCGGTCTTCTTTGATGCGGATGACGCCGGTGTTCTCGGAAGGATGGGCTTTGGTGTTGCGGAAATAACGGCCGGTCCCCGTGATGGCGAAGACCCTGCCAACCAAAATCGGGTCGACTTCCAAAGGAAGCGGGATTTCGCGGATAACTTTCTTCCCACCATCCAAATAGGCGTCGACGTCGCAGGGATCCAAAAGGAGGGAGATATTCCCGCCGTTCCTTTCGTCCCAGCCAAGGCGATACATGTTATCGATGATTTCCAGATAATCCTGGAAACGGCGGCAATCCAAAATGGTCTTTTCCATGGTTTATTTCCTCGTTTTCAAAACTTTGTTTTCGTACTCTTCGACGGTTTTATACCAAGCCCCATCCTCAGGAACGTTTTGCCTGCGGCAATACTCCGCGAAAATTTCCCCGAACGGGAGGGTCTTGATGTCCTCAGAGAGTTCAAGGAGCTTCGTGTGGTCGTGCTCGTCTTGGGCTTTTTTCATCAAAGCCCAAGGGGTCAAAAGGGAGTTGAGCAAAGCCTTTTGCGCATTGCGGCTGCCGATGACGAGGGCGGCGACGCGATTGATGGAAGCGTCGAAGAAGTCAAGCCCGATGTCGGTACGATCAAGGGCCCCATTGCGGACGAGTTCGTCGAAGACGGCCCTCAAGTCGTCGTTGTAGCGGATCACGTGGTCCGAATCCCAGCGGACGGGGCGGGACAGGTGCAACGCGATGCGGGGCAAATAGCAAAGCAAGGAGGAAATTTTGTCGGCGACGTTCTCGGTAGGATGGTAATGCCCCATGTCCAAGAGGCAGAGGATCTGACGGGAAACGGCGTAGCTGACATAGAACTCATTGGAGCCCACCGTGTAGGACTCAAGCCCAATCCCGAAGACTTTGCTCTCCACCGCCACATCGACAAGGCTCTTGTCGTAAGGCACGGAGAGGATTTTATCCAAAGAGTCTTTGAGCCTCATCCTGGGGCCCAAACGATCGGCGGGATCTTCCTTCATTCCGTCGGGAACCCAAATATTGCAAAGGCAGCGTTGGCCGGTGGCTTTGGCGAAGTCCTCCGAGACTTTGATGGAATTGACGCAATGCTCAATCCAATATTGACGGGTCGCCTCATCGTTGGCAGAGAGGGAGCAGCCATCGAACATATGTCCGGAAGAGAAGCAGGTGGGGTTGAAATCGAGCCCCAAATCGTTCTGCTTCGCATAGGCGATCCAACGCGCGAAATTCTTCGCGGTGATGTCTTTGCGGTCGACCACGTCGTCGGATTCATAGATGGCGTGGAGGTTGATTTTCTTTTTCCCCGGAATCAGAGAAAGGGCGACGGAAAGGTCCTCGGTCAATTCCTCGAAGTTCTTCGCGCGGCCGGGATAATTCCCCGTGGCTTGAATCCCGCCCGTGAGATCGCCGCTATTTTCGAAACCAGCCACATCATCGAGTTGCCAGCATTGAAGGGAAATGGGGGTCTGGGAGGCTTTTTTCAGAGCCCCTTCGACGTCCACGCCATAACCTTCATAAGCTTTCTTTGCTTTTTCAAAATCAGTCATATTTGACTCCTTCGCTTTTTATTTTACCCGATTTAACCATCTCTATCTTCGGGCGTGATTGACTTTGCGCATAAGTTGCAACGTGCGCAATTTCATAACAAAAAGAGAGATAGCTGAATGCGCAAGGAATCCGTTTTTTCAAAACCGAAATTTCAAGACAGGGGTCCATCCTCCCCCTCTTTGTCCCAGGCAGCATCGCATTCCGTTGACATAATGCGCAAAATAGTTTGTTTTTCCGTGTTTTTGTTTATTTGAAAGCAACTTCTTTCAAAACCATCCAAAAAACGGCATACTTTAGCAAGTTATGCTTGATTTAGAGAGAGATGAGCAAATTCTAGAAATTCTTCAGAAGAAAAAGGCCTGCACGGTCTATGAGCTCGCCCAAAAACTCTTCGTTTCCGAATCGACGGTCCGACGGGATCTGACAAGGATGGAGCAAAAGGGGCTCGTCACACGGACTTTTGGGGGAGCCATTTTGAAATCCACGCCCACGATCGAGGAAACCTCCTTTTACCTTCGGGAAAAAGAGAACCTGCAAGTGAAGAGGGCGCTGGTCCGTGCGGCTTTGCCTTTCATCCAAGATGACACAGCCCTGTTTCTGGACTCCAGTTCCACCACCCTGCAAATCGTCTCAATGCTCAACGACTTCAAAAACCTTCGAGTCATCACCAACGGCCTTGCGATCGCCAATGAGCTCGTCACCAAAACGAAGCATCAGGTGACCTTGGTCGGTGGCGATATTCAACCGGCCTCCAACTCCGTTTTGGGCTCCCGGGCCGAAGCGATGGTCGAAGGCTATCACGCCAAGCTTGCCATCATGTCCACCGCCGGGGTCGAGCCCGAATTCGGCTTCTCAGAAGCCACGGAGCAAAGCGCAGATCTCAAACGGATGATGCACAAATGCGCCGAAAAAACCTTGGTTTTGTTCGACGAGACAAAAATTGACCGCAAAAACCTCGCAAAGGCGTTCTCTCTTGATGCGGCCAACATCATCATTTCCTCCGTCCCGCTTTCTGAAACGTACAAAAGCAAAGCGCCGGATTCGACCTTCGTCGTTGCTTTTTTGAATTAGGCTTTCACCTATTGGCCTTTTCAAGCGCCAACGCGGCGGCCCCATCGATTCCGGCGTCGCTGTCCAAAGAGGAAACCAACACATCCACTTTCGGTGAGATCGTTCCGCCGAATCCATACCCCCGCTGACGAAGGGAATCGTCAAGTCTTTTCGCAAACGAGAGCCCCGGGGCAGACAACGCCGACGCCGATGCAATCCGGATGGGCTTCAAGCTTCCTTTTCGTCCAATGCAAAAGCTCGTTGAGCATTTCTCTTTGATTCAGGGTTTTGTCGATGGGGAGGGGAAAGGAACCCACCATGGCCCCATCTTCCAAAACGAAAGCGGCCTTGATGCTGGTTCCGTCGATCTCGATTCCAAGTGTTTTTTTCATCCACGGAATCGCATCCCCTGTCGCCTCTCTGCGGAAGGGAGCAAAGAAAAACCCTCCCATTTCGGGAGGGCGTGTCCTCTTGGGATCAGAGGTAATACTTGTTGAGGACTTTGAGATCTTTTTCGTCAAGTTCGTAGACGAGGGGTTTCCCGGTCGGGATTTCGACGTTGATGATCTGCTCGGGGGTGAGGTGTTCAAGCATCATCACGATGGCCCTCAAGGAGTTGCCGTGGGCGGCGATCAGAACTTTCTTCCCGGCTTTGATCGCTGGAGCGATCTTCTCATCGAAATAAGGCTTCACGCGCTTGGCGGTGTCGATCAAGCACTCAGTGAGGGGGCAATCGTCGATGGTCATTTCCCCTTTGGCGATGAGCTCTTTGTATTTCTCTTGGTTGCCCGGCCAGCGTTCGTCTTCTTTGGTGAGGGCTAGCGGGGGCACGTCGGCGGAGCGGCGCCAAATATGAACCTGCTCATCGCCCCACTTCTTCGCGGAGTCGGCTTTGTTGAGGCCCTGGAGGGCGCCGTAATGGCGCTCATTCAAACGCCAGGTGAAGAACTTCGGGATGTTGGTTTCGCCCATTTCGCCCAAAGCAAGGTTCATCGTGTCGTTGGCCCTCTTCAAAACGGAAGAGAAAGCAACGTCGAAGGAATATCCCTTCTCCTTGAGAAGGCGCCCAGCCTCCTTGGCTTCCTCAACTCCTTTGGGAGAGAGGCTGACATCGGTCCAACCGGTGAAGAGGTTGGACAGGTTCCATTCCGACTGGCCGTGGCGG